>Ga0209735_1000090_pt1 | contig 13827 bp, 14 predicted proteins | sample BlaSpr_A8_Ref_M2_FD_187990 | JGI IMG/M metagenome (GOLD analysis project Ga0209735, IMG submission 187990) | Forest soil microbial communities from Thunder Bay, Ontario, Canada - Black Spruce, Ontario site 2_A8_Ref_M2 (SPAdes) (version 2) | ecosystem: Environmental > Terrestrial > Soil > Boreal... | reverse complement strand
TTTTTTCTTTACCTATTTTTCTATTTGTCTATTTAAGTATAAATATTAATTAATTTGTTTATAAATATTAATTTATTAAAGTAATAAAAAGTAATGTAACAGAGTTGTTATTAAGTTAGAGTCATTATCTATAGGACTAATTTTGTAATAAAAATACTATTAAAAATTTTTAATTTAAATAAATTCTATAGTTGATTTTTTATAAATTATATTTTAATAATAGTTTTCTGAATTTTATCTAAATATTTAGAGGTAATATGTAGGAGTTCTTAGTTACTAATTTGTTAAATAATTTTGTTATATAATAAACATACTTAAGTGTTAGATATATTAATTTTTTGTATAAATTAATTTATTTTATTTAAAGTTAAGATTTTCTACTTTGTTATCCACAAGTTAACTTGTTCATTACATTTAGGTTTTGATACATATAATTTTACCTAGAACCTTTACTTAATTTTAACTAAATTATTAATATTAAATATAATAATTAATAATTAGTATTTAATTCCAGATTTAGATTTCTTAACTCTCTGTTAAATTTGTTAAATATTCACAATATTTGTAACTTTTAATACTTTTTTTATACTTTTTTGTTATATTTTTATTTTTATTTGGTTTTGTTATTTGTATAGTTAGTTTATACTTTTGTTTATATTTAGTTATATTCTCTTAGTTCTGATTTATTTAGTTAGTTTGTTATTTGTTTATTTTTAACATTCTTCAGTATAGAGGTTTATATTTAGTGTTAAGTTATAATTATAGGTTTTAGCTTATATCTTCTTTTATTTTATTTATTTTATTTATTTTATTTATTCTTATTTTATTTTATTTATTTTATTTATTTTATTTATATAGATAGATGTTTAATTAGAGGTAATTTTAAGTAACTTGAAGTAAGTAGTTTTAAGTAGTTTTTTGGTTTGTTAAGAGTCTTTTAGGTTTAAAGTAATTAAGTTATTATTAGATAGGGGTGGGGGTTATGTTTTAGTAAATTATTTTTATTTAGTTTTCATTTGTTGTTAGTGATATAGCTCCTGTTCCTATTTCTAGAACAAATCCTATAGTTAATACAATAAAAAATATTAAGGCTATTATAAATCCAAACGTACTTACTTGATATAAACTTACACCTAAAGGAAATAATAGTAATATCTCAAGATCAAAAACTAGAAATAACATAGCTACAATATAAAAATGTATTTGAAACGTTGATCTTGTTTGACCTGATATAGCTAGAAATCCACATTCATAGGCTGATACTTTTGATTCATCCGGATTATGGTTTGATAATAAGAAATTTAATAATAATAAAATTAAAGATAATATTGGTACTATTATAAATAAGAGAATTAAGCTAGTCATTATGTACTATATAAGGATAAAGATAGCAATTGCGTACTATTTAATAATATTGAGGGGTTTAGAACATAACAGAGTATTGTTAATGTTAGAACGGAAATCAGTAAACTATGAATATTACTTAATATTAAGTATTCTTTGTAGGGAGTTTTGTTTGGTTCTATAAGGGGCGTGGTAGTTCGTAAAGGAACAGTGTTTATTAAGGGTAATAAGGAGTCATTAAATTCAGAGGATAGGCTTAATGGTAGAGTCGTTTCTGGTAGTATACTTTCTTCTAAGTCAGTGTGTAGAACTCTAATTATCTTTAAATAATATGAAGCACTTATTACACTTACTAATATCGCTACAATAGACATAAAATAGTTACCATTGGCTATTGAGGAAGATAAGACTAATTGTTTAGAGAAAAAACCTATTAAGGGTGGTATCAATGTAAGATTATTTTAGGTTTCTTTTCATTTATTATTGGTATAGTCTTAGTGTTTGTAGGTTTATTTTAGAGAGTTAATTAGTAGCTTGAAGTTAGGCTTATTGAGAAAGGCTTAGACCATTAAAGTTATAGTCCAGTTGAACAATTAACCAGTAGATAGTTATCTTTAGATTAGAGGTTTTGCTAAGATATTTAAATTCTATTGGAATAGACCAATCAAGTTATTAAGTTCTCTAAAAATAGTTCTATTGTTATACTATTTCAATTAGTTTCAATATTTTAAAGATTAGCTATATTATCATTATTATCAAAGATATTGAGTAGGCATTTAAATAATCACAGGTTATAAGAGATTTATACAGTTCATTTATACATTTTTTATTACCAGTTTGTTAGGACTTAGGGTTTTTAAAGTAGTTATTTTGTATAGTTATTTTATTTCTTTTTTTTATGATTAGGGATATTTTTTAGTATCAAGTTAATCAGTAAGTGCATATAAATAAGTAGTATCAAGTTAATCAGTAAGTGCATATAAATCCAATATGACTAATTATAATATATTATTTTATTTTATTTATTCTTATTTTATTTTATTTTGAATAAATTTTATTTTTAATATATTTACTAAACTACTTTTAGATTAGATTATTTTAGTTTATAGTAGATTAGTTTTATTTAGCTTAATTTATTTTAATTTATCTTAGTTTAGTTTAGCTTAATTTATTTTAGTTTATCTTAGTTTAGTTTAGCTTAAAGTATTTTTGGTAGGGTTATAATTTATTATAGGTGAGGTTAGTGCATTCTTGGGCTTAAGCTTTTAATTAGGGGGAGCAATTAGTATGGTGGGGTAGGTGGTACATTATATCTTTTTAGTTATAGAGATTAGATTAGACCTTATATCTTATAGTTTAGGGGAGTATAATAGTTTATAAGTTAGTATTTATAAGTTAGTAGTTTATACTATTTAATAAGATTAGTTAAGTTAAGATAAGATAAGATAAGTTTAGTTAAGATATAATTAGTTAAGTTAAGTTAAGATAAGAGTATATTAGTTAAGTTAAGATAAGATAAGAGTATAGTTATAAAGATTTTATAGTTATTATTATAGTTATAGTAGTTAGTGGTAATAATTATTATAGTTATAGTTATAGTTATAGTACTTAGTGGGAATGATTATAATGATACTAGATCCAACCTAATACTTATTTAAGATAATATATTAATAGTTAATTTCATTTATTGAATATATTTGATTTATTTGAATAAATTTATTTATTAATTGAATTATTGATTTATACAACATTAAATTATAGAGCTAACATTTAATTTTAAGAAAGAATAATTTAATTTAATTTACATTGGACTATATCTTTAATTCAGTATAAAAATCAGATTATGTAATGTATAGTCTCTGAGGATTAATTTAAACCTACTGGTTATTACTTAATAATAAAAATTAAGATAAAATAAAAATATTATTTAGTTAAAAACTATGAAACTTCCAGTATATAATTACATTATTTATCAATAAATTAATTGAAAGGCATTGAGCACTAATTACCCGCCATAGAGAAAAGGCAAATACTTAAACTTAAACTAAGTAAAGGATTACTAAAGAATTGTCCTTTAAGTTCAGCAATAAATTTTATATCAGTATCTACTTTATTACTTAATAAAAACTGATTAGATTTAGGATCATCTTGTAGAATTAATTGAAAAATAGAATTATTAATAGAATAACCTAAGGCTAAAATAATTAAAAATACATTTAAATTAGTTAAAGAATATTGAATAATATAAAAAATAAGTGAATCTATAGATTGTTCAGTATTAATTGCTAAAGCTAATAATATAAATCCAATATGACTAATTGTACTGAAAGCTAATAGTCTTTTAATTTTATTTTGAGCTAACCCAACAATTGTACCTATAATTAAAGATAGTAATGAACTAATTAATAATAGATTTTTTACTAAATAAGCTGTATTTTCACCATTTATTAAATTAATAGAACTACTAGAATTAAATAAATTTATATTTGAATAAATAGAATATAAATTACTATTATCTAATAAACCTATATGAGTTTGTAATTCTAATAAAAATATTAATATAGATATTTTAGGCATTATTGTCAACCATATTGTAATAATAGTAGGACTATTATCGTAAACATCAGGTGCCCAATTATGTAAAGGTGCTGCAGCTATTTTAAATAAAAATCCAATAAAAATTAAAATTAAACCTAAATTTAAACCTTGAATTATATTATAACTATCAGAAACAGAAATTAAGCTATAAATAGATTCAAAATTAGTTAAACCTGTAAATGTATAAATTAATCCAGCACCAAGTAAAATTAAACAAGAAGATAAACCACCTAATAAAAAATATTTTAATCCCGCTGATGTAGCTGATTCAGAATCTCTATATAAAGTAGCTAAAATATAAGCACCAAAACTTTGTAATTCAATACTTAAATACATTGAAATTAAATCAGCTGAAGAAACTAATAAAGAAGCACCAAATGTACTGAACAATACTATTAAAGAATATTCAGTAGCATGATTAGTTTTATTTATTGTCCCTTGTTTTTTACTATAAGAATTTTTAAGAAATAGTAATTTATCATTAATTGTATTTAAGTTAGATACAAAATGATATTTTAGAGGCCAAGCTATTAATATAAAGGAACCTAAAATTAATAGAAAAACCTCTAAAAATTGTGACACAAAGGTCACATGGAATAACCCACTATATATTCCTATTCCAGATCCAATGGATTGAACGTATAAAGCATTAAATGATAACGCACCAGCATACAGAAATATTATAGAGGATATTCTAGAAAATAAAATAGGAGATAATTTATAATTAAAGGAAGGTATGGCAATCGCCACTATTAAACTTAAAATACTTATAAAAATCATTCACTAACCGGCCTAAAAAGTCACTGTAACTATATTTTTATATTTTTTTAATTTTATAAATAATAATTCACAGTATATTTTCAGTCAAGTTAAACAAACAATTTAAAGTTTTAATATTTTAATTTAATATACCCTAATAATCATAAACATTAGTCCTATTTTTCTTTTCTTTTCTTAAATTCTTTATGTTTAAATATTTAAATTTATATTGATAAGATAAAATTTAAACTTAAACTTAGTTAACATATAAATAAACTTAATTTAATTAATTTATTTAATTTATTAAAATAAATTTTATTGGTTAATTATTTCATTTATTTGTATTATAGCTGCATTTACGGTATTTGGATCCCAATAGGTGTTATCTGTAGTATTAATATTATTAATAATACTAATAATAGAATCAATTGAATCGGCATTAATATGTCTTCGCACCATATCTATAAAAAATTGATGACCATATGGATATAAAACATGATTGTTGAAAACAAAATCGTCAAATTGAGGATCGAACTCTATTTCATTAAATATAGGAGCAGGAGAATCAAATCTAAAATTCGAACTAGGTTGTAATACCTCATTATTTCCTTGATTATTTAATTCTAAACTAGTCGACTCATTAACATTACCGTCATTAAAATTATAGCTAAGATCACTATCACTATCGCTATAGCTATCATGAGTTCCATTTACAATACCATTAACTAAACTAACACCATTTATTTGAGGCCCCCCAGGATTCGGATTCGGATTATTAGAAGGATTAATATTATTAGATGAATTAGAATTATTCAAATTAAAATCATGATGACTAGAATCACCATTAATATTATTAGGATTAGAATAAATAAAGCTATCATCAAATTGAAAATTAACAAAATTAGAAACTAAATTAAAAAAAGATATAATATAAAAATTAAAAAATTGAATTTCATTAATACAGTGTATTAACAAACAGACTAAATTAATAATTATAATTAATAATAAAATAAATACTCTAATTTTTAGCAAAAGCGAAGTAAATTTAAAATAAATAAATATCAAAAGTTCAAATTTTAATAAATCTAATCTTAAAATAAAATTATATATAAAAATTTTTAGGTTAAAAGAAGCAGGATAGGAAAAGAAAAAAATTGTGTGTCTTATTATATTCAAAGTTTTCATTATGTTTTAAAGTTATTTTTTTTTTTATTTATTGACACCAAGGTAAAGATTAACTATTATTAACTTAAATTTATCGTTCAAGAAGGAAATTTCAGCTACAGTTAATATATTTTAATTAAATTATAATATAAATTATAAATTATATTGAATATATTATAATAATAGATCAAAGAAAAACGCAGTAACGTTTAAGGTTGGTTACATAAATTAGAATAATTTGTTATTCTATACTTTTAAGTAAAGTAATATTTAAAAATTAGTTATTATTAAAAAAAAACTATTATATAAAATAATATATAAAATAATATATAATATTGAATTATTAGTATCTAAATTTATACTTAAACAAGTATGAAATATGGAGAATAGTAATATAGTAATATAATAATTATATTAAATAAATCAACAAATATAATTTAAATTTAAGAATTACAATAAATTTTATTTAAGTCAGGTATAATATAAAGATAATGGTAAGGGGTTAATTATTAGTAAAAATTTTAAATTTTGATTAGGCTAATTATTTTTCTGTTGCTATATCCATTAAAGTATTTTCAATTACACCTATTACAGGTACAATAAATAAGAACCACATAAAATAAAAGGCAGTAGAAAATTGACCTATTTCTAGATAAGGACTTTCAGGATGTTGAGAACCGATCCACATTAATATAAAAAAATTTACAACAAAGAGCCAGAAAGCAAATTTCATAGCTGGTCTAAATTGATTTCCTCTAATTCTAGATAAATCTACTAAAGGAAGTATTAATAATATTAATAAAGATCCGAACATTGCTAAAACACCAAGCAATTTATTTGGGATTGATCTTAAAATAGCATAAAATGGTAATAGATACCATTCAGGTACAATTGACACTGGTGTACTCATAGGATTAGCTGGAATATAGTTATCTGAATGACCCATTAAATTAGGATAAAAGAAAACTATAATAGATAAGACAAGGAAAAAAAAGAAAATTGTTACAAGATCCTTGAAAATAAAATAAGGTTGCATTGCATATCTATCACCATTAGATGATACTCCATTTGGATTATTAGAACCATGTTCGTGAAGAGCAATTAAATGTGCCACAGCTAAAGCAGCTAATAAGAAAGGTAATAAATAATGTAAAGAGAAAAATCTATTAAGTGTTGCATTTGAGACTGCGCTATATGTTGATAATTACATTTTTATTAAAATATTAAAATATTAAAATATTAAAATATTAAAATATTAAAAAATTAAAATATTAAAATATTAAATATTAAAATAAAAACTCTTATTATTCACAATACATAATATAAAATATTATATATTAGTTCGGACTATATCTTGATCTATCATATTCTTTAATATTACATATTAATAAAAATAATATAATTAAATTATTAATAATTATTTGGTATATTAATTTTATTAGAATATCTAGGTATTTTTCTTAACTTTTTTAGAAATAAGATATATTGTAATCTTTTATTACCTAATAATCTAATAGGATTATTCTTTAAAAATGTAATTATATTTTCAATATTTCTAACACTAGTTGTTTTAAGTTTAAAACAATTTGTATTATCTTTATAAATACTAACTGATATATTTAATAAACTTTTTATAGCTTGAATAATTTCAAATGAATTAGTTTGAGAAATATCAAAACTACCTACATATGAATTTTCATCATTAATTTTAGATTTATAAACACTAAAACAAGCTTCAGCTTCTATAAATCCTATTAATCAAGAAGAAAAATAAGATTTATTTAAAATAGTATCAACTGAATTAAAAGAATTTTTAGGGCGAGAATATTTAGGTAAATTATCATAAAATTTAATATCATTTAATAATGCTTCTCTAAATCTTAAATAATCATATTGTTTATTAGTTAACATAGAATATTTATCAAAAATAGGTATAATTATTTCTTTTAAATGTTGTTTATTTCTAATTTTATATCTAGCTGAATAAATATCATTATTAATACCTTTTCTAACTATTGTTTTTATTTTACCAACTCCTAAAGCATCTTTAATTTTATATAATAATTGAATATCTTTAACATTTAATTCTAATCCTAATTCATATGTTAAATATTTACCATTTTTACTAATAGAAACTCAACCATCGCCTTCTATTAAACCTACTAAATAGGCATATGATAGACCTCTTACGTTTGATGTATATTTATTTTTAAAATTCTTAATTTTAATTGTAGTATACATCTTTTTAAATATTTTAATTATTTTATTAATATTTAAAAAAAGTCTCTGAGTAAGTTCAATATTTAAATTATATTTATTAAAATATTGACTCACTGCTGATTGTTCCATAGTCATTACAATTTTCACTTTATTATATTTATTTCAAATTATTATAAAAATATTTTTAAATTTTTTATTATATAATTGTATAATAAAGTACGTAATTTCAAATATATTTAAATATAAAATTATATATATAAACATATAAAAGAATTTTCCAGCAACAAGTAAGATTTTTAAAATTATATCACTATAAAATGGACCCTTTATTTTGAATCCCCCCCAAATTAACTCAACTACATCTGGACCAAAAACAGGTATAGCAGATAATAAATTAGTAATTACTGTTGCACCCCAATGGCTCATTTGTCCGTAAGGTAAAACATACAAACTTACTTAATTGTAATGAAAATTAAAATCTAGATAAACTAGTCATTACATAAAAAGCTAGAATAACTTTGAATTCGTATATTCTATTAATTAAATTAATTAAATTAATTAAAAGCTTCGACTGTGCATTAAGCAGCATTTCAGCCACCCATTAGTGACCCAGCCTGTCGCAATCATCTAAATAACTGACGATCTCTGATACTTATTTTTGTTTAAATTTATATTTAAAACAGTCCTAATTTAACATAGGGAAAATAATTAATATAAAAAAATTAATATAAAAAACAAATTAGAAATCCTTTGATCGTTTTCACTAATGTCGCCAAATAAATAATAATATTTATTCAATAACCCTGTCGAGTTATTCCACTTTAATTTTATTTACCTCTAGAAGTTACATAAAAATTTTAACTTGTGGGACTATAATCTAAATTCAAATATTATTTCACAAATCACTAATTTAATATCCCTCCCTTTATTCATTTATAATTTACATATATTCTTAAAAGGACTAAAAATAATGGGTAATTGAATAGGCTTTAATTGAACTTTTTAAAAATAAAATAACCCTATAAAATAAAGGAGTATTACTTGCAAGGTGGTAGAATAAAAACTATTTACTAAATTTAATTATTCAACGTCTTTTTAATACTTTTTTGTCTGTTTGTAAAGCCCTTCTAATTGTTTTTTCACTACAATTTATAACTTTAGCTGCTTCTACAATACTAGCAAATTCACCATATACTGTACTATCTAAATTATAAAATATAATAGGTTTAGAATTTTTTTTCATATTTAATGTTGCTTGTTCAGAATAATTAATTTTTTCTCTAATAAGAGATTTTTTCTTCATTTTTTCTATAGTTTCAATAGATAATTTAGCTCCTCTATTTAAACAACCTATTTTGTCACGTCGCTCAAGGCTATACTGAGCTTTCATTTTTAAACGTGATATTTCAGTATGTTTATAACCAAAACTTGAACCAGCTTCAGTTAATATATTATAATTAGGTAATAAAGATTTTAAATAAAAATCTTCTAAATCTAATAAATTTTTATTATTTTCCTTATTAACTATTTCAGGAAATATTTCTAAAACTATAAAAACAAAATTAGGTAATTTGTATTTTCTAACTGCTAATTTAATAATTTTACTACCACGAAAATAAATTAAATGATTAGAGAATCTAGCATAAAATCTATTTGTAGCAGCTGAACCAATATAATAATCTAATGTTACTTTATTTAAAATTAAATATATACCACTAAGATTTTCAGTTTCCGTTTGTAAAATTTTTCTTGTAGAATCTAAATGTAAATCTTCATAAAAATAAACAGGCTTTAAATTTTTTTCTATTAAAAATTCAATTAATATTTTTGAATTGTCATTATTAATTGGAATTAAAGTAGATTTATATCTTACACCATTAAGGTTTGTAGGGTTTTTTATTAATAGAATATTATTCAATCTAATGGATCCGTCGTTACTTAAAATTTTAATGTTTCTATTTTTTCTTAACCCACTGGGTTTAACATATAAGGGACCTTTATTAATAATTTTATAATAATTGAATTTAGACCATTTTGGGCTACAAATATAACCCAGGAAAGCTATCAAAAAATTTTTTAATATAATGTTTTAAATAAATAATATTTAACTTAAATAAATAATATTTAAATATCTAAAATTAGAGCAAGAGCAGAAAATATTATATTTTTTTTTTCTTTGTACTTTGTACATTAGCATATTAAAAAATTTGCGACTGTACATTAAGCATCATTTCAGACACCCACCGGTGACCCAGTCTGTAGCGATTTTGTATTAAACCGACGGTCTTTATTTTTGTTTGAAAATTACAATTATTAAATATTTAACCGTTTTCACCAGCATAGCCAAATGAATATTAAAATTTTCATTTTATTCCTTTGTGCATTTTTTTTTACTGAAAACAATCTGAAAACACTCTTAATTTTATCTAAATTCTAAAATTTTAAATTGGTTTATAAGTAATAAAATCTGTTTACAGGTTATTTATTTTAAGAGAACTAAAAGTAAAATCAAAAACACAGCTTATTAAAAGTTTATAAAGGAATACTATCATAAATACTTTAATTATAAATATACTACTTATATTAACAAAAATATTGTTCCCCTTTTTAACCCTTTTTTACTTTTAAAGGTTGAGGAACGGGTTAAATATAAAGAAAAATTTTAAATAAAGTATAAAAAGTTTAATTTTCAATACAGATTGCTTAACTGTAAATGATAGGACTTTGAATTTTAATTGAAACAAATAATTATTAAAATCCCTTAAGTTTATATTTAATTTCAGGTATAAAATAGGATTGTGTTAAATTAACTAGTAGAGGCATAGATTCTTCCCATATACTTATTTTCCATTGGTTAGATATTCCTGATTTAATAAAACTGGTACGAAGACCAAATTTTTGTTTAAGATTATTTGCTAAGAATACACAATCATCATAGGTAAAACAATTAGTAGCTAAATTTAATCCTTGGCCTATTTGTCGTGAACCATCTAGCTTAATCCAAGGACTTAATACCATAGGACTTTTGAATTCAGCAATCCATTTAGGAATTTTTAAAATATTTGAGTTAGAATAGAAACCTTCGTGAATCCAAATAAAACTAGTAAAAGTAAAAAGTGTCAATCTATAATTAAATCTATCTACAGTAGTATTACTACTTTTATCTATTTTCCCTTCTAATTTTGTTACTAATTTAGGAATAAAACTAGCACAATAACCTAAATTATATAGATAAAGAGATAAATTGTGAATATTTTACGAGTTTGTTACAGCTTGTTCTAATTGAAATCTAATACTTATACCTTTTCTACTTGGAATCATATGGGACCACCAGTCACCTAGCATTCCACAAATTAGGACAGACAAGACATCTAAATTATGAGGACCAACTCGAAGTATAGCTTTAGTTCTAGCTTTACTAAAGGGAAAAATACTAGCACAACTTTTACCATTAAAATTTTATTCTATAATATTATTTGTTTCAATTGAAATGCAATTTGGCCATAGCAATATAGCCATCATAAGTATAAGTATTATTACTCCAATAGACCATACTAATACTCTTGGTGATTTATATGAACTATAATATAAACCTCTACCAACGTGCATATAAACAAAGATAAAAAAAAATGAGGCAACATTAGCGTGTACATATCTTAATATCCATCCTGAATTTACATCTCTCATAATCAAGAGCTTGTCATTTTCTGCGATGAATATAAAATAGAATAGTCAGTTTATATCTTAATATTTCAATACTTTTATTTATTATTATTAATTGAAAGGGAAGTAAATAAGTATAGACCTTTAAACAACTTACCCGTGTCAATATTTCTACCTATTGCCCTAGAGCTAGGATTTAGACCTATGGCTAGATGAGCTTCAACATAAGTTTTAAATGGTGAACCCTTAATTTCCTCCATCACTCCATCCTTTTTATAAACATGTACTGTAAAGCCAGATCTACCTCCTTTTTCAACAGTAAATTTTTTAGATAATACAGAATGAGTTAGTCCACTTTTAATATTAAAAGGTGGATTTTTTGAAAATAGATTCTTAATCTCTGATTGAATAGGAGATACGGGTCGTATTAGTTGTATACTTTTGTTTATTCATAGAACGGGATAAAGCTAAGACTAAAGATCTACCTTCAGCTAAATAAAATTAACCAAAATTATGAATTTTAAGTGCTATACTCCAAATTCTGTAATCCACAGATTTACGTGTAAAAAAAGTAACAGAGTTAAACAATGGTAAAATATAATAATAGAGTACATCAATATCGCTTACTACCAAACTAGAAACATTTGTTTTTTATTAGTAAAAAGGATTATTGAATTTAAAGGCGTAACACCTTTCGGTATTGAAGAATTTATAGCTAATTTTTCTAATAAATTCTTGATTAGATTAAGAACGGAAATATTTTTATTATGTTGAGCTACTTGAAAATACGGTACCAAATTTTTAATTCCAAAGGTACCATCACCTTCAACAAAACCTAGTAACCAATATATGTTTATTTTGTACTGGATCTGATATTGGATAGGGTCATTTCGGATAAGGTAGATTCAATTACTATTCTATTTCTATTCATATTAGATTTTATGTCTATAATAGAATTTAAATCTTCTAAAATTAATTTAGAAGTATTGGTTTTATTTTTTATATCTAGGGCTTGTTTAAAGCTCTCAAAATCTAGGTGTTTTGTACTCAATAAAGGATAAGTGCTAAATAGAGGAATTATAATTTCTATTAAGTCCTTTAATTTACTTATTATGTAAATAGCAGAATCACCTTCTATCCTAATAATACCTACCCCTAACATATATTTTATATATTCAAGTGCTGATAAATCATCTTTATGTAATCTTATTCTAAATCTAAAAGCCACATTTCCTTTAGCATCAGGACTAATTAAAAAATTACCTTCTGAATCTGTAAATCCGGATAGCCATTGTAAAAATTCTGAATATACTTGAGACAATCTGTTTATATTATGTGGAGGTATCGATAAAGATTGACTTATATTTCTTGACAAAAAAAAGATAAAAACATTATATCTAATTTCATCGCGAGTAGACAAACTCTGGGACTATATCTTATAGTTTAATGACTATTATCGTGTTTAGTCTCTGAGATAATTATATAATATCTTCTGATTGTTCCATTATTAAAGATTTTTACTATTATTTAATAGTACTTAATTTATTAGAATTTCCAGAAATATAACGATATTTAAAGAACACATTATAAAATAGATATGTTCAACAGAATTAAAAGCAAAATCTACATTTGCTTGATAGTGCATTGCTAAAAAAGCTCCAGTTAATATTTGTATTATTAAACATACTCCTAATAAAGAACCAAAATTCCATAAATAAGAAATATTAGCCGGTTGAGGAGAGTCAATTATATATGAATTAACCAATCTAAGTAAAACATGTGTTTTTAATATTCTCATTTTAATTAATTTATTTATTTTATATATTTTATATATTTTATATATTTATTTTTTTAATCTATTTCAATTTATTTAATGTAACTGTAACTTAAGTGCATCATCATATCATTTTTACTATTAGTAATATTACTAATAATAATAATAATTAAAAATAATAATAATTAATAATAATAATTATAATAATAATAATTATAGTAATAGTAATAATAATAGTAATAATAATAGTAATAGTACTAATATTAACATTTAAATTAATACCAATCAAATACTTAAAATATAAT
>Ga0209735_1000089_pt1 | contig 13881 bp, 9 predicted proteins | sample BlaSpr_A8_Ref_M2_FD_187990 | JGI IMG/M metagenome (GOLD analysis project Ga0209735, IMG submission 187990) | Forest soil microbial communities from Thunder Bay, Ontario, Canada - Black Spruce, Ontario site 2_A8_Ref_M2 (SPAdes) (version 2) | ecosystem: Environmental > Terrestrial > Soil > Boreal... | reverse complement strand
GATCTTCTGCGTGATCGCACCGGTAAAGGCCCCCTTCTCGTGTCCAAAGAGCTCGCTTTCCAGCAGCCCGGAAGGAATCGCAGCGCAGTTTAATTTGACGAAAGTTCGTTCGCGCCTCGCACTCAACTGGTGAATCGCGCGCGCAATGAGTTCCTTTCCTGTTCCGGTTTCCCCTAAGATCAGAACGGTTGCGTCCGTGGGTGCCACCGTTTCGACAAGCTTTAGAACACTCTTCAGCCGCGCAGTCTTGCCAACGATTTCCCCAAAGCTGTTGTTGGTGTGAAGTTCTTCCTCCAGATAACTTTTCTCCTGGTTTAATCTGTCCCGCAATTCCGCAATCTGGCGGAATGCCAGAGCGTTGTCCACCGCGATCCCCACCCGGCTGGCAATCTGACCGAGCGCATAAGCATCTTTTTCGGTGAAGGCTGCCTCACGCCGGCTGGCAACTGCCAAAACCCCGAGAACGCGGTCACGGCTGACGAGCGGGAGCCAACACGCTGACTTGAGACCGGCGGCTAGGAAATGCTGAAGACTCTCGTGTTTAAAGCGGCCGGAATCCAGTTTCGCCAAAACCAGCGACTCTCGAGTACGAAATACCCATTCAAGCGGAGACCCTTCTGTGGGAACCAGAATTTCTTTCGTGACGAGGTCTTTTCCATAAGCAGCGTCCAATAGTTGCAACTGGAACTGATCGGTCCCAGGATCGTGCAAAGCTAGACTGGCAAAGTCGTGGGGCACCACTTGCCGGATGGCTGCTGAAACTGCAGACAGCAACGTGCCAATTTCCAGGTTTGACAGTAGAACGTGGCTCAGTTCCGACAACAGCGCTTCTTCCGCTCGCTTGCGTTCGGTCAAGTCCTGCGTCACTTTCGCAAAGCCGGAGAGCTGTCCGTTCGCATCTCGGATTGCCGTAATTACCACGTTTGCCCAAAAACGCGACCCATCCTTGCGGATTCGCCAGCTCTCGTCTTCAAACCGTCCCTTGGACACTGCCGCGCGCAAGCCCTCCTCGGGTTTGCCGCGCTCGATATCTTCCGCGGTGTAGAAGCAGGAAAAATGGCGACCAATGATTTCTTCGGCTGTGTATCCGATGATTCGCTCCGCGCCAGCGTTCCAGGTCGAAACGCTCCCCTCCGCATCGAGCAGCAAGATGGCATAATCTCGCACGCTCTCGACAAGCGACCGCAGCTGCTGCTCGCTTCTCCGTAGCTCCTCCTGCGCCCGCTTTTTTTCGGAGATATCATAGATGACGCTTAACACGGCTCGACCTTCTGCCGTCTCCACTGGGCTCAGCATGATGTCGACCGGGAATTCCGTTCCATCCTTGCGTTGTCCGTAGAGTTCTACCCCAACCCCCATCGGGCGCATCCGAGGTTCCGCGTGGAAGTTTTTCCGGTGGGAGGGGTGAGCGCGTCGAAATCGCTCGGGAACCAAGGTCTCAATGGGTAGACCCACTAACTCGGCGCGGTGGTAACCGAAGAGCTTTTCAAGCCGCGCATTTGCGACAGTGATTCGGCCCTCCCGATCGGTTACGACGATGGCGTCGGGGGAGGATTCCAGAAGCGTTTCAAATACCACCCGAGGATAGTGTTCTCTCGCGTCCCCAGGTGAAGCCCCGCTCATGCTCATCCTCGCTTCTCGGAAGGGCTATCAAGACCTCTACAACCCAGTCGTTCCGTGCGTCAGACGTCCGTTGATCGCTAACCTATATCACTTGCAAAGACGATAGGCCCACTCTTCGGCCCGGTCAAGCTCACGACTGACTCCCTGCCACTCACACGATGGCTGCTTGACTCATCGGACAACTGCGTCCCAGTTCCCACATGTCCCGTTTCCGCAGCGTTTGTCGGGCACTTGCCATTTGCCTGGGTCATCGCCTTCTCCGCAGGTGTATGTGACCTAGCTGGACTCTTTCTTCTCCCGCACTACCTCGGGGCCGGTCCATAGAGCAAGCTGGGCTATTGGCCTAGCTTTACCACGGCTAGACCATTGATTCCTGGATTCCTGGCGCAAATTCTCAATGAGGCGTACTGAGAGTTCTCCCTCTATGGAAAGCTCGGCTCTGCATTCCAAGATTCCTCGCTGAAGCCGGTAGACTTCGCTTCCTGGAGGGCTAGAATCGCCCCTACCCACACACTTCTACGGGGCTCGTTAGCAGTTTGTGAAGTGCGTGCCTCCAACACTATCCGCATTTCTTGACGAGGAGGATTCCTTTGAAGATTCAACATTTCTGTAGGTCATTCGGGCGCGTCGCTCATTTGGCTCTCTGAGGCGCGGTGGTCGGCATACTCATCGTTCCGGTTATGCCGCTCGGCCTTTCCGCCCGCGCCGACGAACGCGACCACGGCCACGGAGGCTTCGATCACGTCTTTATCATCATGATGGAGAACACTGGATACAACACTCTCATTGGCAATCCGAACGCCCCATTCATTACCTTCGCCACCACCACCACCGGTCGCGACAAATTATTACGGCGTCGCACACCCGAGCCAACCCAACTACATCGCCTCTACTTCCGGGTCGACGAATGGCGTGGCCGACGACAATGACACCACGATTGATGTCCCCAACGTTGTCGACCAATTGGAATCGCACGGAAAATCCTGGAAAGCTTACATGCAGTCCTATTCCCTCTGCGCGACTCCGCTTGATCACGCTTGCGGCTACCAGCTCTACGAGCGCAAGCATAATCCGTTCATCAGCTACAAGGACGTTCAGACCAACCCGGCGCGCGTCGCCAACATCGTCGACTTCGGCCAACTGGCCACCGATCTTGCCAACAACCCCGTCCCCAACTATATATGGATCAGCCCCGACCAGTGCCACGACATGCACGGACGAGGCGCCACTCCCGCTGATCCCTGCGACTTTTCTCAGATCCAGCCGCTGATCTCCACCGGTGATTCTTTCCTTCTCAGCACGGTCAACGCCATCATGTCTTCCAAAGCATGGACCGGCAATTCCGTCATCTTCATTACCTGGGATGAAAGCGATTTCACCGGCACTGGCCCCGCTGGTTTTGGGGATACCAGTGGATGCTGCAACGCAAATCCCGGCGGCGGGCACGTCTTGACTCTCGTCATTTCCAACGCGCTCCGCTTTGCCCGGAGTTCTGATGACGCGTTCAATCGCTACTCCATGCTGGCGACCGTTGAGGATAGCTGGCACCTCGGTTGCCTCTCGAATACCTGCGACCGGGACAGTGTTCGTCCGATGCGCGACCTAGTTGGTCCCGTCGACGGCCGGTAGTTTCTTCGACGTTGAAATGCAAGTGGCCGGGAGGCTCACTTTTCCTCCCGGCGATTTTTTCCTCTCCCCGAACCACGCTCTTCCACTCGGCCAACTCCGATTCACTCGGATTACCAGATACTGAGAATCAGGTTTCCCATTAGCGCTTTTATCGACATCGGCGTGCACGAGTTAATGTGAAGTAAGGAACACCTTTGATGAAGCCCGATGGTATTCTCTACTACGTGCCGACCAGCGGCATTTCCCAGGGGGATAAATTGCGACAATCGCTGAAGATTTGCATGATGGTATTGGTTTTGTGCGTGCTAACGGTGAGGGCGCAGGAGAAGCTACCACTGAAATTGATCGCGACCACCCCAATGCCAGGTTTCACGGGTGATTTCGATCATTTTGGGCTCGACCTCAAGGGTAACCGTTTGTTCCTTGCGTCCGAAGATCAGAAGACTGTCGAGGTGTTCGACCTCCGGACGGGAGAGCGGACTCACACTATCAAAGGATTCGGTCAACCGCTCACGATGGCTTATCTAGCCGAGTCCAACCGTCTTATCGTCACCGACGGAGGCGATACCAATGCTGTCGAATTGGTGGATTGTAAAGAGTACAAAATCATTAACACTCTCAAACTGGGTCAAGGCGTGGACCACAGCGCGTACAACCCTCACAACAAATACTTTTATGTGGAGAATGGGGGCGCACCAGACGGGAAGATTCACGTGCTCAGTATTATCGATACACAATCTTTTAAACAGGTTGGTGAGATTCCCGGGCTTCCTGGAAATTCCAACGAGGGCATGGTCATTGACCACGATGGGAAACAACTTTACTTGAACCTCACGGGCGCAGATGAGATTGGAGTCGTTGATCTAAAGACTCTTCAACTAATTGCCAAATGGCCCCTGCCGGCAGACGCGCACGTAGCTCATGCGATAGCCCTGGACGAACCTAATCATCGACTGTTTACCGTCACTCGTAAACCGGGCCAGTTTATAGTTTTCAATATCGATACCGGAAACGTCGTGACTACCCTGCCCTGTGTTGGTATGAACAGCGACATGTCGCTCGACGTTGCACGCAAACGAATCTATGTGACTGGAAGCGAGACAGCAACCATTTTTGAGCAACACGATGCAGACCATTATGAACATGTCGCAGAAGTGCCGACGGCCTACCGGGCAAAATCATCGATTTTTGTGCCGGAACTGAAAAGGCTTTACGTCGCCGATTCAGGTAAGGGAAAGCCAGATGCGAAATTGGCGCTGCAAATTTTCGAAGTTCAATGACTGAGCAAGCACTGAAGAGTTCTCTTTGACACATAACACAAGTCTGAAGCTAAGGCCTGGTAATTCGCATAACCGGAAAAGTGTCCTCGCTGCCAGAAAACGTGGTTGCGCGAAGCGAAATACGCGGCTCTGGACATATTTTTCGGCAACTCGGAAGTGACCGGACTCCGTTTGTCCCTGATCCTTGCGCGGCGGGGTCGCGAGTTATGGCCAGCCGTCGACCTGAAACTCCTAGCGGATGAACGGCTTGGTTCCTTCTTCTCCAGTGAACCGGAGACAGAGCAAGTGGCCCTCGCGTTCCAAGTCGATGTGAAAATCAAAAAAGGGACAGCTCTTGCCTTCGGCCACAACCCCGGCAGAATAGGTGAGCTATTCTTACGTGCCGCATCCAGCTTTATAGCAACCAAGTCCTGATAAACACTGATAAACGCTTATCGGACATGTGGTTGGTACAGTGCCGATGGCTCTCTTCGGAGACCGGTTTCGCGTTTTAGGGCCGCCAGATTTCGAGCAATGTGAATATGAGCGATGCCAAAACTGCTCCTAGCGGCAGTGTGGCCACCCAAGCTAATAGGATTTCGCGCACCTTTCCCCAGTCGGCCTCTTCTCGGCGGAGCAAGCCGATGCCAAATATTCCGCCTGACGTGACGTGCGTCGTCGATACGGGCAACGCAAATGGTGAAGCAAGTGTCACCAGCGCCGCCGCCACCAAATTAGCGGTGACCGCCTCTCGCGTGGCCATAGGAGTAATCTTCTTGCTCATCGTGTTGGCTACCCGCGCAGCGCCGAGCGCTCCTCCGATTGCGATGGCCACGGCAACGACCAGATAGTTCAATCTCGCATTGTATGCCGCCCCGACCAATAGCACGGCGACAAGCTTGGGCGTGTCGTTCAGGCCCCGCGCAAAGCTGATGGCAGCGGCTGAAAACCAGTGCACCAGGCCTTCGAGGTTGAGTCGCAGCATTTCTGTTCCTGTTTGGCATTCCGCGGCAGGCGCCAAATGCAGGGAAGGCGGAACAGCAACAACGATAGAACTCACAGAAACACCTTGTGCCATCATGAGGGTTTTCGGTTCGTCCACACAAACACAGTCCTTGATGCCTTTCCGCCAGACGTAACGGTTGAGCAATAGCTGAACGGCCATTGTCAGAACCAGTGCAACGATTGGCGAGAAGAGCAGAGGCAAAAGAACCCCCTTACCTAACACTGCAAGCTTGACGTGGGAGAATCCCGCAGCCGTAACACCGGCTCCGACAAGGGCACCTGTGATGGAATGGGTTGTAGAGATGGGTAGACCCAGCCTCGCGGCCAGTAATACCGTGCAACCGGACCCAAGCACGACAGCGATGAGAAATGGGAGTTGAGTAGCAATGCTGCTGTCTATCAATTTTGCGCCGGTGAAATTTACGGCCAAGGCACTGCCAAGCCATACCGCTGCTAGCGAACCGAGAAACGTGAAGCCATTGCCCCAAGCTATGGCGCGTTGATAGGTCGTCAGGCCCGACCCCCAGAGGGTGGCTACGCCCTTAAAATTATCGTTAGCTCCGTTGGCGAAGCTCAGCAGAACCACGGAAAGAATCAGTAAAGTCGTCATCGCGCCCTTTTTGGGCAATCAACGGCTCGGCCACCAGAATCGCTGAGAGTCTATATCAGTCTGCTACTAATGTGTTTGGTTTGCCCCTGGATCAACAAGAGACAACCCTTCGGGTAAAAACCGAAGGCTCGGCTGGATTCCCTCTCCGAGGCCCAAGACAACGGTTTCCAAGACCGTTGTACCCGATCGCGGGCCTAGAACTGCTGCTCACGAGGCAGGGACGTCCGTCTCAGTCATGTGCACAGATAGCGATAGCGGCGAAGTGCACTTAGGCACACTTTGGCACAGTTCACGATTCGGGCTTTGAGCTCGAAGTGAACCCCTCACTGAGACAATCCTATTGGCACACCAATACTTGGTTCGCGTTTCCCAGGTGACCCTTTGTTTCCCGACCGGCAAGAGTGATCGTCAATCGCTAATTCTGCGATTCTCGAAGCTAGACACATTAAGTGGCTCTGTTGACATCCTCGGCACGGATGGAATTTTGAGAGATCGACAAGCGGAGGGAGCGGGTGTTTTCTACTGAGGCAGGAGGGACGATGGCCGAAATCGGACTCCTGCCCTTTGCGCGCGTGGCCCTGCAAGTGGCCAGTCGAGTTTTGTCACCCTACCGGAGTCGCTTCGGCAAACATCAGTTCACGCAGCCGCAGTTGTTGGCGGTGCTGTGTCTGATGCGCTACGAGGATTGGACTTTTCGCGAAACCGAGGTGCGTTTGCGCGAGCATGGCGAACTTCGCGCCGCGCTACAGTTGCAAAGTGTGCCCGACTACACCACGCTATATCGTTTTCTGAAGCGGCTGGATAAGGACACCATCGACCGCGGGCTGGGAGAAACGGTGCGCCGCTTGCGTCGCGGCAAAACCCACGTGCGCGTTTCCGCGGCCCTCGATGGCACAGGGTTATCTCCGCAGGCTGTCAGTACCTACTTCATTCGCCGCAGCGAGCAGCAGCAGGGAGGAAAGCCGCGCTATCGGCACGATCTAAAGTGGCTGGTGGTGGTGGACGTAAAGCAGCAAGTCGTGTTCGCACAGCAAGCGCGGCAAGGGCTGAAAACAGTCATGTAGAGTTGGAGTAACGTTGGAAAGTGCTTTAGAATGAACAAAGCAGTCACAGTCGGGGCGTAGCGCAGCCTGGTAGCGCGCCTGCCTTGGGCGCAGGAGGTCCCGAGTTCAAATCTCGGCGCCCCGACCACTTACTTCCTTATTTTCAATGAACTATTCCTGACACTGTTGCGCTGGAGACTGAACTTGGGTCCAAATACAAGTCTCTCCACGCTTTCAGCTGCGCGTCGCTGCTCTTCCGGAATCGCATGCAAACAAATCTCGCGCGTGATTTCCGGTGCGGAACGCCCCGACAGAGTTTCGCGAATTCATGATGTTCACGCCAGATCACGCAGCAAGAATCGCATGAAGGCAGCAACTCGGCCCTCATGGGTCTACGCCTGACGCCGCCGGTCGTGGGCGTGCTCGGAATGGCCATGCGCGTCCAGCCAGGCCAGAAGACAACGAATGCTGCCGTGGGCCAACGCAATGCTCGAATCGGCGGCGCCGTAATAGAGATTGATGGTGTCCCCGTCCGCTCCAATTGTATAGCCACAGGGAAACACGACGTCTTGAACATCTCCCTGGCGCTCGTAGTCCGCCTCGGGGGCAAACATCCAGGAATCTCCACGGACCAAACACTTCTCGGGTTGTTCCAGATCAAAAAGGGCCAGGCCAAGCCGATAGATGGAGCTGGATGGCGTCCTTCGCACGCCGTGATAGATCATCAGCCAGCCTCTCGGCGTTTCGATCGGCGGAGGCGACATCCCAATTTTGTTCGCGTCCCACCACGCACCGCGGCGCGCTTCCAACATCAGCTTGTGGCTTCCCCAATGACGCAGGTCGGGAGAATAAGAGATCCAGATATGCGCACCCAGCGGCGTCATCGGCCGGTGGATCAACGCCCAGAATCCGTTGATTCTTCTTGGCATCAGGGCGGCATCTTTGTCGTCCGGCGACATAATGACGCCAAATCTCTCGTAGGTACGGAAGTCCTTCGTCAGCGCCAGGGATACACCCGGGCCGCCGCGAGAATAGGAGGTGTACACGACCGCGTACTGGTTAAGTTCCGGCACGAAGGTGATGCGCGGATCTTCGATTCCCCATACTTCTTCTGGATATTGCTCCGGGCAGGCAGGCAGAGATGGTTCGGTGTCGATCAACCAATTGTCGACCCCATTCAGCGAGCGCGCCGCACAAAGGTGAGAATGGCCGCGGCGATCTTCCACGCGGCACAGGAGAAGAGTGGACCCATCAGGCAGCAGTGTAGCTCCCGCGTTGAAGACGCTGTTAATGCAATAGGACCAATCCTTTGCGGTCAGGATTGGATTCAAGGAGTAGCGGTTGAACAAGATATCGTGTTGGATCATGGTTTCACTCAAGAGCCTTCTTGAAACAAGAAAACTAGATGGTGCATAAAGCCGCAAAGGTGAGAGGGTAATTGCGGTTCGATCATGATTTCCGGTCGGTGATGTCAGCTTTTTCCAACTTGCGCATCTCTAGAAGCGCCATCAGGAAAGAGAGCGTCGATTCGGCCCCCTGATTCTCGTTGGCCCGGTCGGGATGCAAACCGTCTCGGCAGCCGCCGGTGGTGGTGTCATACAGGGCAATCTGCAAGTCGTTATCTCCAAGGAACCAATTGAACGCCGTCCATGCTTCTTTCCGCCAGCGTCCTTTCCCTGTCGCGCGATAGGCTTGCAGATAAGCGGAAACCGTGGCGCAAGCTTCGATGGGTTGCTGGTCGAAGCGAGCCTTTTCCGTTTTCTTCGAGTAGAAGCCGTGCGAGCCGATCGGCACAAAGTGGCCCTTGGTTTCACACCGCTGAGCCGTCGCAAGCCAATCCAGCGCTTCGAGCCCGGCCGAAACCATGGTGTCGTTGCCGCTGCGCGTTCCCGCGCGGATCAAGGACTGAGGCAATCGGGCATTGGAGTACGTAAGCACATTCTCAAACCATTTCCAGTCCGCCGTACGGTTGACCTGATAGGAGTCGAGCAGACGATTCGCCAGCGAGTCCGCGGCATTCAGGGCGGCACGATCGCCGGGGAACGACTCGAGATATTCCAGGAGCCCGAGCAGGGTAAATGCGCAAGCACGAGGACTTTTGAACTCCACAGCCGCGGGAACGGCCATTTCAAACAAACGGCCCGCTGCTCCCCGGAGTCCGGCGTCATTGGTCCTTCCGAGGACCGTGCCCAGGCCCCACAATGCCCGCCCGTGGCTGTCTTCGGAACCGTGCAGCTCCTGCCACTGGCGTTCATAGCTCAGGCAGTTTCGGAACCGCTTGGTTGTTGGATCGAAAGCCAGCCACAAAAAAGCAAGATAGCGTGCGGCGAGATCCAGCGAGCGCGTCGCGGAGGTGCTTCCAAGTTCTTCCAGCAGAATCGCGACAATGAGAGCGCGTGCGTTGTCATCCGTCGAGTAGCCTTCCGGGTAGTTCGGTACGTTGAAAACTGCGTGCTCCACGATTCCCGTGCCGTCGGTCATCCGGCGCAAGTGATCGAGTTTTATGGCCGGGAGCCGGTCCAGGGCCTTTTCGGTGTTCTGCGCCGAGAATGTTGCCCGCGGCTTTCGCAACCGCTCGTTGTACACACGCTCAAAACTTCCCATGTACTGCTGAGCCACACGGTTCCACACCATGTCCCTAGCATAGAGGTACGCGCGCTTCCTCATGGCATGGCGCGCGGTCCCATTGTCCAAAAGCTCGATGGTCTTTGCGGCAATCGCCTGGGGATCGTTGAACGGAACGAGCACGCCGCGCTCGTCGTCGAGTAATTCAATGGCATGCAGATAGGGCGTGGAAATGATGGCTTTGCCCGCGCTGAGGGCATAGGCAAGAGTGCCGGAAACCACTTGTCCCTTGTGTTTATAGGGCGTGATGTAAATGTCAGCCGCGCCGATTATTTGCATCAACTCTTCCGGGCTCTCGAACCGGTTGCGAAAAATTACGTTGGCCTCGACTCCCAGGTCTTTGGCGAGCTTCTGCAAAGAAGCCCTGTACTTGTCACCGTCGCGCCGCAGGATATGAGGGTGGGTTACGCCGGAGATCATGTAGACGACGTTTTCGTGGCGCGACAGGATTTCGGGCAGGGCCTGGATGACGTTTTCTATGCCCTTGTTGGGCGAGAGCAATCCAAACGTGAGCAAAACGTCTTTGCCTTCGGTTCCGAAGGCATCTTTATAGAAATTGGGGTCCGTGAAAGCGAGGTCAGGGATGCCATGTGGAATTAGATCGATCTCGGAGGCCGGAACGTGGAACACTTCCTGCAAGATCTCCGATGATTGGCGGCTCATGACGATGAAACGATCCGACAACGCGGCGATTTCCTCCATCACCGCGCGCTGATCCGGATTCGGTTCGCGAAGCACGGTGTGCAGGGTGGTGACCACCGGCATCTGCAGGCGGCGCAATAGTTCCAGAATGTGAGCGCCCGCGGGTCCGCCAAAAATTCCGTACTCGTGCTGCAGGCAAACCAGATCGATGTTGCTGAAATTCAGGAAATCAGCGGCCTGCCGGTAAGAAGCTACCTCATCCTGGGCAAGTTCAAATCGAATCCGGGGCGGGTAGCTGTAGCCTTCAGGAATATCGTTGACCGGAAGCGCGAGGAGTTCGGTGGCTTCGTATTGGGCGTGAATCGCGTCACACAAATCCGCGGTGAATGTGGCGATTCCACATTGTCGCGGCAAGTAATTGCCGATGATGGCTACCCTGCTGGGCAACATGGGCCGCGGATGTCCCGGCCCCAGCGACACCGGTGTCTCTTCCACAAGGGCTGCATCGAGGCTGATCACGTCTTCGATACAAAAATGCTCGAGCAGCTTGGAATTGGCCGGGGCGTCGAGAGCAGGCGACCTTTCCGTTGAAGAGACTATCTTTGGTGTCGACACTTGATTCCTGTCCTGGTGCTTATTTAGTTTTTTTCGTTGACAACCAATTGCCCGGGCAACCTGAGAAGACATTGATTAGTACGATCCGCCCATGCCCCCGCCATAGCCTGAACCGGACGCCGCCAACTTTTCTTCTCCCTTGTAGTCGGCGATCAGGACTTCGGTTGTAAGCATCAAGGAAACGATGGACGCGGCGTTCTGGAGAGCCAGCCGCGTGACCTTCGCCGGATCAATGACTCCGGCCTTAACCAGGTCGCCGAACTCCCCGGTATCCGCATTGAAGCCAAAGTTTTCGTCCTTCGATTCGCGCACGCGACCCACCACCAGCGCGCCTTCGTGCCCGGCATTCTGGGCGATCTGGCGAAGAGGCTCTTCGAGCGCGCGCTTTACGATATTCACACCGATGGCTTCATCGTCGTGGAGTTTCAGCTTCTCCAGGGCTGGCAAACAGCGAAGGAGGGCAGTACCGCCGCCGGCAACAATCCCTTCCTCGACTGCGGCTCGAGTGGCGTGCATGGCGTCCTCGACACGCGCCTTCTTCTCTTTCAACTCGGTCTCGGTTGCCGCCCCCACCTTGATGATCGCCACGCCGCCGACGAGCTTGGCAAGGCGTTCCTGCAGCTTTTCCTTGTCGTAGTCCGATGTCGTCTCTTCGATTTGCGCCCGCAGCTGCCTGATACGCCCTTCGATCTCGCCGGACTTTCCAGCGCCGGCAATGATCGTGATGTTGTCCTTGTCGATGGTCACCTTCTTGGCGCTGCCGAGTTCCTCGATTTTCACGTTCTCAAGTTTCAGGCCGAGATCCTCGGTGATGGCCTTTCCGCCGGTGAGAATCGCGATGTCCTCGAGCATGGCCTTGCGGCGATCCCCGAAGCCAGGGGCTTTCACCGCGGCCACTTGTATTGTTCCTCGCAGCTTGTTCACCACCAGGGTTGCCAACGCTTCACCCTCAACATCTTCGGCAATGATCAGCAGTGGCTTGCTGATTTTGGCGGTCTGCTCGAGCAGGGGCAGCAGGTCCTTCATCGAACTGATCTTCTTTTCGTGAATCAGAATGCGCGCGTCTTCTAGCACGCACTCCATGCGCTCGGGATCGGTAACGAAATACGGCGAAAGATAGCCGCGATCGAATTGCATGCCCTCGACAATTTCAAGGGTGGTCTCCATCGTCTTGGATTCCTCGACGGTGATGACTCCATCTTTGCCCACTTTTTTCATGGCCTCGGAGATGATGTCGCCGACGTGCTTGTCGGTGTTGGCGCTGATTGTGCCGACCTGGGCGATCATGTCGCCCTTTACCTCACGGGACATGCGCTTGATCTCTTCGACGGCGACTTCCACGGCTTTGGCGATGCCGCGCTTCAGCGCCATCGGATTCGCGCCCGCCGCAACCGTTCGCACCCCTTCGCGGAAGATGGCCTGGGCCAGCACGGTAGCGGTGGTGGTGCCGTCACCCGCCACGTCCGAAGTTTTGGACGCGACTTCCCGCACCATTTGCGCGCCCATATTCTCGAGGGGATCCTGCAACTCGATCTCCTTGGCCACCGTCACGCCATCTTTTGTAATGATAGGCGCGCCAAATTTCTTCTCGATCACCGCGTTGCGTCCCTTGGGGCCGAGCGTAATCTTTACTGCGTCGGCCAGAATGTTGACGCCCCGCAAAATCGCCTGACGGGAATTCTCTCCAGTTACAATTTGTTTTGCCATGAGACCTCACCCTCCTGGGTGATCGAACATTTCATTCCATCCCGGACTTTCGTCCGGGAGTTGCTACTTCTTGCCGGATGCCGCTTTTGCAATTGCGCCGACCTTCACCAGAATTTCCTCCTCGCGGAGAATCAGGTACTCCTGGTCGTCGATCTTGATGTCGCTGCCGGTGTACTTGCCGAACAAAATCCGGTCGCCCACCTTCACGTCGAGGGGAACACGGTGGCCTTTTTCCAATTTGCCCGCACCGACGGCAATTACTTCGCCTTCCTGGGGCTTTTCTTTCGCGGTATCCGGGATGATGATCCCGCCCTTCGCGGTTTCTTTTTGCTCCAGGCGGCGCACGAGTACACGGTCATGCAGAGGCGTGATATTGACTGTCATTTTCCTGATCTCCATTCAATTGCTTCCAAATTCCGGACATTTGACTCGTTGTAATTACCCGCCCACACTACGGGCGAAAAGTTTTCTGGTTCTTCTGCCGCTCGGCTTCCAGGTCGTCCGCTACCTTTTTCTTGAGGTCCGCTTCGCGCTGAGGTTTCTCTTGTTTCTCCAGGGTCACGGCGTCCGCAATGGCAAGTTCCGCCTCTGCGTTAGCTCGCTTGGAGAAGATGATTAGCCCAAAACGGGTGGTAAATGGAGAGTGGATCAGTTTGAAGATATATTGTGAATCTTCCCAAGACGCTATGCCTTTCTCGCTCCTGCTGAATCCCTCGGTCAAAACGGAATCGGCTTCCGGCTCAAGAATCGTCGCTGGGCCATATTTTGCGGAGATGGACTTCACCATGTCGCCGGCAGTGAGCCCTTGCGTGGAAACGGCATCGTAAGTCACGGAAATCTTGTAGAGTTCGCCGTTGCAGAAAGAGAAAAGCATCCGTTCAACGCTGTCCGCACGGTTAGAAACCCCTGGAACAGTCGGCGGCCACCAGGTCAGTTCCTGGACAAGTGTCGGGTGAGCATGGAGCACTTTCACATCTTTTGGCGCCTGCTCGGTACGCTTCAGCACAGTGGCCACGCTGGTTCCCAGGGAAAATTCGCGGTACTTCGAAAAGTCCTGCGCCCGGACCATGGGGGTCGCTAGAAGAAAGACACCTAGCCAAAAAATCGAATTGCGTAAAGTCTT
>Ga0209735_1000087_pt1 | contig 13897 bp, 7 predicted proteins | sample BlaSpr_A8_Ref_M2_FD_187990 | JGI IMG/M metagenome (GOLD analysis project Ga0209735, IMG submission 187990) | Forest soil microbial communities from Thunder Bay, Ontario, Canada - Black Spruce, Ontario site 2_A8_Ref_M2 (SPAdes) (version 2) | ecosystem: Environmental > Terrestrial > Soil > Boreal... | reverse complement strand
CGTGCCTCCTCGAAAAAATAAAAGCCGCCGGCGCTTCATCCGCCAGCGGCTTACTTCCAATCTCAAATTCTTCAGCACCTCGCGACTAGCCTGCGCTTGGGCCTTCTGCTTTTGTAGTGGCCGGTCTTAAGACCGGCCACTACAAAATTTCGTCACACAATTCAATCAATCTCCACCGCGGGCCCCGTCGACGTCGCGCCCACTTCCGCGAGCCGCGCCGTCACCGCCTTCGCCATACGATACAAACTCTGCGCCGCGGGCGCGGATTCTCCCTGCGCCGCCACGGGGCTGCCGGTATCTCCGCCCATCCGGATCCGCGGATCAATTTCGATTTCTCCCAGCACCGGCACACCGTAGGCGACCGCAGTCTTCGTGCCTTCGCCGTGGCCAAAAATATCCACCGCCTTCCCGCAATGCGGACACGAGAACGTGCTCATGTTCTCCACCACCCCGAGCACTTCCACATTCACCTGGCGGAACATCTCAATCGCCTTACGCACGTCCGCCACCGCCACCAGCGACGGCGTCGTCACCACCACCGCGCCGGTCACCGCCACCGTCTGGATCAGCGTCAACTGCACGTCGCCCGTTCCCGGCGGCAAATCAATGACCAGGTAATCCAGCTCGCCCCACTCCACGCTGCGCAAGAATTGCGTGATCACGCTGTGCAGCATCGGCCCGCGCCAGATCACCGGCTTGTCGCCCGGATTCAGCAGGCCCATCGAAATCATCTTCACGCCTTGCGCGTCCACGGGAATAATCCGCTGCTGCGCCGTGGCCATCGGTTCCTGCGTCGAGCCCAGCATGATCGGCACGTTTGGCCCATACACGTCCGCATCCAGCAAGCCCACCTTGTGGCCCATCTTCGCCAGCGCCAGCGCCAAGTTCACCGCCACGGTCGTTTTTCCCACGCCGCCCTTTCCGCTCGCCACCGCTACCAGGTTTTTCACCCCTGGTATCCCCTGTCTTTGCGGCGCCGGCTGTTGTCCTGGCATCGTTCCTGGTGGCATGTGTCCTCTTCGCTTTCGAAATCTCAGGCGTACTGCGTTAGTTGTCAGTTTTTCGTAGTTAGTTCTTAGTTCGAGAATTCCGAGAAAAATTGCCAACAGCCTCCGGGATCACCGGTCACTCTGTTACTCTTCACTGGCCACCGGCCGCTGGTCACCGGCCACTTCTTCTTCACGCTCCGTGACACTTCTTGTACTTTTTCCCGGAGCCGCAAGGGCAGGGATCATTGCGTCCCACCTTCGCTCCTGCTCGCACTGGCTTCGGAGCCTCCGCTTGCGCGGCTCCCGTCTGAAACTGCAAATCCTTCTGCTGGCGTTCCTGCCGTTTTTCCAGCGCGCGCGCGAAGTCCGGCAATTTCTGTGCTGGAGGCTGTTCTTCCGCCCGTGCCGCGGCACTTGCTCCGGCAGCCGCCGCGCTCTGGATGTGTGCGCGCGGTGGCTGCTGCGCCTGCGGAGGCGGCGCCTCACCCTGCTGAATCTGCACGTGAAACAAATACCGCACCGTTTCGTTATCAATCCGCGCCATCATGTCTTCAAACAAAATGAACGCTTCCTTCTTAAATTCGACCAGCGGATCCTTCTGCCCGTATCCGCGCAGCCCGATTCCTTCCTTCAAGTGGTCCAGCGACAGCAAGTGGTCCTTCCACTGCGTATCCACCACATCCAGAATAATTCTCCGCTCCAGCCAGCGCAGCAGGTCCGGGCTGAACTGCTTTTCCTTCTCCGCATAGCGCGTCTTCACCGCCTCCGCCAGCGCTTCCGCCAATTCATCATGGTTCAGCGCCGCCGGGTCCGCGCCCATCGCCTTCGCATCAATTCCAAACTGGCTGCTCACCTCGGCCAGCAACTGCGTCGTGTTCCACTGCCCCGGATGCTGCTCCCGCGGGCAATAGGTATCCACCAGTTCGCGCGCCACGTCTTCCGCAATTCCCAGCACATAATCCCGCTGATCTTTTCCTTCCAGTGCCGAGCGGCGAATTGCATAAATCGTCTCGCGCTGTTTGTTCATCACATCGTCGTATTCAAGCAGGTGTTTGCGCGCGTCGAAGTTCTGCGCTTCCACGGATTTCTGCGCGTTCTCGATGCGGTTCGAAATCAGCCGCGACTCGATCGGCACGCCTTCCGTCATCCCGAGCCGGAACATCATCTGCTTCACGCGCTCGCCGCCGAAAATCCGCATCAGGTCGTCTTCGAGCGACAAAAAGAATCGCGAAGACCCCGGATCGCCCTGGCGTCCCGCGCGCCCGCGCAACTGGTTGTCAATGCGCCGTGCTTCGTGCCGCTCGGTGCCCAGAATGTGCAAGCCGCCGAGCGCCACCACTTCGTCGTGCTCCGCTTTGCACTGATCAGCGAACTGCTGGTAAACCGGATCCCACTGGTCCTTCGGCACCTGGAATATCTTGCCCTCGTGCTGGAACAAAACCATCGGCGCCGCCGCGGCCGCCGGCGCGTCCCCGTTCGTGCTGTCCACGCCGATCACCGCGGGTGCCGCCGCGTACGGTATCGCCAGCTTGTTCTTCAAGAAATGCTCGCGCGTCATGGCCTCCGGATTCCCGCCCAGCAGGATGTCCGTTCCTCGGCCGGCCATGTTCGTCGCCACGGTCACCGCGCCCTTGCGTCCTGCCTGCGCCACGATGCGCGATTCGCGTTCGTGCTGCTTCGCGTTCAGCACCTGGTGCGGCACTCCGGTCTTCTTCAATATCTCCGCGATCGTCTCGGACTTCTCAATCGAAATCGTGCCCACCAGCACCGGCTGTCCGCGCTCGTGATAGTGCCGGATTCCGTTCGCCAGCGAATTGTCTTCCTGCAAAATCCCGTTGACCACCGCTTCAAACTTTTCCGTCTCGGTGCGGTACACCACGTCCGGATGTTCCTTGCGGATCAGCGTGCGATTCGTCGGAATCACCACCACGTCCAGGTTGTAAATCTTCCCGAATTCCGCCGCTTCCGTCTCCGCCGTGCCCGTCATGCCGGCCAGCTTCTTGTACATCCGGAAATAATTCTGAAAGGTGATCGTGGCCAGCGTCTGGTTTTCCCGCTCGATCTTCACGCCTTCTTTGGCTTCGACCGCCTGGTGCAATCCGTCCGACCACCGCCGCCCGGGCATCTGCCGTCCGGTGAACTCGTCAACGATGATCACTTCGCCATCTTTCACCACATAATCCACGTCGTTCTTGTACAGCGTGTGCGCCCGCAGCGCCTGGTACACGTGGTGAATCTGCTCCATATGCGCCGGGTCGTACAAATTCCCCAGCCCCAGCAGGCGCTCGCACTTGCTGACGCCTTCTTCCGTCAGCGTAGCCGTGCGGTGCTTCTCATCCAGCGTGTAATCGATGTCCTGAATCAGCTTCGGAATAATTTTGTCGATCTTGAAATATTTGTCGGTCGATTCTTCCGACGGCCCGGAAATAATCAGCGGGGTCCGCGCCTCGTCGATCAGGATCGAGTCCACTTCGTCCACAATCGCAAACTGGTGCCCGCGCTGCACGCAGCTCGCCAGGTCATACTTCATGTTGTCGCGCAGGTAATCGAATCCAAATTCGTTGTTAGTTCCGTACGTCAAATCCGCCGCATAAGCCGCCCGGCGCTGCACGTCATCCAGGTCGTGCACGATGACGCCGACTGTGAGTCCCAGCGCCTTGTACAGCGGGCTCATCCACTCCGCGTCACGCCGCGCCAGGTAATCGTTCACCGTCACGATGTGCACGCCGCGCCCCGCCAGTGCATTAAGCGCCGCCGGCAAAGTCGCCACCAATGTCTTCCCTTCGCCGGTCTTCATTTCGGCGATTTTCCCGTCGTTCAGCACCATTCCGCCGATCAACTGCACGTCGAAATGCCGCATCTTCAAGAATCGCCGCCCGGCCTCCCGCACCAGCGCAAACGCCGGCACAATCGCCGCTTCCAGCGCCTTCCGCAATTCCTCTTTGTAGGTGGGTTCCGCAGGATCCGCGTCCTTCAACTGCTCCTGCACCTGCGTCCGCAGCGCCGCGAAGCGCTCCTTCAGTTGCTCATCGCTCAACGCCTGCACTTCCGGTTCCTGCGCATTGATCGCAGCAACCAGCGGCTCCAGTTTTTTCAGGTCGCGCTCGTGCTTCGTCCCGATAAACCGCGCGATAACGCCGTCAACTACCTTAGCTAAATCCATGGAAAGTTCGCCGTCTCCTGACGGGGCTATAGAAGCTCGCGGCCCTGTTCACTCCAGCCGCACCCGGCTAAACAATACATTGTAACTGGTTGCACGCGCCCGCGCCAAGAATCACCAGGGGTGTCCATCCCTGAAAAATTGGGCCGGCAACGAAACACGGCTCTTCAGAACTGGCTGATTTTGGAACAGCCTGCGGTATACTCTCATAAACCGTGGGACTCGCTTCCGGCACAAAATTCGGCCCCTATGAGATTGAATCGCCGCTGGGCGCAGGCGGTATGGGCGAAGTCTACCGTGCTCGCGACGCTCGCCTCGACCGCTCCGTCGCCATAAAAGTCCTCGCCTCGCATCTCGCCTCTTCGCCCGAACTGAAGCAGCGCTTCGAGCGGGAAGCCCGCGCGCTTTCCGCCCTCAATCATCCCAACATCTGCCAGCTCTACGACATCGGCTCGCAGAATGGCACCGATTACCTGGTGATGGAATTTCTCGAGGGCGAAACTCTTGCCGACCGCATCCGTAAGGGTCCCTTGCCCCTGGCCGACGTCCTGCGAATCGGCGCGGAAATTGCCGAAGCGCTGCAGCGCGCCCATCGCGCAGGCATCGTCCATCGCGACCTGAAACCCGGCAACGTCATGCTCACGAAATCCGGCGCAAAGCTCATGGACTTCGGCCTCGCCAAGCCTTCCTCCCTTGGCAAGACGGCCGAATCCGGCTCCGCTCCGCTGCTTTCCGCGGCCATGACCGTTAGCGCCGCCAGCCCCGTCACCCCGCTCACAAGCGCTGGCACCATCATCGGCACCATCCAATACATGTCCCCGGAGCAGATCGCCGGGCAGGAAGCCGACGCCCGCAGCGATATTTTCTGCCTCGGTTGCATTTTCTACGAGATGCTCACCGGCAAACGCGCCTTTGAAGGCAAAAGCCAAATCTCTGTCGCCTCCGCAATCCTGGAAAAAGATCCGGAGCCCATCGCGAAATTCCAACCGCTCACCCCGCCGGCGCTCGAGCATGTCGTCCAAATCTGTCTGGCCAAAACGCCAGACTGCCGCTGGCAAAGTGCCGCCGATATCGCCACCGAATTGCGCTGGATCGCCGCCACAGGCTTGGCTCCGGATAAATCGGAGCCTGCACCTTCAACACGCACGTGGCGGCAAAATCTTCTGTGGGCCGCGGCCGTTGCCGCTCTTCTCGGACTGCTTTTCTGGTCCAACCTTCGCGAGAAGAGCGCGGCTCCCGCCCAAGTCACTCGTTCTTTTCTTCCACCGCCCGCGGACACGACTTTCGAGTTCACCGGCGATTTTTCCGGCCCCCCGGGCATTCGCCTGGACGGGACCGCAATTGCCTTCAGCGCTCGCGCTGAAAAAGAACGAACCTCTCTCTGGGTGCAATTTCTCAGCGACACCACTCCCAAGAAACTTGATGGCACCGAAGGTGCTGCCTTTCCCTTCTGGTCCTACGATGGCAAGTTCATCGGATTTTTTGCCGATGGCCACCTGAAAAAGGTGCCCGCGGCCGGAGGACCGGTTACCGTTGTCGCCGATGCTCCCAACGCGCGCGGCGGAGCGTGGAATCAGAACAACATCATTATTTATGAGCCCGATTATCGCGATACCCTCTGGCAAATCAGCGCTTCCGGCGGAACACCCACGCGCCTCACAAAATTCGATTCGGGCAAGCACACCACTCATCGCTGGCCCTGTTTTCTTCCGGACGGCAAGCATTTCCTCTTTTTTGCCACTAACCACTCCGGGAGCTCCGAGCAAGGCATCTACCTTGGCTCCCTTGCCGACGGCTCGTTCAAACACGTTCTCGACGCCGATTCCGATGCCCGCTACGCTTCCGGCTATCTGCTCTATCACGTGCAGTCCCAGCTCCTGGCGGTAAAATTTGATGAGAATTCCGGCGCCATGTCCGGAGAACCTGTCACCCTCGCCAATTTTGTCGAATACGATGCCGGCACCTGGCACACCACATTTGCGGCCAGCCAGAACGGACTGCTGCTCTACGAGCACGGCACCAAGGCCCTCGGCACCGAACTTTATTGGATCGATCGCACCGGTAAATCCATCCATCCGATCGGCGATCGAACATTTTTCAAAGGCAGCGGGCGCATCTCTCCCGACGGCAAACGCCTCGCCGTCTCCATGGGAGATCCGGAAGCCGACATCTGGGTGTTTGATCTCGCGCGCGGCACGCGCACTCGCCTGACTTTTGGCGGCGGCACCCACCTTATGCCTTCCTGGTCGCCAGACGGGCAACACATCGTCTACGTCAGACAGAATGGGAACACCGTATTCTCCGGTACCTCGCTGCGCTCCCGCCTCGCCAATGGCGGCGGCCAGGAAGAAACTTTGATGGAGAGTGCTCCGGATGAAGAGACCCTGCTCATGCCGCAGTGGTCTTCCGATTCCCGTTATCTCCTCCACATGGAACAGCACGGACCCACAGGCGCGGCCGTCTGGGCCTTGGCACTCACCGGAGACAAAAAACCCTTCGTACTTGCAAAGGCCCAAGCGCCGCAGGGAAGAATCATTCAATACCGCCTCTCTCCCGACGACCGCTGGCTGGCCTATACGTGCACCGATTCCGGCCGTGAAGAGGTTTACGTGACCCATTTCCCAAGTGGCGAGGGCCGCTGGCAGGTCTCACAAGGCGGTGGCACTTTCCCCGCCTGGCGCGGCGACAGCAATGAGATTTATTTCGTTGGGCTCGATGCTGCCATCCACGGCGCCCGCGTTAATTCCCAAAAGGCGGAGTTTGATGTGGAAGAGGTGCGCCCGCTTTTCCGCGTCAATTACACCGCGCCGATTGGAAACGCCTTTGACAACGCTCCCGATGGCCAGCACTTCGTGGTCACCGAACTCCCTCAAGGTGCTCCCACTCCGTTGGTTCTCGTCTCTAACTGGCTCGCCGAATTGAAGAAATAATCTTTACCGCTCGGTATTGGCCCTATTTTGAGCGCGCGATGTTTTTAGAGTAGCCATCTAGAGCGGCGACAGCCCTGTCAGCGCTCCGGAAGTGGTAATCAGTGTGCGGGTTCGGTTTTTAGTCCAGAGGTGGCGGGCGAGGCGGCCGGATGAGTTTTCGGACTCTCGAAACCTTCGCGTTTCAGGCGTGCTTCACCGTCCACAAGCACCGTGAATTCCACGTCCTTCGGAATCGCAACATCTTTCCCCGAAGCGAGCGGCAGAACCGCATCCGAAGAAGTATTGGAAGATCCGGAAGCTGCCTGGTAGCAGCGCACCTTCACTTGCTCTCCGTCGGCCAACATCATCGAAGTAATACTGAACGCCAGCTTCCCGCCGTGGCCAAAACGTTTTTTGGGCTCCGCTTCGGCAATGACGCCGCTCGTCTTCGATCCTGCCGGCAGAACCGCCACGCCTTCCACGATCACGTCTTCGACAACTTCAAACTCGACCGCGTCCCCCACATGCGCCGTCGCCGACGAAATCGTTTTGCTCAGTTTCACGCGGATGGTCGTATTGTTTGCCAGCGCGAACGCAGCAGCACCAGTCTTCGCGGGCGAAGTCACCTCGCTCCGCGGCTGATCGTAGTGCATACGTTCTCGCGCGGGCGGCTTTGCGGCAGGCGCGGGGAGGCCGGTCCCCGGCTGGTCCTTGAGTAAAGACACGCTCGTCAGCGGAACATACCCGGCCTCACCTGCGCCGGTCCGCACGCTATAGTAGTCATCACTGCGCCCCGTGATGCGCACAACGTCCCCGCACTGCAGCGTCGCACGTACGTCCAGCGTGGTCATCGAGCTGTAAAGATAGACGTACCCGCCATCCCGCGCGCAGTCAATCCGCCCGGTGCTCTGTGCTCTCAGGGGCAAAGCGGAAACTAGGCAAAGCGTGACTCCACTGCAGAAAATCAATAGTTTCATCCCGTACCTGCCGGTTTAAGTAATTTGGAGAATACCCTTCTATCCCAACGCAAAGCGGCGTCGCTGACAAGGGCCTCTGACATGGTGATGTGCATAAAACGATACGAACAGGTTCGTGTAACACTCGCAGCAATACCCCTCCTCGTAGCCGAGGCGCACAGAAACCACTTCCTCGCCCCACCCAAACGACAAGCTGTCACATAAAAAATCCCGCGGCCTTATATAATGCGCCCATGGGAAGCATCGCGCCACAATCGCCAGAAAACGCAAACAGCACCCTCCAGCGCCAGGAGGCTTTCCTGCGCCTGCAGTCGGTGATGATCTATGTGCGGAATCTCGACCGGAGCCTTCCCTTCTACCTGGACCTGCTCGGCTTCCGGATCGTTTTTGACGGACGCTCTCAGCCTGGCCAAATCGGCCAACCCTGGGTCGTCGTCGCCCCGCCCGACGGCACCGCCAACCTCACGCTCATCGTTCCGCGCCCCGACTCCGATCAATTCAAGCAGATCGGCCGCGCATCCCACGTCACGTTTGTTACCGAAGATGTGCTCGGAAAATTCCGCGAATGGAGCAATCGCGGCGTCCGTTTTCTTTCCAATCCGCGGCTCAGGCGTTTCAAGCACGCTTTGAAATCGAAGCCGGCGCTCCCAAATGAGCCCGCCGCTACCGGCGATCATGCTCCGCCAATTTGGGGAGCCGTCTTCAGCCGCTTTCGGGACCCCGACGGCAACACGTTCTCCCTTGTCAGCTTTGATGAAGTCACTCACGCGGTCGAAGCGCAGCGCCGCGCCGTCTCCGATCGTGAAGAGGCCGAACGCCGTGCCGCCCAGGAACTCGAAATCGCCCAGCAGGTTCAATCCCGGCTCTTCCCGCAGACACTTCCCCGCCTACGCACGCTCGAATATGCGGGCATCTGCCACCAGGCGCGCCAGGTGGGCGGAGACTATTACGATTTTCTCGATTTGGGTGGAGAACGCGTGGGTCTCGTCATCGGCGACATCTCTGGAAAGGGCATCGCTGCGGCTCTCTTGATGGCCAATCTCCAGGCCAATCTGCGCAGCCAGTCCGCGCTTGCTTTGGATCAGCCTCAGCGCTTCCTCTGCTCCGTGAATCAACTCTTCTGCCAGAACACGTCCGGCGGTTCCTTCGCCACGCTCTTCTTCGCCGAGTATGACGACGCGGCTCGCCGCCTTCGCTACATCAACTGCGGCCATCTCTCCGCGCTACTCCTCCGAGTCGATGATTCCCTGGAACGTCTCGCGTCCACCGCGACAATTCTCGGCGCTTTCAAGGAATGGGAATGCGAAGTCGAAGAAAGCCAGCTCTTTCCCGGCGACACTCTCGCTCTTTACACCGATGGCATCACCGAAGCCTTTAACCCGCACCGCGAAGAGTTTGGGGAAGACCGCCTGGTTGAAGCCCTACGACGCCATCGCTCCCTTGCTCCGTGTGAACTTCTCACCGCCGTCGTGGACGAAGTCCGCCGCTTCAGTCCCCACGAGCAACACGACGACATCACCCTCATCATCGCCAAGTGCCTGCCTCATTGAAGTGATTTCCCTGGGAAGTTCGCTCGACTCTCAAAGTAGAAATGCGCGAATGGTCATTGACGATGGGAGCGATTCACCGTCAAACGATCTGCACCAGCTCCGGCGGGCAATCCCGCAAATTCTCAATCGAAATGCTCTTCTCCGAACACATCGCTGTCCGCGCCGGCACCAGCCCATAACTCCGGTTGCGCCCCTCGCGCTTCGCCAGATAGAGTGCCTTGTCCGCCAGCTCAATCACGTTGTCAATGGACAGCATCTGCGTGTCCCCAGGCAACCACGGAAACGGCGCCCAGCCGATCGAGCACGTCTTGTGCAACTGCACTCCATTTCCCACGTCAAACGGCAGATCTCGCACCGCCTCCAGCACGCGGTTGCACAACAGCCCCGCGTGCTCGCGGTCCGTTGTCCGGCAGACCAGCATGAATTCTTCCCCGCCCCATCGCACCAGGTCGTCCGAGCGGCGCATCACCGACCCAATGCGCTTCGCCACTTCCTGCAGCAGCCGGTCGCCTGCCGCGTGCCCCATCTCGTCATTCACGCGCTTGAAGCGGTCAATATCCACCAGCACAAAAATCAGCTCCCGTGGCGCCCCAGTTGCCTTCTGCGCATCACCAAACCTCTGATGCGAACGCAATGCCTGAGCCGTGTCTGTGGGAATCGTTTCATAAAAATACCGCCGATTCCTCGTTCCCGTCAGCGGATCGGTTAGCGAGATTTGTTCCAGCTCCTTGTTTTTCTGCAGCAGTTCCGCGCTCCGTTGCGCCACAGCCTTTTCCAATTCGCTCTTCCGCCGGTGCAGCGCACGTGTACGCAGCGAAACGAATCCCCATATGCCGCCCATCAACGCCACAACCACCAATCCCCGCATCCAACTCGATTGCCACACATTCGGCAATACCCGAAAATAAAAACTCGTCTTCGCCGAATAACTCGGCGTGCCCGCCTGTTTGCACTGCACCCAAAACTCATAACTTCCCGCCGGCAGCCCGCCATACCTCACTTCGCGTTGCAGCGTTTCCGTCGGGCGTTTCTCCAGCCCGTTCAACTGGTAGCGGCAAGAAACCTCTTCCGGCGTGTCCAGCACCACCGGCGAAAATTGCACCATCAGCGATCCGTCGGTCGAATCCACAACGGACTTCTGGTTCACACTCCGTTCCGTTCCACCGAGCGAAACCGAGGTCAGCACCACTCTTGGCGGGCCTTCCTTTTTCACCTCCCCCACCGGCTTGTAGCGGGACAATCCCCGCGACGTCGCGATCAGGTAGCTTCCATCCGCCTCTTCCCGCGCTCCCGTCCATGGGCTCAAATCGTCCCAGATCAATCCGTTCGCGTGGTTGAGCCGCTGCAGATGCCCGTCCGGCCAAAGAATCACAATCCCGTCCGTCCCGTTGAACCACATCCGGTTCTTCGCGTCGCGACCCACCACGGTCCTGTCCCAATCTCGAAATTCAAACTGCGCCGCCCCGTTCTGCGGCAGCGTCACGTGCGTCACGCCAACGATGTCGTTGTACGCCACCCAGACTTCGTTGTCGTTCACCGCCGCAAGGCTCGTCATCGTCTGGCCGTTCAAGCCGTCTTTCACCTTCAGAACTTTCCAGTTTTTTCCGTCGTACCGGTAGAGCGTTCCCGGCCCCGTCGCCCACAGCACGCCTTTCGGCGAGAACGCCAGATACTCGATCTCCGCTTCATCCATCGCGGGCAGCGGCACTTCCACGGGCTTCGTAGCCGGCCCGTGCGGCACGAATCGCACCAGCCTCGCGCGCGTAGTCGCCCAGATGCTCCCGTCCGGCGCGTCCTGGATGCTCACAAAATTTCTTCCCCGGAAATTCGCGATCGTCGTTGTGTCATACGATTCCGGATCGATCTGCACGATCGCTCCCGTAATCGTCAGCGCCCAGATGGAACCGTCGCGCGCAATTTGCATCTGCCGGATCTGCCGTCCCAGGTGCTCCTGCAACGCGGGCACATTTTCCCAGCTTCGCGTGACTCCGTTCCAAATCCCGATCCCGTGTGCCGTGCTCACCCATAGCCGTCCCCGGCGATCCCGCAGCGTGGCCCACGTTGAGTTGTCCGGCAATCCTTCCGCCGTTGTCCAGGCCGACCACTCGCGCACTCCCGTCAGCCGGTCCAGCCCGGTGCCCGAACCGCCCACCCACAACGTTCCCTCGCGGTCTTCCAGCGCGCATTGAATCAGGTTGCTCGCCAGCCCGTGCTTCACGTTCACCAGCCGCCATCGCCCGTTCTGTTGCCAGTACAATCCCGAAGAACTTGGCACCAACAGTTTTCCCTGCGCGTCGACCGAGGGTTTTCCTTCTTCTTCGTTCGCCTCTCCAACCACCTCATCGGCAAATGTCAGTTTGCGTGCGCGCGTGTCCACTCGCGCCAGCTTGGTCGCGGTTCGCAGCCAGAGCATCCCGATTCCGTCGAACTGCAATGCCACCACGCGCTCATTTGGCAGCCGGATCCCCGGCTCCATTACAATCTGCCGGGATCCCACGCTCAGATGCGCCAGATTCCGGCCCGCCGTGAACCAGATCGAGTCATCCGCCGCCCGGACAATTCCCTCGGGCGTCTCCCAATTGCTCAGTCCCTGCGCGATGGTTTCCGCCTTACCCGGATTCTTCGGGTCAAGAATCAGCAGGCCGCGCTTGTACATCAGCGCGTAAACAACTCCCTTTCTGTCCACCGCAAAAATCTGCACGCCGTTCAGCAGCGGCATCGAGCTCGCCGGAATTTCCAGCTTCTGGAACTGCCCGTCCTTGTAATAAGCGATTCCGCGGGTTCCAGCAAACCACGGCGTCCCATCCGGGGCGATCAGCATGTCCACAACGTAGTGGCCGATGATGCTCTCCACTTCGAGCATTTTTTTCGCGCGCGTTCCGTCGTAGCGGTAAAGTCCTGTCTGCGTGCCGATCCACAAGAATCCCTGCGCATCTTGTCCCAGAGCGGTTGCCGTTACCGCACCCATGCCCTCCTGGTCCTGAAACCTCTGCACCGTGAATCTCGGATTATCGGGAAAGTCTGGGCGCGTCTCTTCCCCTCGCGCTCCCGTCAGCCATGCTGCGAGGGCACACAACGCCGTGCAAACCCGGATTCGACGTCCTTTAGACACTGGGGCAGACCACCCTTACTTCGACTTTCTCGCCCGCAACAGGGCGCACCTGGGCACAACACAACCTGTTAAAAGCAGATTAAAGAGGAATTTGCGTAGGGTAAATACCTCAAAGGTACCGCGTTGTAGTACTTGCGAATAGTTACTGGTTGTATACTAGAACGATCCGGACCGCCCTCTATCCTGGGACGCCTGATCCAGGTTGCCCTTGCCGAAGCTCTCCATCAGCAACTTACGGAGCCGGCCCCGCTCTTCAAGTCCTATGTCTATGATTTCAAACGACATATCCTGCGCACGGTAGTCCCGCATCAGTGCCGTCGCCTGCACGTTTCGCAACCCCAATTGCATCCGTAATTGCACCTTCGTTCCGGGCGCCAGGTGCATGTTGGTTGTTGCCAATCCTCCGGCCAGGCTCGCCGTCTTGATTTCCAGCCGGCAATTCTGTTTCAGGTTTGTGCTCACCGCTGCCACGCTTTTCTGCAGCCGGATCCGCGCGTGCCTCCGTTGCCGCACAAATTTTGATTCCGCAGGGATCTCCAGCGGCTCCAGCCTAAGATCCGCCGCCTCGATTCCGCTCTCCGGCAGAAACTTCCTGGCCCACTCGGGGTCCATCTTCGCCAGCGCCTGAAACGCCGCGATTCGCAATTCCTGGGGATTCGCCCACCCGAAAATCTTCTTCGCTTCCACAATCCGTCGCAGCGTGTTGCTCGACTCGGGAGCGCGTAACCTGCCCAGCGCTTCCAGCGCCTTCACCCGCAAATAAGGAGCGGCGGCGGTTGGCAGGTCTCCGTCCGCAATTGTAAGCAATCGTCCCAGCGCCTCGCGGTCTCCTGTCATCCCGACCTCGTCAATCACCAGCGGCATCACCAGCGGATCGACATGGTCCAGCAGTGCCAGCAGCAACCGGCAGCTCCCGTGCGCGCCGCTCGCCGCAACTTGACGTATTACGCGGTCTTGCGCGGTTCGCGGGAAATCCCTCATCCGCCCGGGCAGAAAAACTTCCGCGGCCTGCGTGTCCAGCCGGGTTAACAATCCCACCATTTCCGCAGCTTCCGCCACCGGGCCGCCGCGCACCGTGCTCCGCAGATATTGCGCTGCCTCTTCGCCCAGATCCTGCGCTAGGCTCGCCACATTTTCCAGATCGCTCCGGAACTGGCAACGATTGAAACGCATGGACAATTGCTCCATCGCCGTTTGCGG
>Ga0209735_1000086_pt1 | contig 13983 bp, 10 predicted proteins | sample BlaSpr_A8_Ref_M2_FD_187990 | JGI IMG/M metagenome (GOLD analysis project Ga0209735, IMG submission 187990) | Forest soil microbial communities from Thunder Bay, Ontario, Canada - Black Spruce, Ontario site 2_A8_Ref_M2 (SPAdes) (version 2) | ecosystem: Environmental > Terrestrial > Soil > Boreal... | reverse complement strand
TTGATACTGCCGGGATTGACGGGATTACTGCATCCCGGGCCGGGGACGCGACTCGGATACGGCCACGGGTCACTGCTGCCCTGGCCGAGCGGATCGCCGGCCATCACGAGCGTCATGGGGGTTCCGGTATTCGCGCTCAGGATTCCGCCTAATTCCCAACCGCTAAGAATGTAATGCCCGGCCGCTCCCCCAAACTCCGGCGTGGGAAGGTTCCAAATAAAGTTAAATACAAAGTTGTGTGCCACGTTGAAGTCACAAAGTCCACGCCTGCTATTGCGGTTAAAGAACATGAGACTCGAAAGCGAATTTTTGTATGGATCGCCAAGCAGGCTACCCGAACCCATGTCTATGCATTTGCCCCAGGTGTAGCTGCCTTGTGCCTGAAACCCGTGGCTCATCCTCTTAAGAAGCATCGCCTGAAAACCTTCGTAGTAGGAGCTGGAACCCCAGGTGAGCAAGCGAATAGGACCGACATTCGGGTTGAGTCTAACGCTGTGGATGGGATTGGCCGTCGTTCCGGTCGGCAGGTACCCCGCAACACACGAGCTGCCGCTCCCATCTGGTCCGCAAGGCCAGAGGTAACCAATCGACGTCAAAGTTGGAATGACCATGTTGCTGTCATCGGTGCTGAAAGCCTGATGAACGTTATGCATGCCCACATAGGCCACCATCGCGGCTGTGTTTTGGGTGATTTCACGCTGGATATTGAGGTTCCAATTCATTACGTAGTTGCGGTGTGGATTCTGCTCGACGTAGCGGTTGGCGACAGTTGTGGGGTCGAAATTGAGAAGGTTAGATGGCACATGGGGGAATGAGCCCGGAGGTAAATTGGCGGCGCCAGCCAATCGCCCGAAGGGAAGCGTTGAGGTACTGCCGTGGGTGAACACCCAGGGAATAGGCAGCACATCAAAGAATCCAAAGCCGCCACGCACAGCCGTCTTGCCATTCCGGAATGGATCCCATGCGAGGCCTATACGCGGCTCAAAGTTGCGCAGGGTTTGGTTTGACGCCCACAGGGTTTTTACGGGCACTTCCGCCGGGCTGGTGAGGGTCGGCAGGACGGCGAACGAATTATGCGCTTCGGTGGGCAGTGTCACCGGTTCGTAACGCACGCCAACGTTCAGCGTGAAGTTCGGGCGCCAATGCCAATCGTCTTGAATGTACGCTCCGAAGAGCGTCTGGCGTACATAAACCGGCTTAGTGATTGGATCGTCTACCGTTACGGTAGCGGGCTGGTCGAGAAGAAAGCCGGCCAAAGAGGGAAAACCAAAGGTGCCGTTTGCGCCTGACCCCGAGAGTTCATCGTTCTGCATGTGCTCTGCGGCAAAGCCGAGTTTTAGCGAGTGGTTGCCCAGCGTATAGAAGGCATCGTCATAGAACTGGAATGAATTCCAGGTGAGCTTGTCTGTTGAGACGGCGCCCAGAGACCCCAGCATTTGGGTGAGTCCAGGCACGGTGAGTGCCGGCGCATTCCGGCCCGGAAATGAACCGAGGCTCGAGTCGCTGGCGAGCGGATTCAGAGCGCTCAGAGGCGCGGCGATCAATGCCCGCACGCGGCTAAAACCAAATCGCGCACTATTCACCAGCGCCGGACTGAAAATATGGGTTTCTTCCAAGCTGAACATTTGCCTCAGCGTAAAATTCTCGGTCAAGGAATCCAGAAGAGGGTCCGGCTGAGAGAGTGGCGCTCTGTCGTAGAACCAACTTGCCGCAAGACTGTCCTTGTCCGAGAAATGGTGGTCGCCCCTGACAGTCACATAATTTTGGGTTAAGCGCTCGAGCCCTGAAGTGACGTAGGGTCCTGTGTCTCCGTTCCCGATATAAGCGATACTTCCGTCAGGGTTCTTTACGTTGGGCATCGGCCAAAAGCCCAAATAGGGCGCTACCTTTGGGTCAATTGTTATGGTTGAAGTCTGACACGTCCCGTCAGGATGCGAACACAACGTGCCAGCTCGCGCCTCCGCAGAAGGTACGAGATCGTTGAAAGTGTTGCTCTTATCCTGGCGGATCCCTTCGTAATCGGCGAAGAAGAAAGTCTTGCCCTTTTTGATCGGACCTCCGCCCGAGACTCCGAACTGGTTGCGATGGAATGGCGGTATCGTGGAGTCGAAGAAGTTTCGCGCATCCAATCTTTTGCTGCGCAGGAACCAGTAAGCATCCCCGTGGAAATCGTTGGTCCCCGATTTGGTAATGGCGTTGATGACTCCACCGGAGGCCCGGCCATATTCTGCGGAATAATTGCTGGTCAGCACCGAAAACTCCTGAATCGCGTCCGTACCCAAATTGACGCCCAGCGTGCTGCCCGGCGCTCCGTTGGAATAGTCGTTGATGCTAATGCCGTTGATTCGGTAATTATTCTCGAAGGGTTGATGCCCGGTTACAGATAGCAGAAAGCCGAAGCCTCGATTGCCACGATCGGTATAGCCGGCCTCAACTCGGACGGAAGTGACTCCCGGCTGCAGCGTTGCCAGTTGCGTCCAGTCACGCCCGTTCAGCGGCAGCTCACGCACTGTTGTAGCATTGACCTCCGCGCTGATTGTTGAGGAAGTGAGCTGTACGTCCGGCGTTGTGCCCACGACATCAACGTGTTGACTTACCTGGCCAAGCTGCAAGGAAATATTGACGGCTCGTGAAGCCCCCACGGTTAGGGCGAGGTCCTTTTGCCGGTACGTCGAAAATCCTGGAGCTGCAGCCGTGATCTCATAAATTCCTGGCAACAAGTTCGGCGCGCTGTAAAAACCGGCCGAGTCTGTTGTGACTTCCCGAATGACTCCCGTGGCCGTATTGTTTATGGAAACATTCGCATTAGCAACTACCGCCCCGGATGAATCCGTCACCGTGCCGGCGAGAGTGGCTCCCGCTACTTGTGCCTGGACTGGGGTGGATATAAGGGCCGCGAACGCTATCAACACACACACCAACAAACCGCGAAAAAAAATCATCAATTTTCTCCTGGGGGTGTGGTCCATCTCCCACATAGCCAACGAGGGGTTTGGTCACGACCTGCTTGACGGTGACACTAAAGAGTCTGCGTCTCTGTGTCCAATCGAATCTTCGAATGCCCTGGCGGCAAATAGTTTGTAGTGTCCGGAAAGAATGGCTTCACTAGACAACTCCTGCAGCCTCAAGGCGATTGGATGCTTCTGGCGTGTTCCAGCATCCCGGCGAAAATAAATAAACCTAAATGTTGGTTTAATGTTCTCGACGCTGAAGTGGCTGCGTTCTCATCAACCGCCTGAATGATGAGAGGATTTTCAGTACGCAAAACGTAGACGTCTCCACCGTTTTAATTGCACGCGCTGAACGCGGCGTTGATTGGGCCGACGGCGTGGCGTGGATTAGAAAGTAGCTTTGATGGCGAACTGAATCTGCCGCTCGGGAATCGTGGTACGCACCAGGACACCGGCGGTGCCTCCCGGATTGCTGGCCGATGGCGCCAAAGACGTTCCGGTCGCGTCAAAAATGTCGGTATTGCCGTCTCCGGGACCCGGAGGCGCAAAGTTTGGATGATTGAGAATATTGAACATTTCCACGCGGAATTGGATGTTGAAGTTTTCCGAGATGCGCTTGATCCGGTTATTTTTGAACACCGAGAAATCCAGACCCATGATGCCTGGGCCGATCAGCGTATTGCGTCCCACGTTGCCCCGAAGATTGAAGCATTGAAGCGGCGGAGCAAGGAATGCTCCGGTCTTCGGCTGCGAGTTAGGCGGCGCAGGATCACAGTTCGCGTTCCAGAAGTTCATGTCGGGCGCCGTGGGGATCGCGAAGCACTGCGTCTTGATGTAATTGTCCGGATGGCCCGGATTGGTCAGGGTTTTGCAATCGGGAGTATGCAACACATTCAGGTACGCATAGTCGTCCTGGCTTTGCGTGAAGGCGGGATCGCTGCCGGTTCCCCAGGTAGGCGTGAACGGCACGCCATCGCTGACCGTAAGGATCGTCCCCAATTCCCAGCCATCCGCAATCCAGTGGGCCGGACCGGTCCACGATTTCGGGGAAGGCACGTCCCAGATACCGTTGATGACCAGAGTGCGGCTGACATTAAAGTCGGAGAGCCCGCGGGTCAATCGCGTGTCGAAATAATTCAAGCTGGAAATAGAGTTGCTAAATGGGTCGCCAAGTCCCGTCGCAGAGCTGGTGTCGATGCTGCGGCCCCAGGTAAAAGTTCCCTGCACTTGAAAGCCGTGACTCATGCGCTTGGCCAATTGCAGTTCGAGCGCATTGTAGTAAGAGCGTCCTTTGTAAAACACGCCACGGATCGAACTGTAGGCCGGATTGAGCACTGGGGGCGGAGCGCACCCACTAGGATCCGCGGGACCGTTGGCGCTCAGAGCGTTGCACGCGTTCGCCGAATACACGTTTCCAAACGCGTCCACTTTGGGCCACAAGTAGCCGGCGGACGTCATCGTTGGCAGCGTCATATTGGCTTCATCCACGCGAAAGGGCTGATGTACTCCTCGAGAGCCCACGTAAGCAACCATCGCCGTCAAACTGGGGGTGAGGCTGTATTGAACGTTCAGATTCCACTGCGCCACATAGTTCCGCTTGGGATTGGATTGCAGGTAAGTGGAACGCAGTTGCGTGGTGCTGAAATCTGCGGCCGGCAGCGGTCCAAGCTGGAGAGGTTGCACCGGGGCGCTGGTAGCGTTAAGTCCCAGGTATTGAAAGAAGGGAACTGCTTGGGTCTCCAAATCATAGTAGACGTACGGCAACGGGAGGACATCAAACAGGCCAGCTCCGCCGCGCACGGCCAACCGCCCGTTCTTGAAGGGATCCCAGGCGAATCCGACGCGCGGCTCAAAATTATGCAGCGTCGGGTTGGACGTAAACAGCGGACCGGTGCCCGCGCATTGCGGATCAGGCGTTCCGCAGATGGGTAGAGGATCGGTAATATTTCTCAGGTTGACCATCAGGCCGTGGGTTTCCGTGGGCACGGTCGCCATTTCGTAGCGCAGACCGAGGTTCAGCGTCAGGTTCGGCAGGAGTCGCCAATCGTCCTGCACGTATGCGCCGTAAATGGTCTGCCGAAAATTCCGCGGCCGAACCGAAGTAATCACGCCGCCGTTGAACTTGGAGGGCTGATTCTGAAGAAGATGTTGGAGGTCCTGGAAAAACCAGACTCCGTTGGGATCGGGCTCGGCCACCATCCTCATGTGCATGGCTTCGACGGCGCCGCCGAATTTAATGGAATGTTTGCCGCGGCTGAAAAAAGCATCATCGTAGCCTTGAAATGAGTTCCAACCGTACAAGTAGGTGGGAAGTCCCCCTACGCCGCCGGACATCGTGCTCATGCCGTTGACATTGACGACCGAGGCGTTACGATTTTGAAAAACGCCTAACGCAGTATCGGACGCCGCCGGATTGAGCGCCGCGGCGCTCATATTGTTATCCACGTTTTCGTGGTTGAAGCCAAAGCGGATGGCGTTCACCACCGTCGGACTGAACGAGTGCGTCTCCTCGACCGCCAGGATCTGCCGGGCCGTAAGCGTGACGAGCCCTACGTTGCCAAATGAATCGGGAGAACTGTACGGGGTGTGGTCATACAGATAAGTGCCGAACACGCTGTCTTTATCCGAAAACCTGTGGTCGATCCGGGTGGTAAAGAAGTTTTCGTTCACCACCTGTTGGCCGTTGAAATTGTATGGGCACACATCCCCGCCGCAGCTCGCGGGAACTGGATACAGCGCCAGGTACTTTTGAATGAGTGGATCCACCGGTACGTTGGTGGGATTTCCGTTTGAATCATGAATGCTCCCCGTGCGCGCTTGGGGTGAGGGCACAAAATCTATGTTGGCGATCCCTTTGGATTGCCGGTTGCTCTCGAAGTCGGCAAAGAAAAATGTGCGATCCTTGACGATCGGCCCGCCAATCGTTCCCCCAAACTGGTTGCGTTGAAAAGCCGCCTTGCCGGTGCCTGTGCTTTCAAAGTAGTTCTTGGCATCCAACGCGCTGTTCCGGACAAATTCATACAAGCTGCCATGAAATTGATTGGCGCCGGAGCGCGTGATGGCGTTGATCACGCCGCCCGAAGTTTTTCCATATTCCGCGGCATAGTTGCTGGTGAGTACGGAGAACTCTTGAATGGCGTCGACCCCAAGGTTTCCCCCGAGAACGCTGCCGGGCGCGCCATTCGCGTAGTCGTTCAAGCTGACACCATCCAGGCGATAATTATTCTGTTGCGGACGCGCGCCGGAGATGGTGAGTTGTTGGCCGAAACCGCGATTGCCGCGATTCGAGCCGCTGGCAAATGACGGTTGAGTCTGAATCGCATTTACGCCCGGCTGAAGGGCCGCAAGGTCGGTCCAACTGCGTCCGTTCAACGGCAACTCGCGCACTGTGGTGGCGTCCACCACCGCGCTGATGTCCGAGCTGGCGAGTTGTACAGCCGGGGCTTCCCCAGTTACTTCCACGCTGTTTGCCACCGTTCCAACATGCAGGACCACATCGAAGGTTTGCTGGCCTCCTACGCTCATGGTTATGCCGGATTTTATTTCCGTATTGAATTCCTTCGCGGAAATGGTCACCTGATATCTGCCGGGCAAAAGGTTCACGGCCGTGTAGAACCCATCGTCATTGGTAGTTATGACGTGCTCCACACCGGTGGCCACATTCTTGATGATTAATTGCGCGTGTGGAATGCCGCCGCCGGAAGGATCGGAGACTGTGCCGGAAAGGGTGCCACCTGTAACTTGGGGATGGACTGGAGGGGAGACGAGCAAAGCGAGCACCAACATTCCACACACAAACACGCCACGACCAAAAACCATCGGCTACCTCCGGGAGTTGTGGGCCCTGTCCCACGTTGTCGCCGATGGGTTAGGTCACGACTATCTCGGCGCTGACGTTAAAGACTCGGATACTGTGAGTCCAATCGAATCTTCGAATGACCTGGAGGCAAATAGTTTGTAGTGTCCAGAAAGAATGACTTCTCTAGACAACTCCTGCGGCTTCAACGCGATCGGATGCTCTTTCGCTTGGAGCGTCCCAGCGAAGGTTAAACAAAATATAATCTTCGTTTAACGTTCCCGACCCAGAGTGCTTGTGCAGTCTGTAACGGCCAGGGCAAAGGTAACGCCCTCTGCCCGCAAATAGGAGTACGCTCCCATTGTTTCACCGCCGAAAAGCAGGAGCATGTGGACATCGAATGGAAATCAATTTGGTCCTGCTCCCGAACTGCTGGCCGATCCCAAAGCGATTCACGAGCCACGCGTACTCCTCGCCGAGCAGGTTGGCAAGTTCACCATGGAGCGGCTTTCGGAGAATGGGGAAGTAAGCTTTAAAGCAAATAGGAAGATAGATTTCTTCGGGGAAGAGGCGTTTACACAGCTGAGTGGTGCGGGGGGCCCGGTTTGCACCGTCCGCGCACATCAGTTCAGCCTCTCAATAACCTACTGAAACTGTTGTGGGGGGCAGATTTGAACCGACGACCCACGGGTTATGGGCGCATACTGAATCGAGTAACCAGTTGATTCTGTGCCATTTAGCTCATGATTTGAGGCTTTGAGTTCTTTCCCAAATCTTTCCCAGCAGCCTTCCAAACCAACTCCAAGAGATGCGAAAGGCGGCCGTGCATGGCAATACCTTAGTCTTCGCTGGCGGCACCTATCCGCCTGAGAGCCGCGCCTCACGCTCGATGAGCCTGGTCACGATGGCGAACAGAAAACTCGCCGACAACCCGCACATCAATACGCCGATGACGCTTTCCACCGGACCCAACGTCCGCCACGTTTGAGGGAGAACGATATCGCCATAGCCAACGGTGGCATAACTGTTCGTCGAGAAGTAAAAGGAAGATTCCCATGATGGAAAACAAAGCCAGCGATAAAACCCCGCCCAAAGCAGAATTTCGAATATGTGCAAGAAAATGAACGCAGTTATGAATCGCACCATGAGCACGGCGGAACGGAACGGCCCCAGCCTGTGAACGTCAGGCGCCAATCTAGTTCTTCCCCAGGCAATCAGTGCGGCCATCCCGGCGCATTGCAACGTAAGTGTCAGCGTCACCAGAACAATGGCTGCGCCGGCTTGTCGAGCAAAGGTCATTGGCAGGAGGCACGCATTTCGCCGGAGATTCTAGTGAACCGAGACATTTGCACTCTTGCCCGGCGCATTTTTCTTCAGAACGAAAGACAAGAAAAACATAATGACGGCCGCAATACCAAGCACCCAATAGGTGTCGATATATGCTAAAGCGGCCGCCTGCGCCTGAAGAGCGGCGTAGAGGCGGGCGAGCGCCTGCCGCTGCGCCTCGTGCAGACTCAATCCAGCGTGGGTCAGTTGTTGAACAAGGCCGTTTAAGGCATCTTGAAACCTCATGTTCAGCATGCCTCTGCTCGTGATTAGCCTCGCCTGGTGAAATTGTGACCGCCGCACAATCATCGTCGTCACAATCGATGTTCCGACACTGCTCCCCATATTCCTCGCGAAGTTCACCAACCCCGCGACAGCGTTGCTCTTATCCTCTCCAATCCCGATGTATGCAGCCGTAGTAGCGGGTACAAAAATAAAACCCAGCGGTAAATACTGGCCGATACGCAGCCACGTGGCGGAGCGGAAGCTGATCAACAGATCCAGCTGTTGTGTGGAGAGGTACATGCCGACCGCCAGAGCGATCCAGCCGAATGCGATGAGATAACGGGACTGGAATTGCCCGAGTAGGCGGCCGACGAGCGGCAACTCAATCAAAAGCAGTAACGCCGATGTAGAGAGAACCATCCCTGCCGCCTGAGCCGTATATCCCATCAGTGTCTGAAGAAACTGCGGCATTAGGACGGTCGTCGCGAAGGAGACGGCCCCGACCATGAACATCATGACATTCGCTGTGGCGAAGTTCCGGTTCTTGAAAAGACGCACATAGACGATCGGATCCTTGTGAAACCACTCATAGACGATTAGACCAGTTAGGCATACGCCCGTGGTAATGGCCAATGTTGTGATGAAATGCGAGCCAAACCAGTCGTCCTCTTGTCCTTTGTCCAGCATAATTTGCAAAGCGCCGACTCCCAGCGCGAGCAATGAAAATCCCACGTAGTCAACTTTGATCTCGGCCCTCTTACGGCGAATTAGGTAGGGCGGGTCCTGGACTAGTCGATAGACGAGCGCCATGGCCAGAAGACCGACGGGCAGATTGATCAAGAAGATCCACCTCCACGACGCATTGTCAGTAAGCCAACCGCCCAGGGTCGGCCCAATCGCGGGGGCACAGACTGCGGTAATTCCGTAGATGGAAAATGCCAAGCCGCGCTTCTCCGGCGGAAAGGTATCCGCCAGAATCGCTTGCGCCATCGGCTGCAGACCTCCGCCTCCGGCACCCTGAAGCACCCGGAACAATAACAGAAAGCCGAGGCTGGGAGCGATTCCGCAGAACAGGGAACTGGCGGTGAAAATAACCATGCAGGTCATGAAGAAGCGCTTGCGTCCGAACAAACTCACAAGCCATCCGGTAATCGGGAGAACGATTGCATTGGCAACCAGATACGACGTGAGGACCCAAGTGCTCTGATCATTGCTCGCGCCAAGATTACCGGCGATATGTGGCAAAGCGACATTCGCAATGGCGGTATCCAGCACCTCCATGAACGCTGCAAGCGAGACAGTCGCGGCAATGAGCCAAGGATTGACTTTGGGCTGCTGGATAACCAGCCCCCCGGCGAAGGAATCGGCCGTACTCATCGCACCCTCACGTCCGGTTCTACGGACAGGCCCGGTTTCAGCAGTCCTTCTGCATTGAACTCCTGTCCCGGGGGGCGATCAAAATCAATGCCCACGGGGATTCTTTGCGCTACTTTAACGCAATTTCCTGTGGCGTTCTCCGGAGGCAAGAGGCTGAGCACCACGCTCACTCGACTCCGTGGGACACTTCCCAAAACGCCGATATCTTGAGCCGCCACGGGACCTACGACGCAGAAGACGGCCAGCAGCCCCAACTTGACAACGTGTCGGTGGTGAAAGCTCCATAGGCCGCTTCTCCAAGTATCTCTGGCGGTCGGCAAGATAGCGTTTGGCCGAACCGTTTTCCAATTGCGCAATTTCATTCTCTCTGTTTTGTTACCTTTGTGGTTTGCGTAACAAGCGCGTCTCTCCCGAGATCCGCTTCGGCCTGGAGCCAATCATCAAGCTCATTGCCACGGAGGCCGTCACGCTCAAGATAGATTTCATATGCGCGCCGCCTGATTTCTTCGTGACTTGGTGCGTGGTTTGTAGAAGTATCTTCCTTGCGAGGCTTGATGGGGTTTGCGTGAAGCCCCAAAGTCTCATTCCTCTTGTCTTTCGATGGCATACGCGAGTCCCTTCCTTTCGCCGTTGAATTGCTCCCTATTTCAGCATGTGTACCCCTAAGACCTCCGCGCCACGAGTCCCGATGGGGTAGCCGGGACTCGCGGCTATACTGACGGTATCGCCGACTCAGAAGGGAACCACGATACCGGCGGAGATCTGGGCGATTCGCGTTACAAGCATGCTTGGCGCGACGAGCTTTTCTTCCGAGGGAATGCTGTCGTCGGGCACCCGATTCAGTGACGATGCCGAGGGCCGTTGAGACCGCCGGGGCCGGTGAAGCACAGAAATCCCAGAATCGCCAACACGGCAGCAAGCAGGAACGTCATCATGAGAGCCCCCTCTCGTCCCCGGTTTAGCCGCAGGCATCGCTAGCGGCCTGATTTTGCGAGATTCGTCTTGTGTTGCCGATCGCTCGTGAAGTGTCCCCTCCAAACGTCCAAGCAGATCCGACAAAGCGCTCCAATCTTTTTCGCAATTTCTTTCGCCCCTGGAATATTCGAGCCTTTACCGCCCCAACGGAAATTCCCATGATTCGAGCGGTCTCTTCCGTCGATCGCTCGTCAAGCTCACGCAGCTGGATTGCCCTGCGTGTTCTGTGCGACAACTCATTCATGGCCGAGGACAGCATTCGCCCCCATTCTCGTTGTGAGTAGCCAGCTTCGGGATTCGGACTTGAATCAGGGATCTCCAGCGAAGTTGCGGTTTCCGCATTCTCGTTTATGTCGTCGATCGACACTTCGTGCCTCCCGCCACCTTTCCGCTGCAACATTCGCGCTTCGTTGATTGCGACCTGTGTTAGCCATGTTGAAAAGGAGGATCTCCCTTCAAATTGGTGAAGGTGGAGGAATGCTTTTTGAAAGCTCTGCTGCATGATGTCCTCGGCGTCCTGTCGAACGCCGGTGCAGCGCAGCGCAACCGCAAAAATTCTTCGCTGGTGACGTGCGACCAGGATTTCAAACGCCTGGGTTTCTCCGTTTTTAGCGGCTGCGACCAGAGCAAGCTCATCTTCTCCTGCGAGAAGTTGGACTGGAGGGACCGCTGGTGCTCGTTTGTCGAACTTTCTTACGAGTGTGGGCATAGTGTCCCTCCGGGTCCGTCCGTAAAATCAGAAGTGCTTGTTTTCGATCCATCGTCGGGGTTCAAGTGCGCTCTGAACTCTTGTTTCGCGTTCCTCTTGCCGGTTTCCGGGTTCACATGCATGCAGGGCGAGTAAGCGAGGACACTTGCCAGGAAGCCCGCAAACAAACCAAGCATCCAATCGAACCGACCGCGTCCTGTTTCGGTTTTCAGGTGTTCAAGCACGTGCTTGGTGTAAATACCCGTGGCGATGAAGCGCGTACCTTCTTTTGACATGGTTCGCAAGAGCCGTAGCCCACTATTGTCGATGAACGTGACCCCACTAAGATCGACGGTGCACGTTCGCCCGTTCTGCGCTCGGTGCCTGTTTTTCCAGCATGTCCTCAGTTCGCCGACCCACGGCTGCACCAAACGACCTTCGAGAGTCCATCTTTGTTCAGTGGCGGTCTCGGTGATCGTGATTCGCAGCATTCGCGTGGCTCGCTTTCTTCGCCCAGTCGCGGTGGTCCTTCGTCCAACGACCGGTTTGACCACACAATTTCAAGTGCTTCCCTAACACTGAACCTTCACGAACGGGACGTGGTTCGCGAACGCTTGCGCATATGGACTTCCGACCCGCCTCGTTCAAAGTGCACATCGTCCATATACGCTCTCATCAGCTGGATACCGCGCCCATGTTCGGGAAGGGGGTCCGATAGGAGTCCGTTACCCTCTGTCTTCCCGAAGTCGAATCCTTTTCCTTGATCCGTCACGACGATGGATATTTCCTTGCCGGGCATGCAGTGGCACCGGATGCGTACTTTTGCTCTTGGATGTTCGTGATTGCCGTGCACCACAGCATTTCCCAGAGCTTCGCGGAGCGCCAACTCGACATCGAACTCGTATCCCGGGACACACTGCGATCCTTCAATCAGCAGCATCAGGCGTTCCACCGTCGGTGAGATGGCTTGAAGCTTGCTGGGCATCCAGGAGTCAATTTCCAGGACGGAAGAGGGGGAGCGTTTTCCTGGGAACTGCGATTGAGAACCCGCTGCTCCGTTCAGGCTGCGCATTTCGCTCATGACAACCTCCTGTTGGTCAGGAGAAATGCATAAGTGGTGCCAGTCCGCGGAAGGTTCCCAAACTGCAGAACTTATTGATTTGTAGTGGGATGGCGAGCCGATAGAGTATTCTTCAAATCACACTGCCAGCGTGGCACTGCCGGATTTGTGGTAGCGTGCCCGTTTTGCGGCACTTAAGAAAAGTGTGGGGCAAGCGAGGACGTTTCGGAATTGAGAAGGGCAAAAGTAAGATGCGGCTCGGTTAGGCAGAGCGGCGTGCGATTCCGAGTTTGCGAATTCTCTGCTGGAGCGTGGATCGCTTCATTCCAAGACAGGCTGCCGCCCCGTTCGCGCCGGCCACAACCCAGTTGCACTGCTCCAGGGCTTTCAGGATCTGCTGACGTTCTGATTGCTCCAAAACGTCGTGGAGTGCGCCATTTGCAGGGGATTTCGGAGATTCGAGCTTTTCTAAGGGATGGCCGAACTTGGGAAATTTCAGATCAGCCACATCGACACTCAGGGCTGGACCCGTTGAGATAATTACGGCGCGCTCGATTACATTCTGGAGTTCTCGTATGTTCCCCGGCCAATGATATCGGCACAGGGCATCCATCGTCGCCGATGGAATCGTCTCAATCTCCTTGCTCATACGCCTGGAGAACTGCTGTGCGAACTGCCGCACCAGGAGTGGAATATCCCCTTCGCGCTCCCGCAAGGGTGGAACATGAACTGGAAAGACATTCAAACGAAAAAAGAGATCGGATCGGAAGCTCCCTTCGCTCACCATAGCTTCCAAGTTGCGGTTCGTCGCGGCAATCAAACGCGCGTCAGTCCGGAGCGTCCTCGAGCTTCCCAGTCGCTCGAATTCCCTCTCTTGCAGCACGCGGAGAAGCTTGGTCTGCAGTTCGAGAGGAACCTCTCCTATTTCATCCAGAAAAATGGTGCCACCGTTGGCCACTTCGAAGCGTCCAATCCGTTGCGCAATCGCCCCCGTGAATGCGCCTTTCTCGTGTCCAAACAGCTCGCTTTCCAGCAAGCCCGTCGGAATGGCCGCGCAGTTGAGCTTGACGAAGGGCTTCGAGCGCCGTGGGCTCAGATCATGAATAGCTCGCGCAATCAGTTCCTTTCCGGTGCCCGTCTCTCCAGAAATCAGCACCGTAGAATCCGTCGGCGCCACAGTTTCCACGCACTTGAGGACTTTGCGTAAAGGAGCGCTGTTTCCCACGATCTGGGCAAAATTCATTTCGCTACGGATTTCATCTTCGAGATATAGCTTTTCCTGCGCCAGCTTGTCTTTCAGTTCTCGAATCTCCCCGAAGGCAAGCGCATTCTCCACGGCAATGGCAACCTGATTTGCGATTTGGGCCAAGAACTTGATATCGTCGCCAGCGAACGCATTGTCCTGATATTTGATCACGCCGAATACCCCCAGCACCCGACTTCGGCTAACAAGAGGAAGGATGCAGACCGTTCCATAATCGGCTTGCGTGCTGTCCTTCATCCCCAGCCGCCTCGCCTCCTGGACGCTGCCGCACCAAAGTTTGCCGGTGCGAAAGACCATTCCCGAGATATCTTCGTCAATACG
>Ga0209735_1000081_pt1 | contig 14146 bp, 3 predicted proteins | sample BlaSpr_A8_Ref_M2_FD_187990 | JGI IMG/M metagenome (GOLD analysis project Ga0209735, IMG submission 187990) | Forest soil microbial communities from Thunder Bay, Ontario, Canada - Black Spruce, Ontario site 2_A8_Ref_M2 (SPAdes) (version 2) | ecosystem: Environmental > Terrestrial > Soil > Boreal... | reverse complement strand
GGCATAATATTATAACCGTTACACTGTAGCATACTGATCCAGTCGTTTGGGTATTCAGTACTTAATTCAGTGCGAGGTATTAGACTATTCGGTTTCGGGTTTTGATCGTCCCGTTCCAAATTTGGGTAAATAGAATGATCAGCGCTGCTAATCCAGAAGCGGTTATGATTCCGGCGGCCTCTAGTGATCGTTCTTGACTTGATCGGGATATCTGCTGCGCACCACGTGGTCGTGTTAGTACGATAGCAGTGTACAGCATTTGGCGTCGTGTTATGCTGTGTCGTAGTTGTCAGCGTAGTATAAGGTGTAAATAGATTGATCTCCTTGTTCTCCTTGAGTCTGAGTTGGAATCGTTCATTCTTCTTGTCCAAATTAGTGGTGTTCACAACATCGTGATTCATTGTGAATACACTACTACAAGTAAGTACATAGTGGTACAAAAGTTTAAATACGAAACGTAAGGCACAATAATACAGAAGTACAAGCACTTGGAATAAAATAAGAAAGGTTAGTACAGCATAAGAAGTATAAATCAAACTATAAGGTCGGCATATGATCGGTACCGGAATGCACAATAGATATATTCGTACAAAGGCTAGACCGAATGACTCGGTTTCAGAATAAAAGTGAGCATAAATTGATACTAGTACAAGAAGGACTGTTGACTCAATAGAGGTAGACTCGGCGGAGACGAAGATCGGCGGTGGCGGCATGGGGTAGAAGTTCAGGGTCGTTCGCGGGGAACGATAGATTCAAAATCGGCGGTGAATAAAATGGCAGAATGCGGAATGACGGAATAGACTAGTAGGCATACCAATGGAGATCCTACAGGTCGGACGGTTTCCAAACTACGGCGTAGCGTCCGCCGTGATGATCAGTGCTTGCTATGGGGTCGAGGTAACAATGGTCAAATAGTAGTCGAACGGAATCGGAATGGGGAAGGTTTCGGCCTCGGAATAAACGAATAATGTTGGTAAATTCTCCATGGTATTCCAGCTCCATAATCTTAGCAGCCTGTGCTAAGAACTCGTCCTCTTCAATTGAAATGAATGGGTTAATCGGAATAAATGGTTTTCGCTCGAATCGATGTGACGTAGAGTTGTCGTAATGGGTACAGTTTGCGTAGAATCCTTGGTATAATATCTGTCTTCGGCTTTCCAGATATCTGAATATGTGACAATGGAAATAGAAATAGTGGCGTGTGTCGCCAGCATGCGCATCGACTCGGTTTCGCCATTTGACTGTAAGTAACAGCGCGGCGAGTAAACGTATTGCATTGCTAGTGTGACGACGTATAAGACGCAAGATGGGTAGACTTGGATTCACGATATTCAAACGGATGTCTATGTTGCGGTCATAATCTACAGACCAGTAATCTTCTTCGTCATCCAACAAATTGTCTGAGTTGGTCAAGTGATTCTTCGTCAAAGCTTCCTTGAGTAACAACGAGTCACGAGGTAATGGTTGTCCCCCAGGTTCTGGTAGAACTTGATCAGGCATGGACGTCTGTATAAATGAAGGTGAATAAAATGGAAATAAATAGCGTAGACGAGGACGTTCCAGCTCGCCTACGTTACGTCGAAATGAATTTGATGAATGCTGATTGTCGATGGGGAACAATGAATCCTGGCCCATTAGTTTCATAGCATAGATAAGGTGGTCGGCGATGGCACGTTCGTCGTCGCTGACAATAGGAGTGAACGTAATAGAGGTACGCGGAATGGTTTGAAGATCTCGGTAGCGTAACGGATGATTGTCGGACGGTCCAGTATAAATCACGTTGGTATGCATCCGAATCGGGTAGTCACCTGGATGTAATGGTGGAACAATGATGCCGGTGGAAGGAATGAGTTCGGGTAAGTCTGCGATAGATGACTGATTCGCGTTAACTCCATGTTGACGTAGGACGGAGGTCTCCGCGTCGTTATATGCCCAGGAGTCGGTGTCTTGGGTATACACTTCGTAGTACTTGACGCGGGGGTCATCTGAATTCGGCAGCATCGATGGTGCCAATTTGGGTGTTGCTTGGGCTTCTGCAATGGTTAAATAATCGGGCAAGCTTTCGTCGGTATCACTACAGGGTGAGGTCGATTCGTCAAATTCATCAAGAGGGCCTAACAGATAATCTGACCATTCACTGATGACATCTGACTCTTCTTCCATCAGCTCTGGTAGATCTGCATATAGCTCGTCCGTTTCGTCGACGTCGTCATCCGGCACGGAAGTGGTCTGCGGCGTGGTAATAGTCATAGATTGGTCTGAGTGGGAATGGCCAGTTGACGGATAGGTCGACGGTTCCGATGGTGGAGTAGACGGTTCACTGTCGAGTCGTCGTCGCTTAAGAATACGCGGTATCGAGTGCTGAATTACTTCCGGGCTTACAGTCAACTGTACGCCCGTAGATGGGGAGGGATATGTCATGGACTGAATGTTAGATAGATTAGATGTGGATGGTGGATATACCATCGTCATATATACTGAATATGTCGGTTCTGCCCTGGATTGATCTCCTGGATCGGTCATACGGTCGTCGTCCGGCGTGATTTCGGTACGTGGACGGTCGACGGTCATTTGCATTTCGAATTGAGGTCCATCGGTGTCACCGATGGTCCTGATGACTGCTGCTTCGAATGACGGGGGATCTTCTGAGTTGATTTGAGCTACCGGATCAGTCGTACGGTAGTCGTCCGGCATAGTCTCAATAGGCGGATGGATAGCTGTCGTCTGTAGTTGAGATCGAGGCCCATCGGTGTCACTGATGGTCCTGATCACTCCGGAATCGAATGACGGGGGGTACTCTAAGCTGCTATGCCCTTCCGGATCGATCGTATGATCACCGTACGTCGTGGTTTCGATACGAGGTTGGGTAGTAGGGGCTTGTGAGTCAAATTGTGGTCCATCGGCTTCGTTGATGGATCCGTTTGTTTCTAATCTTGAATAAGGGTTGTATCGCGCTGCGTTTGGTGGGGAAGAGACAGGTACGGCACTTGTAGATACGCGTGAATCGAATTCTTCAGAGGTTGCAGGTGAATTCGGCCGGGTTGAGTCAATGTTCGATGATGACTCTATAAATTGTTTAGTAACTTGTCGCGTAGGATGTATAGAACGTATACCGTCCCACGGATGAGGATAAAATGTGTAAACAAGATGTCCTGTTCGTTCAACGGGCGGTCTGTCACCTTGCGAGTGAAGTACTGTGGCATTCAATAAAATTCCTTGTTCTACCAAGTTCCCGTTGACTCGTCCGAAGGGTAAACGGAGAGATGACTCTGAAATTAGGGCACTGGAATGAGTATCGGTATCGTCGACATGGTGAATAACTTCGTGTATAAGGTTGATTTGTCTCGGGATATCGACGGCTGGAAAATATTCGGTGAAGCGTCGGTTAGGTGGCGGTAAATGAATGTCGTTAGTTGGAATGGGAAGAGGAATGGGGACAGGGTGGATACCCGACAGTCGTCGAAGAGGTACTACATGGTTGAGAACTGGTGGCTCAGCCACTGGCGGCACGTGCGCCATGGCTAACTGTATTTGGTCTTGTTTATTTCGGAAGGCGTCACGCTCGCGCGACTCGTTCGTTCCATATCTCTTAAGTACATTTTCACTACAGGACTTGACTACATAAGTGAATCTGTAGACTAGTGCATATAGGTACAGAGCTAGTACTACTAGGTAAAATATACAATATTTATACGCAGTAATTATTTTACTCTGCCAAAAATGAATTATGGGTCCTAATGAAATTATTCTTGAGAATTCCAAGTTGGGAATAGTGTCGGGCGATCGACGTTCGGGCCCGAATATTGCGCGTGGTGCCTCGGGGACGTTAGTAAGCTTGGCGCGATGTAAACTCGGCCTTGGTTCAACTTGGCAACTGCTTGTGCCTGTGCTGACTGATAATGATTTGTGATTGGTCCCCTTAAGTAAGGTACCATCACATAGATGTGCCGCGGCATGCGCGGTAGAATTCAAAATATTGTCCGCATTTGGATTGTCTTTAACTGGGTTAACAGTAGCAGCATTGTCCAATTCTGGGCATGACTGTAATAAATGTGTAGAAAATTCATTACAACTGCTACAGTCGAGCTCTTCGCTTGGTTCGACTTGTGCGGAGGTCAACAATGACTGGAATGCATTTCTAACATTACCAACTGTGTGCCTGGGTGCTTCCAAAGCTTCCTTGGTGGCGAGACGCATTTCGTATCTTCCAGCGACACCAGATGGCTTGTTAAAAATTAAATATGTTCCATCTTGTCGTTCGTCGATGGTGACTGCATTAAATATCTGCCAGGGTCGGCCCAATAAAATATCAAACGGTGCTTTAGCTCCAATATAAAAGCTTGCAGTGTGGATCATGCTTCCACAAATTAACGGTACATTTGATACAAGTCCTTTGAGTTCTCCAAATCCGCCATTGGCATCTCCCATGATCTTGCTCTTGGTAGTGTCAATTGGCAGGTGTGAAATGGCTGATTCATAAACTTTCTTGTGGAGAATATTCAGTTCAGATCCTGTGTCGATTATTGCAGTCATATGTCGGTTTCCAATCTGAAGAGGTAATCTAATAAGTTTTGCTGCTTCATCAGATATAATATTGCTGTTTAAGGCAAGTGCAGACGAAGTAGGCTTGGCATTCTTTGGCTTCATCATGTCTGAAAATCTATTCATCAGAAGTGGGGATGTTCCCAGTACTTCTTTGATCTTCAAAGTAATCGGCGCGTCAAGAATATTACTTATAACTTTATTCTCTTCTACTGCTGCTGACAATTCGGATTGTCTGCCAACTGGCTTGGCCTTGGTTGGTTTCGTGACTTCATCTGGAATGTTTGCATTAGGTTTGGTCTTGTTATCCGGCTTGGTCCGGTTCGGTATGGACTTCGGTTCGGCCATAACTATATCGTCCTTTGTATGTTTCGGCTTGATAAATTCTGGCATAAAAATAGGAGGGTCGTCGGCTCTGATGATTTCAATTGGTCCTCCTGATCGAACTTTGAATGGTTCGGAGTTGCTGACATATTTTGGATTAGTGTTTTCTTTGCCTTTGTCCTTCTTTTGATGGGATGGCATCATTACACTATCCAATACTTCTCTTCGCTTAGAAGTAATCTTCTTCTGTGATCGTTCGGCTGCCATAACTTGAGCTTCTTCTTCTTCTTCTTCTTCTTCTGAGTCATTATTCATATCACATTCAGAGTCTGCATTGTATATATGTTCAACATAATACTCAGAGTCAGGGTCTGATTCAAGGAAGTTATCCTTTATTGTGACAAAATGAGTGTCTCGTATGTCAAGTCGCTTGATGGCTTGAATAAATGTTTCATCTCCTTCTCGGTAAATTGGTTGTCCGTCTTTTCTGGAAATACGACCGCTATCAGTTCTGGCAATAATGCCTTTCCTGATAAAATCATTTATCACTGAGCAGTCTCGTAGTCCATGTCCTGTTTCTCCACATCCAAAACAGGTTAATGGTCCTTGATGTTGATTTCCAGAATTAAAGTTACGGTATGGTCGAGATGGTCTGTTTCCTGAAGAATTCATGTTAGAATTAGACTGAAACTGGTTCCTCCGTTGACTGTTCGGAGCCAACACAATCCTTGAGACTAAAGGATCTAATCTCAAAGCTTTGTAATATAATAAACCGTATTCAGGATCATTGATAGACAGCTTGCCTAGCTGTTCAATCAAATCTTCGACTTCGTCTTGATCATTAGTTGACTTCTTTGAATGATCATGTGAGTGATGCTTCTTGTCTCTTGATTTGGATTTAGAAGTATCCTTGGTCTTCTTCCTGTCGTGATGCTTCTTAGAAGTCTTGGTCTTCTTCTTTGACCTTCGTTTCGTATATTCTTCATCATCGCTTTCATCACTATCGTCACTGCTAGAGTCATCCAATTCTGAGTCAGAGTCATAGTCAGAGTCAGAGTCAGAATCAGATTCATCAGAATCATATCTCTTTCTTCTGTGCTTGCGATCATAGTCTGATCCGGCTAGATTCAGATCAAATCTGTTTCTTTCCAAAATAACTAGTGCAGTATCAGTGATTTCCTTGATAGTGAATGGTCTTGTCATGTCCGGCTTGGGACTCTTGGCAAGTAACCTATTCTCAATAATTTCTCTGAGATGTCTGTGAATTCCCTGCCAGAAGTGTGCAGCGACATCTTCTGTAGTCATTCGTTTCTTGGCTTCTAACCAACCGGCAATGGTAATGAACTCTCGTTCATAGTTTCTCCATTTGGTTAGCTTCTTGATAGACTTCTTTTCCCATTTACGTATGAGTTTGCGCAGATCACGCGGCATATATCTTGCTTCCTTTAGATCCGCATCATAGTAGTTGAGAATATCCTTCTGGAGTTGAATCCAGTTTCCATTTCGATAACTTGATAAGGCTTCAATGAAGTCTGTCACTTCTTGTGAACAATAATCTATAACTCTCTCAGCACGTTCTGCTGGGGGTACATTATAAACACTGCAAAGCTGATCATATCGTTTAATAAAGTCCTTGACTTTACCAGCTCTGCCTTTGAACTTGGATGGAGCAGATTTGTTACCAACCGGTGGCATCATATCTGGTGTACGTGGTGATCCAAATCCTGTGATGGGATTTGTATGTGATGAGGACATTTGTGTAGCAGTGGTTATTGGTACACTACTAGTATTTGTCGACGTTAAATTCGGAACTGATCGTGATCGTAAATTTGGTGATGGTGGTGTACTTGAATCAGATGATGTCAAGCTAGTTGATGACGTAGATGATTCAGTAATTGGTACTTGGCTTGACATAAACTTGTCTGGAATATGAAGTGAAGTGTTGGTTTGGAAATTGTTCCCTCGCGGTGGGCTCCAAATTTGATGTCACACAAATTGTTGTTTGTGTCCAGATGCCCCGGAAGTTAATATGTACAACGAGGGTCCGTCTGGTCGTCCGTTGGAACTAGGCTTCCTTATAACACTTGTTGTTGAGTAGGGCAACCTTGTCGTAAAGGTTACGAGTGGTGAAGTATAGTTAAATACTTTGAATGAGCTGGTAGGGTAGTGTCCGGCTGTTGACACTAAGAATATAAGTAAGAGTAGACTTGAACTCTTATTTGGCTGAACTTCAACGGTTAGAAGTTCCCGTGGCTTGACGTGGAAATATTACCGACAACTGTTCGTAAAGTTATCGAATACTTCAAATTGGACTACAAGGACTAATGCTCGACAGTTGATACTATGGAGACTAATAGTGCTTGTAAAGATTTCCTAGATAAAATGAAATTCTACAGGATACGTTTCCCGTAGCACGCAGGAGGATTAATTAACGGTTATACAGCTAAGTATACCAAAAACTCCGGACTGTTCTGTGGACAAAGTGTGTGCAACAACTGGCACAGTGAGTAATGATAAAAATAGACTAGAAGCGTGGTAAATGATTGGACTTCAAAGAAATGAAGTTCCCCGTGATATAAACTTAATAACTGAATTTATTTCCTCACAGCAAACCTTGGGTTATAGTCGAATTGAGCTTCGTGCTCAACCTACAGAGCCAATCAGTCAGTGTGATCAGAAATACTAAAACTGGCTAGAGATTCCCACGGTAGGAACTAGCAAAATACGTCAATACTTGTGCAATCAATCAATCAAACAGCTTGTCTGGATACTCAGATACCAGATGTGTATAGCAAATTCAAAACTCCTATCAGATGCCAATACCAGTGTATTGGTGCATGAAATAGGCTAAGTCTGTATTTGGGGGCTGACTATATACACTTTAGCTAACTCTAACTAATTAATTATTGGCTCTCTGTGGCACAATCTTTAATTTGGAAGAGGGAGTCCCTTGCCAGAGGGGTGATTTCAGCTCTCCTTTTATACCTGGAGGGCTCTGGAACCGAGGCAGTGGGTCCATTCTCCAAATGGGGATGTGTGAGAATTAACTAATACAAAATAAGGGGTTGAAACAAGTCAGAATACTTCATTTGAGCTTAACTGGCTTCTTTTAGGCTTGTTATGCCATATTGGAATGGTTATCTCAGTTGAAGGTGAAACAATGATGTCATCAGGGGTAAGATGAGTCATCCAAGCGCCGCTTTAGTCAGCATCAGTCAGCATCAGTCAGCATCAGTCAGCATCAGTCAGCAATCAGTCAGCAATGAATCAAAGTGTGTGAGTCAAAGCACTATACATGGTCTAGTCTGAAAACTTAGTGTCTTTTGGCTGTGCAAGGCTGTGCTTGGCTGTGCAATGCTGTAGCTCTTAGTCATCCTGTTCTGATAAGCATAAAAAGGGGTGGAAAGAAGTGTCCTGTGGGGTCATTCACCCCCAGGGTGAGTGTGCACCAATAGGGATCGCCGTGGTGGGAAAGTAAATATATAAGTTAGTTTGTTCACACAGTCAGAATATGACTGGTTCCAGAGTCCTCACAGACTCTGACTAAGCATAATTATGTAAGAATCTAAATAGAGCATGTGGCTGAAGGTTTGCGCATGTTTGGTCTTGTTTAGACTTGTGTTACAGCCTTAATAAGACATTTGACTGTTATGGTGTAATCTTCCAGTATTGGGTGATGCGCTTGTCCAAATATTATGGTCTCTTTGGTTTTATTTGCGCCATGTGGCTGTCCACTTTACTGTAGATTCCTGTATCAAACCGGCAAGTGGTTCCTTTGCTATTTAAATATCTTCATTTATGGAAGTATTAATGCTTTGCTGGCCTTGTGGTGGTCCTATAGACTAGGTCATTTCTTTATAAAATAGCCCATAGACTCTGTTATTTTATCCAATACATTTCTAAGGCTAGACTTCACTAGAACTTGCGTAGTTCAAGTACGCTTGAAATATGAGTGTCCGCTCTGCTGTAAGAAATATACCAAATATTATTTCTGCTGTTTTCATGTCAAACTAACCCAAAACCACTTTGGGGTGTGACATTCGCGGGGAACGAGAAATTCAACCGTCCTCGGTTGCCACTAAAACTTCTTTACCCAAGAGTAAAAATAAAAGAATAATAGAAAAAAATGGTAAATAATCAGCAAAGAAGAAATTTAAAAAAAATAATAGTCCGTATCCTACGGTAGACACTGGTGGTAATATACGAATGGACGAATCATGAATGATACCAATGACATAATTCGTTGTGAAATGGTGAGGTCGACTAGTGAAAATGGGACTGCTATATCACGAGTCAAAATACCATGGTCGTCGTTCTTGAATTGGACGAGGAAATGAATATATCGGCCTCGTCTTCTACTCATTCGCACAATCCTCCCATTACCATACTTCTTCTGACAAAATATGTCATCTCCTACTCTAATCGGCTTGCTTGATCGAGTAATAAATGCGGTTCCTAAATCATTCCAGTGCTGACGGCACCAGGTGATGTCAACGTCAATCGAATCGTGATGTAGACGTATGATAGGTTGCCTGTTAAGATGTTGAGCGTTTGTTGAGGATGTTAATGTAGGTAATGAGCGAAGCTCAATGAATTCGTGGAAAGTATTAGGGTGTCGGTCCATCGTAATAGTAGGGGATGGAGGTTGAATGAATGGAGTGGCTCGCGATGTCAAATGCGAAGCGTTCGAATAAGTAGAATGTTTGGAGTCTCCTTTAAGTGAGACTTGGTTGGCATAGAAGTGCGCGGCACTGAGGTCTGAGCTGGGGCGTTTAATTGACATAGTAGATGGCGAAAAATTTGACTTTAGCTTGGTAAGTCTAATCCTTTCTAGTTCGATCGTGCCAGGTCACGTGTCAATTAGTAACTTTACATATAAGGAATTTAGGAAATGTCCATGTGGTAAATATATCTGTGGTGTGCCTGTCTGCATGAACTTAATTCTCTTGACTGTTAAGTCCACGATCTTGTCTTGTACAGAATTATATATTTTTCTGTGTGACATTCTTCCTGTTCATATTAGGTTTAGAACAATATTCTCATATCCTGCAATGGGAAATTGTTTATCAACCATTCTGGTGCATAAAATCGTGACTCTGGGAAGACAAAATTAAATCGATTCTTCGCTTCATATCTTGTAATAGGAGTTTTAAGTTGTCGTGCTCCTAATATTGGATATCCGTATTTTGAAATCTTTCTTCCTGCGTCAAAGTCATCGTTTCCTAGTCCACTCGGATCGTTTACTTGTCCTGGAGTTTTAGCTGGGCCTATGGTAATTACTATGGAGATTTTGCCATTCGGTCCTGTTTCTAACAGCCACATATGCTCAATGGATTCTTCCAGTCGATATTTCCGATATTCATGGTTCTTGCTTCGGTCAATAATTAATGCAATGAACTCTGGTTTGATATAAACCACAATATCAGTTGTTTTGGAACTGGGTCTGGTTTGATCCATTTTATTGGTCTGTGTGAGTGTAGTGAATGACTTGTGAATAACATAGGCTTCATCTATGTCCATTTCATTGTCACTCCAGTTATCTTCATCGTCTATTTCTCCGGTGGGTAAATCTTCGGATAATTCGTAGAGAATTGGATCTTCTCTAGAAATATACTTTATAAGTCTGCTAGCTGCATATGGAACAGCATGGACTGCTCCATCCAATTCCTGCAGAATATAACTTCCTCCTCTTGTCTTACGTATAACTTCATATGGCCCTAGATATCTGGGATCAGTCTTAAACTTGGTGACTGTCATTTCTAGTCGACTGTTTCGAACTAGCACTAATTCTCCTGGTTCATAATCCTTTTTCTGCAGGCGTCTAATATATCTCTGGTTAAACTGCTGCTTGGAGCGGAGTCGTGCTTTCTTTAAAGTTAGTGATGCTTGTTCTACATCTTCTTCTAACTTCTGTAACTGTCGAATGCGTAATGCTAGTAATGAATCTGTATCCAGGCCAGCTTCAAATCCATCTACCATGAATGTTGATTCCAACAAATCAAATGGTAGTAATGGTAGCTGTCCATGTAAAAGTTGATACGGGGAATATCCTGTGACTTTGCTGACTGTGACTCTTTCAGCAAATACAGCTAAATCAATATGCTTGTGCCAGTTCTTTATTCTTCCTTCTTGATCTTTTTCACATGATTTGACAATTGCCTCTCGCAGTGTTCTGTGTTCTCTTTCTACAACTCCATTGGCACGTTTGTTATATGGTGATATACGGATTTGAGGAATTCCTATTCTTTTTAGCAGAATTTCGAAAGCTCCTTTGACTTCTGGTCCGTTATCAGTCACTACGTGACCTACTGCTCCGTATCGGCAATATATCTTTTCCCAAAAAAAACTGGCTAAACTCTCTGAATTGTTGTTGCGCAATGCACTGGCTTCCGTGGCACCAGACAAATCGTCTTTAGCTGTCACGATATAACGAAATCTGCCAGACTGTGGCATGAACATTACATCTACATAAATCTTCTCAAATAGTGATGTAGGCATTGAAATGGTCAATGGTGCTTCCATCTTCTTGAAGTTACGTATTTGGCATTCGTGACATGATGCTACATGATGATGAACATCTGTTCTAAGGTATGGCCAATAAAATCGATTCCTGACCAGATCATATACAGCTTGTTCTCCTTTATGTCCCAATTTCTCATGAGCTTGAGTAAGAATTGCAACTTTCTTCTTAGAGTCTCGTATAACAAGCAAAGGTGGTTGTGTTCCGTTTTTCTTGAACATTCTATCCTCTCTGAGGTAGAATTGTGTAGCCTTCTTAAGAAATCTCTTCATTGCCTGGAGAGAATCTCTGTTAGGCTTCTCCAATGTTGCAAGGAAGTGATGAATTTCGGCCATTAGTTCCTCTTGCTTCCTGATTCCGGGCTTGTTTGATGGAAGTTCATGTTGAGTATATGGTAATTTTGTAGGAGTGCTAAAACAAAAATCCTTGAACTTCTCCAAATCAGGTATCAGCATGAGTAATGCTATGTTATCCAGCCATGTATCATCTTCTGGAATGTATTCGTCGGGTAAAGGGGTTCGTCGGGATAAAGCATCTGGGCCCATAAACTTGTTGGCTGGTACGTAGATTAACTCAAAGTCGAATAATAAAATTCCTTGTATCCATCTATTCATGGCTGCATTTGGATGAGGATCGGCGCTAGTAAGCATGCCTTTCACATATTTTGCATCCATTTCGACTTGTAATCTTTTGGCTCCAATGATGTAAATTTTCCAATGTCGTAAAGCTCGGTAAAGTCCATATAATTCCAACTTGGCTTGAGAATATACAGACTCCCTTTCATTTATTGGAAGTGATCCATAACGTGCGATTCGACGTCGTCCTTCATCATCAATCTGTGACAATATGAATCCAATGGCAATAGTGCTTGTGTCCACTGACAGTATTATAGGGCTGTCTGAGGTATAATCTATTGGTCGTAGTGCTGGTGCTGTGGATACCAATTGTTTCAATTGATTAAATGCTTCCTCTCTCGGTTCTGTCCATTCAAATTCTTTATCTTTATGGAACAACTCAGCTAGTGGTCTGGCAAGACTGGAATAATCCTGTATCCAAATTCTTACAGTTCCACATAACCCAAGGAATCTCCTAGCTTCTTTGGGTGTAGTCAGAGTTGGCCATCGTAATATCTTTGCAACTCTTTCAGCATCAGGCAATCTTCCTTGTGGGTTACATTGAATTCCCACAATGAGAACTTCTTGTCTGCATAGTTGGATTTTCTTTGGTGAGAATGTTGCTCCTACACATTTGATTCGATGCATAATTCGGTGTACATCTTGTGCATGTTCCCATATAAATCTGCGTATGTTTGGGTTGTCTGAAAGTGTTTCTGGATGTCCTGTCTTGTCTAAATACTGTGTTGCAGGTCCTCTGATTGGTAAATCATCAATGAAGATATTTGCCACATCAGGAATTTCATCTTGAAGAACAAATGTCATACACTTCTGGAATTCTGCTGGGGAGTTGGTATATCCCATCGGTAAGCAGGTAATTCGTAATAATCCCAATGGTGTATAAAAAGCGGTAAGGTCACGTGAGTCTGGATGAACTATTCTGGCATCGTATCCCCAAAATAGATCAAATACTGAATAACATTGTCTTGCTGCAAAAGGTTCGACAAAATCATCAATTATTGGTAGTAATCCAGCATCTCGAATTGAAACCTTGTTTAGTGGCTGTAAATCATGTATCATTCTCAGTGTACCATTTTTCTTGAGTACACAAAACCATCTGCATCTGTATGCAGACTGACTTCCTTCGTAAACTCCAGCATCTACTTTGCTCTTTAGCAAAGCAATAACTTTGTCACGAATTCCCGGAGGAACTGGGATATTCTTAAATTCCCAAGGATAATGTTCTACAGTTGCCATAATATAATCTGAAAAATATGAACTTTTCAGAATACCTCTGTGTTGATCTTCAAAAGCTAGAGTCTCTTGGTTGAGATATAAAATGTGTCTAAATAATTTCTCTTCTTCTGGCCATAAGAAATTATGTGGATTCACATCAATTGTGTCCATACGTTCTTGTGTCAATCTCCCCGTAGGAGTAAATTCTGGAGGTCTACAAGTCAGGTACGGAAGTGAATCTAGTGGATTATGAGGGAATCGACGGTGTACTAGAGCTTCTTGAGGAAATGTTCCCCCAACTGGTCTGACTTTCTTGTCTACTCTTTTATACATGGTCATAGCTTGTTCAGATAAAGGAGTACTGTTATTCTGCTCAGTAAAATATATGAACAAGTCATCTTCATCCCATTCAAAGTTGTCATCTAGGAATCCTATGTTGGTCAACTTTGATAAAGATTCAGTCGGTTCGTCGGCAATAGGTGTAATACCGATGTTTGTGTCGGATTCAGTACTGTTAACAATATAATTGCATATGGAAAAATGAGTGTCGTTAATGATCGGTGTCGGTTGTTGAATATGACTAGGATAAGCATAATGTCGTTCGGCATCAGGTGTAGCCGTATAATCGTTATTCTGCATGGCGCATGAAGACGTATGATTGGCTCTCTGCATAATTAAATTTTTGTCGCTTTTGATCGGGTATAATGATCGAGTATAAACGTTTCGGGGATGACATAACAATTGGCATGTTATATCATAGTTTCTTTGTAGTGCATCGGGCACAACGTTGCGATCGGCATTGATCATATTCGGCATAATATTATAACCGTTACACTGTAGCATACTGATCCAGTCGTTTGGGTATTCAGTACTTAATTCAGTGCGAGGTATTAGACTATTCGGTTTCGGG
>Ga0209735_1000078_pt1 | contig 14218 bp, 7 predicted proteins | sample BlaSpr_A8_Ref_M2_FD_187990 | JGI IMG/M metagenome (GOLD analysis project Ga0209735, IMG submission 187990) | Forest soil microbial communities from Thunder Bay, Ontario, Canada - Black Spruce, Ontario site 2_A8_Ref_M2 (SPAdes) (version 2) | ecosystem: Environmental > Terrestrial > Soil > Boreal... | reverse complement strand
CGGACATGTGAATCAATTCTGCGGCTTGCTTCTGAATCGCGGCGACAACTTCGGGATGGCAGTGGCCCGTCGCAACCACCGCAATTCCAGCCGCGAAGTCAAGAAACGTATTGCCGTCCACATCCTCGATCATTGCGCCGCGCCCTTGCTTCGCCACCAGCGGGTAGCTGCGCGTGTACGACGGCGAAAGAAATTGACGATCCTGCTCGACCACCCGCTTTGCCTTCGGCCCCGGGAGCGCGGTCACCAGGTGCGGGAGTTTCATCTCTGCTGTTTGCATGTTCTTCCTCCGAAGTCGGATTTTGATCGGCGCGCGCAGAGCGGTTCCCGCCGCGGCATGCCGGGCAAAACGGTTTAGAACAGAGGACTTAGGCCGCGCCGAAGAGGTTCGGGCGCTCGTGGGAAGGCTGGCTGTGAAGCGATGTTTCGCGCGTCGAGGAGAAATTCATTTGTATTTCCAGCGGATCGTACCGTCTTTCTTATCCTCCAGTATGATACCAGAATTCGTCAACTCCTGCCGGATTGCATCCGCGCGCTTGAAGTCGCGCCGTTTCTTCGCCGCGTTCCGTTCTTCAATCAGCGCTTCAATTTGTTCGGGAGCAAGCCGCGGTTGCAGCCCTCCCACACCGAGTTTGCCGAGCTTCTCTGCATCATCATCGGCAAGCACGGCCAGGATGCCGTCGACTTTTTCCATCGCGGCGAGAATGCGAAGCGCGTCTTGCTGCCGGAATTCTCCGCGATCCATGGCCGTGTTGACGTCGCGCACCAGATCGAAAACCGCCGCGAGTGCGACGGCCGTGTTCAAATCGTCCGCAAGGCCGGCGTCGAAATCATGCTCGGCCCGTTCGGAACGCTTCTGCATTTGCGGATTCGAGCCCGCTTGAAATTGTTCGGTCTTCAACCGCGCCACGAAATTCCGCAAGCGCTCGACCGAGCTTTCCGCCTGCTTCAGGCTGTCCCGCGTGAAGTTGAGCTGGCGTTTGTAGGGCACCGACATCAACAGATAACGAATCGTCGAGGGCTTCTGGCCCTTGGCCAGGAGATCCCGCAGCGTGAAAAAATTGCCAGCGGACTTCGACATTTTCTCGCCGTCAATGATGAGGTGCTCAGCATGGAGCCAAAAACGCACGAAAGGCTTTCCGGTGGCGGCCTCGCTCTGCGCAATTTCGTTTTCATGATGTGGAAACGTGAGATCCACGCCGCCCGTGTGAATATCCAACGTGCTGCCCAGGTATTTCATGGCCATCGCCGAACATTCAATGTGCCAGCCCGGCCGTCCGGGACCGATCCGCGTTTCCCAAAAATGCTCGCCCGGCTTCGGACTCTTCCACAACGCGAAATCGCGCGCGTCGGCCTTCTCGTAACGGTCCACGTCCACGCGCGCGCCGGCCTGCATTCCGCTCACGTCGATCTTCGACAGTTTCCCATACGCTGGAAATTTCGCGATGCTGAAGTAAATCGAGCCGTCGCTCGTGTACGTCAGTCCCTTCTTTTGCAGCACCTGGATCAGCGCCACCATGTCTTCGATGTGATCGGTGGCGCGGACCACTTCTTCCGGTGTCTCAAGATTCAGCGCCCGCATGTCCTCGAGGAACGCCTCGATATACTTTTCCGTGTATTCGCGAATGCTGGTTCCCGCCGCCGCAGCGTTTTGGATGATGCGATCGTCCACGTCCGTAAGGTTCATCACCTGCAACACGCGATAGCCGCGCGAATGCAGGAAGCGGCGCAGGACGTCTTGAAAAACGAACGTCCGAAAATTTCCGATGTGCGCGAAATCATAGACCGTCGGGCCGCAAGTATAGATACGCACCTCGCCATCACGAAGCGGCGCGAAGGGCTCGAGTTCGTTCGTCAGCGTATTGTGGAGGCGTATCTCGCTCATGTTTGAGGCGCGCACAAATGTGTCATTCTATCCGACGTTTGCCTCGCAGGAAACGTCTCCTCGATGCCGAGTTGTCAGGGAATGAGTTGGACCCGGCGGCTCACGATTGTGACGTCGCCGTCCTGAGACGGCCGGGCCGTGAACGGGCGGGATTTTTGAAGGAACAATCCTTCGAGCGGTAATTCGTAGCTTTGGTCCACTGCGTAGATCTCGATCGGTTTTCCCCCGGGCAGCGTGAAGCTGATTTCGACCCCTTTCGCCGGCATCGTCACGCAATCGTAGAAACTCCAGCGGTTCACGTAGCTTTTGACTCTGGGTGACTCCGTCTGCATCGGCTCGCCTTCCATTCGAACGGATTCGATGCCGGAATCCGGGGGGAAGAAAACCATCGCTTCCGGCGCGCCGCGCTCCGAGCGCAACAAAGCGCGGTAGGCGTGTTTGTCGCCCGCCGGCGTCGACTCCAGAATCGTGAACGTCGGAGCCGCCAGCCCCAAGTGCGGCGCATCCGCGAGGAACGCGGGACGCAAATACCACGGCAGCGGCCCTCGAGACAGCCGCTGAAAATTTGTGGCTACGCGAATCGGCTCCGACAGCCGCCCAGAATCAGGGCGTACCATCCACTGCCCTTTGCCGGAGTCCCCATCCAGCCAGTATTCGATGTTCACGCGCTCGGGGGACTTTGCGGAGTACGCGGGCGCAACCGCGGCGGCGAAAATCGCGAGTGCGAGCACTCCCACCGCTCCTCCAAGGAATGCAAGCCGCCAGACCGCGCGAGAACCTTGCAAATCGGATACAAGCGGCGCCAGAGGACTTAGGAAAACTGCCAGGAGCACTGCCACTCCCACCAAAGCGTGTACTCCCATTCCATCGTAAAGGAAAATGAGGAGGGCAAAACCGAGTCCCCCGGCCACAAGCAGCGGCAGAACTACCGCGACTGCGGATGCCGAGGGCGCTTCGCTGCCGCGGAGCGTGGAGGGAAGCCCCGCCAGCGCCGCCGCGCACAATGGAACGACGAAGACATAGCTCATGCCGGGCTCAAGCCACGCGACGCCTACCGCCGTTAATGTCCAACCCAGCCAGACGCCGGTCCATAAGCCCCAAAAACCCGCGCGACTCGCAACCGCGTAGGCGATGCATATCACAACCGTAAAACCGAGCGACCAGAAGGCAACCTCCACCGGAATCGGATGGGCGACCCAGTTCACGGGCAACGCCGCCGTCTTCCCAAGAAGCCAGCGCAGAAGAGTTGCTGCGCCTGCGGTTATAAGCACGATCCCAAACCACGCGGCCAAGCCCCAGGCCATCGCGCCAGGCGCGAGCCTTTTATTGCGAACGAGCCAGGCGATCTGAAGCAACAAAAGAATCGCGGCAGAACACGGAAAGAAGAGGGTCCAACTCGCGGGCCACCATACGGTCCAGCGCTCAAACACGTCGAAGAAGACTACTTCCCGTTGGGGCAAACTCGAGAGGTCGGAATTCGCGAACGCCAGGACCATCGGCAGCGCGTTGTCGCCGTGATGCTGGAGGCTCGCGGGATTTGCATTTGCGAAGTTGTCGATCTGGGTGTGGTAGTGGGCCACGTCACCGATAAAAGCAAAATTCACCCCCTGGTAGCCCGCGGCCTTGAACACCGTGAAATCTGTATCGTTCGGAAGCTGCTTATAAGCAGCATAGAAGATGGAGCTCGTCGCGGGATGCGCTGCATGCTTGGCGTAGAGCCGCACCGCCCACTCGTCGGCGCTTCCTGTCTCGAACATCAAGCTCGGGCCGGAAGACCCACGCGCGTCAATATTTACCGCCGCGCGCACTTCCTTCGCCCAAGGATGCCGGTCCACAAACACGCGCGCGCCGATCAACCCGGCCTCTTCACCCTCATCGATGAGAAGAATCACGGGATGGCGCGGCTTCGGCAGTGACTTCAGCGCGCGAGCGATTTCGAGCACTGTGGCGACGCCCGCTCCATCATCGGAAGCTCCGGGGCCCGCGGGAACGGAATCGTAGTGCGCGGCCACCAACACTGCCCCCGAAGAGATGTCTTCGGAGCCGTCCAGCCGCGCGAGAACATTATTTGCCGTTGCGCAGGTGCCGTATTCGTCGCACGCGAAACCGGTTTGAACGTCAGGCTGATAGCCAAGATTCGTCAGCTCAACAATTACGCGGCTGCGCACCACGTCGTCCGCGGCGCTGCCGACCGGATGCGGCTCGCCATCGCCGACCAATCGGCTCAGGACCTCGCGCGCCCGGCCCGCAGAGAATTCGGTTGGCGGAGCGCTAGTGGGCCGCGGCGCGGGGGGCTGCACGCTCTGAAGTGAAATACAAAAGACCACGGCTAGTGAGGCCAGAGAGAGGAGGATTCGGTGCATTCCCGGGGAGCTCTCGGGGTTCAAAAAGACACCTCCGTGCGCGACATGCTAGGCCGCGCATCCTCTCAAGTCAATCCACAAAGCGCCCCTCCGTTTCCCTTTTCGGTACAGATTCGTTCGCCGTCCCATTTGGCAAACTTTTTCACACATTTCCTGTTTGGAAATGCCTCAAACGGGAAAACTTCGCGCCTCTGCGGCTCTATGCGACTGATAAACACACACTTAAGATTGGGTACTGTGTTGCTTAGATTGACGTGGGATCTTGGCTGCGCGAGCGTAGCCCTGGGGACAAGACTCTAGGGATTTAGTCCCTGGGAGGGATGGATTTGAGCGACCAGGATTCGAAGCTACGGACTTCCAACGGCCCTCCGGCTCACGCTTCCCGTCGGGAACGACGGCGCTCGCGGCGCGCAAAAGCGGTGTTCCGGGCTCGCCTGCGCCCTTACAACGACAATACCAGCGAACTTCACGAAGAAATTCAGCCCACAGCAAACGTCTCCCGCGACGGCATCTATTTCACGACCGAACGATCCGTCTACAGTGAGCACATGCACCTGTACGTGGCATGTCCTTTCACGGATTGCCATGCGGAGCGCGACGAAGACCTGGCCCGCGTGATTCGCGTTGAGCCAAAAACGGACGGCAAGTGGGGCGTCGCGTTGCTGTTTCTCCGCGGCGCAGCTTTTCACCACAGCGGAATTCTGATTTCTGAAGTGAAAGGGGCACAATAATGATGCGAGCGGCGTTATTTGCTGGATTGGCTTTGCTTTTCTGTCTGCCCGCCCGTGCGCAGACTCACATGGTACCGGCCGGATCTGCAGCGAGTAATGTTTCCAACAGCAGCGGCGGTGGTGGCGGAGGGACCGGTGGCACAGCGGGCGGCTTTGCAACGAGTACGATTCGCGCTCTCCCAACACGTGCTGCCTTCCAATGCCACCTTGAATATGCTCACGGTTCGGACGACTTTTCCCCGTCTACGTTCCTCTCGTTCCAGGACGCGGTGAAATTGGGCCAGTCCATTCTGAACGAAGAGCCAAAATCGCTCGGTGCAGTCGCTGCACAATACCGCGCGATGAAGAAAGAGCCCCACTCAGCATCGGCCCGTTGAGAAATTGCTGACAAATCGCCCGGGAATCCTCGGGGAATAGAGGTTCGCTATCGCAGCCGCCGAAGCACTGCGGCTGCCGTACTTGCCGCGTTTCTATCAACGGTATCTCCATTCCACATTGGTCGCCCTCCGCGATTTAGGTTTCAATTCCCGTGCGTCCGATTTAGTCTAGGCGCATTCCATTGCGTTGGGAGGGCGCGTGTCCTTTCTGGATGTTCTGCTCGGCAAGCCGCTTGCTACCTCGGATGAGAGAGCCGAGCAAATCGGGCCGTCCGCCGGAATTCCAATCTTCGGCCTCGACGCGCTCAGCTCGGCGGCATATGGACCTGAAGCCGCTCTCACACTTCTCATTCCCCTGGGCGCCGCGGGCATCGCTCAAATCGTTCCGATCAGCGCCAGTATCATCGTGCTTCTCTGCATTGTTTATTTTTCGTACCGGCAGACGATCGCGGCCTATCCCGGAGGAGGAGGATCGTACACAGTTGCATCGGAGAATCTCGGCACATTTGCAGGTCTGCTCGCCGCCGCGGCACTGATGCTTGACTATGTGCTTGTAGTCGCCGTTGGGATCTCCGCCGGGGTTGGGGCGCTGGTTTCCGCGATTCCCAGCATCCAGCCTCACACTGTGGGACTTTGTCTTTCAATCCTGCTGATCGTCACCGTGGTGAATCTCAGAGGTGTGCGCGAGGCAGGCATCTTCTTCATGGTTCCCACGTATCTCTTTCTCGGCACTTTGCTCTGCACGATTGCGATCGGTTTGTCAAAGACGGTCTTGGCCGGCGGACATCCAGCCGCCTTGGTATCACCACCAACTCCGCCCACGGCCATCGTCGCGACGGCGAGCTTTTGGCTATTGCTGCAAGTTTTCTCGAATGGCTGCACGGCGATGACGGGAGTGGAAGCTGTCAGCAACGGCGTGCGTGCGTTTCGCGAGCCCACTGTGAAAAATGCCCAGCGAACGCTAACCGTGATCATCGGCCTCTTGATCGTGCTTCTCGCTGGGATCGCTTATTTGGTCCGTGCCTACGGCATCGCAGCCACGGACCCGGGACAACCGGGCTACCAGAGCGTCTTGTCTATGTTGGTCGCCGCTGTCGCCGGCCGCGGTTCGTTCTACTATGTGACGATTGCGTCGGTTCTGATCATTCTGTCGTTGTCCGCAAACACCGCCTTTGCCGATTTCCCGCGGCTCTGCAAGGCGGTCGCTCAGAGCAGTCACCTGCCGCATTCATTCGGGTTCCGGGGACGCCGCCTGGTCTATTCCAACGGCATCTTTGTGCTCGCCTTTCTGGCGGCTCTTCTCATAGTTCTCTTTCAAGGTGTCACGGACAATTTGATCCCTCTGTTTGCGATCGGCGCATTCCTTGCGTTCACATTGTCACAGGCAGGAATGGTCGCTCATTGGAGAAGAGTACGGGGCCGCGGAGCCATACACAGCATGATCGTGAACGGCTTGGGTGCCGTGGCCACGGGAATCACGCTGATGGTTGTGCTGGTCGCAAAGTTCACCTCGGGGGCGTGGGTGAGCGCTCTCTTGATCGTCGCACTCATCACATTTATGTTCCGCGTGCGGCGCCACTATGATCTCGTCGCGGAGGAAATCGCAGTTTCGTCCCCGCTAGAAATTTCGCACTTGGAGACGCCGATAGTGATCGTTCCGATTCAGGGCTGGACGAAAGTCTCCCAGCGCGCCTTGCAGTTCGCTCTCACCCTCTCCACGGACGTCCGCGCCGTGCACGTCGCGACAGAAGAGGACACATTTGCCCTGCAAAAACAATGGGCCGAACTCGTCGAGACGCCCGTCAAGCAGGCGGGAGGCACACCGCCCGTCCTGGTGAATCTGCCATCCCCCTACCGGCTGGTCCTTTACCCGATTCTGGACTATGTTCTTGAAATCGAGAAAAAGAATCCGGACCACGAGATCGCTATTATCGTGCCGGAGCTCATCGAACATCACTGGTATCACTACCCGTTGCACAATCAGCGCGCGGAACTCTTGAAAGCGCTGTTGCTGCGAAAATGCAGTAGACATGTTGTTCTCATCAACGTTCCCTGGCAGATTAAGGCGTAACGTCGCCCGGAACCGCGCTTTCCCCTTATAGCAAGCGGATTTTGCTAGAATCGTGCTCGGGTGTTTCGAAGGAGATCCTTCATGCGGAGATTCAGCACAATTATCGGAGTCGCCGTCATTCTCTCGGCCTGGCTGGTGATGAGCGCCGGAAATGCAGCCCGTTCCAGGGCGCGATCTTCGATTGCTAAATCGGAGGCAGCCTCATCGGACCAGCTCGGCAGGGTCACCTTCCCCACATCCTGCTCGCCCGCGGTCCAAGTGACGATCGAGAAAGGTGTCGCACTTCTTCATTCGTTCCAGTATCAGCAAGCCGAGCAGACATTCTCTGGCGCTTCAAAACAGGATTCCGGCTGCGCCATGGCGTACTGGGGTAAGGCCATGTCGCGTTATCACCAGCTCTGGGATTTCCCGGACGCCGAAACCCTGAAACAAGGCCGCGAGGATCTCGACCGCGCGCGGAAGATCAGCGCGACAACCGATCGCGAGCGTGAATACATTGCCGCGGCAGCGGCGCTCTGTCAGGACGATTCGAAGTTGACTCACAACGATCGCAGGTCGGCCTATTCCGCCGCCATGATGTCTCTGCACGCGCATTATCCAAACGACACGGAGGCTTCTGAGTTCTATGCGCTTTCTTTGATCTCCGTGGCCATGGACGGCGTGGACGACCTCCCGAATCGCAGGAAAGCCATCGCCATCCTCGATCCCATTCTTCGCAACGAACCCAACAGCCCCGGCGCGGCGCATTACTTGATACATGCCGCCGACACGCCGGAGCTTGCGCCGCAGGGTCTCGATGCCGCGCGCGCATACGCGAAGGTTGCTCCCGATTCCTCGCACGCGTTGCACATGCCTTCTCACATCTTCGTGCGCCTGGGGCTCTGGCAGGAAACGATCGACTCGAACATCGCTGCCTCCGCATCCGCCGCGAAAGCGACCGAAATGCACATGTCGGACGCGCACTATCAGACCCACGCCATGGATTTTCTCGACTACGCCTATCTTCAGTCGGGGCAGGAAGCGAAGGCGCGCAAGCTGGTTGGTGAAATGAAGGCCGTTCCGGGATTGAGCGCGGAAGACACCTTGGACCAACAGGCAATCTTTGAGGTGCGCAATGCGATCGAGCTCCATCAATGGAAGGAAGCCGCGGCGCTTCCCGTTCCTGCGATAAAACTGGCCTGGCAGGACACCACCTATTGGGCGCGCGCCATCGGCAAAGCGCGCAGCGGCGATGCGGCAGGCGCGCGAAAGGACACGGAAAAACTCGCCGAGTGTGTCGCTGCAAGAGAAGCGGACGAGAAACAAAAGGGCTACAACGTCCCCGCAAGCGAAGGGACCGACCTGCGGGAAGCAAAAGCGTGGCTGGCGTATGCGGAAGGCAAGTCCGGCGAAGCCATTGCTTTGTTGCGCGCCGCCGCTGAGCGCCAGGAATCGGAACACATGGAATCGCTCGTCATTTCCGCCCGTGAAATGCTGGCGGATCTGCTCGTCGAGCTGAAGCGCCCCTCGGACGCGCTTCCGGAATACAAAGCCGTCTTGGAGCGCGCGCCGAACCGGTTTGACGCTCTCTACGGCGCCGCTCGCGCCGCCCAGCTTGCCGGCAACGCTTCGGAAGCGCAGAAATACTTCACCAGGCTCGTCGCCATTTCCGCGCCCACAACCGATCGCCCCGAGCTTCAGGAAGCCCGCGTCCATCTCGCGCAAAAATAGCGCTCACCGCCGCTACATCGTAGGGGCGTCCGCCGCGGCGGACTGCGCCCATCACACGATCTTGGCATCGCCCATACCCTCAATCATTGCACATCCCCGAAAAACCGCGCTTTACACGCCCATCCCGCCGTGCTAATTTCTCTTCCCGACACCGCCGATTCCGACAGCGCCAGGCGGCAGGGCCCAACCATCGACCCTCCTGCGTTTTTGTCTCGAAAATCCTCCGACGAGAGTACAAAATTGAAGTCTCTATGGCCGATTCGGCGTATGAGACGAACCCTGCGAGGCTACGGGTGCTAAAACTCCGTAAAGTCGAGTTATTGGGCTTCAAGTCGTTCTTCGAGAAGACGCCCATTACGTTCAGCGGCAGCGGCATCACCTGCATTGTCGGCCCGAATGGCTGCGGCAAATCGAACGTCGTGGACGCCATTTCCTGGGTCCTTGGCCAGCAAAGCCACAAGATGCTTCGCGCCGAGCGCATGTCCGACTGCATCTTCAATGGCACCGCCAAGCGCCCGCCGCTGGGGCTCGCCGAAGTGACGCTGACCCTCCTCGACCCGGAACTCTCCGAAGCCGTCGCAAAAGTCTTGAACGCGCCCGAGGAATTGCCGGCCGAGGCCGGAACAGCCGTGGTCTCCGAGGAAGCCGCGGAATCCGGCGCCATGCCCGCGGAGGTTGCGGCGGAAAGCGCACTGGACGGCGGCGTGAGCGGCGACGGCGAAGAGACCGGCTGCAAGCCCTGGCGCAAGCGCGGTGCGGAAAAACCCGTAATCCATTTGAAGCCCGGCGAAGTCGTTGTCGGCCGCCGCCTCTACCGCTCCGGCCAGAGCGAGTATCTGATCAATGGCCGCGTGGCCCGCCTCCGCGACGTTCAGGAAATCTTCATGGGCATGGGCCTGGGTCCCGATAGCTACGCCATCATCGAACAGGGCCGCATCGGGCAGGTTCTGAACTCGAAGCCCATGGATCGCCGCGCCATCATCGAGGAAGCCGCCGGCATCACCATGTACAAGACCAAGCGGCGCCTCGCCGAAGCCAAGCTCGAAGCGTCGAAGATTAATTTGTCCCGCGTCAACGACATTCTCGTCGAAGTCGAAAAGCAGCTCGCATCCCTCAAACGGCAGGCGTCCAAGGCCCGGCGATATGCCGAATTGCGCGAGCAGATGCGCGGGCTGCTTCGCAGCGTTCTCGCCAGCAAGGCCGAGCACCTCGATATCGAAGCCGCGCGCCTGGAACAACTGCTGCGCGAGATGGATTCCGTTGAAGAGCGCGAAGCGCATTCGGTTCACGAGTTTGAGGCCGAGCAGGAGCGCCTGAACGCGCGGACCTACGAGCTTGATGCCGAACTCCGCCGGACGCACAACCTTCTCGGACAAACCGCCCTCGACCTGGACCGCGCGGAAAACCGCATTACGTTCAATCGCGAGCAGGTGGCGCAGATCGAATCTCGCGCCATGCGCCTCACCGTCGAGATCGAGCAGGCCACCAAGCAAACGGCCGATCTCGCGGCGCGCATTGAAGTTCACCGCGAATCCGTTGCCTCTCTCCGCGGGCAGACGGCCGCGCTGGAAACGCAGTTGCGCGAAACGATGGAGAAATCATCCGCGAGCGCCGCAGAGCAGCAGCAGCTCGAGTCCCGCATCGAAGAGCTGCGGCAGCTTGCCGGCAGGCTCGTGGAGGAATCGGCGCGCGAGCAGGCCGAATCGCTTCAGGCCGATGAAGCCGCCGGGCGCCACACCGCCAACGAAGAGCAGCGCCTCGCGGCACTGCGCGCGATTGAAGCGGAATCCGGCGCTCTCGAGTTGCGGTCGGCGGCATCCGAAACCGCCTTTGCCCGGGCGGAGCAACTCGCGCAAGAGCTGGGTGCGGCGGTTCGGACCGCGCAAGTTCGCCTCGTGGATCTGCGCCGCGCGCAGCAGGAAACCATGCAACAGCTCGAACGCACTCGCGAAACCCTTTCCGCGGAGCGCGCGCGCCACGCCTCCATCGAGCAAATTTTGAGCGAGCGCGCCTACACGGCCGACGCCGTCCAAAAGTTGTTCAACGTAAATGGTGAAGGGGAATCTCGTGGCTTCCGCGCTGTCGGTTTGCTTGCTGATTACGCTGAAGTTCAGGAAGAGTACGAAGTCGCGGTCGAGCAGTTCCTGCGCGACGAGCTCGAATACGTTGTCGTCGAATCGTTTGACCACGCGCGTGCCGGCATCGCCCTTCTGCGCGACGAAATGGGCGGACGCGCAACGTTTTTCGTTGATTCGCTGCGCAACCTCAATATGGACGCTGCCGAATCGAGCGCGCCCTTGCAGCAGCGGAATGGCGTTCTGGCGCGGCTCGATCGCCTGATCGAATTCCGCGAACCGCTGGGGCCTGCCGCGAAGCATTTCCTCGGAAAGCTTCGCTCGGCATATCTGGTGGAAACGGCCGCCGTGGCGGAACAAATGGCCCGCGAGAATTCGCAGGAATATTTCCTCACGCCCGAGGGCACCTGCTATCACGGGCGCATGGTTTCCGGCGGCAGACAGGGTGACGCCGGTCCTCTGGCCTTGAAGCGGGAGCTTCGCCACCACGAATCGGAGGCCGGCCGCCTCGATCTCGTTGCACGCGGACAGCAGGCCAGCCTCACGCATCTCGAGGAGGAAATTGCCGGCGGCGAAAAACAAGTTCAGTCCGCGATAGAGGCCCACGTAGACGCGGAAAAATCCCTCGTCACCGCGACGCATCAGCTCGAACAGGTTCGCGGCGAAGCGCGGCGCGTCGAACAGCAGCTCGCGACCGAACGCGAGGAAATTGCGCGCTTGCATGCCGAGGCCGAGGCCGCCCGCGCGCGTGCCGAGCAAGCGCGCCTCGACCATGCCGCAGCGCTTCGCTCGCGCGCCTCCGCGGAGGCCGAGAGCGCGCAAGCATCGGAAAACCTGATCCGGTTGCGCGGCGATTTCCAGGCCATGCAGGAGCAGGTCGTCGCGCGCCGTGAGGAGCTGGCCACCATGTCGGAGCGCCTCGTCAGCGCCGTGTCTGCCGAGCAGCGCCATGCGGAGGAACTCACGCTCTCTCACGAGCGCGCCGGGTCTCTTCGCGCGCAGCAGGCCGCGCTCGCGCGGGAGAAATCGGAGATCGAGTCTTCGTGCGATCAGCTTTCGCAGCAGGTGGATGAGTTGCGCAAGGAAAAGCTCCGCCTCGATGAACAAAAAGCCGCGTTCGAAAAAGAATGGGACGAAGCGCGCGCCCGCGCGGCACAGCTTGATGATGACCTCCGCGGAAAACGCCAGTCGCTCGAAGAGCTTCGCTCCGAGCGCGGCCAGCGCCAGATCGAAAAAGCGCGCAACGATGCCGACCGCGATTATCTCCGCCAGACGTGCGTCTCCGAACTCAACGCTCAGCCCGAAGAGTTGATGGCGCAGCAGGCCAATCGTCTCATCGGCGAAGAGCTCGTCGCCGCGGAAACCAATTACAACGAAATGAAGGCGCGCGTCGAGGCCATGGGCCCGGTGAACATGATGGCCCTCGAGGAATTCCAGGAATGCGAGCAGCGCGAGGGATTCCTGCGCCGCGAACGCGACGATTTGGTGCAGTCCATCGAGAATACCCAGCTCACCATCAACGAGCTGGACCAGGTCTCGCGCCAGAAATTCGAGGAGGCTTTCAACGTAATCAACCGCCATTTCGCCGTTGCGTTCCAGACTCTCTTCGGCGGCGGTACCGGCGAGATGCGCCTCGGCGAGCCGGACAGTTCCGGCGAAGCGGGCATTGATATCGTCGCGCAGCCTCCCGGCAAGCGCCTTCAAAACATTCTTCTGCTCTCCGGCGGCGAAAAGGCATTGACCGCGCTCGCCCTGCTGATCGCCGTGTTCCGCTTTCAGCCGAGCCCGTTCTGCATCCTCGACGAAGTGGATGCCCCGCTCGACGAAGCCAATGTCGGCCGCTTCAACAAAATGCTCGCGGAAATGTGCGGCCAGACGCAGTTCATCGTCGTCACGCACAATCGCAAGACCATGGAAATGGGCTCCGTCATGTATGGCGTGACGATGCAGGAGCCCGGCGTTTCGAAACTTGTCTCCGTCAAGTGGGAGGACGCCGAGGCCGCCACCGCGTCCAAGGCGGCCACCAACGCCGCGTAGCGCCGCCTCTTCGCCGGAATTTTCCCGCGCCTTCCACGCGCCGAAAAGTTTTTCACATACCGCCTCTCTTACCCGTTGACAACTTTCCACTCTGCGCTAGAATACCCGCCTCTCAGCGAGGAAGAATTTTCCGTGGCTTCTCCCCATATGAGTGCTGTGATATCGCAAACAGATTTCCCCGGACTGAAACTCCGCGGCCGCGGCAAGGTTCGTGACATCTATGAAGTCGGCGATCGCCTGCTGATCGTCGCCACGGACCGCCTCTCCGCGTTCGATGTCGTGCTTCCCACTCCGATTCCCGATAAGGGACGCGTCCTCACGCAGCTTTCGCTGTTCTGGTTTGCGAAGCTCGCGGACATCGTTCCCCACCACGTCATCGCCGCGAAGGATTTCACCGGCGAGCTGGCGCCTTACGCCTCCGCTCTCGAAGGGCGAGCCATGCTCGTTCGCCGCACCGAGCCTCTGCCCATCGAATGCGTCGTGCGCGGGTACATTTCCGGCTCCGGCTGGAAGGATTATCAGAAGACGGGCGCGATCTGCGGAATTTCTCTTCCGCCGGGCTTGCGCGAATCGGACCGCCTCCCGGAACCGATCTTCACGCCGTCCACGAAAGCCACCACCGGCCACGATGAAAACATTTCTTTCGACCAGACGGTCTCTACGATTGGCCGTCCGCTGGCCGAGAAGCTCAGGGACACGAGCATCACCATCTACAAGCGCGCCGCGGAGCACGCGGCCGCGCGCGGCATCATCATCGCCGACACGAAATTCGAATTCGGGCTCATCGGCGGCGATCTCATCTGGATCGATGAAGCTTTGACTCCCGATTCCTCGCGTTTCTGGCCCGCGGATCAATATTCTCCGGGCCAGGTGCAGCCGTCGTTCGACAAGCAGTACGTCCGCGATTATCTCGAGCGCATCGGCTGGAATAAGCAGCCGCCCGCGCCCGCGTTGCCGCCGGACGTCGTC
>Ga0209735_1000076_pt1 | contig 14539 bp, 10 predicted proteins | sample BlaSpr_A8_Ref_M2_FD_187990 | JGI IMG/M metagenome (GOLD analysis project Ga0209735, IMG submission 187990) | Forest soil microbial communities from Thunder Bay, Ontario, Canada - Black Spruce, Ontario site 2_A8_Ref_M2 (SPAdes) (version 2) | ecosystem: Environmental > Terrestrial > Soil > Boreal... | reverse complement strand
GATGAGCTTCGCCCGAATCTCCGATTGGACGGGCCTCATCGGCCGGCTGAATTGAGAACGGACTTACGTCGAGTGCTTGGGCAGACACAACGGTCTTTTTTCTCTGCAAGATTAGCCTAGGCTCCGCCACGCCGCGTGTCTGTACACTTGTACACAGTCCCGTTAGGCGAAATTGAGCCGCATACACGAACTCTGCTCGTTTCACTCTTTTTTCGTGGCTCTGCTATGATGACCATTAGCAGCCATGCGGCCAGATCGCATACCGCTCTTTCCTCTGAACGTCGTTCTTTTCCCCGGCGAAGAGCTTCCCCTGCACATTTTCGAACCACGCTACCGCCGGATGGTGCGCGAGTGTATGGACGCCCGCTCCCCCTTCGGCATGCTGCTGGCCATGGATGACGGCATCACCCGCGTGGGCTGCACTGCCGAACTTCTGGAAGTGGTCAAGCGTTATCCGGACGGCCGGATGGACATCGTCACCGTCGGCCGCGAGCCTTTCCGCATCGTCGAGCTGTTTACCGAAGACCCGTTGCTGGAGGGGCAGATCGACTATCTGGAAGACCGCGAGGCTCCCCTCGAGCCCAAATGCAAACACAAGCTGATCGAAGAGTACGAGACCTGCCACACGCTGGTCTTCAATAGCCTTCCCCCAAACATTGAAGAATCTCCGGAAGGCGAACTTTCCTATGCCATCGCGGCCACTCTGCCTATCGATTTGCTGTGTAAGCAGCAGATACTTGAGTTGCGGAGCGAGAGCGAACGGCAGGAGCGGCTGCTCAGGTACCTCTGCGACTGGGCGCCGCATCTACTCAAAGAGAAGGCAATGCGACAAAGTGCCGGGAGCAACGGGCACGGTTTGAATTAGCAGTGCGCGGACTATCGCGAGTGGTCCGCAGACAGGGGCCCCATGAAGCCAAGTACCTCAGTGCATTCCGCAGGACATCCGAAACCTCGCACCATCGGTGAGTTGAAGCGCATTCCGGATTTTGATTCTCGCTCCGCGGGCGTTTCGGTGAAGAATGAAATCCGCCGCAACCTTCTGCGGGCAATCGAGCGCAATGAGCCCCTGTTCCCCGGCGTCCACGGCTACGAAGATACGGTGATTCCGCAGATCGTCAATGCCCTGCTCTCGCGCCACAATTTTATTCTGCTGGGCTTGCGCGGCCAAGCCAAGAGCCGGATTTTGCGCGGCTTGCTGCAGTTTCTTGACCCGGAAATCCCGGTGATCGCCGGATGCGAAATTAACGACAATCCGCTGCAGCCCATTTGCCGTGGCTGCCGGGAACGCGTCGCCGCCGAAGGCGACAACACTCCGATCGCCTGGCTGCCCCGCGACCAGCGCTACGTCGAAAAGCTGGCCACACCGGACGTGACCATTGCCGACATCATTGGCGACGTGGACCCTATCCGCGCCGCACGCGGTGGCCGCGACCTTTCCGACGAACTTACGATCCACTACGGCCTTCTGCCCCGTGCCAACCGCGGCATCTTCGCCATCAACGAGCTTCCCGACCTGGCCGGCAAAATCCAGGTAGGACTCTTCAACATCATGCAGGAGGGCGATATTCAGATTAAAGGCTACCCGCTGCGCCTTCCGCTCGACGTGCTTCTGGTCTTCTCCGCGAATCCCGAAGACTACACCGCGCGCGGTAAGATCATCACTCCGCTGAAAGACCGCATTGGCGCCGAAATTCGCACTCACTATCCCTCCACGGTTGAGGAAGGCATCGCCATCACCACGCAGGAAGCCTGGACGGCGCGCGACTCCGGCATCGGCGTTGAAGTGCCGGACTACCTGCGCGAAGTGGTGGAAGAGATCGCCTTCCAGGCCCGCGAAGACAAGCGCGTGGACCGGCGCTCCGGCGTCAGCCAGCGGCTGCCAATCAGCACGCTCGAAAGCCTCGTCAGCAGCACGGAGCAACACGCCGCGCGTGCCGCGGAACGTCACGCCGTTGCTCGCATCGCCGACCTCTACGCGGCACTTCCATCGATCACCGGGAAAATGGAATTGGAGTACGAAGGTGAACTCAAGGGTGCCGAAGTCGTAGCGCGCGAACTGATCCGCACCGCCATCGGCCGCGTATTCTCCAAATACTTTGGCGACGTCAGCTTTCAGCCGGTGGTCCAGTGGTTCGAAGCCGGCGGCGAACTGAAAATTCCGGATCTCATCTCCACCAGCGAGCGCTATCAACAACTCGCCAAGGTCCAGGGATTACTCGAACATGTCGCGAAACTCGGCGTCGCAAATCGCAAAGACGAAGCGCACGCCGCTGCAGCCGCGGAGATGATCCTCGAAGGCCTGTGGGCGCACCGCCGGATCGGCCGCAGCGAAGAGCGCGGATTCTACGCGGAAAAACAGCGCGCGCCGGAGCCGCGGGAAACCGTCAGCCGCCCGCGCCGCAATTACAACTGACGACCCGAAGAAGGGTCGTCATCCTGAGAGGCGCGCCGTCTGCGCCTCGAAGGATCTCAACCCCGGTCACGGGGATTCGGCCCAGGCGCCCAGGCAATGTAGTGGCCGGCCTTTAGGCCGGCCAGCCCAAAAACAAAGGACAACGAGGGCCACGTAATGAAGGTAATCAAATACGGAAAGTACATAGGCGAACCGGCAGACGCCGTAGACCTCGACGAACTGATGAAACGCCTCGGCGACTTCCTGCTGCAAAGCGGCTTCGAATCCCAATTCTACGGGCTTTCCGAGTTGGATGCTTCGCGTTCCATGGAGGCGTTGCGCGAAGCGATTTTGCGCGCGCTGCAGGAAGGCGACCTCTTCCCCGAGGATGCCATGAGCGATGAGCTGCGCGAGATGTTGCTAGATCCTGGCGCGCTGAACAACGAGGCGATTCGTGACCTGATTGATAAATTGGTGGAGCGCATGGCGCAGGAGGGCTTCATCAATCCTCAGCAGCCGCCACAGGTGACGCCGCCTCCACAAAACACGCCGGGCGGACACCTGGGCCAGCCGCAAGACACCAACACCGAGGCGCGATTTGAAATTACGGACAAGGCCATCGATTTTCTCGGCTTCAAGACGCTGCAAGACTTGCTTGGTTCGCTGGGCCGCAGCAGCTTTGGGCGGCACGACACGCGGGACCTTTCCACTGGCGTGGAATCTGGCGGCATCTCGCGTTCCTACGAATTTGGCGACGTGCTGAACCTCGACATCAGCGAGACGCTCTCCAACGCGATTCGCAGGGAAGGCGCGAAGGTTCCCCTGCAGATCGAATATCGCGACCTGATGGTCCACCAGTGCGAATACCAGTCCTCCTGCGCCACGGTGCTGCTGCTCGATTGCAGCCACAGCATGATTCTCTACGGCGAGGATCGCTTCACGCCCGCCAAGCGCGTGGCCATGGCGCTGTCTCACCTTATCCGCACGCAATATCCCGGCGACACGCTCAGCCTGGTGCTCTTTCACGATTCGGCGGAGGAAGTTCCGCTCGGGCAACTCGCTCGCGTGCAGGTCGGTCCTTATTACACCAACACGCGCGAAGGCTTGCGCATGGCGCAGCGGATTCTTCTCCGCCAGCGCAAAGACATGCGGCAAATTGTGATGATCACCGACGGGAAGCCTTCTGCCTTGACCCTTGAGGATGGAAGGATCTACAAGAACGCTTTTGGACTGGATCCTTTCGTCGTGGGCGAGACGCTGGAAGAAGTGAACAAGTGCAAGCGCGCCGGCATCATGATCAACACCTTCATGCTGGCCACGGATTACAGCCTCGTTCAGTTTGTGCAGAAAATCACGCAGATGTGCAAAGGGAAAGCGTATTTCACCACGCCCTATAATCTTGGCCAGTACCTGCTGATGGACTACATGCAGCGCAAAACCAAAACGATTCACTGATTTCTTCGCTGAAATCCAGGATTCCAGACTTGCGCTAGACTATTGCCATGTCGCTATCGCATAAATTCTCCAGATGGATCGGGTGGGAGGCGCCTTTGACAAATATCGCAGAGGGACACGTGGCACCGGGATTTACACTCAAATCGCTCGACGGCAAGGAATACGCGCTTGGAAAACTGCTGGAGAAAGGCCCGGTGGTCGTCGCCTTCTTCAAGATTTCCTGCCCCGTTTGCCAGTTCACTCTTCCCTACCTGCAGCGGCTGGCCGAGCGCTACGCAGGCGATTCCGCCACGGTCCTCAGCGTCTCGCAGGATGACGCGCGCGGCACCAAAGAGTTCAATCGCGAATATGGCGTGACATTTCCGACGCTGCTCGATGAGCCCGGCTACCCCGTCTCCAATGCGTACGGTCTTACGATGGTACCCACGATCTTTCTGATCGAGCCGGATGGCAAGGTGAAGATCAGTTGCATGGGATTTGGCAAAGGCGATCTGGAGAAAATTGCAGGCGAGCTCTCCCAGCGCCGCAAAATAGCCCCCGCGCCGCTCTTTCGCCCGGATGAAGTGATCCCGGCACAAAAGCCGGGATGAAGCGCGAAAAACTAGGTCCGGTCCGGACCTAAAGCAAATCGCAAATCTTCGCGCTGCAGGGATAGCCGCTGCTCACTCCACTTCCCGTAGTAGGTCCGGCTTGTGCTTCTCCGGCTTTCTTCGCTTGTCGGGAATGACGCGAGTTCCGGCCGGGGCCAATCCGGACTTGCGGGCTCGCCGCCGCGCCTCGGTTCCCTTCTCCAGGCGATTTTTCCTGCGCTTCACCATTTCAGCTTTTCTTCGCCACGATTTCCGTCACCGCACGCCAGCCCTGATCGATGGCTTCATTCGTGTAAGCAAACGCGCCGGCGTCCGAGTTGGCTATGTGAATATTTCCAAACGGCTGGCGGCCGATCTCGTGCGGCGCTTGTCCCTTGGGCCATTCCGGATCGAACAGCGAAATGTATTCATACGAATAGCCGTGCGGCCAGCGGTTGACGGTGATGGCTTCAATGTCCCGAGCCGGGTCGAATTCACCTTCGCCCAACGCTCGCGAAAGTTGATCTCGAATGGCGCGCTCGAATGTTTCGAAGCTCGTTGCGTACAATTTCGCGCGCCCCGCGCGCTGCATCTCGCGGGCATTTGCGCCGGGTCCCACGGGCACGTGCTGCATATGCAGCACGCAGGGCTCTTCGGGCTTCTGCGTGAATTCGTAGCCGCCCATGCTGACCGGAAAATCCATGTCGACGCCGGTGAACATGCAGCCCGGTGAGTACACTCGATGAATCTTGAGCTTGTCCAGCGCCGTCCAGTTGCGAATCTGCACATTGGTATAAACCAGCGGTACCTTTACGTTGTAAGCCAATCCCTTTTTCTGTGCTTCGGGCATCTCCGGGCACACATACGGGATGAGCATGTTCCAGCACGCCAGAATGCACGCTTTTCCTTGCACCGCGCGGGCCTCTCCTCCGCGCACGTAGGTCACTTCCACGCCTTTCGAATGGGCTGCGACAACGAGATTCCGCGCGTGCACCGCCGTTGAGTTCAACCGAATGCGCACCGGGGCGTTCTCCTGGTCCAGTTTCGCGTAATTGAATTTTGCCAGGACCACATCCTCCATCGTGGTGCCCGCAGCGATCCCCGGCACAAGCGAGCGCACCAGAAGTCGCGCGATCGAGGCGTTGCCGTCCGGAAAGTGGTAGATGTACGGCTCGTCATCCTGCCGCGTAACTTCCAGCCCGATTCCCGGCCCGTCATGATCGTCAATGCCGAGGCCGGCAAATCCTGGTAATTCGCCGAGGCCCGCCATGTCGCCCGCGGGAACCGCATCGATCCCCACTCCATACAGCCCATGCATTGAAGGTTTGAAATACGGAATCAGATCCGGAGTTACCTTTACATTTTTGAGCAGGTAGTCCTGATAGCTGGTCTTCGCGAGGTACGCTTTCTTTGCGGCAGCATCCATTCCGGCCAGATAGTCCACTTTTTCCCTGCACAACCGGACCAAGTCTTGCTTCGCGGCATCGGAAAGCGGCGCGTTGATTAGAAAACCCGTCGAGGGTGCCTGCAAATGTCCGTTGTAACCGCGAACGAGGCGGTCCGCTCCAAAGGTCTCCTTGTCGAAGAAGACTGCCTGGCCCATCCCGCGCCGCGCGTAAAACTTCCGGTCGTTGTAGGCTTCAAAGCGATTCACTTCGATGCCCAGTTCCTTGAATAACTGCTTCGACTGGGCGCCGTACAAATTTGGGCCGGCAATCGCCTGGGTTCCGCCGTAGCCGATGAGTGTCTTCCCGCCGCTCGTGAATTCGTTGCGCTTGGCATGGCCGCCGAAATCGTCGTGATTATCGAGGATGAGGATGCGCGCCCTGTTTCCAGCCCGCTGGCGATAAAAATATGCCGCCGCCAGGCCGCTAATGCCACCGCCAACGACAATCAGGTCGTAAGATTCTTTGTCTTTCGTGGCGTGATCCCACTTTTTGCCGTCGCGCAGGGCGTGTCCCGTTTCCCAGGAACCATCATGGCTACCGCGCATCCCGGTCTTCGCCGGGGGATAGTAGCCGGCCTGCTTCTCCGGAGCAAACGGCGCATCGGCCGCATTCAACATCTCGCCCAAAATCGTCTTGGGGACGACGAGAGATGCGCCAACAGTCACGCCAACCCCGTTCAAAAAATCCCTGCGCGCAATGTTGCGCAGCATTCCCAGTTCGCGGTCACTTTTCTCCTGGCTCACGCGTGTCTCCCATAAAATTGCGTCCACTGCTGTGCAATATAGCAGGGCAAATTCCGAACGATGTTTAAGAGAATAGCCTAAATTGCGGCCGCCGGAGAAAGATGCCGCATGGGCTGGCCCTTCTGCCTGAAACTAGAAGGTAAACGTGATTTGCAGATCGAGCCGGCGATTCGAAGATGAATCATTGTACGGCCGACCGGCCGGTCCGTTTGACTCGCCAAACAGCGGCGAGCCCAAATTACCGATCGGCGTGCCAACATTGTCATTGTTGAAGATATTTCGCCCCATGACCCCCACTGTCAACGCGTAGCGGCGGTTCGTAGCGCCGGCGTCCGCTCCGCGGCCACCGCCTCCGCCGCGACCCGGTCCGCCCGGCCCGCGTCCAAAAGTTCCGCCACTCATGCCGCCGCCCCCTCCGCCGCCGGAAGCGCCCTCGACCGCGGGGCCAAATCCAAATGTCTTGCTTACGCGTAAGTTCACGGAGAACCGGCCCGGTCCTTCCCCAAAGTAGATGGGAATCGGGGTAGAGCCCGGCGCGGGGTTTGCGTCAAAGCATCCAAACTTCGTCTGGTTCGACGGTGCACAGGCCGCGAACGTGGGCCGCGCATTGAACACATTGTCCTGAAAAGGGTCCGTTCCCGTCGTGATGTTGAAAGGTATCCCCGAGCTAGCAATCACATACGGGCTCAAGCGAAATCCCCGGGGCAGCCCAATCGTTCCTACGACAAACAGGCGGTTACGAATGTCAAAGCTCGCACGGCCATAGTCTTCCTGTAGATTCAGCGGGTTCGACGGAAAACTGCTCACGCCAGACGTGTCGCTGTTGGAGCGATTGTAGGTGTAGTAGCCGAACAAGGAGAGCTTCGCCCCTAACCGGACGGTGCCGTTGACGATGAGTTGATTCTGCTTGAAGGTGCCTTCCGACTGATATTGTAAAATGTTGCCTTGCGACGGGAAGGGACGCGCGCCAGCTGTAGAACCGTTTGCCGCAAGGAATGGATTGAGATTGTTCGCGTAAAACTGGTGCACACCGCGGGAATTTAGGTACGTCACCGCGATATTCGCAAACTTTGTGATCTGCCTCTCCAGTGTGACACCCGTCTGTATCGTATACGGCGTGCGCAAATTATTGTTGTTCGCATATTGGGTGGAAACTAGAGTCCCTGTTGGCACCGGATTGGGAATCGGCAGGAAGAACGCGGGGTTCTGGATTTGCATTTGTTGCTGCAGCGGATTCAGCTCGTTAAATCGCTGCTGCGTCTCCACCAGATCGTAGGTAAACCGGTCGTAAAACATGCCAAAGCCCGCGCGCAGCACCGTCTTCGGAGGATTCTTCGCATTTCCCCCGATGCCCCAGGCCAATCCGACGCGCGGCGCAAAATCGGATTTATCGCTGAAATTATTCTGCGTCTCGAACCGCAGGCCATAGCTCAAGGTCACGTTCTGGCGAACCTTCCAATCGTCTTGGAGGAACAGCCCCGCATCCACCAGCGTCACCGTCGAAGGAATAATCCGCGTGCCGCCTGCCGTCTGGAACGTCTGGGTGAAGTAACTCGCGCCGCCACCCATCGCCTGGATCGTCGCGAACGGCAGCCCCGCGGCAATCCCCCGCTCGGTGATCTGGTACGCCACGATTGGCGTTATGATGCAGTTGTTGTCCGCGGGGGTGGGAATGCAGGTTGGATCGGGATTCGGACGCGAGCCGAACGAAAACGTGCCGTTGAAATTGCTGCTGACCTGGTCGCGATCGTTCGTGGCGCGAATCCTGCCGCCAAATTTCCAGGCATGCTTGCCGTAGTTCAGGAAAGTGGTGTTCTGGTATTCGTATCGCTTTTGAATGTCGGATGTGCCGAACCCGCCGCTGCCGTTTCCCTTGAACGCGCCGCCAACATCCACGGTCGTCCCGGTCTGGAGCGGAGTGCTCTCGTTATCGGCGTGAATAAACTGAAAGCGCGATTCGTTGATCGCATGCGCGCCAATGATCTGCGTGTCCGTCGCTTGAAACGTGTGCTCTACCCCGAGCGTGTCGGTCCCCGTTTCCGGCAGATTGAACAGCCCCACGTTAGCGTTCGTCACCACGTCTCGAAAATACTGATAGCGCACGGTAAGCGTATTGTTCGGCGTGAGCTGATAATCGATTCGTGGACTCAGGTTGGTTCGCGTCTGCGGAAACGGAATCGCTGCGCTGTACGAGGGAATGAGGCTAAATTGGGCCTGGCCCGCCGGGCAAGGAACTCGCGCAAACGGATCCCCGCAGATTACGCTGCCGTTTACGACGTTCAGCGCTCCGATATTGCGGCGCTCGATGTTGAAAAAGAAAGACGCCTTTTTGTTGATCGGCCCGCCGACGTTTCCGCTGTACTGCTGGGAGTTGTAGTCCGGCGGTGAGACGCCGGCCGGCAGGTTTTCGAAAGAGCTTCTGGCGTTGAAGGCGGAAGCATTCCCCAACATCTGGAGTTGCCCGTGCAGTTTATCGGTTCCGGGTTTCGTGAAAATCTCGATGCGCCCGTAACCGAGTTTGTCGTACTCGGACGAAAACGGATTCTGGTTAATGCGGATCTCGCGGATCGACGCTTTTGGCGGCAATTGCCCGGCGGTAAAACCGTCAATGTAAATCTGCCCGCCGTTGGGACCCGCCGATGGCCCGGCCAGCGCCTGCAACTCCGAAGACAATTCGTCCGGATCGTCGGAGAGCGCTTCCAGATCCTTCCCCTGCAAGATGATGCTGTTGGCGTTGTTTTGCGGGCTCACGTCCAGTTGCGTGCTGCTTGAGCTCACCTCCACTTTTTCCTGCTGCACTGCCAGCGTGAGCGCGATGTCCACGCGAAGGGATTGCCCGGCGGCGAGCGAAACGCCCTCCTTGTCGAACATCGCAAAACCCGCGGCCACGGCTTTAATTTCATAAGTTCCCGGAGCCAAATCCTTGAATTCGTATATGCCATCCTTGTTGGTGATGGTGTCCATCGAAGCGCCGGACGGAGTGGTCAACAACACTGTCGCGCCAACCAGCGTTCCCCCGGACGGGTCCGTCACCTGGCCGCGGATCACTCCGGTTTGGGTTTGCGCCCGGCAAGGCCATGCCATCAGCATCGCCAACAGGAAAAACAGAACACCGCTTCGGCTGGATTTCTGCACTACGTTCTTTCGCATCAATCGAAAAGTCCGTTCCTCTGAATTGTTCGCGGCCCGCCTCCCCATTATTGCGCCGCCGCGTCTCCCCCGCCATTGCTCAAGCTCCACGGCGTCAAAATACTCGATGCCTGCTCCTGCGTCATGGCTTGCAGCAAAGGTTCCACTCCACCCAGCACGGTGACGGCTGTGACTTGTGCGTCCTTAAGTCCGCCCGTGGCTACGATCATCACCACGTCGCCCTTTTGAAAATCCGCCAACGGAGCTGCAGACAACCTGCCCAATAACTGTTGCAGATCTCCTCCTCCTCCACTGCGGCCCTGGCCGCCGATGCTACCGCCTGGCCCGGCGGCAGGTCCTGCCGCACCTGTCGCTCCCGCGGCGGCCGGCGTTGCGCCGCCCTTCAAGCGCAACGCAATCATCTGTGCAATCTGCAGCGGCAACTTTCGCAACTGCGAATCCGAACTCACCTTCACGACCTCAAGCTTCTTCGTCGCGAGGTCGGACACGGTGATCGTCCCCCCCGCTGCGTCCACCGCCGAAATTGTTCCTGCAATGTTTCGAAACGTTCCCGTTACAATTTCATCCGCGGTAAAGCCGGCCCCGTCGGCGCTGCGCACGCCACGCGCGCGCAACTGGTCCCCGGGATTCACTTCCGCGACGCTGCTCACTTTTGCATCGTCAAATTTCACGGAACCCGGCGCATACCGGCGGATGAGCGTGCTTTTGCCGATTTCGACCGCGACATCTTTCTTGCCCGCGGCGGTCACGGTGCTAATGGTGATCGTGCCCTGCGCGGCCTCGACGCCTTTCACCAACCCGCCAATCCCGTGCTTCTGCCACTCCTCCCGTTCGTGCGCTTGCCTTTCCGCGATGTCGTTCTTCTTCATCGCGATCACCGTTCCGGCTTCGCAGACGGGCGGGTCGCCGGCGCAGCGCAGCCGCACCAGCACGCGATCCCCCTGCTGAAATTCAGAAAATGGGATGGCTTCTGCTTGCGTCAGGTCCTTCGACCCGGGAGGCACGCGAAGCAATTTTGTTGTAGAGATCACCGTTACTTTGGTCTCGGCACCAGAATCGGTCGCTACGGTTAACGTTTCGCCCGCAATCGCTTTAATCGTGCCCAAAATCGGCGGCGTTTTCGCCGGAGTAGCCGCGGACGGTGCAGTCTGCGCAAGTGTGCAAACTGCGCCCATCAGCGCAAGGCAAAGACAGACTCCCGCTCGAACAACACTCCCAGCAAAAACACTGCTTCTTTCGATTCCCAGCTTCTGCATTCAACTCTCCTCAAGTTCCCTCTCGTGGGTGGGAGCGCGGGCGGACCTGGACACACTCCGCTGCCACGCAGGCTAAACCTATCGTTTAGACGCCGTAATAAGCGTTTCGCGTTTCATCGATCTTCCCATGTAGCACGGGCTTTAGCCGGTGTTCTTGGGTTACTCTTCTCCGCGTACGGCGTTTACACCGTCCCGGTTTGGGCCACTCTTCCTCAGCGCTCGGCGTTTACCCCGAATCGGTCGGGGCGTTAAATCCGACTCTTCTTTTTAACCAATCTTACCACTCAGATTCCCACAATCTCCCCCGCCGCATCCACATCCACCTCCACTGCGCGCGAAACTTTCGGCAAGCCAGGCATCAACATCATATTCCCGGAAATCACCACCACAAATCCCGCTCCCGCCGAGAGCGACCCATCAGTCACATTCAATTCCCATCCCCTCGGCGCGCCCATCAGCTTCGGATTATCCGAAAGCGAATACTGCGTTTTGGCGATGCACACCGGCAATTTGCCGAAGCCCCAACTCGTAAAATCCCGCAGCTTCGATTTGGCCTTCTCGCTCAAGGTCACATCACGGGCCCCGTAAACTTCCCGTGCCACTTTCTGGATCTTCGGCTCCAGAGTCTCATCCGGCTCATAAATATGCTTCGCCCGGACACCCGGATTTTTCTCGATAATCTCCACCACGCGCCGCGCTAGCTCCTCGGCTCCCGCGCCGCCGTCCGCGAACGCCGTGTGCCGCGCGCTCAGCGCCCCATTCTCCTCGCAAGCGCGTTCCAGTCGCTCCAGGTCCGCGTCGGTGTCCTTCGGAAAGCGATTGATGGCCACCACCGTTGGCAATCCAAACTTGCGGAGAATCTGCAGGTGCTGCACCAGGTTCGGAATTCCTTTTTCAAGGTCGCCTTCGCCCTGGTTCCGCAGGCTTTGCACCGTCGTCACCAGCACCGCCGCGGCAGGGCTAACGCCCGTCGATCGGTAAACAATATCAATGTACTTCTCCGCGCCCAGGTCCGCCGCGAACCCGCACTCATTCACCACATAATCCGCCAGCCGCAGCCCCATCTCCTGCGAAACCACGCTGCTCGTTCCATGCGCGATATTTCCAAACGGCCCGGCATGCACAAAAGCCGGCGCGCCCTCGACGGTCTGCACCAGGTTGGGTTGAATCGCTTCGGTCAGCAGCGCCATCATCGCTCCCGTGGCCTGCAGATCTCCTGCATGGACAGGCTTCCCAGTCCGCGTAATCCCCACCACGATTCTGTCCAGCCGTCGCCGCAGGTCCGCGCGATCTTTGGCCAGCGCGATGATGGCCATGATTTCCGAAGCCGCGGTGATCACAAATCCCGTGTGCCGCGCGGCGCCTTCTTTCTTACTGCCCGCGTTCACCACGATGTCGCGCAGCGCGCGGTCGTTCATGTCCATCGTGCGCGGCCAAGTGATGCGCTCCGGGTCCAGGTTCAAATCGTTGCCGTGAAATAAATGCGCGTCAACCAGCGCCGCCAGCAAATTGTGCGCCGCGGCGATGGCGTGAAAATCCCCGTGAAAGTGCAGGTTGATCTTCGCGGCCGGTTCAATCGTGGACGCGCCGCCTCCCGCCGCCCCGCCCTTCATCCCAAACACCGGCCCCAGCGACGGCTCCCGCGACGTGATGATCACTTTCTTCCCGATACGCGCCAAACCTTGTGTCAACCCGATCGAAGTGACCGTTTTTCCTTCACCGCTCGCCGTCGGAGTCGTCGCCGTAACCAGTATCAGCTTGCCGCGCCGCGGGTATGCGCCGTCGTTCAAGAGGTCCAGGCGCACCTTTCCGCCGTACGGGCCAATCTGTTCGAAATATTTTTCGGGAAGTTCCAGCTTTTTGACGATTTCCAGAATCGGGCGCAGGGATTTAGCCATGTTCCTTCTCGCGAGCCATTTGCTCCGGCTCGCTCCTCAGCCAAGTATCTGTGGAATGCGCAAAGCCGCAGGAGGGGGCAGTCTCTCTCCAAACAGTGCGACTCGGCCTACTCGTATCTCGCCCCTAGAATATCACCTCGCTGCAACCGATTCTTTCCCATTCTTGCCATAGGAGCATGAAGGCCATGCAGGTATGGATTTTCCCGCTAGCCTTCTCTGCGCAGAAGCACAGCAGGTTTTTCTTTCGCAATTGCCAACAAGCGCAAGGCAGAGCTTTGGGGTTTGCGCAAATCTTGTTCCCAACTGCGGACGGTACCGTCGCTAGTGCAGAGAAACTCCGCAAATTGAGGTTGGCTGAATCCCAGACGAACCCGGACCTTGCAGATTTCCGCGGGCTTAAGTTCCACCGGCTCGAACGCCACGCGAGAAACCCGAACTTTCGCCTTCTTGCCCGCGCGGTACTTCTTCGCCTCGGTAAAATCAGCGATCATTTCGTTGAACAACCTCTTATCCATCTGCTTTCCTCCAGCAATTCGCCGATGGCTCTCTTGAGAGTCTTTTTCTGCTCTCTGGTATTGAGACGATTGCAGATTCTTGAGTGGGGACGAAGTAGGCAGGATCTTGAGAGAAGTTTACTCTTGAACGAAACGCCAGGATACAGAATTTCCCTGATTAACTTTGGAAGATGAACCGGAGGCCCGATCTGTGATCGGGCCTCCGGTTTGCCTACTTTAATGCGTACGCCTACTTTGCTGCTGCCATGGTCTTGGCGGCGGTCACAGGAACGGCACCGAGCTGCTGCATAAGCCCCAGAGCGTCCCAGTTGACGTAGCCTTCCACGATCTTTCCACCAGCGAGGCGCGCGATGGTTATCCCGGTGATGGCGAACTGCTTCCCCGTTGGCGCAATCCCGTTGAATTCGCCCTTATGGGCGCCGCGACAAGACCACCGGGCCACAACTGTTTCGCCTTCAGCAAAGAGGTCCTCGACCGTCAAGCGAAGGTCGGGAAAGGCATTGCGATAGAGCGTTACTCTCTTCTTCTCACTTTCGGGGCCCCGCCCAACATCGGGTGTCGAGGGGTCATGGTGAGTGTAGTTGGCGCCAATGAGTTCGTCTGCCACCGGCAGATTTCCCTTGTTCCATAGTTCATCGAACAGACGACGGACTGCGTTTTTGTTTTGTTCAGACATAGTAGTGCTCCTTATTTTGGAATCTCGATTTTCCTTCTCGCTTCCAGCGAGTCGGGTTTGATTGGTGTGGCTGGGAACCGCTGGCGTCTAGGGTTTGCGAACCTGCACGTCGAACAGGAAGGCGGCCCACACCCGAGGGAATAAAAAGGAACCTGGAAGGTTCTGTCTCTTTTTCCTCGATGTGGTTCTTGGCCTTAAATGAAACTGCGTTTGGACTGGAAAGCGGGAGTCTCGCCCCAAACGGCGAAACCTCGATGTGATCCTGTTCCCATAGCGTGTGCGTGTCAAGGACTATTAGAACTTTCTTCTGTGCAAAAGGAGCAGATTATCGGGTTCCCCGCACGGCTCGCTCCAGCTCTTGTCCAATCTGGGCGTGTCCGTCGGTTTCAATCCAGGCGTGGAAGAGTATAATGGCGGGTATGGGGCCAAGAGGCTCG
>Ga0209735_1000075_pt1 | contig 14567 bp, 7 predicted proteins | sample BlaSpr_A8_Ref_M2_FD_187990 | JGI IMG/M metagenome (GOLD analysis project Ga0209735, IMG submission 187990) | Forest soil microbial communities from Thunder Bay, Ontario, Canada - Black Spruce, Ontario site 2_A8_Ref_M2 (SPAdes) (version 2) | ecosystem: Environmental > Terrestrial > Soil > Boreal... | reverse complement strand
GCGTGCAGACTCTGCTCCAAAAGCAGAGGCGTTGGGAGTTCCGCGACGCCATTTTCTTTCCCTTTTGTTATTTCTCTTCGCAGTAAGCTCGCTCTGGGCAGTCGATCCGTCCCGCCACATCTCCCAATACGCGCACACCGCATGGAGGATTCAGGACGGAGTTTTTAGCGGCACTCCATTTGCTGTTACACAAACCACTGACGGATATTTGTGGATCGGAACGCGGTCCGGCTTGCTGCGCTTCGATGGGGTTCGATTCGTTCCGTGGACTTCTCCAGATGGAAAGCATCTACCGTCCTCTGATATCAGCTCTCTTTTGGGGGCGCGCGATGGGAGTCTGTGGATCGGGATGGAAGGTGGTCTGAGCCACTGGGACAAGCAGCACCTGACCAATTATCTCGTCAAGCCGGAACGCATCAATTCCATTATCGAAGATCGCAACGGAACGGTCTGGTTCGTGCGTTCCCGATTGAGCGAAGCGGTCGAGGGAGGTCTCTGCCAGATCATCGGCTCAGGAATGCGGTGCTATGGCAAGGCAGATGGAATGTCGGGTTCAGACGGCGCGGGGACTCTGGTCGAGGACACCCTGGGAAACCTTTGGATCGGGAGCGACACAGCGGTTGTCCGCTGGAAACCAGGCTCATCCAGCACGTTCGTCTTGGGGGACTTGAAATCGAAGGAAGGGATAGATAGCGTAAGGGGCCTTGCCGCCAACCCCGATGGCTCCGTATGGGTTGGAATAAATTCGCCTGGCCGGGGCTTGGGATTGCAGCAAGTGATGCAAGGCGTCTGGAAGCCATTTGTCACCCCCGAATTGGATGGCAGCACCCTGGAAGTTGGAGCGTTGTTCTTGGACAGCGAAAATGCTCTTTGGATTGGGACAGACAAACATGGCATTTACCGTATTCATGGCCGAAAGTTGGATCATTTTCACAGTGCCGATGGCCTTTCCGGCGACTCTGTGAATCAGTTCTATGAGGATCGTGAAGGCAATCTGTGGGTTGCGACATCCAACGGTATTGATTGTTTCCGCGACGTCCGAGTTGCTACCTTTTCAACCCGGGAGGGACTAGCCACGCCAGAAGTGGATGGTGTTCTCGCCGCGAAGGATGGCACTGTGTGGATAGGAGGCGATGCTGCTTTGGATGCCATTCATCAGGAGGGAGTGTCTTCTATTGAAGCGGGGAAAGGCTTACCAGGCAGTCAAGTTACATCGATGTTCGAAGATCATGCGGGCCGGTTGTGGGTCGGCGTAGATCGCACAATGTCGATTTACAAGAACGGAAGTTTCAGGACGATCGACAGGCCGGATGGCAGACCGATCGGAGTAGTTGTCGGGATGACGGAAGATGTGGACAACAACATCTGGATAGAAACCATTGGACCTCCCAGGACGCTCATTCGCATTCACGATCTTAAAGTGCAAGAAGAGTTTCCGGTGCCGCAAGTGCCTGCCGCCCGCAAAGTTGCAGCCGATCTCCAAGGCGGCATCTGGTTAGGCCTAATGAATGGTGATCTGGCACGATATCGGCGGGGCAAGACAGAAATCTATCCTTTCAAGCACGGAGAGGATTCTCGCGTAAATCAGCTCATTGTGAATTCCGATGGTTCGGTATTAGGAGCAACACCGCTAGGGGTTGTTGCATGGAAGGAAGGAAAACAGCAGACCCTCACAATCCGGAACGGCCTTCCCTGCGATACGGTGTATGCACTCATTCAGGACAGCCAAGGTGCTCTTTGGCTATACACACAGTGCGGGCTCGTCGAAATTGCAGAAACAGAAATGCAACGATGGTGGGCACAGCCTGACATCAGAGTGCAGCTTAAGACTTTTGATGCATTTGATGGTGTGCAACCGGGCCGCGCTCCTTTTGGGGGAGCCGCAAGATCTCCCGATGGACGGCTGTGGTTTGCAAATGGTGTTGTGCTGCAAATGATCGATCCGGATCGTCTGAATGGGAATGCATTACCTCCGCCGGTGCACGTTGAAGAGGTTGTTGCCGACCGAGAGAACTACTCTCTCAACAGAGAACTTCGTCTTCCTCCGCTAACGCGTGATCTCGAAATTGACTATACGGCGCTGAGCTTTGTGGTCCCGCAGAAAGTGCGCTTTCGCTACAAACTGGAAGGCCGCGACACAGCCTGGCAGGAACCAGGAACAAGGCGGCAAGCTTTCTATACTGATCTTCGTCCAGGAAAATACAGGTTTCGCGTGATCGCATGTAATAACGATGGCGTCTGGAACGAGGCCGGCGCCACGTTGGACTTCAGCGTCGCGCCGTCGTGGTATCAAACAAACTGGTTCCGGGGTCTGTGCTTTGTCTTCGCAGGCTTCATCGTATGCGCTATGTACCGACTACGCGTGCTGAAGATTTCTAGAGCCATCGCCGCCCGCTTCGACGAGCGATTGGCAGAACGCACGCGAATGGCGCGGGAGTTGCATGATACCTTCCTCCAGACCATCCAAGGCAGCAAGTTGGTTGCGGATCAAGCGCTAAGGCCCTCCACAGATCTCATTGAAATGCGTCGAGCCATGGAACAGGTATCCGCCTGGCTTGGACAGGCAACCCAGGAGGGGAGAGCAGCGCTGAACTCTCTGCGCACGGCGACGACGCGGACTAACGATCTCGCTGAAGCTCTCCGGCGCGTAACCGAAGACGGGGGAATCCCAACCTCGATGGGGGTCACATTCACTGTAATTGGCGATGCCAGAGAAATGCATCCCATTGTCCGTGATGAAATTTACCGTATCGGCTACGAAGCCATCCGCAACGCATGTACACATTCGGGGGCCAGTCGCTTGCAAGTAGAACTCAGATATGCTGACGACCTGGTCCTGCGTGTCCTTGACAATGGCACGGGGATTGACGCCGCTATTGCGGATCGGGGGAAGGACGGACACTTCGGACTGCAAGGAATGCGGGAGCGTGCCGCTCGCATCGGAGGCAAGCTCACGCTCGTGAGTTCCTCGAACTCGGGAACTGAGATTAGTCTAATAGTCCCTGGCGGCATCATCTTCCGGGAGAGGATGCTCGTTCGACGGTCTCTAGTCAGAAGGATAAGGGCCATTTTTCGCTGAAAAGACCAAACATCCAATCTGGACTGATTGCGATTCGCAGAGTTCTCCTTACCAACCAATAAGATCTGGTAGTAAATCTACTCAGGTTTCTGAAGTGTGTCGCCCGATGCAGGGAGCAACCGGGCACATTGAAGTCGCCGTCATGCGGTTTTCCGCAGGTCTTTTGCAACGCGATCAGATTTGTAGCAGGCCACGCCGGAGCGCGATGGTAACCGCGTGCGTCCGATCATTGGCCTGGAGTTTGTCCACCAGGTTCTTGATGTGAAAATTGACGGTATTCTCCGAAATCGCAAGTTGATCGGCAATCTGTTTGTTGCGATGGCCATCTCTAATGAGTCGAAGAACGTCCAACTCTCGAGCCGTAAGATCGTCGTCACCCAGATGCTCGGCGAGGCGGGCCGCCACCTCGGGCGAAATGTGCCGCCGGCCAGCGTGAACCGACCGGATCACGCTCAGCAACTCGTCCATATGCATGCTCTTCAGGATATAGCCCGAGGCTCCTGCTCGCATCGCACGCTGGATGTCGCCATCGCCATCGGAGGTTGTAAGCATGATGATGCGGGCTTGCGGAAACTCGCCACGAATTGCAATGAGAGCGTCAGTGCCATCTGAACCAGGAAGCCGAACGTCCATCAAAGTGATGTCGGGCCGATGACGACGAAATTCAGCTACAGCGTCGACCGCATTTGACGCCTGCCCAACAAGAAGCATGTCGCGCTCGGCACTGACGATCGCTGCCAGTCCTTGGCGGAAGACCGGATGGTCTTCTACGCTCAGAATGCGAATTGGCTTGGCCTGAACCATAGCTATGCCTTATCCCGGCAATTGTAGTCGTTGTTTGTGTCTCTACCAAAGCACCATCCTACGCCGCGAATATCAAGAAACTGCCGAGAGTAGAAGCAGAGGAAGCGCCGACTCGCATCGTCGATTTCCCCGCCGAATCCCCTACAGAAAAATGTAGTGTCAAACCCACGGCATTTGGTGTGGTCACAAAATCCAATCACGTTCATTCTGGTTGCGAAACAAAAAGAGAGCGAGGGGTGGAATGGATACTTTGACCGTATCGCTGAGAGTGACACATCATACCGCTCGCCTCAACGGGATCACTCAGCACTGGGTGACTGCCGGAGACGGCCCGCCGATTTATCTGTTGCACGGCTTTCCGGAGACCTGGTTCGCGTGGCGCAAGCAGATACCGGTGCTCGCGGAGCGGTACACAATCATCGCTCCCGATCTGCGCGGTTACGGCGAGACCGAGAAGCCGCACTCGGGTTACGACAAGCGCACTATGGCCAACGACCTCGCGGCACTGATGGACCACCATGGGCACAAGCGCGCCCCCATCATCGGTCATGACCGAGGTGCAAGGGTGGGAACGCGTTTCGCCAAGGACCATAGGGACCGGATCGACCGCTTCGCCGCGTTGGATAACGTCCCCACCAGAATCTTGGTAGAGAATTCGAGCCCCGGCTTGAATCACACCGCTTGGTTCTCCATTTTTCTTGGCGTTCCTGACCTGCCGGAGGCCCTCATCGCCGGACGCGAGGAGGTGTGGTTGACCCACTTCTACCGTTCCTGGTCGTACAACCCCGAGTTGCTCTCTCCCGAGGAGATCGACGTCTATGTCCGTGCCTACCAGCAACCGGGAGCCGTTCGCGGTTCTGCGATGGACTATCGTGCGACTGCTGAGGACGTGAAGCAGGACAAGGTGGATGTCGAACAACTGATAACCTGCCCGGTCCTCGTTCTATGGGGCGAGGACTTCGAGGTGAACAGTCGCTTCTTCAACATTTTGGATGTATGGCGCGGAATGGCCGAAGACGTCCGCGGTCGCGGTATGCCTCAATGCGGACACCTCTGTCAGGAGGAGAGGCCGGACATTGTGAATGAAGAACTGCTACGTTTCCTCGAAGGCTGGACGGGCTGACCGAAAGACATTGACTTCGTTTCAGAGATCAAGGAGACCTACTAATGAAGCTCATCGCTTATCAAAAGGGCGACCGCCGAATCATAGCCAGGGTCCTCGACAACAAAGCGCTGCCATTCGCCAACCTCGATGAGTTCTGGGCCGACCCGCAGCAGAGTCTAGTGGCAGCTGCCCAGGCGCGATCCGGCGTAGAGGCGATTGCGGACTTGGTTCAAGTGCCGCCACTGCCCGACACCGCCCGTGTGCTCTGCGCGGGTCTGAACTACCTGGCCCACGCCCAGGAAGCACACTTTAAGGTGCCAGAGCAGCCCGACATTTTCGCGCGCTGGCGCTCCACCTTGGCTGTCGATGGCCAATCCATTCCGATCCCACCGCGCGATAACAACTTCGACTGGGAAGGCGAGTTGGCCGTGGTCATCGGCAAAGAGCTCAGAGACGTCACACCTGAGGCCGCCCAAGCCGGTTTCCTCGGCTATGCCTGTTTCAACGACCTCAGCGCCCGCAAATTTCAAATGGCCAGCGAGCGGTGGGCTCTCGGCAAGAACACCGACAGCTCAGGACCGCTTGGCCCGTGGATCGTTACGGCGGACGAAATCCCCAATCCCGATCAACTGCGAATTCAGACCCGCGTCAACGGCAACACTGTGCAAGACGGTAACACGTCAGATCTCATCTTCTCAGGCGCCAAGATAGCAGCTTACGCGTCAGGCGCGATGACGCTCAAGCCCGGCGACCTCATCGCGACTGGCACGCCGGACGGCATCGGGGCTACCAGGAAACCACCCATGTTTCTGCACGACGGCGACACGGTGGAAGTCGAAATCGAGCAAATTGGGCGCATAACCAACCGGATCGTCGAACGCTGACCGCATACGAGACTAGGAGACCATCCCATCATGGCGCTACTACAGGCGGACACCGCTCGAATCGGCCACCCGTCGGGTAAACCAGCCGAAGATCGCGTTGCCGAAGAGCTCGCCTCCGGCACGCCGCAGGATTTGCGCAGGGCGCTTAGTGCGCTGATCGGCGCCGACCAGGTTCTGCACCGCGCAATTGATCTTGTCCGCTACGCCTCTGATGCCAGCCCTTATCGCCTCATTCCGCAGGTCGTGGTTACGCCGCGCACTATCGATGACATCGTAGCTCTACTGAACTACTGCCGCGAGAACGGACATCACGCAACCTTCCGCGCTGCAGGGACGAGCCTCTGCGGACAATCGCAGTCCGACGACATCCTTATCGATGTACGTCGTCATTGGTACGGAATGTCAATCGAGGACAGAGGACTGGCGCTTCGTGCCCGGCCCGGCGTCATTCTCGGGCATGCCCGCACCCTCCTACGCAGACACGGACGGCGGCTGGGGCCCGACCCGGCGAGCATCGACGCCTGCACTATCGGTGGCGTCATCGCCAACAACGCCGGTGGGATGCGGTGCACGATTGAGCGCGACTCCTACCATACTGTCCGATCCATGACTCTCGTACTGGCCTCTGGAACTGTCATCGACACGGCGCAGCTCGATGCTGAGGCGGCCTTCATGAGAGCCGAACCCAACCTCGCACAGGGCCTGCTCAAGCTGCGCGCAGAGCTGATTGCCGACCGTGCTCTCGCCGACCGAGTGCTCCACAAGTTTGCGATCCGAAACACAACCGGTTACCGGCTTGATGCTCTTCTCGACGCCGACACGCCGCTCGAGATCTTCCGTCGTCTCGTCGTTGGTTCCGAGGGAACACTCGCATTCATGGGCGAAGTAGTGATAAACACGCTTCCGGCGCCGGGCGCAACCTGCGTCACATGGATTGCACTGCCGTCAATCGACGAGGCCGTTGCCCTAGTGCCGGGCCTCGTGTCCCTCGGCGCTGAGGCCGTCGAGCTCATGGTCGCGCCAGCCCTGGAGGCTGCCGCCCAGGCTTTTCCGGGGACGCCCGAGTATTGGAGGACGCTTGATCCTAAGGCCGCAGCACTACTGGTCGAGTTTGCAGCAACGGACAACGCGGCACTTGACCAGGCCGAAGCCGCGGCACGCGCGCTGGTCGCCGGCTCGAATCTACTCCATCCTCTGGACTTCACACGTGACGCCGAGGCGATCGAGATTGACTGGCGGATACGAGAAGGCCTGCTCGGGATCGTCGGCAAACTGCGGCCGGAAGGAACGGCGGTTCTCAATGAGGATGTCTGTTTTCCTCCGGCGCGGATCGCCGAAGGAGCACACGACCTGCAGGCACTGCTGATCAAGCATGGCTTTCTGCCTGGCGTGGCAGGGCACGCAGCCTTTGGCAACCTGCACTTCACACTTACGCCCAAGCTGGACGACCCCGCCGATCTGAAGCGCTACGGCGCATTCATGGATGATTTAGTCGAACTTGTGATCGACAAATACGACGGTTCGCTTAAGGCCGAGCACGGGACGGGGCGCAACATGGCCCCGTTCGTACGCCGTGAATGGGGTGATAAAGCGACAGAGATGATGTGGCGAATCAAAAAGTTAGCCGACCCGCACGGCATACTGGCACCCGACAGCGTCCTGAGTCGTGACGACGGGATCCATCTTCGGAGACTCAAGTCGACCCCCACGATCGAGAACATCTCCGATGCCACCCATTGTATCGAGTGCGGCTTCTGTGAACCGGCTTGCCCGTCGCGTAACGTCACCATGACACCGCGCCAGCGCATCGTGATCCGGCGGGAGATGGCACGACAGCCGAGCGGCTCGCGGATGTTTGCGCAATTGCTCAAAGAATTTGAATACGACGGCATACAGACGTGCGCCGCCGATGGAACATGCGCCGTTGCTTGTCCTGTGTCGATCAACACTGGGGCGCTGATGAAGTCGTTCCGTCAGCGCGAAAACACCGACGCTCGGGAGAAAGTTGCGCTTGCTATCGCCAAACGTTGGCGGCGCGTCGAAGCTCTCGCCCGAATGGGAATGGGCGCGGTTGATCTCATTTCAAGAGTCGTCGGCGTCAGTGCCTTAACAGGCTTGACTGCCGTGGCCAGAATGGCCCTGAGCCAAGACCTTGTTCCGTCCGTCCCTGGACCGATGCCTCAGAAGGCGCCACGCAAACTTCCCGAGACTTCGCGGCAAGGCGCCGCAGCCGTCTACTTTCCGGCGTGCATCAATCGCATCTTCGGCCGTGCGCCCGGCATGGCGCGGCGACCGAGTCTTCCCGAGGCTCTGGTCGCGCTATCCGCCCGAGCCGGGCAACCAATATGGATCCCCGATAACGTGCGCGGCCTCTGCTGTGCAACGCCATGGAGTTCCAAGGGCTACCGGCTCGGGCATGAATGGATGGCAACGGCGATCGCGGACGCGATGTGGGACTGGAGCAATGCAGGCACGCTACCTGTTGTGATCGACGCTGTCTCATGCACTCACGGCCTACTGGACGATGTACGAACCCACATCGACTCCCAGCGACAAGAGCGGTTCAACAAGATCCAGATCTTCGACGCGATCGCCTGGGCTCACCAACTACTCCCAAGCCTCCACATCAAACGAAAGCTGTCCAGCGCGGCGGTACATCCCACATGCTCCACGATTCATCTCGGTCTCGAAAAGAAGCTCATCGAGATAGTGAGCGCCGTCGCTCACGAAGTGATCGTGCCAATCGGAACGACGTGCTGCGGAACCGCCGGCGATCGCGGCTTACTGCACCCTGAGCTCGTTGTCTCGGCGACGCGGGAAGAAAAGGCTTACCTCGACACGCATCCTACCGAGGTCTACCTGTCAGCGAACCGAACCTGTGAAATGGGCCTACAACAAGCGACCGGCAAGCCGTACGAGTCTTTCATCTTCGCACTGGAGATGATCACTCGGACCGAAGACGGCATCCAGCCGCACACTCATGAACGTCCGTCACGCTCGCTGGCCGATTCTGACTCAGGAGAGAACTATGGCTAAGACCGTTAGTGAGGTGTTCGTCGAGACGTTAATCGCGGCCGGAGTACAACGGGTCTACGGTGTTGTGGGGGACTCGCTTAACGGTCTGACGGACACCATACGAAAAAGTACACAAATTGACTGGCTGCACGTGCGTCATGAAGAAACAGCGGCCTTCGCCGCAGGAGCCGATGCCCAAATCACTGGACGAATCGCCGTGTGCGCCGGCAGTTGTGGTCCCGGGAATCTTCACCTTATCAATGGTCTTTATGACTGTCATCGCACGCGCGTGCCCGTACTTGCGATCGCTGCACAAATCCCCAGTTCCGAAATCGGAAGCGGTTATTTCCAGGAGACTCACCCGGAGCACTTATTCAAGGACTGCAGCCACTACTGCGAATTGGTCTCGCAACCTGAACAGATGCCGCGCGTGCTCGGGATCGCCATGCGGACTGCCGTCGCGAAACAAGGTGTGGCGGTCGTGGTCATTCCCGGCGACATCGCCTTGAGGCACTGTAATTCGCAACCACTATCTCTCGACTTTGATTACTCGCCCTCAGGTACGCTGCCCTCATCAGAGACGTTGGAGAAAGCGGCGAAAGTGCTGAACGACGCAGAGACCGTCACCATTCTCGGCGGCGCGGGCTGCGCCGGAGCACGCGCGGAGCTGATAGAGGTAGCGGGGCGGCTGAAGGCTCCGATCGTCCACGCGTTGCGTGGAAAGGAATTCATTGAGTATGACAATCCCTACGACGTCGGGATGACCGGACTTCTCGGGTTCGCCTCTGGTTATCAAGCCATGATGAACTGTGAGGCGTTGCTGGTGCTGGGCAGCGATTTCCCATACCAGCAGTTCTATCCAAGAGACGCGAAGATTATCCAAGTCGACATGCGCGGCGAGCAGATCGGCCGTCGAACACGAGTGGATGTGGGCGTTGTGGGCACCGTAAAAGAGACCCTAGACGCTCTCTTTCCCTTGCTTGAGGACAAATCCGATCGACACTACCTCGATGCTTGCCTGAGACATTATGCCCACACTCGCACAGGCCTGGACGAACTGGCGGCAGGTAGCCCGGGGCGCACTCCCATTCATCCGCAATTCGTGGCAAAACTGCTCGATGAGTTGGCGTCGGAAACCGCAATCTTCGCATGCGATGTAGGTACGCCTACGATCTGGGCGTCGCGTTACCTGCGCATGAACGGCAAACGGCGGCTGCTGGGTTCGTTCCTCCATGGCTCGATGGCTAACGCGCTCCCTCAAGCTATTGGCGCACAGGCCGCGGCGACAGGTCGACAGGTCATTACTCTGTCGGGGGACGGAGGCATTGCCATGTTGCTGGGCGACCTGTTGACGTTGCGGCAGCTCAACCTGCCGGTCAAAGTTGTCGTTTTCAACAATGGCGCGCTCGGATTCGTGGAACTGGAAATGAAGGCCGCTGGATGGGTCTCCTACGGCACAGACTTGGTGAATCCCAACTTCGCCAAGCTGGCGGAGTCCGCCGACATAATGGGAATTCGAGTGGAAGCGCCGGAAGATCTTCGGCCGGCTTTACAAACTGCACTGGACCATGATGGCCCATGTCTCGTGGACGTAAAGGTAAACCGACAGGAGCTTTCGATGCCTCCCACAATCATGTTGGAGCAGGCCTTGGGATTCAGTTTGTACATGATGCGAGCGATTCTCAGCGGAAGAGGAGACGAAATAATCGATCTGGCCACTACCAACCTGCTCCCTCGCTGAACGTTCCGGGTCCTACGAGGCAAATGCAGCTAATGGGAGCAAAGAAGATAAGCGATCAACTTGCGAATCGAGGATATATCAATGACCAGCGTCCCAATGTTGCCGCTTGAAGCCCTGACTATAGGAGGGGATTGATCATGGCAGCCGCACCCGTCTCGCCGGTTTCGCCAACACGCGTTGAACACGGGCCTTCAGGGCTCAAGGCAACTTGGCAAAAGTACGGCATACCTATTCTTGTACTGTTACTGGCGACGGCGGTCATTGTCACGCTAACGCGCAACTGGAATACATGGGAAGGAAGCGCGAGCGAGCAAGTTACGAATGACGCGTTTGTACGCGGCGATCTCACGCCTCTCAGTACGAAGGTGCCCGGTCTTGTTCGTGAGGTGAAAGTTGGCGACTACCAGCAGGTGCACAAAGGGGATGTGCTGCTTCGACTGGAAGATGAGGACTACAAAGCGCAGCTTGCCCAAGCTGAGGCTGCCGTGGAGGCGGCGAAAGCCGCCATTGTAAATAATCGGCGCCAGGGCAGTCTCCAGGATTCACGGATTGATCGGGCAGCTGCAGGAATCGATCAGGCGAACGCCCAGATCGCCGCGGCCCAGGCCGGCAAGGAAGCAGTTCAAGCGGATGTATTGCGCACCCAGGAAGAACGCACGCGACAAGAAGCCCTCCTCAATACACATTCCACGACTCAACAGAAAGTCGAGACTGCCATTGCGGACGAGCGGCGGCTCGCTGCTCAGGCCGCTAGTCGCGAGGCCGACCTGACGCAGGCTCGAACCCTCCTCCACAGTAATGAATTGGCGGTGGAAGCGGAAAAGCGCAGCAAAAGTGTTTTGGAATCGCAAGGGATGCAGCTTCTTGCCGACCTTCATGCCAAGCAGGCCGGACTCGCGGTGGCCCAGGTGAATTTGGGCTACACCAAGATCCTTGCCCCCGCCGACGGTACCGTCGGGGAGAGACAAGTACGAACAGGCCAACTTGTATCCCCCGGTACCCAGGTAATCACGTTTGTGGAGAACACACGCTGGGTGCAAGCGAATTTCCGTGAGACCCAGCTGACCAACATAAGAATTGGAGACACTGCGGAGATTCGTATTGACGTTTATCCCGGCCAGGTTATCCAAGGAAAAGTTCTGCAGATTGCACCGGCAAGCGGATCGCAATTCGCACTTCTACCTCCCGATAACGCCACCGGGAATTTCACGAAAGTTGTGCAGAGGGTGCCGGTGAAAATCAGCCTCGATAGCTCGGCTCTTACGTCCGAGTTACGACCTGGGCTGTCTGCGGTTGTAAAAGTGCGAATCAGAAAGTAAGCCAAATAGATCATGAGTGCCACGACCATTACGATTTCTTCGACTAAGCGCCCAGGCGGCCCTGCCAGTATGGTCGCCGCCCTGCCGTCGGATTTGTCTCATAGTCCGCTGCTGGGAATTCTAGGCGTCGTCATGGGCGCTGGGATCGTAACCCTGGCTGGCCGCCTGTTATCTCTCGGTTTGGCGGATCTCAAAGGGAATGTGGGAATTGGGTTTGATGACGGAGCCTGGATCGCGAGCGCATTCAACGCCGCCATCATGTTCATCGGGCCGTTCACTGTATATCTGGGAGCCTTGTTGGGAACGCGACGAACTCTGCTGGTTTCCGCCGCAATGTTTATCGTGGTTTCTGCTCTACTTCCGTTAGTCCACACCTACAGCTTGTTGATTTTCTTGCTCGTGATCGCAGGCCTGACTTCCGGAACTTTCTATCCCCTGACCCTAACCTTTGCCCTGCGCAACATCCCCCTCCGCTATCTTGCGTTCACGGTAGCACTCTACGCCACTTGCGTCGAAGGGGCCGTCAATTTTGCGCCTTCTCTCTATGGTTTCTACCGGGAGCATCTTTCGTGGGAATGGATGTTCTGGACCTCGGCAGTCATCACGCCCGTGATGATGGCATGCATTTATTTCGGAATACCCGAGTCACCGAAGCCACAAAACTCTCGAACTGCGCCGAGCTTCATTGGGTTTTTCTACGCCAGTGCTGGTTTCGCCTTGGTCTTCGCCGCGCTCGATCAGGGACAGCGGCTCGACTGGTGGCGCTCAGGAGTGTTCACAGCTCTGTTTATCGGTGGAGCATTCTTGTTGATCTGCAGTCTTGTTCGTCGCCTGCGCAGTCCTAATCCGCTGGTGGATTTGCCTTACCTCCGCAAATGGAACACGAATTTGCTGGCGGTTGGGTTGTTCGCCTTTCGCTTCGTTCTTCTCGCCACTATCTTGATTATTCCGCAATCGCTTGCGGTGCGCGGTTTTGACGCGGCTCAAATCGGCCCAGCAATCCTTTGGACAGCACTCCCAGAGCTCCTCCTGGCGTTTCTTGGCGCCATTCTTCTTAACCGAGGCTTCGACACACGTCTGCTCATGGCCATCGGTTTTGCCTCGATTGCGTTCGCGTGCCTTATAAACGCCAATTTCACCAGCACTTGGACGGCCGAGAACTATTTCCGGACGGAGCTGCTCATGGCTGTTGGACAATCGTTGGCCTTCATGGGACTGGTTTCGTCCCTGATATTGCAGGCCATCTTTTCGGGAGCACTAGAGGTGCCGCAGCGAGCACTGACGTTCTCCGCATTCTTCCACACGATACGGTTGTTTGGAGGGCAGATCGGCGTGGCCGTAATGGGCCGTTTCATAGCCGAGCACGAGAAACTACATTCGAACCTGCTGGGACTCCAGGTACAGAGGGGCGACTGGATTAGCGAAGGTACGGTGCGAAACCTGACGGCAGGCTTGGCAGCGAAATCGAACGGATTGGCCGGGGCCGCAGGACGAGCCCTGGGCATCGTCGATGGCAAAGTCCGTCTGCAGGCCTACGCGCTGACGTTTATTGATGCCTTCCATCTCGTCGCTTGGACCTGTGTCGGGGTTCTGTTTGTGATCGCAATGCTACACCGATCGCCGATGAACTTCCGTGACTTGGGTTCCTTGCAGGGCTCTACCTCAACGGAAGAGGCTAAGCCGTGAACCTGCGTGTCGCGCTAATGGCCATCATCTTGTTCTTAGGCCACAGCTTTGTGTTCGGACAACAAACCGATTCAATCTCGCCGCGGGTTATCACCCTTCGCGAGGCTGTAGAACTGGCCCTGAAGCACAATCACGTTGTACGAATAGCCGAGTTCAAGGTCGAGGAGAAGCAGCATGCGAAAGAAGTCGCGAGAAGTGCGTACTTTCCGCTTGTGAGGAATGACAGCGCTTTTGTCCACGTAACGGACACTCAGTTCATTGAGATTCCTGCCGGAGGGTTGGGTGTCGTGGGGAGCACTCTAATTCCTCCGCAGCCATTGGTCCTCAATCAGGGTGGGCCGACCTTCATGACCAGTGGGACCGGCCTAGTACAACCGCTCACCCAATTGTTCAAGGTGAAGGCCGGAAATGATGCCGTGCGCGCTGAGCTGGACGAGACGCGCGGAAAGGCGCGCGGAGTCCAGAACGATATTGCACTGAAAGTTCATCAGCTCTATTACAAGATCCTGATTGCGCAATCACGCCGCAGTGCGATCGAGGCGAAGATCCTTGCAAGCGAAGACCTTCAGAGCGAGCGTGTCCAGCAAGTGAAATACGGCAGCACCCTGGAAGCAGACCTCATCGAGAGCCGGGCACAGGCCCTCCAGGGCAAACAGGAACTGTTGAGCACTGATCTGCAACTCTCCGACTTGCGGATGCAGTTTAACGAGTTGGTCGGCTTTCCACTCGAAAAAGAGCTAGCTCTCGATCCTCAAGTTTCACCTCCGGCGGGTAGTTGTCTGCGCGAGGAGTGCCTCGAATTGGCCTTGGAGTCCCACCCGGAAATCGCGGAAGCGCAAGCGGCAGTGGAGCAGGCTGCTGCGGGGATTCGCCTGGCAAAGCGTGAATACCTGCCGGATGTCGAAGCCTTCGCTCGTTACAGCTACCAGAACAA
>Ga0209735_1000073_pt1 | contig 14676 bp, 9 predicted proteins | sample BlaSpr_A8_Ref_M2_FD_187990 | JGI IMG/M metagenome (GOLD analysis project Ga0209735, IMG submission 187990) | Forest soil microbial communities from Thunder Bay, Ontario, Canada - Black Spruce, Ontario site 2_A8_Ref_M2 (SPAdes) (version 2) | ecosystem: Environmental > Terrestrial > Soil > Boreal... | reverse complement strand
GATCATATTACAATTAGAATAATCATGAGAAAATTTAATTTATATATTAAATTATTTATTTTTACATTAAATTTACAATTTATAATTAACTCTAATACCATATATATTTGATAGCTAAATTATTTATATATTTTATTATTTTCATTCTATTATTTGTTTAATATTATTAATTAAAATTAGCCTTGAACATCGGATAATATTTTATAATTAAATTATTTATTTGATTAATTATTTATTATCTTTTTTTTTTGAGCAGCAAAGGAATCGAACCTTTAACAGTTATAAACAAATTCTTTTACAGAGAATCACCTTTACCAATCGGTCACCTGCCCCATTTAATTTATACATTAAGTAAACTAATTTATATAAAAAAATTTAATTAAAATAATTTATATAATAAAATTTTATTAAACTAATTTATATTATAAAATTTAATTAAACCATTCTATAATTTAATCTTCTTTTAAATTTAATATCTCTTATTAATACTCTACAATTTACATTATAAATATATCTGTATCTATAAAATCTAAATAAACCCTTCTGATTAAACAAACTAAATTAATAATAACTAAACTTACCATTCATTATATAAAGTATTATCTTTAAATTATTAATAAATATTAAAACAAAAGAGGCTAAATAAGAATTAAATAAAAATAAATGTTATTGTTAATTTTTGTTATTGTTAATTAATTATTGTTATTGTTAATTATTGTTATTGTTAATTGTTGTTATTGTTAATTAATTATTGTTTATTTTAATTTATCAAAAATATTTTTTATTATTGAAAACACCTGGACTTGAACCAGGACTTTCTCTTTAAAAGAGAGACACTCTACCGTCGAGTTCTGCTTCCTTAACCTAATATTTATAATAATAGTAATACTTAATCTTATACTTATTAATTATTATTAAATATACATCTACATACAACATATATTATATAATATTTTCACATTTAAATAATATAAATTAAGAACTATAAACTCAACATAAAAAAAGATTAATATTTATATATTTTATTTATTTAATATATGGGATAGCTATAATATTAAAACTAGTACTATAAATATGAATAAGTAGATTTAATTATATTATATTCTTTATTTTATTTAATAATATTATATTCTTTATTTTATTTAATAATATTTATTCTATTAAACTAATTTAGTTAACTTATTATATAAACTCCTTTCTTTTAAGTTAAAATTAATTAATCTTTTATTATTCTTTCTAATTAAATAATTAAATATTCTAAGATAAATAACAAATACAAAATTAAAATTAAACCATTATTAAACCTCTTCCTAAATTAAAACTTAATTATTAAAAATATTATTAAATTTAAATTAAAATATTGATTATTATTTGAAACTAAATAGAAAAATAAAATTGTATATGATACTTATTTAATTGTAATTTTAAATATAGATAAATTTTTATGCATTTTAAAATATAAATTATTATTTATTTTGTTTATAAATTTAGAATTAAGGAGTAATAATTAAAAAAATAATATTAAATTATTTTTAATTAATTAAATGTAACTGAGTTGACCAGATTCGAACTGATATTAAAGCCATTACCAAAAAATGGTGTTTTTCCAAATTAAACTACAACTCAAAATAGAATTTTAATTTATAAACTAATTTAAATAATTAATAAAGAAATAAAAATAAATAAAATTAAATTAAATTAAATAAAAAAGATAAAATTAAATAAATAAAATAAATCAAATTAAATTGATAATAAAATTTTAATCATTATTTAAATTACATATTGCAAAATTACATTGAACTATTTAGTGATAAATTTTACTTGTAAATTAATAATAATATTATTATCTCAACAATAAAGATATTATATTTTTAAGAGTGCTATAACTATTATTAAATATTCATTTTGCCTAAAAACGGAATCGAACCGCTATTAACTTATTACAAGTAAGTCGTTTTACCTATTAAACTATTCAGGCTATTTCTAACTAAAAATTAATTATAAAACAAATATGTAGTACTTATTATTATTACTATTATAAATTATCAAATTTAAATTAATAAATAAATACTAATAAAAAATTTAATTATAAATATGTTATACCTTTTGATATTAAGTCTTGTACTGTAATATATAAAACTATATAAAACTATTTAAAACTATATAAAACTATATAAAACTATATAAAACTATATAAAACTATTTAAAATTATATAAAACTATTTAAAATTATATAAAACTATATTAAACTATATAAAACTTTTTATTATTTTATTCAAATAAAGAAAAGAAAAGTGCTTACAATTAAAATTTAAAACAAAGAATAGTATAAATTATATTTGCCAATTTAAAAATAAAACAGATTAAAATATTATATAAGAATAAAAATAGAATAAATATATAATAAGTTTATAATTAATTATTATTTTTAACTATATTACTTTTTTTTTATAAACTATTTAATATTTCAATTTAAACATTTAAATTATTAGTTATATTTTTATTTAGGGTATTTTAAACATAAACATATTTTATTAATCATTTATTTGCCTTGGGAGAGAATTGAACTCCCATATCTATAGCTTCAAAATAGCGCTTTGACCACTAAGCAACCGAGGCTATAATAAACTATTATTATTAATATTTTTTTTTTTTTTCTATGAATTATATATCTCTTTTATTATTTACTATATTTTTAATATTAAAATTTTATTAATTAAAACTAGTTATGGATAATAAAGTAATAACTATTTAAATTTACCATAAAAAATTTATTATATAATTTGATTTAACTAAACCATAAAAAATTTATTATATAATTTGATTTAACTAAACCTAAAATAATTTATAAATTATTAAGCCAATTTCATTATAGTAATTTAATTATAAATTTAAATGATTGTCCAAAAAAAAATAAATAATAAAGAATAAAAAGGTAAATAAAAATAATAACTTTTTAGAGTATATAAATTAATTAAAAAATAATAAATTTAAATATTAATTGAAGATTAATATAATTATACTTAATCTATGATAAATTATAATTTATTTTGATTTTGATTTACATTTATAATATAAAATTTTATAATGATTTAATAATAATCCATTTTTTAACTGATTTTTAATTTAAATTGGAGAAAGATAGATTCGAACTATCATATTTGTAATGCAAATACAACTGATTACCATTATCAGATTCCCCCTAACCGTTTTTAATTAAAATTATTAATTGTAAATAATTAATCTCTTTTAAAATATAATTTTGTAAGCTTATATATATTTCCAGTTAAAAAAATCTTTTATTTAATTTGCAAATAGATATTACTATTTATTAATAAATTAATTAATTATAAAATAAAACTAAATAATCCAAGAAACCATTAATATTTAATCAGAATACATAATACAATAAATTAGTATAACATAGATCTATAATAGAATAGGATTTATATTATTTTATATCTTATTAATTATGTTTATTTTATACTATTTTTTTTTCATAATTATTTTACAGTTTGAATAAAATAGTATTATTTAAATAATAAATAAATTTTATTGTATTAACAAATATTGATTAGCTTTTAATTTTCAAATTATTTATATTTAACCTAATTTTTTCTATTTTAATTAAATAAGAAATAATAAATTATTAGCCAAAATTTTTATTATGCATTGTTTTTATAATATTTTTCTTTTTACGAATTATTTAAATTTTACAAAGTTAAAATAAGAAATAATTATTTCATTTAATCAAGTTTTTTAAATCTATTATAATCTTTAATTTAAATTAAAAATCAGAAAAAAAAAAGGATTCTTATTCTTCTTATCCTTCTTATTCTTATTCTTCTTATCCTTCTTATTCTTATTCTTCTTATTATTCTTCTTATTCTTCTTCTTCTTATTCTTATTCTTCTTATTATTCTAATAAAATTTATTTTTAATAGATAAATTATTAAATATTATTAGGTCGTTTATTTTTGAAGTATTTTAATTAAGATATCTTAATATATTAATATAATCGGTTTGGGGGTTAGTTATTAGTAAAAATTTAAGTTTAGAATGTTATTTCTAAAGGTTAGCTTTAATATTTAAAAAAGAAAAATTAATTAATTTAAAGATAAATAAATGCGTTTATATTACACACTAAATAACGGTTTAACTATAAAAATTCTAGTAGCTTATTTAAGCTTAAGCACAAATTAAATAAATTAAGGTTAAATATTTTTTTAAAGAATAATTAATATATTTTTGTTACTAAATTTAATTTTATTGTACTATACAAATTATCAATTATCTTAAATTTGGCTTATTTTAGTTTATATGTCTATATAGGATAAATCTTACATAGATTCCACCCAAGCTAAATAATCTTGGATTGATACAGCCTCAACAGCTATTGGCATGACTTTACTTTTCTGTATTGTTTTGTACTGTACTGTGCAGTACTAAATTTTGATTTTTACTAAGGGGTAATTTAAAGATTTAATAAGGTGTATTTTGCCATCTAAAATCTAAAACCCATCTGTTGATTGTTCTATCAATAACTCCTAACTCTATTCTTAAAGAAGCTACTGTATCAAAAAATAATTCTATTTTTGTATTTACATCCTCTAAATTTACTGATCTACCTTTTATAAGACCTAATTGTGAAACAGACATTTTTCTTCTTGGTTATTCAGATACTTTTGTACCAGTTTTTATTTTTATATGTAATTCTATAGTAGCTTGATTAAACGATCTATTAAGAAAGGAAAACGATAAGTCTTGATTAGCATATCTAATATTATCTTTAGCCCCTATATTATAAGAACACCCCTACCCCATCCTTATATAATTGTTCTGCAATTGTTAATTAATATAAAGTTAAATCAATAAGAGAATCGTACTCATTTTTAATTAAACCATGGTTAAGGTTTAACTTAGCAAATAATTCTATATGGTTAGGTGTAAGATCTAAAATATATAATGTAAAGTCACTCCATGTATTTTTAACAACATTGATGTAAAACTTTTTATGTTTAGATGTTTTAGTAAAGGCATTGTTTTTATGTTGTTTGAAGCATCAAAATTTTTAGATGAACCTAAATATGAATCTTTACCATTAAAAAATAGGGGTATACCAGGGAAACTTTTATAATTACGAAGAAAATACCATTCTTTAGGTCATTAGGTAAAATAAATTTTGCTATTAATGTACTGAAACCTTTACCATATTTAGAAACTATATCATCTAAATAAAGTTATAAAACAGACTGAATATACGATGTTAATAATAGATTTTTGCATTTACATAAATATAATTCTAACTTAGCTTTCAAATTAGAAATTGCTGGGTTAGGTTTTAATCTATTTATTTTAACCTCTATAGATAATACACTCATTAAAAAATTAGACACAGATATTAAACTATCAACATTAGGTCTGGATTTACCTTAGTATTTAAATAAATAAATTTTAAATTTTCTTTCGAAAAGGGAAGGACTATTTCTTTAATTAATTAAAATCAAATTAATTATATAACGTATAGTCTCTGAGGCTTATAATTTGCCTGCTAGTTACCTAGAATTATTATTAAAGGGTTCTAACAAATAGTCATATTTTTAATGAACCCATGCCTAAACTAATCCATGCCAAACTCCGCAAATTTCAGAACACTGACCGTAAAATGTACCTGTTCGTTCAGCTAAAACAGATACTTGATTTAATCTACCGGGTACGCAATCTAGTTTTAAACCTAAAGATGGTACCGCAAATGAGTGGATAACATCTGAACCTGTAACAATTAATCTTATGTGGCAATTTACAGGGATGATCATTTTATTGTCTACATCTAATAATCGGAATTGACCTAATTCTAAATCTGATTCTGGAAGCATATATGAGTGAACTAGAGATCGTAGTATTTTAGCAACTAGCGAGCCCCTTTCCCGAACCATACGTGATAGTTTCCCATCATACGGCTCTCCATCAATAATATTATCTAAGAGTATTATGTAGATTTCGTCTTAGAATGTTTTTTCATATGACATTCTCTACACAAAGGAATTTGCTTTCTATTGCCCTGGGCCATTAATCTTTCGATTGCGCTAATTTTAGGGTTTAGTTTGCTCATTTTTATAATATGAGACATATCAACTCTATAATAAGATCCGCAGGAAACACAAATAAGGTTATATAAATTATCTAAATAATTTCTTGTGACATAAAGACCTTGAACATTTTCGACTAAATTTAAGTGGAATTTACTTACTCTGAATTCCAGGTAATTTGATTTATAAGATGGTTTAATAAAAGAGGTTCCCTTTGGTGAGGTTAAGGACACACCGTATTTCTCGAATACTTTAGCTCTAGTTCTAAGATTTAACTTAGCGGAAAGTAATTTAGCCGCGGATTGTTTTAAAATATGGTTAAGTAAGGATACTAGTCTTGAGTAATTATGAGCGAATGAGTAATAATTTAAAATTCCTCTCATCACAGAATTGTATAAATGTATTATTTGATCGTGATTGTTGTGTAACCATAAGAATCTTGGCGCCGGCTTATTAGCTAAAATAAAACCAGACTCCCTCAACTGTTGGATTAATCTGGTTATCGGCACTGTCAATCTTAGTTGTCGACCAACTCTGTTTTTTAAGGTTGAAGAAGTAACTCTAGTATATTTAGTGACTTGGCTTCTAATAATTTCTACACCTAAAAATAGGGCTTTTGAAGTATTTAGGTTAATTATTTTAGTTTTTTCTGGGCTAACCTTAAGTCCAATAGAACTACAGTAGTCAGTTACTTTTCTAAGAATTTCTTTAGTATTATCTAGTGTACCTCGGATACCTATTACCCAATCATCCGCGTATCTTAAATAAGTTAGTCTTCTGAAATTAGGATCTTCAAAATCAATCAAACTGTACGCTCTAGCATCAATATTTAATTTTCTTACTGAATCCATATCTCCTTTTGCTTTAGCTGTACGAATTTTACTTTCAAAGTTTCTAGCAATAAATCGTCTTCGTGGTTTATTACCTTTATCAAATTCCACTCTCAATTCCTCAATATAATGATCTAGTTGGTCTAGAAAAATGTTAGCTAAAATAGGACTTATTATGGAACCTTGTGGAGTTCCCGCTATATTGTGTTTAAATGTTTTTAAATCGAAATAACCCGCCTTCAAAGCTTTATTTAAATAATGGGTAAACCTTCTATCTGATATTTTTCTTTCTATTAAATCCATCAACAATTTATGGTCAATAGAGTCGAAGCATTTAGATATATCTCCTTCTATAAGCCATTGTGTATATTTGAATTTGTTGAATAATTGTTTAAGCGCTGTGTGGCAGCTTCTAGTTGGTCTAAAACCGTGGGAATTATCAGAGAAATTTATTTCAAAAATAGCTTCTAATATTATTCTTATAGCTTCTTGAACGATTTTATCTCTAGTAGTTCCAATTGAAAGTGGTCTAATCTTACCATCTGTGTTAGGAATATTGATTCTCCTGCTAGGTTTAAATTCAAATTTACCTGATTTTAGTAATTGAGATGTTTCGTTAAACCAATTCTCATTTATACCATCTAATGTTACCGGTGTTATTCCAGGGCTCATGTTACCAGGTTTAAATTTTATGTTATTGTAAGCAATTTTCAATAGAACAGGATTACTTAGAAGACTTATTAAGTTTCTATCTATAAGTTTATTTTCCTTCGCTCTTTCTCTTAGATTGTAAAGTCTTTCTGAAACATTGCTTGTTTGCGTAGCACTTCCAGTGCTGTATCATCTGCACTTTGACAAATTATTGATTGTATCACTTTCCTTTCGAAGAGTGTTACCTCTCCCGTATATTGATGATTTTGTCATCCATACAGGTATTATTGATACTCCGTTACCATGAGTATTTAGGCTTTTAGGTAATCCGACGGTTGCACCTCCTGTTCGTTCATCTCCCTTAGATACCAAACTCTCATCGTTCTCATCGTTTCTTACGACATGAGTAATATTGACGACTTTTATACCTCTTTGATTCAAAGGTAAAAACATATTAATTGCCCCATCCCAAAAATGGCAATACCTATTGATGGAGGTCTCTAGATGATTTGGTTCAAGCAGTTTAGCTTTTATCATAGGAGAAACAACTTGCAGCTTGGTGAGTTTTATTTGGTTTAGTTCACAAGCCGCTTTCATCTCACATGCTATGTTCATCAACGGGCTTTCCCAGTTAATTAAGTGAGGTGTTGTAACCATGTAGTAGTAATGGTTAAGTTTAGTAAACTCGCGACAGGAAGACATCACGCCGCGCACATCAAAGTCAATAGATTCACCGCTTTCAGTCACGAAATCTGAATATTCGTAACTCCAATACCATTGATGCAAAGATTTATATGACTAAATCTATTTCGACTGTACATTAAGCAATATTATCTTTAAATTTCATAATTAAATGTATAATATAGATATATATCACCCACCAGTGACCCAGTCTGTTGCAATAAATGAAAAAAAAAACAAATCATTTACTGACAGTCTTGTACTATACTCGGTATTGTATTAATTTAAAATTATAATATTTTAACTGTTTTCACTAGTGTCGCCAAAGGAGTAAATAAAAAAATTCTAAAAAAAAAGATATATTTATTTCTAAATTTAAATACTTTTACCTTAAAGAACTTTGTCAAATTCTAAAAGCTATGTTAAACTGTTAAAATAACATAACTTACGACTATCGAATATATGTGTAACCATAAGGAAGGTGTTAAAAGAACTTTATAATATTTATACTTATATAACAAAAAAATATTAGTAAACAAAAACTAATAATTTAGAATAGAAATAAATATTTATATTTTGGCTAAATCTAATTTATACTGCATAGAAATATGTAAATGAGGTAAGATTAAGTTTCTTAATTTAATCATAGAATTTTTTTTTATATATATTGAATATTTATTTTTTATATATAATTTTTGAATTGTACAATCTAAATTAAATTTTTTTGTTAAAATACCTGCTAAATATTCTACTTCAGTTAATGTAAAACTATTACAAGATAATCTTAAACCTCCACCAGCAAACCCGCCAACCTCACTGATCCAAATAGCTAAAGTCAATGGTGTTATAAAATTTTCTATATTAAGGGGTAATATTTTTTTACCATTTTTATAAAATAATTTATAAACCCAAACTAAACTTCTAAATGTAAAAGTATTAAATTCATAACCATAATATATTTTATCATTTCCTTTAATGGTTCATTTATATTTACGAGGTATTAGTGTATTACAGTAACCTCTTTTTAAAAAGAATTCATATAAGTTAAATAAATATTCTTTATGTACAATACTTTGTTTAATTGCTATTCTTACTCCTTCTCCTGATCTATTAAAGGCGTATGCATCACCTAACAATAAACCAAAAATAACAGATATAATGTCAATATTATGAGGACCTACTCTATTTATAGCCCTACAACTGGTATGAAATAAGTTAAAATTATTATTAGTTTTTTTAAATTGTAAAATATTATGCATTGTAAAATTAGTTCTAGAATAAAATATCCTATTATATACAAATAAATTATTTTTTTCCAAATTTAAAATAGTTTTATTGCCAATATTCAGATTACAAAATTTAATTATATAAAGTATGTTATATAATTGTTGTATTATTTTTTTTTTACCAAAAATGATGTCTTTGGTGTCTTTTATTTTATTTAATATATTCGATTTCAGGCCATTTTTTAAAAAACCTACTATTTTAATTGTTATTGTAGGAGATATTACTTCCTTTCTTCTCTTGAATACAAATTAAAAAGAAGCTTGGACTATTTCATCATCTCTGTACATTGATTAAGTAAGAGATGTTTTACGTGTAATCTCTGAGGATCCTACTCTTATACTGGATGTATAATTTGGTTTCCTTCTGATTGTCCATTGTTGCATCTTTAAGATTTTCACTATAATAATATTATTATTGTAGTACTTAAAGCTTTAGAATTTTCCATTATATAGTAAAATTATTCAACTAAATTCACATCTAGAGGGGACAAAGTTTTTAACTTGAGATTTGATTAAATTAATTTGTATATCATAGTAGGTTCAAAATGAGATATTACTAATTTTCTAAATTTATTCATAGATTGAGCTTTAATATAAAGCATTAAATTTTTTCATGTTTTTGCACACTACATATTAATTCAAATCTGTAATGTCACATACCGGCTAATAAATATACTTCTTCATGTGAAAATCCTTCAGTGTGAAGATAAAATCCACTTCTTGCTTTGGATCCATCATCAATTGCTCAATAAGCTAAAGAAATTTCATTTAAATAAGGTAAAATATCATAATTAATTACTTTTTTATAACCATATAAATTTTTCTTATAAAATAAAGAATGTAAAATTAATAACAAAGGATAATTACGTGTATGTATTTGAAGAGAATTACTAAAAATTCCTTTTCGACATGATTTATTTAATATAGGAAATTTAATACAATAATGAGATAAATTTAAGTAAACAAAATAAATATATTCTAATCGTTTAATTGTTTGCGTAAACACAAAATAAGGATTTACAGAAGTTATTGAAATGATAAGATAACCGTCATCTAATAAGTGTCCTATAATTTTTGATATTATTTTAGAAGTAAATACTGTATTTAATTTATTATCATTACTTAAATGAATGTTTACAGTTGATCCTAATTTTCCATAAACTACTAAATCACGAATAGAAGGCGAATATATTTTAGAAATAGGAACAATACTAAGATAATTAATTTTATTAATCAAGTCAAGAGGCATATCCATTAAATAAAGTAATTTGAAACTAGGGAATGCAATTGCTATTAAAATTAAAGCAGGTGAAATAGTCCAAATTAATTCTATAAGTGTACCGTGATTTAGATATTTATGAACAATTGGTGAATTATTAGAGTTGTAATAATAGATCGTAGAACCTAATACCCAAAAAACACCAAAACAAATTACAATTAAATAAAAACTTATGGTATTATGTAGTGTTACAAGTCCTGTAAAACCTGGTGCAGCACTATCTTGAAAACCTAATTGCCAAGGTTGAGATGCGTCATTATATATAGTATTAAAAATTGAATTAAATTGTAACATATTTTTTTTATTATAAATACTTTCAGTCTTAATTTATTATTTACTCTTCCAAATGGATATTAAATCTTTATTAAATATTAAATAAATTATTTACCTTAAAGCTAAAAAAAGGATATAAAATTTATTTATTTAAGATAAAATAATATATTATTAACATATAGAGCTAAATACCTTGTGATTAATTATATTAAACCACAACTCTAACGTTATTTCAAAAAATAATATTTTTATTAATACTTATATTTTAAATTTAATTAAATTTTTATTTTATAACGATGAATAGTATCTTAAGATTAATCTTAATCAAATCTTTTATTTCTAATAAATTTATTAAAAATAATTATTTATATTTTTTTTTTTATTATTTATATTTAAATAGTATAAAATCTAAAGAGTAAAGGATTCGAACCTTTTAACTAATTTAATGTTTTGCTTACCCTTTCAGCTTACTCCTTTTTAATTTTTTTAATTTAATTAATTTAATTAATTATAATATAAAATATTACTATTATAACTACGACCTAAAATTAGAATTATTTTTATAAACTATCTCAATAAATTTTAATATATAATTTGTTTATTCCTTACTCTTTTATTAACTTTTATTAATTTTAATCCTTGATTACTTACAAAATAATTTAAATTAAAAAAAGGAACTATAATTATAACTATAAGTTTTACTATTCATATAAAAATATTATTAATAATAATTTATCTTTTTAAATAACAAATATCAATTTAATATTTAATTATATTATCCTTAATTTATTAACCATGGGCACTTTATAGTAATTTTAATTATATTTATAAATAAGAACTCTAGTAATAATTCTTTATATTTATATAGTAAAAGTAATTTATATTAATATTTAGAAATAAGAACTCTAGTAAGAATTCTTTATATTTAAAAAGTAAAATATTAAAAAAGATGGAAATAAGTAATAGTCTGTAGGATAAAGCAAAGCAATAAAAAAAGGATAAAAAATTTATTATTAGTATATTTTTTATTTATTATAATAAATTATTAATATTTGCTTTAGGTAATAATTAATACATTAAAAGGGTTCTAAACCTAAAGTAACGTACTAAATAATCATGATATTTTTTTTAACGAGCCCTTCCAGATTCGAACTGGGACCACCCTGATTGACAATCAGGTACTCTACCAATTAAGCTAAGGGCCCTTTAATTTAAACTTAGTAAAATGAAAAATTATTCTCAATAAATATAAATATAAATGAAAAGTTATTCTCAATAAATATAAATATAAATATAAATATAAATATAAATATAATTATTAATATAAATATATATATATATATAAATATAAATATAAATATAAATTAAATAATTAATAAAAAAACATGATACTTAAATATACTAATTAAAAATAATTATTAACCTAGTGGAAGGGATAAGTAATTAATATTAACCTAGTGGAAGGGATAAGTAATTAGACTTAATTTAAATTATTAAACATTACAAATATAATATATATTATATTTTTTAATATACTTTCCAATTTCATTTAATAATAATAAAAAAAAATCATCTTTTAATTTTTATTTAATTTTATTATCTATATTTAGAAATAAAATATACAATTAAATATTATATTTAATTTAAAAAAAACTATTAAAAATAACAAGAGTGAGGTGATTCGAACACCTACTAAAGATTTTGGAGATCGCTGTACTAACCAATTAATACTACACTCTTAATAAAATTTATATTTTTATTTTTCTATTAAACCAATGTAATAAAATATTTTTCTATTAAAACAATGTAATAAAATAACTATTATTTCTTCTTTATTTGTTATTTAATATAAGTAAATTAAATATTTTATTAATTATTATTTATTTATTAATTATTATTTATTTATTAATTAGTATTATTTAGTATTATTTATTAATTATTAATTATTATTAGTTAGTATTATTTAGCTTATTAAATTTGTTTTGTTAGTAAGAATAATTGCATTTTATTATCAATACCAATTATTAAAGATATTGTACAATTTGCAATAAATTAATTTACGAGTAATCAGATTCGAACTGATGATATCTACTTGGAAGGTAGAAGCTATACCAACTTAACTATACTCGTTTAAATAAAATTATTTAAATAAAATATTAACTATACTCATTTAAATAAAATTATTTAAATTATTGACTATTAATTACTATTCTTTTAAAAAATATTTATGTATTAAATACTGTATAAAAGAACAAATAATTAAATTTAGATAGGATTTCTTATAATATAAAATAAAAATTATATTTCCATGTATTATTTTAATAAAAAATAAATTAAATAATAACTAAACTTATAACTAATTTAATAACTTACTTAATAAAAAATAACTACTTTAAAAATTAACCTAATAATTAAATTTATAACTAATATAATAATTAACCTAATAAATATATTTATAACTAATATAATAACTAAAATAAAAATTAAACTAAAAAATAACAAAATAAGTAATTTAATAAGTAAAATAATTATTAACAAGTTAAAATATAATTTATCCTGATTTTTTGTTAAATATATTATTATCTAATATAAAAATATGGATTATAAAATAATTAGAACCAGAATTTATAAATTAATTAACTTATGAGGATTTTTAAATTTATACAAATATTAATTTAATAAAACATAAAACATATATAAGACCCAAATATTAATTTAATAAAACATAAAACATATATGAGACCCAATTATATTAAAAAAAAAGTTTATACTAATATAACATATTTGAGATCCAATTATTAAAAAAAAAGTTTATACTAATATAACTATAAATATAACTTTAATTATAAATATAAATATAACTATAAAGATAACTATAATTATAAATATAAATATAACTATAAATATAACTATAATTATAAAGATAAATGAAGGGGGTTAAAATTTAGTATAAAAATATTTTGTTTTTAATGTTATTTAAATTAGTAAGGTGCTATATCAAATGCTACTAATATACTAGGTACAAGTATTATAAAAGCAACCGCTACAGGTAAAAGATTTAACCAACATAATTCAATTAATTGATCATATCTTAATCGCGGTAAAGTAGCTCTAAACCAAACAAAAATAAAACAAAATAAACAAGTTTTAATACCTAGAATTATAGATTGAATGTTAACAAAAGAATCATTCACAAATAATTCAGGCATATTGTATCCACCTAGGAATAATATAGCTGTAATACAACTGAATAATACAATTGAACTATATTCTCCAAGGAAGAAGAAAACAAAAGGTACTGAACTGTGTTCAGTAAAGAAACCAGCAACTAATTCCGATTCCTAAATTATACTTAATCTTTTCTTATCTAAGGTTTAATAACTATTTAAAATTTTTTTATTGACGAATAATAATATATTTATTTTGAACTGTTTTACCAATTTATAAGTAATTAGAAATAGTGGATTTGTGTACTTTAAAATAATAATTAATAATAACTAATAATAACTAATAATAACTAATAATAACTAATAATAACTAATAATAACTAATAATAACTAATAATAACTAATAATAACTAATAATAA
>Ga0209735_1000067_pt1 | contig 15435 bp, 11 predicted proteins | sample BlaSpr_A8_Ref_M2_FD_187990 | JGI IMG/M metagenome (GOLD analysis project Ga0209735, IMG submission 187990) | Forest soil microbial communities from Thunder Bay, Ontario, Canada - Black Spruce, Ontario site 2_A8_Ref_M2 (SPAdes) (version 2) | ecosystem: Environmental > Terrestrial > Soil > Boreal... | reverse complement strand
TCGAGTAAACGAGCGCATTCGCGCTCGGGAAGTACGCGTAGTGGACGAAGCTGGGAATCAGCTTGGCGTGATGTCCCTGTTCGACGCGATGAAGGCGGCGCGGGATGCCGGGCTGGACGTGGTGGAAATCTCGCCGACGGCGGTGCCGCCTGTCTGCAAACTGGTTGATTACGGCAAGTTTCAGTACGAGCAGAACAAGAAATCGCACGAAGCGAAAAAGCACCAAAAAAGTTCGCACATCAAGGAAGTCAAGTTCCGGCCTTCCACCGCCGAGCACGATTATCAGGTGCGGAAGAATCAGATCATCCGCTTCCTCGGCGAGGGACACAAAGTGAAGGCCATGATTTTTCATCGCGGGCGCGAAATGGCTCACCAGGATGTGGGCCGCGCCAAGATGGAACGGTTGATGAAGGACATCACCGACTACGCGCTGGTGGAATTCGGCCCGCGCATGGAAGCAAACATTTTGCTCGCCCTGCTTGCGCCGAAGAAGGCGGGGGCAGGCGCAGCAGCCACGCCTTCGCGCCCTGCACCGGCCGCGGGCGGGCAGGCGTAACGAATTTCCTGAATGGGGACATTGTGAAAAAGAACAAGAAAATGAAATTGAAGACGCACCGGGGCGCGGCCAAGCGATTTAAGATTACGTCCACCGGCAAGGTGATGCGCTGGCATTCGGGCAAGCGTCATCTGCTCGGCACGAAGAAGCCCCGCCGGATGCGCAAGCTTTTGAACAAGGTTGAGGTGAATCCCGCGGACGTGCGGAACGTGCGTCTCGCGCTGCCCTACGGTATCAAGTAGCGAATCGAGTTTCGTGCCAGGCAGAGCGTAACCCGCCGCGGCGGGCCTGCCGGCTTGCCCTTTGTTCTCAGTAATCTGTTCGCAGTAAGCGGACGAAGGGCCGAACGAGCCAGAACTTGGCTCGGTTTGCTTCCGGGCCCGAGTAATTCGCGGGGTGACGGAAGCCATCATGAACACGCCGCGGAGATAAGCGCAGCAGCCGCTCTGTCGAGCCCCTTTTTCGGGACAGGCGTCGCCGCTTTTGCCCCTCTCCGCACCAGTGGTACCGGCTTTGAAATAAAAACAGGAGAAGCAGAGCCATGCCTCGAGTAAAACGTGGCACCAAGCGCCGCGCGCGGCGCAAAAAGCTGTTGAAACACGCCAAGGGCTTTTTCCTCACCAAGGGAAAGTTGTTTCGCTCGGCAAAGGAGGCGGTGAACCGCTCGCTGCGATACAGTTATCGCGACCGGCGGACCCGCAAGCGCGATTTCCGCACGCTGTGGATCCAGCGCATTGGCGCGGCAGCGCGCAACAACGGCACCACCTATAACCAGCTGATTCACGGGCTGAAGCTGGGCGGCGTCGAAATCGACCGGAAGATTCTGGCGGATATGGCCGTGCGTGACGCTGAAGGATTTACGGCGCTGGTCGCCTCGGCGAAGCAGCACATCGCCGCCGCGCCGAAGCCGGCGCCGCAACAACCGACCGTGTAACCGCCTTCGCTCTTGTGGGCGCGCATCAACTTTGTTCGTAGGGGCGCTGCTTGCCTCGCCCCTTTTGGCTGGACGCCGCAAACGGCGAGACGCTTTTGTAGCGCCGTCATCTTGCCGGGCGAGTCTTCTCTGATTTTGCGCGAGCTATATGCCCGAGAAATCGATCACCGAAAAAACGCTCGCCGAACTGGGCGACTCCACACCCGTAGAAGTGAGCGCTCGTTTCGCCGAGGTTCGGCAACGATTCGACGATCAAGCCGCGCAGCATTCCCCAGACCCCGAAAGCTGGCGAACCTTCGTCGTACATTGGACGGGACGAAAATCCGGAGTCCTTTCGCAAATCACGGATAACTGGCTGAAGCCGGCGCCACCCGCGTTGAAACCGATCATTGGGCAGGAACTTAACAAACTTAAAGCCCACGTTGAAACAACGCTGGAAGAGCGCCGGAAGGAGATCGAAACTGCCGCTGATGGCGCGGCGCAGGCGCGCGAACGAATTGACCTCTCGCTTCCCGGCGTCGAGCGCGCGATGGGCACGCGCCATCTGATTCGCCAGACATTCGAAGAATTGCAGCGCATCTTCCTTTCGATCGGCTTCAGCGTGGTGGAAGGGCCCGAAATCGAGACGCCCTATTACAACTTCGAAGCGCTGAACATTCCCGAGCACCATCCCGCGCGCGACAACATGGACACGTTCTACATCGAAGGTTTACCCGCCGGTTCGGCGGGCGCGCGCGGCGGCCCTGCCTCGCCGGCAGGCAGGCACCTGCTGCGCACGCACACGTCGCCGATGCAGATTCGCACCATGGAAAAGCAAAAGCCGCCGGTGCGCATCATCGTTCCCGGCAAGGTCTATCGCCGCGACAATCCCGACGCCACGCACGGATATATGTTCCACCAGATCGAAGGGCTGGCCGTCGATACGGACATCACCTTCTGCGATTTCAAAGGCACGGTCGAATATTTCGTGCGCGCGTTCTTTGGGCCGAAAGTGAAAACTCGCCTGCGGCCCAGCTATTTTCCGTTCACCGAGCCTTCCGCGGAAGTGGACGCGAGCTGCCATGTCTGCGGCGGCAGCGGCTGCCGCGTCTGCAAATTTTCCGGCTGGATCGAATTGTTCGGCGCCGGCATGGTGAATCCCGCCGTGTACGGCTTCGTGAACTACGATCCGGAAAAATTGTCGGGCTTTGCCTTCGGCATGGGCGTGGACCGCTTCGCCATGATGAAGTACGGCGTGACGGAAGTGCCGCTGCTGTTCCAGAACGACGTGCGCTTTCTGCGGCAGTTTCCCTGACAATCCGGCCAGGATTGTCATCCTGAGGAGGGCCGCTGTTTGGCCCGACGAAGGATCTCTCTTTCATGGAAGGCGGAGAGATTGGCGGCGTGTAGATTAAGTTAGGTATAGATTCCAACCGATGAAAATTCTCTACAACCAACTGAAGGAGTTCGTGGACGTGAAGGCGGCGCCCACGGAGCTGCGCGCGCGGCTTTCTCTTTGCGGTATCGCCGTGGATTCGGTGGAAGAGTCCCCGGCAGGGCCTGTGCTCGACGCCGAAATCACGGCCAACCGTCCCGATTGCCTCGGCTTTTACGGCATCGCGCGCGAAGTGGGCGCGATTTACCGCCTGGCGCTCAAGCCGGTGAAGCCTGCGTTCAAGGAATCCGCAGAAAAGGCCGCAGACGCAACGCGGGTTGAAATCGAATGCCCCGATCTGTGTGGGCGCTTCACGGCGAGGATTTTGCGCGGCGTCAAGGTGCAGCCCTCGCCCGACTGGCTGCGGCAGCGTCTCGCCGCAATCGGACAAAATTCAATTAACAACGTCGTGGACATCACGAACTACGTGATGTTCGAACTGGGCCAGCCGCTCCATGCGTACGACCTCGACAAACTCAGCGAGCACCGCATCGTCGTGCGGCGCGCGCGCGCCGATGAAAAAATCCGCACGCTCGATGGCGTCGAGCGAAAGCTTGCGAAAGAAATGTGCGTGATCGCCGACGCGACGCATGCCTTGGGGATCGCCGGCGTGATGGGCGGCACCGACAGCGAAATCAGCTTTTCGAGCCGCGATCTTCTGATTGAGGCTGCATGGTTCGATCCCATTTCGATCCGGCGCGCGGCGAAATCGCTCGGCCTGCGCACGGAGGCTTCGTATCGCTTCGAGCGCGGCGCCGACCCGGAAATGGCGGAGCTTGCATCGCGCCGCGCCGCGGAATTGATCCAACAGTTTGCGGGCGGCGAGATTCTCGCCGGTGTGGTGGACGTTTATCCCACGCGCGCGCCGGAGCGCAAGATTGAATTCACGCGCAAGGAACTGTTGCGTGTGATGGGTGCGGACATCTCGGATCGCGACATCGAGGATATTCTGAGCGCGCTCGGATTCCATCCCGTGCGCGTGGACGCAAACCGCGGAAGCGCTGGCTCGATTGTTGCCGCATGGGAATGCCGGCAGCCTTCCTGGCGGCACGATGTGACGCGCGGAATCGATCTTGTTGAGGAAGTCGCGAGGCACCATGGCTACGACAAATTCCCTCCGCGCCTGCCTCCCGCAAAGCAACCCGCGCACCGGTTGCCGCACGCCGAGGCGCGGGACCGCCTGCTCAAGCGCGTAGTCGCGCTCGGCTATCAGGAAATTCTTGAGATCCCGCTCGTGGATCAGAATCGAGACGCGATCTTTCGTCCCGAAGTTGTGCAGCCGGCCGTGATTGGCAACCCGCTGGCGGAGAATGCGTCGGTAATGCGCTCCACCGGAATCGTCAGCATGATCGGCGCGCTCGAATGGAACCTGAATCACGGGCAGCGCAACTTGCGCCTGTTTGAAATCGGCACCGCATATCAGCTCCGTGATGGCGAGCCGGTGGAGACGCCGGTGCTTACGCTTGGTGCCACGGGACTCGCACACGAGAAGGACATCTACGAAGCGGCGCGCGCGTTCAGCTTCGCGGATCTGAAAGGCGATCTCGATCGCATTGGCGAGCTTGCTAACGGCTTCACTTGGCAAGCGGGCGCACCGAACTGGCTCGCGGGGGCGCGCGCGGCGCAGGTTTCTCTCGCGCGCGACGGCAAGAGCGTGCTCGGTATCGGCGGCCAGTTGGCGGGCCGTGTAGCCGATCAGTTGAAGCTTCGGCAGGATATTTACGTCGCTGAGTTGCAACTCGAGCCGCTGCTCGTGGGCATCGAAGCGGCGCGCGCGGCCTTGCGTTTCACTCCACTCCCGCGCTTCCCCGCTGTGGAAAGAGATTTTTCGCTCGTCCTCGCGGATGGAGTCACATTCGCGCAGGTAAAAGAGACGGTCGAATTATGCAAGATAGCCGAGCTGGCAAGCATTGAGCCTGCTGACCTTTTCCGCGGCGGGCAGATCCCTGCGGGAAAATTTTCCTTGATGATACGCGTAACCTTCGTGAGCGCGCAGGCAACTCTTACAGATACTCAGATTGCCGATTTTTCTGGACGCATCGCTGCAGCGTTGTCGGCGAATCTCGGCGCGGTCCTTCGCGCGAGCTAATTCTCACAAGACCGTTGCGCCCGCCATCCCATTGGCCGACAATAGCGCGACGCGGGCTGGGCCGGGAGCACACACGTGAAAATCGAAATCTTTGATCAGACCTACAGTGTCCAGGCGGACGGGAACGAAGAATATCTGAAGGAGCTGGCCGCGTACGTGGACTCGAAAATGCGAGTCGTCGCTGAAGCGACGCGCACGGTGGATTCGGTCAAGGTAGCGGTCCTCGCGGCGCTGAACATTGCTGACGAAATGTTCACGCTTCGCCAGCATCAGGAGAAGATCGAAGTTCCGCTGCGAAAACGCGTGGAAAAGTGCGTCGCGCTCGTGGAAAAGGCTCTCGAACAGTCGAATTGATTCGCGGATGCCTTACGCGGCACAGCAGCTCACAACCTATTGGGACGCTGTAGCGTCTACTGTATGATTGGGTAAGGCCCTCTGATGGCTCCTTAGAATATGCCCGAGCGAAAGGCAATTCGGTATCTGGTGGTGACGGCGGCGATGATCACGCTGCTGCTGTTCGCTACTACGCTCGGCAGTGTCTTCCATCATCACGCAAGTTCAACCGACACGAACTGCTCCATTTGCCATCTGACGCACCAGCCGATAACGCCGCAGGTCGCCACTTGCGCGTCTGTCGTGGCGGCGGTCGCTATGCTGGCCGAAGCCCAGGAGCCAGAATTCGTCTCGAGCCCAGTGGCTCCACGTTTCCCCGCCAGAGCTCCCCCCTCGGCATAAACACCGTCCGCTCTGTGCCGATCGCGGCACATCGATTCACACTCAGCATTTTCCAGGAAGGTTGAACAACCATGCGTGCACAAGATTTGCGAGTTCTGATTTTGGCAGTCGTGCTGTGTTTTCCGGCCACAACTCAGGCGCAATCCCAGGGTCCCGTGCGCATCACGCTCGACGAAGCCATCCAGATGGCGCTCCAGCACAATCACGCCCTGGCGGCGGCGCGCACCGTGATCCAGCAAAATGAAGCGTCGGAGATTACGGCCAACCTGCGCCCCAATCCGGTATTCACGGCCGACGCGCAATTTCTGCCGGTCTTCAACCCCAATAGATTCAGCGTCGACTATATCAACACGACGGCGCAGTTCGACGCCGGCCTCAGCTACTTGTTCGAGCGCGGGAAAAAGCGCCAGCACCGCTTGCAGGCGGCGAAAGACACGACGGCGGTGACGCGCTCGACGGTGGCGGACAACGAGCGGACTTTGGAGTTCAATGTCGCCTCGCAGTTCGTCAGCGTGCAGCTCGCTGAATCCACTCTCGCCCTTGCGCAAGAGGATCTGAAGAGTTTCCAGAACACGGTGGACATCAGCGAAGCCCGCTACAAAGCGGGCGACATCAGCGAAGGCGACTTCCTCAAGATCAAGATACAAGTGCTGCAATTCCACAGTGATGTCGCGCAAGCGCAGCTCGCCAGAATGCAGGCGCTCGTCGGCCTGCGGCAATTTCTCGGATATGAATCGGTCCCCGCGGATTTCGATGTGGCCGGAGATTTCGACTACTCGCCCGTGACGGTGAAGCTCGAAGATTTGCAGGCGAAGGCGCTGCAGACTCGCCCGGATTTTCGCGCTGCCCAGCAGGGAGTGACGGCGGCGCAGAGCCAGTACGAACTGCAGAAAGCCATCGGCAAGGTGGACGTGACCGGCACGGCGAACTATGACCACGTCAGCGCTACGAGCGCGGCGTCTTTTTTCGGCAGCTTCCAGATCCCCATTTTCAACCGCAACCAGGGTGAAATCGCGCGCACACACTATGCCATCACGCAGGCGCAGGAACTCGAACGCGCTTCGAGCGATCAGGTGATGAGCGACGTGCTCGACGCCTACGAGGGAGTGCATGAGAACGACCAGGTGGTGTCGCTCTACCGCGCCGGGTATCTCGATGCCGCGAAGCAATCGCGCGACATCAGCGAATACGCCTACAAGCGCGGCGCCGCGAGCCTGCTCGATTATCTCGATGCCGAGCGCAGTTATCGCGCAACGGAGCTCGCGTACCGCCAGTCGCTCGCCGCTTACCTCACCGCGGTGGAGCAACTGCGCGAAGCCGTCGGCGTCCGGAGCTTGCCATGAAGATTCCACCAAAACGCCGCGTGAGAGCGGCTGGAATCGGGGTATTCGTCGTTGCGGCGCTGGCCGGATGTGGCTCGGAACAGCGCAGCGCCAGCGAAATGACGTCGTATTCGGCTAAAGAATCGAAGTCGGGTACGCCCGAGCTTTTCACCATTCCCCAGGAGCAGATGTCGCACGTGCAAGTGGTCACCATTCAGCCGGTGAAGCTGACGCGCACTCTGCGGCTTACCGGCGCCGTGGCGTTCAACGCATTCAGCACCACGCCCGTGATCACACAGGTCGGCGGCCCCGTCAGCCGGATCCTGGTTGTGCCGGGAGAGCGGGTGAAGCAGGGCCAGCCGCTCCTCGACGTAAGCAGTCCGGACTATTCCGTGTTGCTCGCCGCGTATCTGAAGGCGAAAGACACCTACCGCGTCACCGACAAGAACTACGATCGCGCGAAGGATCTATTCGAGCACCACGCCATCTCGGACCGCGATCTCCTCCAGGCGGAATCGGACCGCAACCTGGCGCAGGCCGATCTGTTTTCGGCCGAGCAGGGCCTGAAGGTCCTCGGTATTACGAATCCGGATAGCCTGCTGGCGAAGATGCCATCGGGCGCAGAAGTTCCGTTGCTGGCGCCCATTTCGGGCGAAGTCGTTGAACGGCTCGTCGCGCCGGGGCAGGTCTTGACGGCAGGCACCACGCAGGCGTTCACGATTTCTGATATGAGCACCGTGTGGGTGCTCGCTAACGTTTATCAAGGCGATCTCGCGTACGTAAAGAATGGCGACGACGTTACCGTGCAGACCGATTCTTACCCCGACACGTTTCACGGGAAAATTTCCTTCGTTTCGCCCGCCCTCGACCCGACTACGCGGACGCTTCAGGCGCGCATCGTCGTGCAGAATCCCGGCGAAAAACTGAAACGGGATATGTACGTCACCGTGACCGTGATCGCAGGTGCGATCCAGAATGCGATCGCCGTTCCGGACGCCTCCGTGTTGCGCGACGACGAGAACCATCCGTTCGTTTATGTGGCGACCGCATCGAACCAGTTCGGGCGGCGGCAAGTTGAGATTGGCCAAAGCCAGGGCGGGCAAACCCAAGTCTTGAAGGGCCTTTCGCCTGGCGAGAAAGTTGTTGGCGACGGCAGTTTGTTTTTGCAGTTTGCGAACTCGCTGCAGCACTAGCAGAAATCGCATCGAAATCTTGCATGCTCGAAGGAACGGCACGGCTGAAATCGTGTCCTGACGAAGCTTGACGAACAAACAATGATTCACCGAATCGTCCAAAGCGCGCTGAAGCAGCGGTTTCTGGTCTTGATGCTGACGGTTTTCATTGCTGTCGCGGGAGCCGTGTCCTTCAAGCGCATGCCCGTGGACGCCTACCCGGACCTCTCACCGCCGATGGTGGAGATCATCACGCAGTGGCCGGGGCACGCCGCCGAAGAAATCGAGCGGCTGGTTACGCTGCCCATCGAAGTCGAGATGAACGGCGTGCCGAAGATGGAGATACAGCGCTCGATCTCCCTCTACGGCCTCTCCGACATTATTCTGACATTCGAGGAAGGCACCGACGACTACTTCGCCCGGCAGGTCGTCTTTCAACGGCTCAGCGAAGTGCAGCTTCCGGGAGGTATCACACCGGGCCTTGCGCCGCTCTTCAGCCCTTCGGGCCTCGTCTATCGTTACGTCCTCGAAAGCCCCGATCGCTCGCCGCAGGAACTGAAGACCTACGAAGACTGGGTGATCGAGCGGCAGTACAAGCAAGTCCCCGGTGTCGCGGACGATTCAGGGTTCGGCGGCACGGTGATGCAGTATCAAGTGCTGCTCGATCCTGCGCGGCTCTACGGCTACCACATCACCGTCCCGCAAATCATCCAGCAGCTCGGCATCAACAACGCAAATACCGGCGGCGGATTCTATTCCCAGGGCGAGCAATTTTATTACGTGCGCGGCCTGGGCTTGGTCCGCGATGAAGCCGATATCGCCGCGGTTGTCGTGGGTGCGCAGAACGGCGTGCCGGTGCGCGTGCGCGACGTCGGCGATGTCGTCATCGGCAATGCGCCGCGCCTCGGTGAATTCGGGTTCAACAAGAACGACGATTCCGTCGAAGGCGTCATCTTCCTGCGGCGCGGCGAGCAAACGCAAACCGTCTTGAAAGGCGTCGAGGAAAAAACAAAGGAGATCAACGAGCACATCCTGCCGCCGGACGTAAAGGTGCACCCTTTCTACGATCGCAGCGATCTGGTGCACCTGACGACCGACACCGTGGAAGCAAACCTGCTGCGCGGCATGGTCCTCGTGCTGATCGTGCTGATTTTCTTTCTCGTGAGCTTTCGTGCAGCCGTGATCGTCGCGCTCACCATTCCGCTCGCCTTGCTTTTTTCGTTCATTTTTCTCCACGCCCACGACGTGGCCGCGAACCTGCTTTCCATTGGCGCGATCGATTTCGGGATCATCATCGATGGCACGCTCGTCATGGTCGAGAACATTTACCGGGAGCTTGGCGAGCGCGCCGGGCAGGAATACAAGGTGAACGACGTGATTCTCGCGGCGGCGAAGGACGTCGACCGCCCGATCTTCTACTCGGTCGCAGTCATCATCGCGGGCTACATCCCTATCTATGCGCTGAGTGGTCCTGCCGGAAAGTTATTCCATCCGATGGCGGATACGATGTCCGCCGCGCTCGTCGGTGCTTTGATCCTCACTCTCACGCTCGTGCCCGTGCTTTGCTCCTACTGGTTCAAGAAGGGCGTGCACGAGCGGGTGAACAAGCCGTTCGAATGGGTCCGCCGGAGATATGCGGGACAGCTTACCTGGTGTCTCGATCGTCCGAAGACGACGATGTTCGCAGCGACGGCCATTTTCGTCGCCACCCTGCTGCTTGTCCCGTACATTGGCGGCGAGTTCATGCCGCATCTTGATGAAGGCGCCCTGTGGGTCCGCGCCACGATGCCGTACACCATCTCCTATGAAGAAGCCAGCAAGTTCGCTCCGCAGGTGCGCGACATTTTGATGAAGTATCCCCAAGTGACAGACATTGGCTCCGAACTGGGCCGGCCCGATGATGGCACCGATCCCACCGGCTTTTTCAACTGCGAGTTCTATGTGGGGTTGAAGCCCTACGGCGATTCCTCCTGGAAAACAGGCGCGATCCATGACAAGTCGGAATTGACCGAAGACATTCAGAAAAAGCTCGCGGCGTTTCCGGGTGTAATTTTCAACTACACCCAGCCCGCGGAAGACGCCGTCGACGAAGCGTTGACCGGCCTGAAAAGCGCCCTCGCCGTGAAGGTATACGGCCCCGATCTGAACGTTCTTCAGGAAAAAGCTCTCGAGATCAAGCGGCGGCTCGCGCAAGTGCCGGGCTTTACCGAACTCACGGTCGTCCGTGAGTTGGGTCAGCCAAGCCTCATCGTCCAGGTGGACCGCGAAAAAATCGCGCGCTACGGAGTCAACGTGGCGGATGTCGAAGGAATTGTGCAGGCTGCCGTCGGCGGCCAAGCCGCCACGCAGGTGATTCAGGGTGAGAAGCTCTTTGACCTCGTCGTGCGCATGAAGCCGGAATTCCGCGAAAGCGCCCAGTCCATCGGGAATCTGCTTGTCGGCACCCCATCCGGCACCCAGATTCCGCTTACCGCTGTTGCCGACATCAAGCAAGGCAACGGCGCATCGTTTATTTATCGCGAGAACAACTCGCGCTACATCGGCGTGCAGTACAGCATCGAAGGGCGCGACCTCGAGCGCGCGGTCGAGGATGGCCAGCGCGCCATCGCCGATATCACAAAATCGCTTCCAGCGGGCTACCGCCTTGCATGGGGTGGCGAGTACAGCGAATTCCTGGAGGCCAAGAGCCAGATGGAAATCATTGGCCCGCTCGCCGTGTTGTTGATTTTCTTGATCCTCTTTGCCCTTTACGGCAACTTCAAATTCCCGGTGACGATCGCTCTCGGCGTCGTCATGACCGAGCCCGTCGGCGCGCTGATTGCTTTGAAGCTTACCCACACGCCCTTCAGCGTTTCTTCCGTTCTTGGCTTGCTCGCGCTGATGGGGGTTTCGGTCGAGACGGCGGTCATTCTCGTGTCCTACATCAATAAGCTGCGGCTTGAAAACAAAGACATTCGCACCGCCACGCTCGAAGCTTCGCTCTTGCGGTTGCGTCCCATCATGATGACGGCGCTCGTCGCTTGCCTGGGTTTATTGCCCGCGGCGCTCTCCACCGGCATCGGCTCCGACACGCAAAAGCCTTTCGCGATCGTGATTGTCGCGGGACTTATTTCGCGGCTGTTTCTCGGATTCTTCGTCAACCCGGTGCTGTACGAAATGGTCGCGCGCGACGGAGATGTACTGCAAGTATGAGATTGCCATCCAAATCGAAGCATGGCATCCGCAGGCGAATCGCCGCTTGCGTCGCGATTGTCGTGCTTCTCTTCGCCACCTCCGCTGGCTTGTGGCACCACCACGATTCCGATTCCTCGGCGACTTGCCAGATTTGCCATGTGGTGCACCATCAGCCCCTCGTTCAAGAACACGTTCGCGCGCAACTCCCCGAGCTTTTTCCAACGATGCGGCCCATACCGGCGCAGTCGCAGACGGTTGCGCTCGACCCGATCACGCTTCACGCATCTCCCCGCGCACCGCCTTCCGCGTAACTCCTTTCTCTCGAGAAGCCATCAATTGACGTTCTTGTTCCGCGAATCGTAGCGCGGAGCAAGCTCTTTTCATTTGACCAGCTACTCCACATCCCCCATGGAGCCCGCGGGGCCCATTGGGACGCACTTATACAAGGAGATGCGTGATGAGTGGATTTCGAAGATCATTCATGATTCTGATTGTGTTTTTGGGCGTTCTAACGCTCTCGGCAGTTGTTCGCGCGCAGGGCGGTGCTTTCATTGTGGGCACCGTCACCGATCCGTCTGGCGGAGTGGTGGTGAACGCAATCGTGGGAATTCACAATCCGGTCAGCGGCTATGAACGGTCGACTGCCACAGACAGCTCAGGCAATTTCAGTTTCCCGAACGTGCCCTTCAACCCCTATCACCTGTCGGTCACGGCCAAAGGGTTTGCTCCCTATGCACAGGATGTCGACGTACGATCCTTCGTGCCCGTGGAGGTAAAGATCGGCATGCAAATCGCCGGAACCGCAACCAGCGTGACGGTCGAGGGCGGCGGAGATCTCCTCGAGAACGATTCCACCGCGCACACGGATGTGGACCGCTCCCTTTTCGACAAACTCCCCCTGGAAAGCGCATCGTCGTCACTCAGTTCGCTGGTTACACTCGCCTCACCGGGAGTCGCTGCCGATTCGAACGGGCTTTTCCACGGATTGGGTGATCATGCGGAAAACTCGTTTTCGGTCGACGGCCAGCCCATCACCGACCAGCAAAGCAAGGTCTTCTCCAACCAGATTCCGCTTGATTCCGTTCAATCCCTCGAGGTCATTCAGGGTGCGCCGCCCGCCGAATACGGAGGCAAGACCAGCCTTGTGATTGTGGCGACCACACGCTCAGGCCAGGGCGTCACCACCCCCCATGGCAGTGTGACCGCTTCCTACGGCGCGTTTGGGACATCCGAGGCTGGCTTCGATCTCTCCTACGGCGGCCAGAAGTGGGGGAACTTCATCTCCGTGAGCGGGCTCAACAGCGGCCGGTTTCTCGACCCACCCGAGTTCAGCGTGATCCACGACAAAGGCAACGAGGAAAATCTGTTCGACCGCGTGGATTATCAATTTTCCTCTTCGGACTCTCTTCACGTGAACTTCGGTTACTCTCGTTCCTGGTTTCAAAATCCCAATTCGTTCGACCAGCAAACTCATTTCGTCGCGATAGACGGCCCCGCCGTTCAACTCCTCGACCCCTTGACCGGCAGCCCTCTGGGGCCCACCGATCAGCGCTCGAAGATAGGGACGTTCAACATCGCACCGACCTGGACGCACTTGCTCGGCTCGAACGCTGTGTTCACTTTAGCCGGCTTCGTACGGCGCGACCAATACAACTATTTCCCGAGCGCAAACCCATTTGACGATTTCTCTCCGGACCTGCAAGGCGAGACCTTCATTCAGAATCGGACACTCACCAACGCAGGCGCTCGCTCCAGCCTTTCCTACGTGAAAGGGATCCACAACTTGAAAGCGGGAATCACGTACGAGCAGACCTTCCTCACGGAAAATGACGGGATCGGCATCGTCGACCCGGGGCTGGTTGCAGGAATCACCCCTTCCTGTCTGAATCCCGTGACGCATCAACCAGTTCCCAATACACCCTGCGCCATCCTGGCTGCCCATGACTTGACCGGCGGCGGCGGTCTGTACACCCCGGGCGATCTTTTCACCTTCCACGGCCACACGGACGTGAAGGAGCTCGCGCTCTACCTCCAGGACACCATCACCTGGAAAGACTGGTCGTTCAACGTCGGAATTCGCGGCGACTTCTACAACGGACTTTCCAAAGCAAGGCAGGCGGAACCGCGGCTCGGTATCGCCTACAACATCAAACCGAGCAACACGGTTCTCCGCGTTTCCTATGCGCGAACCCTGGAAAGCCCGTTCAACGAGAATCTGGTCATTGCCAGCATCGGATGCGGTGTCCCATTCCTTGCCGCGCTTGTCCCGCCTCCCGGTGTCGCCTGTAATACGGGAGCGATTACTCCGGGCTACCGCAATGAATTCCACGCCGGCTTACAACAGGCGTTCGGGCGGTACCTTGTCGTGAGCGGCGACTACATTTGGAAGTACACGCACAACGGCTACGATTTCGGCGTCGTCGGTGCCACCCCTCTCACCTTCCCGATTGAGTGGCACAACTCGAAGATTCCGGGATACGCGATCCGCGTGAGCGTGCCGAATTACCGCCGCTTCTCGGCCCAGGTGGTGATGTCCAGCGTGGCCGCGCGCTTCTTCCTGCCGCAGGTTGCGGGCCTGCCCATCATTCCTCCCTCGACCGGCGTTTTCCGCATTGACCATGACGAAAAATTCAATGAGACGACGCACCTTCAGTACCAACTGTGGAAGGCCGGTCCGTGGCTTGGCTTCAACTGGAGATATGACAGCGGGCTGGTGGCCGGGGCGACGCCTTGTTTTAACCCGTTAACTGCAACGTGCGCCGGGGCGTCAACCACACTAAACGGCCAGCCAGCCATCAGCCTGATTAACACGATTTCAGGCGCGCCATTAACCGCCGATCAGGAGTTTCAGGCCGGGTTCACCTGCAATGGTGTGCATGCCACCCCGACTGTGGCTCTGCCCAGCCCGTGCTTGGCGTCGCAGTTCGGGTCCACGCTCATACAAGTGCCGGCGCCGAACAAGGAGAATGACGACCACAATCCGCAGCGCATCCAGCCGCGCAATGTGTTCGACATGTCCGTGGGCCACGACAATCTCTTCCACGGCGATCGCTACAAGTGGAGCTTGCGTGTGACCGCCATCAATGTGACCAACGAATTCGCGCTCTACAACTTCCTCTCCACCTTTAGCGGCACCCATTACGTCACGCCGCGCGCCGTAACCGCTGAGATGGGTTTTCACTTTTAGCCGAGGTGCAGTCAACGGAGAGGTGGCTCCTTCCCCGCTGCCTCTCCGCGATGGCCGTTGCCGAAAGGTGAACTGAAACCGTTGCGTAGATTCACGGCGAGCCGCATTCGGAAAATCCGGAAGTCCCTTGGATTCTCTAGAGAGGAGTTTGCCCGCACTCTATGGGCATCGCTGAGGACGGTGAAAAGCTGGGAATCCGGCCGTCGTTCGCCGGTCGGAGCGCACCACCGGTTGCTGATTCTCGTCGAGCAGAGCCTGAGCCGTCCCGCTTTCAGAGCTGCTCTCCGAGATCCCCGGGCGGTCGATCCCATGTTCTTGCTCTATCGAATTTTGATGGCGTTCTACGGGAGGGGCATCGCATGACTCCCCATCGCGTGCGGCGAATCCGCAAAGCGCTCGGCCTTTCGCAGCACGATTTCGCCCGCGTGCTGTGGGTAACGTATTCCACGCTCAGCCGCTGGGAACGCGGGCTCGCCGCCCCATTTGGAATGCACCTTCAAATCCTGGTGCTTCTGGAACAGGGATTAGCCAAGCCACGGTTTAGGTCGACCCTGCAAGATCCACGAGCTGAAGATCCGTTTTTCTTGCTTCATCAGCTGCTCGAACCGCTCTACAAGGACCGGCCCTCTCGAGCGCGATAGCGATCAACCGTCTCGCTTGCGCCGAGCAACAGCGGCGCAGCAAAGACGGACCGTGTGCGACCGCCGTAGCCACCGATGACGAGCCCCATCGCCAGCTAGATGCCACATGCCTGATTAACGCGGTGCATTCGATAGGTCGATGCAACACCATCTGATAGACGTGCAGTTTAAGGATGGTGTCTATGACCCAAGGGAAACGATCGAGACTTTC
>Ga0209735_1000062_pt1 | contig 15581 bp, 14 predicted proteins | sample BlaSpr_A8_Ref_M2_FD_187990 | JGI IMG/M metagenome (GOLD analysis project Ga0209735, IMG submission 187990) | Forest soil microbial communities from Thunder Bay, Ontario, Canada - Black Spruce, Ontario site 2_A8_Ref_M2 (SPAdes) (version 2) | ecosystem: Environmental > Terrestrial > Soil > Boreal... | reverse complement strand
GCTCTTCGGCGATTTGCCCAACCCAGGCATCCTGCGCGCCGAAATCCGCCGCCTGTTCGACTGGCTCAAGCAAAAAGGATTGACCACGGTCATTACCGCCGAGCGGGACCATCCCGACAAGCTGACCCGGCACGGCATCGAGGAGTTCGTCTCAGACTGTGTAATCCTGCTAGACCATCGTATCCGGGAGGAGATCTCGACCCGGCGTCTGCGCATCGTCAAGTACCGGGGATCGACCCACGGCACGAACGAGTATCCGTTCCTCATCGATGAACACGGCATTTCAGTCCTGCCGATCTCCTCGCTGGGCCTCGACCATGCGGCGTCTGCCGCGCGAGTCTCGACGGGCATTGACCGGTTGGATGGCATGATGGGCGCAAAGGGCTTTTATCGGGGCAGCAGCATACTGCTGTCTGGCACCTCCGGAACCGGTAAAACCAGCGTGGCGGCACATTTTGTGGATGCGGCCTGCCGCCGCGGCGAGCGCTGCTTGTATTTCGCGTTCGAGGAATCACCACGGCAGGTCATCCGCAACATGCGCTCGATCGGCATCGATCTCGAGCCATGGGTCCGCAAGGGGCTCCTGCAATTCCATGCGGCGCGTCCCACCTACGGGGGGATCGAAGAAGTCCTGCTCGTGACCCACAAACACATCTCCAGCTTCCAGCCCGGCATCGTGGTGGTGGACCCTATTACCAATCTGCTCATGGTCAGCACCCTGAACGAAGTGCGGTCCATGCTCACGCGGCTGGTCGATTTCCTGAAGACCCAGGAGATCACCGCGATTTTCACCAGTTTGACTGCGGCAAGCGGCTCCCTGGAAGCCAGCGAGGCGGACGTCTCCTCCCTCATGGACACCTGGCTCCTGCTGAAAGCGATTGAGGTGGGAGGAGAGCGGAACCGCGCGCTCTACGTGCTGAAATCGCGAGGCATGGAGCATTCCAACCAGATTCGCGAATTCGTGCTCACCAACGACGGCCTCCGATTGCTGGACGTGTACCTCGGACCCGAGGGGGTGCTGACCGGTTCCGCCCGGGTGTCACAGGAAGGGCGCGAGAAAGCAGTGGTCACGTTCCGCCGGCAAGAACAAGAGACGCGCCGGCGCGAACTGGAGCGCAAGCGCCAGATCTTTGAGGCCCGCATGGTCATGCTCCGGGCAGAGTTTGAAGTGGAGGAAGAAACAATTAAACAGACTATCTCCGAATCGGAATTACTGGGCGAGGAAATGTTGCAGGACCGCGGGCAAATGGTGCGGAGCCGGGAAGCGGACACCTCCGCCTACAAAAAAGATGGGGGCGCGCCAGCCGCGCGGAAACGCTAAATGCCGAAAACCAAGACAAAAACTCGGGCGCGGACTCGCAAACCGAGGCCCCCTAAACCGGAGTTTTGGAAGCTGCGGCTCTACGTGGCGGGCCAGACTCCCAAATCGATTCGCGCCTTTGCCAACCTCAAGGTGCTGTGTGAAAAACATTTGAAGGGCCGTTATCGGATCGAAGTGATAGATCTCTTGGAGAATCCGGAAATGGCGCGCGGCGACCAGATCGTAGCAGTACCGACCCTGGTAAGAGATCTTCCGAACCCTGTCCGAAAGATCATTGGAGACCTGTCCGACACGGAGCGGACTCTGATTGGCTTGGCCCTGCAACCAGTAGTCTGACCAAGCTCAGAAAGGTCCACATGAAAAAGCCCCCGAAAAAGACCGGCCCGGCGGGAAAGCGGAAACCCAGATCGCCCGGGGAAATGGAGCAGCCTGGCTCCCATTCTCTCCAGGCGAAGTACGTCTTGCGTTTGTATATAAACGGATCCACGTTGAAATCGATGCTGGCTGTGAAGAATATCAAACAGGTTTGTGAGCAGCACTTGAATGGTCGGTACAAGCTGGAAATCATCGACATTTGCCAGCAGGCGAATCTGGCCAGAGACGAGCAGATTGTAGCAGTGCCCACGCTCATTAAACGGCTCCCGCTCCCGCTGCGAAGGCTCATCGGGGACCTGTCGGACCAAAACAAAGTGCTCTTCGGACTGGACCTGAAAATACGAGAGTGATAGCTGGCGAAAGGCGAGAAAAGGACCTTCAGGAAACAATTGCTTTTGACGATCCGGCTCGCCTCCAGTAATCAGCAGGAATTGGTTATGGGAAATGCCGTCGTTATGGCTCGGAGGAAACGCTTGCCTGTCGATAAGAAGAACGCGCTCGTTGCAGCAGACAAGAAACACCCGACTGCCGGGTGGGAAACCTTCCTGACTGGAATCTCCAGGAGTAAAACCATTTTAGAATACGGTACGGACGACATCATTTTCGTCCAAGGAGCGCCTGCGGATTCCGTGCTCTTTCTCGTACGAGGCAAGGTGAAGCTCGCGGTTACCTCTTTAGAAGGCAAGGAAGCGATTGTCGGCACTCTGGGCTCCGGTGAATTCTTCGGCGAAGGATCCCTGGCAGGTCAGCCGTTGCGCATGGCAACGGCTATTTCAGTCGGAGATTGCAATCTTATCAAGGTTGAGAAGCCGATCATGGCACGAATGCTCCACGAAGAGCAGGGACTCGCGGAAATGTTCGTCATTCATCTGCTTTCCCGTATCATCCGATACGAAGCGGATCTCGTCGACCAGCTTTTCAACTCCAGCGAGAAGCGCCTGGCTCGGATTCTCCTGCTGCTGTCCCATTTCGGCAAGGAGAGCAGGACCGAAACTGTAGTTCCTGGGATCAGTCAGGAAATCTTGGCACAAATGGTCGGCACGACCCGGTCACGGATCAATTTTTTCATGAATAAGTTCAGGAAGCTTGGCTTTGTTGATTACAACAGCAGAGAAATGACGGTCCACAGTAGCCTCCGCAGCGTAATCCTGAACGAATAGTTCGGAACTCGAAGCGGCGCTAAACTCTTCCACACTCCCCCCTTGACACCCATTCGGAAATTATCGTCCGGCAGACGCAATTGAGAAGGCCACAGGGATGGATGCGAGGGATCAGTGAAGCTGAAAACTCGCTCATTACTCAAGCGAGCAAAAACATCATTAGTGCTCGGAGTGGAACTATTTAATCGCCCGACGGACGCGGCGCGAGCACCTTGCGTTCTTCTCATGTTCGACCATGCATTTGAAATGCTTCTGAAGGCAATCATTTTCGAAGAGACCGGCCGAATTCACAGCCCACACGAAAAGGAGAATCATGGTTTCGAGAAGTGCCTCAACAGTTGCCAGTCTCAGCTAAGTGTCATCAATGAGGATGAAGCGTTGATACTCGCAAACTTGAATGGCTTCAGAGATGCGGCGATGCACGATCTCCTCGATTTGAGCTAAGGTCTTCTCTAACGGACATGTCCGTCAAATTGGATCTCAGGATTACTTCCGAGTAGGCGACAACACGTCAGCAATTGTGAAGGCGGTCTGATGCCGCCGTATCTGCCCAGTGCCGATGTCACGAGGGAACTTCCGCTGTTCCAGAAACGCCGGCAGATGCGGTCAGGTATTTAATAAAGATCACCTCGTTCTGCGCCTCGTTGTAGAGCAGCTCATCGGCTATCGCGCGAATCATGGTAATGCCGAATCCGCCTGGACGTATGCCGAGTTGATCGCGGACGTTCGTATGTGCAATCGGTTCGTCCGCAGGCTGACCAACGGCAGCGTGGGTCAAGCCTTTGAAGCTAAAGCCTGGGCCCGGGTCTGCCACGCGATACAGCAGCATGCGCGAGGAGCGCACTTGAGCAATCCGCACTTTGCGGTTCGGATCCAGCTTTCCGCCCCACTCCACGGCGTTGAGTAGCAGCTCCTTGAACGCCAGTCCGATCGTGTTGCGCAGGTCATCCGGAAGATCGGCTTCCAGCTTCATTAGAAAGGAATGAATGCGTTCGGCAGCCTCCCGCGTGCACGGAATAAGCAACTCCACCCAATGGGGCTGGGCAGAAATGACTTCGATCGGCGGAGAAGCGTCTTGTTTGAGTGCTCGCGCGGCCACTTCAACCGCCTCTTTCGGCGGGAAAGGCTTACTCAGGTATTCATAGGCCTGCTCCCGGATAGCGCGCAGCAGCGTCTCCGGAGTGCCGTAGGAGGTCATGATGATGATTTTCGGGCGAGATTCGCCTGCGCGAACCCGGGCAAGTACCTCAAGGCCAGTCAACTTCGGCATCCAAATGTCCAGGAATACCAGATCAAAACTTTTTTTCTGGATGTTGCGCAACGCTTCTGCGCCATCCTTCGCAGCAGTAACCGCATAGCCCGCTTTCTTCAGCATACTGGAGATGGCAAAGCGAGTTGTGCGGTCATCATCGGCGACAAGGATTCTCTCTGCTAAGACCGGGGTGTGGCTCATCAATGCCACCTCATGCGGCTGGATCCAACGAACCCGCATTTCGCACCAAATGCTACCTCCGCAAGAAACACGAGTCAACCGCGGTTGATCGCAGTGACCCGCAAGAACCCGCCAAGTTGCGCAATTTCCGGCTTTGTACCAAAATGAGTGCCCTGGGTCCGGTTTTTGAGCGTTCCGATCGGGGGAACGGTGAGTTCACCAGCACGTTTCAATTCGCCAACAGAAGACGACCTGCGCGAGTTTATCGACCCATCCTTAACCCTCTTTTGTATCGTCGACACTGATGGCTACTTTAACCATGTCAACCCTGCCTGCTAAGAGATCGCAGCCTAGTCAGCGCAGGCTGCAAGTGCTAGTGGCGGAGGACGAACAAGTCAACCAGCTGGTAGCGACGCGGATCTTTGAAAAGCTGGGCCACCAGGCTACTGTTGTCAGCAATGGCCGCGAGGCGTTTGTCGCCTTCCAGGCCGGTAAGTTCGATCTCATCGCCATGGACGTGCAGATGCCGGAGATGGATGGGCTTGACGCAACGAGTGCCATCCGCGCCTGGGAGAAGACGGCAGGCACTCACACCCCCATCATAGCCATGACAGCGCATGCCATGAAGGGAGATCGCGAGCGTTGTCTAGCGGCTGGCATGGATGGCTATACCTCGAAGCCGATCCGGATCGGAGAACTTGAGCACGCGATCGCTCAACTGATCAGCCCACCAAATTCGGCGAAAGTACCAGTCTCGGAGGCGGACCAAGCAGACGGCGCGATTGATCATACGGCACTCCTCGCAGGGGTTGATGGCAATCGTCGAGTTCTGCGCGAACTTGTTCGCCTTTTTCTCGCCGATTGTCCTCGGCGTCTGGCGGAAATCAAGGAGGCAATCCGCCGCGGTGATGCCGGAGCATTGGGGAGAGCTGCGCACGCACTGAAGGGATCAGTCGGCAACTTCGCGGCAAAGAATGCTTTTGCGGCTGCCCAGCGGCTGGAGATCATGAGCAGAGATATAGACCTTGATAATGTTGGCAAAGCATGCGTAACACTCGAATCCGAACTGGCGCTCCTCAGCGAGGAGCTCAGAAAATTGACCATGAACTCTTCAATACGAAAGACAAAAACGGACAGGCGTGCCAATCTCAACCCAACCGCCGGCACGGCGGAGGGCATCACTGAGGTCCGACGCCAGGAAGCCTTGCTTAAAACCGGGGCCTTGCAGAACGCAATCCTCAACAGCGCCAACTTTTCGAGTATCGCCACCGACGAGAAGGGCGTCATTCAGATCTTCAATGTCGGCGCCGAGCGCATGCTGGGCTACACAGTCGCCGACGTCCTGAACAAGATCACCCCGGCCGACATCTCCGACCCGCAGGAAGTGATCGCGCGTGCCAAAGCATTGAGCCTTGAGCTGGGAACCACGATTAGGCCCGGCTTCGAGGCATTGGTGTTCAAAGCCTCGCGCGGCATCGAGGACATCTACGAGCTGACTTACATCCGAAAGGACGGAAGCCGCTTCCCGGCGGTCGTGTCGGTCACGGCCTTGCGCGACGCTCAAAACGCGATTATCGGCTACTTGCTAATCGGGACGGACAACACCGCTCGCAAGCAGGTCGAAGAAGAGCAGAAAAAGCTCGATCAGCGGCTTCGCGACCAGCAGTTCTACACGCGCTCTCTGATTGAATCTAACATCGACGCGCTGATGACGACCGATCCGTCCGGCATCATTACAGACGTCAACAAGCAGATGGAAGCGCTCACCGGTTGCACGCGTGACGAGCTGATTGGCGCGCCGTTCAAGAATTACTTCACCGATCCGGAGCGGGCCGAGGCGGGCATCAAAATGGTGCTGAGCGAAAAGAAGGTCACCAACTACGAGCTTACCGCGAGCGCCAGGGACGGAAAGAAAACAGTCGTGTCCTACAACGCGACCACCTTCTACGACCGAGATCGGAAGCTGCAAGGCGTGTTCGCCGCCGCGCGCGACGTCACCGAGCGCAAGCGCTTCGAGGTTGCACTCCAGGAAACGAACGTCGAACTGGAGAGCGCCAAGTCCGCGGCGGAAAAAGCCAACCTCGCGAAATCGGATTTCCTTTCCAGCATGAGCCATGAGCTTCGCAGCCCGCTCAATGCGATCCTCGGTTTCGCCCAACTGCTGGAGTCCACCTCCCCGTTGCCGACGGCCTCCCAGAAGGAGAACATTGCCCAGATCCTGCAGGCCGGCTGGCACTTGCTCAAGTTGATCAACGAAGTCCTGGATCTTGCAGTGGTCGAATCCGGGAAGATGTCGCTGTCGCCGGAATCGGTGTCCTTGGCCGAGGTCATTTCCGAATGCCAAGCCATGATGGAGCCGCAGGCGAAACAGCGCGGCATCAGCATGACTTTTCCCCAGTTGGATATCCCATACTATGTCCATGCCGATCGGACCCGGGTGAAGCAGGTGCTCATCAACCTGCTTTCCAACGCGATCAAATACAACCGAGAGCAGGGGACGGTCGAGGTGAAGTGCACTACAACCAGACCGGAGCACATTCGCATCAGCGTCAAGGATACCGGCGCAGGATTACCTCCGGAAAAGCTGACGCAGCTCTTTCAGCCGTTTAACCGTCTCGGACAAGAGAGCCGCGCAGGGGAAGGGACCGGCATAGGCCTCGTGATGAGCAAGCGGGTGGTCGAACTGATGGAAGGCGCGATCGGCGTGGAAAGCACTGTCGGTGTAGGAAGCGTGTTCTGGATTGAACTGCTTTTGACTTCGGAGCCAACATTTCTAGTTGCCAGCCCCGAATCCACAACTGCTCCCCAAGCCCGAATACCGACCGCCGCACGGCTTCGCACCTTGCTCTATGTCGAGGACAACCCGGCTAACCTGACGCTGGTCGAGCAGTTGATTGCGCGGCGATCCGACATCCGCCTGCTGACTGCGGTGAGTGGGACCCTCGGCATCGAGATTGCGCGAGCTTCTCAGCCGGAGGTAATTCTGATGGACATTAATCTGCCTGGAATCAGCGGTATCGAAGCTCTGAAAATCCTTCGCGAAGACCCCGCCACGGCGCACATCCCCGTAGTTGCTCTCAGTGCAAATGCCATGCAGCGCGATATAAAGAAAGGAATGGAGGCAGGGTTCTTCTATTATCTAACCAAGCCGATCAAAGTAAACGAGTTCATGGATGCGCTCGATGGGGCGCTGGAATTTGCAGAAAAAAACTCTGCCCGCAACTAAGTCTCTTTGATTCTCTTGATAAGTTCATCTGATATTCTTCACGCGAAAGTCCTTATCGTCGACAAGGAGGAGGTCAGTGCCCTTCTGCTCGAGCGGCTGCTGCGCGGTGCCGGCTATGTTTCCATCACGTCCACGACGGATCCGGGCGAGGTCTGCGCGCTTCACCGCAAGAATGGCTACGACCTGATTCTGCTCGATCTGGAGATTCCAGGAATGGATGGTTTCCAGGTAATGGAGGGGCTGAAGGAAATCGATACTGACGGCTACTTGCCGGTGCTGGCCGTTACCGCCCATCCGGGTCATAAGTTACGCGCGCTGCAGGGCGGTGCGAAGGATTTCATCAGCAAACCGTTTGATCTGGCCGAGGTGCTGATGCGGGTTCACAATATGTTGGAAGTCCGCCTGTTGCACGAGGCGGCCCGAAATCACGGCAAGATGCTGGAAGCCTTGGCGCTGAAGGACCCGCTGACCGGGCTTGCGAACAGACGTCTTCTAGCCGACAGAATGTCGATGGCCCTCGTCCATGCGTAAAGGAACAAGAGCACCATGACGGTAGTGTATTTGGATCTAGACGGATTCAAGGAGATCAACAACACGCTGGGGCACGGCGCCGGGGACGTCCTGCCGAAAATGGTCGCAGCACGCCTGACGGCAACTGTGCGCGAAGAGGATACAGTGGCGCGACTGGGGGGCGATGAATTCGTGATAGCGCTATGGCACGTCAGCGGTCCGGACTATGCGGCTACGGTGGCGTTAAAAGTCATCAAGGCAGTGTCGTAGCCCTACGTCCTCGAGGGCCAAACCGTCAACGTAACCACGAGCGTAGATGTCGGTATCTATCCCATCAATGGCGAGAACGCGGACACGCTGATGAAGAGCGCAGACCTGGCCTTATACGAGGCCAAACACGCGGGCACGAACGCCTATCGAATGGCGGAGCGCACGGACCTGTCCACGCACACGCGCAGTCCCAACAAATCCTGACTATTGGCAGAAAGAATGACGGCAGTGGTCTTCGTTCGTAGTCTTGCCCTGCTGTAGCTTTGTTGTCGCGTAGGCCCAACTCCTGATAAACGCTGTGGGCTCGATGGGTCGATGCCAATTATGTCATCGCTCAGTTAAGAGTCACGGTTAAGCACAGAGAATAAACTGGCATTTAGCTTGACAACAACAGTTAAGTAGCTCACGCTCATTTTGTACCGACAAAACCAGACGGCAATCTGAGCTGACAGGAGTTACCTGAAATTGCCCTTGATGTCGAGCCCCTATATTTCTTGCTGCGGTTCTCAGTAGAGAAGCACGTCGTAAGTCCACCGCCGATATTCTTTGCAGGTGACACCGTGACACAGGTTCTTGTTTTACGTAAGATTTTTAGCGCCAAGCCGCAGCAATTTATACTTGTCCTGAAGGACCCCATTAAAGTTCAAAATACTGAGTTTGGGGCCGAAGCCGAGGTCCGTACAATATTGAAGACTGTTGGGATATCCCAGCCTGAAATTGAGAAGCTTTTCGAACATGCGAACTCCAACACTAATCCCATGCCTACCACCTAATTGCTCTCCGGTTGCTTCGGCCGATTAACAGCACCCCCAACGGAAATTACTGGCCAATGGACCTAAGTCCTGATAAACGCGGTGCATTCAATAGGTCTATGCAACACCATCTAACTGTTGTGTTGAAGGGTGGTGTGTATGATCGAACGGAAACGAACGAGACTTTCTCCCACGGAGAAGAACGAGATTGGGGGTCGCTGGAAGGCCGGGCAGTCCATGCATGAGATTGGGCGCGCTTATGGCAGGCCACATCCCACCATTCGCAAGCTGTTGTTGCCACATGGGGGCATCGCTCCCATTGCGCGTCGTCGCTCGCGGCTAGCACTCACCCTCGCGGAGCGAGAAGATATTTCGCGAGGGATCGCTTCCGACTCGTCGATTCGCGAGATCGCCCGTGGTCTGAGTCGTGCCACCTCGACAGTGAGCCGAGAGATCGTACGCCATGGCGGCCGTCCTGCCTATCGTGCCCATGATGCGGACGGACAAGCTTGGCAGTCGGCTTTGCGACCCAAGCGCTGCCTGCTGGCCATGAACCGCAAGTTGCGGGATATCGTTGCGAGTAAACTGATTTTGGACTGGTCGCCCGAGCAGATTTCCGGGTGGTTGAAGAATCGGTATCCCAACGACGAGAGCATGCGTGTGTCTCACGAGACCATCTACCGTAGCCTGTTCGTTCAAGCGCGTGGCGTATTGAAAAAAGAACTGATGGACCACCTGCGGTCGAAGCGGCGCATGCGTCGCTCGCGCCATTTCAGCGAGCATGGACATTCACGGGGGCAGATCGTCGATGCCATCTCGATCCGCGAACGGCCAGCGGAGGCGGAAGACCGAGCGATCCCTGGCCACTGGGAAGGCGATCTGCTGGCCGGAGGAAAGAACAGCTACATTGCAACGCTGGTGGAGCGGCATTCACGCTTTCTCATGCTGATCAAGGTGCGGAGCAAAGATACGGCGGTGGTCGTGGCGGCGTTGAGCAAACACGTTCGTAAACTTCCGGCGACCTTGCGCCGCTCGCTGACCTGGGATCGCGGGTTGGAGATGGCCAAGCACAAGGAGTTTACGGTAGCCACGAATGTGCAGGTCTACTTCTGCGATCCACAAAGTCCCTGGCAACGTGGAACGAATGAAAATACAAATCTCCTCCTGCGACAATATTTCCCACGAGGAACCGACCTATCCGCCATCTCTCAAGAGCAGCTCGACCAGGTCGAGCTGCTCTTGAACCAACGCCCAAGAAAAACCCTAGGATTCCAAACTCCGGCGAGTAAACTCCAAGCAAGTGTTGCGTCAACCATTTGAGCCGGCAGCGGTTCTGGGAAACTGGCCGGATTGCTACCGAGAAGTCGGCTAGTGTTTACGAACGAATTGCGAGTGTTTCTGGGCGAGCGCCGGAAAACCGCAAGTCAACGAAGTGTGCATGATCAAACTGTCTCACTCTAGGGGTTCACTCCAGTGCACGAAAAACGGAGCGTTCGGGCCCACGCGATTTTCTTAAGTCTTTTGCAATCAGGAAGAAAGTGGTGGACGTGGCCGGGATCGAACCGGCGACCCCCTGCTTGCAAAGCAGGTGCTCTCCCAGCTGAGCTACACGCCCATACTTGCAACACAGCCATTTTAAGACACTTTCGACTACGGTGCATCTCCGATTGCCGTGTTGATGTGCCTGCTCACATCGTATCCCACTGGCGAGGATGAAGTGATTGAGCGAAAAGTGGCGATTGGAGTGGGTCGCCCGGCTGGCGGGAGTGCCAACCAGTGGCTTGTTTGGCTATTTCCAGGCTCCCAGCAGGCGCCGCAGCAGAAGCAACTCTCCCAGGTGATAGGCGTTGTGATCCGCCACGAGCAGCGCTTCGCGCAGGATCGTTTGACCATCACCGTGGGCAAGGGGTCCGAAGAAATCCGTTGATTTGCTTTCCAAGATCTTGATCATCGCTTTCAAGTCGGAGCGAAACGCATCCGCGCTTTTGTTCCAGGCTTTATTGTCAGGAGGAGCCTGCGTCTTCGGCCAATATCCCGCGGGGAACTCGGGAGAAACATGCTTGGGGTTGCGTGTGAATTCCAGGATGTCCCGCTGAGCGATGCGCATGTGCTCCAGCACTTCCCACGCGGAGTGCGCCGCGCCCTCTGGCTTTTTCCCTTGCAGATTCGCCGGCCAATTCTTCACGGTACTCTCAAAATCCACGTGAGCCTGGCCGCCTTTGAGAAGTTCCACCAAATGCTCTTGCAATGACCTTTGTTTTTTCATGCTCTCCATCCAGTGTGTACCGCCACCCGTCCCGACGGGGGGAACTTACAAGGGTGGCGGACAAAGCCGGCGCCCACGTCACGTTAAGCGGCATCCCAGCACGTCCATGATAGTCGCAAATCGCGGGACGCATAGCCTGGCGACACGTTTAAAGATGATTAGTCTTGAAGATGCCGGAGACGCGGCACACTAAGGTCATCGAATGTTCGCAGAAGATTGATGAAGAATTTACGAACGGTATGGTCTCTTAATCGGAGCCGGGGACCGCGCACGCCAGGGCAGAGAGCAAAGTTCAAGGAGCAACATCCATGAGATTCGTGCAAATTTTTCGGGCGGCGCTATTCGTGCCGCTGATTCTAGGATGGCTGGCAGTGGAGCCTGCCCGCGCCGACGGCAACCTGAGGAAGGTGAAGCACGTGGTTGTGATCATGCAAGAGAACCACTCGTTCGATAACTACTTTGGGGCGCTGGCCTACGCGCCGGGCAGCCCATACCACAGCGGCCTGTTCGGCTGCCGAAATGGGGACCACTCTTGCGTCGACGGACTGGCCTGCGTGCCGGACAATAACGGGGGATTGCGCTGCTACAACGCAAACCGGGATGACGATGGGTCGCTGGTTTCCGTCTTTCATGACTCGAGGCGCTGCGCTTCGCCCGACCTGGATCATTCCTGGCTGGGGACCCATCAGGAAATGAATTTCCTGCGCCCGAACAGCACTCGGCGATTTTCGCTGAGCGACGGGTTCGTTCGCGTGAACGACAAGACTGAACAAATTGACAACGGGGTCGAGAATCCCACCGATGACCAGACCATGGGGTTCTATACCCAGGACGACATCCCCTTTTATTACAACCTGGCCAGTCAATTTGCGATCAATGACCGCTACTTTGCGTCCGTGCTCGGCCCGACATTTCCGAACCGGTCCTATCTGATGGCAGCAACTTCTTTTGGGCACCTGACGACCAGCGACACGTTTCCGCCTCCAGGCGGCTACAAGCCCGTCAACGGAACGATTCTAGACCTGCTGGAGAAAAATAATGTGAGCTGGGCGGATTATTTCCAGGATGCGCCTCAGGCCGGCTCTTTCCGCTTATTCGGAACAACCGGGATCGATCCCCACTTCTTTCCGCTCCCGGTGCTTTTGCAGCAGGCAGCGGGAGCGCCCAACCTGCCGCCCCTCCCCAGCGTATCTTTTGTGGACCCGAATTTCGGCTTGTTTGGCACCGCCAGAGAGAATGACGAACATCCGCCAACCGATATTCAACGCGGACAGGCGTTTGTCTCCCTGGTGGTGAACGCGTTGCGCAACGGTCCCTATTGGCAGGACACGGTTATCTTCATCACGTATGACGAGCACGGCGGATACTTCGACCACGTGGCTCCTCCGGCAGCGCGGCAAGAATCTTCGCGGACGCCGGACGGTATTTTCCCAGGACAGTGCGCGGACCTCTCGAACCCTCCGCTGAGCCTTCAGCCTGGCGGGGGAGCGGAGTGCGCGCATAATCCGTTTAGCGCGACGGATACTTCGGTGAATGACGCCGCGGCGCTTTGCCCGGAGTTCGCCGCGGATCCGACCGGTGCGTTTCCGGCGGATTGCGCCGCGTTTGACCAGTTGGGAGTGCGCGTGCCGTTCATGGCCGTGTCGCCGTTTTCGAAACAGCACTACGTTTCGCATACAGTGGGCGATCACACGTCGATTCTGGCGTTCATCGAGAAGAGGTTTTTGAGCGCCGACGCAACCGATGGCGGCCATGACGAAGACAAGGGAGGGATCACTCGGCAGTTCCTGACACTACGCGACAAGCATGCGCATGCGCTTGAGGATCTTTTCGATTTTGACAATTCTCCGTCGCTGAATACAGGGGTTACAGTGGCGGCCCCTCCGGCGCAGGACTGCACGCCCAAGTAGCAGGAGAGCGCAACGAGAATGGGCCGTGGGCCTGAGTAATCTGTAATTAGTAATCAGTGATTAGTAACGCGCCGGAAAAAAACGAGAGAGAACACCCCGCGTGCAAAAGCGGCACGTGGGGTGTTCTCGTTCAGGACGAAACCTGCTTGCTAATCGCGATCCGGGTGACTATGGCGCCAGTTCCAGTAATGTTGCTGGTAGCTATGCTTCCGGTGCTCGTACGCGAGATACGAGTCGTGGCGTTCGTTCTGGTAGTTCCGGTAGGCGCGGTCTTCGCGGTCATCCCAGTTGTGGTAGTCGTGGTGATGTGAGTCGTAGACGCGAATCTGGACATGCTCTTCCTGCGCCGCCGCCGCGGCCCCGATGGGACCGCTGACTGCGAGGGCCGCCGTCAAGAACAGTCCGCTTACAAGTAGTTTTGCTCGATGCATATAGTGTTCTCCAGACCGCAATCCCTGGATTCACGATCTTGAAATCACGGTAGGCTTCACTATGCACGTGGTGTAAGCGGAAAGATGCTCTCTATTGAACATGATGACAAAATTGTAAGACTCCTTTTTCAAGCTCCGGGGGGTTACATCTTTTTGGCGTAGTGTTCGCCAAAGAAATCGCGCGCGTTCCACGTGGGGCGCGCCTGATCCTGCGTGATCAGCCAGCCACACAGGTACGCGAACTGCGCGCATTTTACCGCCTGGTCGAAATCGAGCCCCGGCTGCTGCATGTCGTCCTGTGGTTGGTGATACCGCGTGGCTTCCCAGTCCTTGAAGATGGCCGTGGGATCGATTTTCGAGTCGTTGGACTTGAACCCCGGGGTAGGAAAAACCGCGGGAATACCCTGCTTCACAAAAGAATATTGATCGCTGCGGATGAAGATGACTTGCTCGGGCATGGGGTCTGGGCTGAGGTGCAGGTGAAGGCGCTCGGCGGCGCGCTTCACGACTCCATCGCATGAGAGACGCCTTTTTGAGTTCCGGATGAAATTTATCGCCAGATAGCCTATGCAGAGCTTGGACGGGTGTCAAATGGACGTGGTGAGCAGCTATTCGAAATCAGTCACCGAAAACTTGCAGGATGGGCTCAGGAGGCGTCGGGAGGTTCGGGGTGAATGGTGACGCGGGAGATTTGCGGGAAGCGCTCCTTGACGCTGTCTTCGAGGGCCGCGGTGACATCGTGGACGCGGGTGATGGAGAGGTCGCCCTTCATCACGCAATGACAGGAGACGAGGATATGGTGCTCGACCTGGCGGACGCGGACTTCGTGGCAGTCTATGAGCTCGTCGTAGGTGCTGGGCATGCCGTTGAGGAAAGATTCCACGGACATTTCCAGTTGGCGCATCTCCCCGGCGCGGGTATCGGGAGTGGCGATGTGGCGGCCAAGCGGCTCGATGTGAATGTTGACGTCGACATTGCCCTTGCCGAGTTCGCGGATGCCGTCTTCGAGTTCGGTGGCCCGGCGGTGGGCTTCGCGAAGGCTGAGGTTTTCATCCACTTCGAGGTGAAGTTCGACGAAGAGATGGCTGTCCTGCTGCGATGCGGTGACGTCGTGCACAGCCAGGCCGAGGCGGAGAGCGACAGCTCGGACGGATTCGAATAGGGTCTCATCGCGAGGGGCGCGGGGTTCAGCGTGAACGATGACGTCCGCGGGAACGATCTGCGCAATACGCTTTTCGATTTTGTCGGTGAGGGCGTGGACTTGCTCGAGATTGGCGGTGCGGGCGACGCTGACCGTGGCGTCAACGAAATAGCGATTGCCGGCGCGGCGGAGGCGCACGCGTTCAACGTGGAGAACCCCTTCGATATTTCCGACCTCGGTGACGAGCTGATCCTGCAACCCCGCGGGAGCGGCGTCGAGAAGTGCATCGAGGGTGCGGCGGCCGAGTTGTGAACCGACCCACAATATGACGCCGGCGACGGCGAGGCCCGCGAGCGAGTCGGCGTAGGAGAGCCAGGGAAGATTCCAGACATTGCCGGCCCACACGAGCGCGACGCCGAGAATGACGACAATTGTGCTCCAGACGTCAGTCGAGAAGTGCAAAGCGTCGGCTTCGAGGGCTTCGCTGGAGTAGCGTTTGGCGACGGCATTGAGTGTGCGGGCGCGGGTCATATCAATCGAGAGGGCGACGAGCAGAATCAGGATGGCGGTGACGCTTGGCTGGATATGGACGGAGTGGAAAAAGAGACGGTAGAAGGCTTCGTAGATGATGTACACGGCGGTGAGGATCAGCAGGCCGGTTTCGATGAACGCGGAAAAGTTTTCAAACTTTCCGTGGCCGTAGGGGTGGCGCTCGTCAGCAGGCTGGTCGGAGACGCGGACAGAGAGAAACGTGATGACGGCGGCAACGAGATCGAGGCCGGAATGC
>Ga0209735_1000061_pt1 | contig 15648 bp, 13 predicted proteins | sample BlaSpr_A8_Ref_M2_FD_187990 | JGI IMG/M metagenome (GOLD analysis project Ga0209735, IMG submission 187990) | Forest soil microbial communities from Thunder Bay, Ontario, Canada - Black Spruce, Ontario site 2_A8_Ref_M2 (SPAdes) (version 2) | ecosystem: Environmental > Terrestrial > Soil > Boreal... | reverse complement strand
AAGCGGCTTGTCGGTGGCGCTCATCGAATCGAATGCAAAGAAGGCCACCTTTCTCTCCGAAGTAATTCGGGAGCTGCACCTGAATCATTGCGATGTATTTCGCGGCCGAATGGAATCGTACGCGGCGGACAACGGTGGGCGATTCGATTTCATTGCCGCGCGAGGTCTGGGGCAGCACGATGAAATGCTGAAGTGGGGGCGTACAAAGCTAAGTCCGTCGGGAAAAGTGGTCCTTTGGCTTGGCGAAGAGGATGCGGCGGAGATTTCACAGTCTGCCGGTTGGAAATGGAGCAGCGCAATCCTGATTCCCGGCTCAGATCGGAGAGTCCTGCTAGTCGGATCTCCTTTGTAGGCGGAAATTGTTCCACGTGGAACATTCTCGCTCTGCTGGCGGCATTGCGGTGCAGCGTTACGTGCGAATTTCGCATGTTCCACGTGAAACATCTTGCATAGAAGAAAACGTTTCTGCTACATTGCAGTCCTTCTGGGGGAATACGCATTTTGGCGCGAACGATTGCCATCGCCAATCAAAAAGGCGGTGTCGGCAAGACGACAACGGCAGTAAACCTCGGCGCATCGCTGGCTGTTGCCGAGCAGCGCACCCTCATCATTGACTGCGATCCGCAGGGAAACACCACAAGTGCTCTCGGCTTTCCAAAGGACCCCGCCAGAAGGACCCTCTATCAGAATTTAATCCTGGGGGAGCCGCTCGAGCGAATTGTCATGCCCACGCAGGTAGAAGGACTGGACATCATTCCTTCCGATAAGAACCTCGTGGGGGCATCGGTCGAATTGGTCTCCATGGAAGGCAGGGAGTATAGGCTCAAACAAACGCTGCAGGCCCTCAAGGAAAAATACACGTTCATTTTCATTGATTGCCCGCCAGCACTGGACTTATTGACGCTGAATGCTCTCGCGGCGAGTGATTCTGTGCTCATTCCCATCCAGTGCGAGTACCTGGCCCTCGAGGGCGTCTCTGAGCTGCTGGACACGCTAATGCGCCTCCGCCGCACGATTAATCCAGCCCTCGCTATCGAGGGGATCCTTCTGACGATGTATGACGACAGGACCACACTATCCAAGCAGGTTGCCGCTGACCTGCGAAGCTTCTTCGGCTCGCAAGTCTTCGAGTCGGTGATCCCACGTAACGTCCGGCTGGCCGAGGCGCCCAGCCACGGAAAGCCAGTGATTTTCTACGACATACATAGTAAAGGAGCAGAAAGCTATATTCTGCTAGCCAAGGAGGTTATTGCCAATGACAAGAAACGCCTTGGGCAAGGGGCTGAGCGCTCTGATTCGGGAGCCGGAGTCGCCGCTGCCGCAACCGCCGGAGCCGGTGGTGGCCCCGTCGGGCCCAGCAACACAGGGGAGAACAGCGGCGGCGGCAGCGCCAGCTCTGAGTGAAGGCCTTCTGCAAGCCGACATCGACTTAATCGATCCCAGCCCCTACCAGCCGCGGACGCGCTTCCGCGAAGAGGCTCTCGAGGAACTGGCGCGTTCCATTCGCGTAAGCGGCATTGTGCAGCCACTCATCGCTCGAAGGTCCGGCGCACGCTACCAGCTCATAGCTGGAGAGCGCCGTTGGCGCGCGGCTCAGAGGGCGGGCTTAAGCCGCGTTCCCGTCGTCGTGCGGGACGTGCCTGAAGAGATGGCGCTTGAAATGACGCTGGTTGAAAACCTCCAGCGCGAAGACCTAAACCCGATCGAGCAAGCCAACGCTTTTCAGAGACTTATAGACGAATTCAGCCTTACGCAAGAACAGGTGGCCGAGCGGACCGGCAAGGATCGCGCCACGATTGCGAACTCGCTGCGCCTGCTGAAGCTGGAAGAGCCCATCCAGGATTTCCTCGAAGAAGGGCAGCTCTCGGCCGGCCATGGCCGCGCTCTTCTGGCCATTGGAAACGCAGCCGAACGCCTAGCGATCGCCCGCCGAATCGCCCGCAGCGGGATGACCGTGCGCCAAGTGGAAAAACTGGCCTCGCGGGGAAATCGCCAACGCCCAGCTTCCACGCGTCTCGCCCCGGATGCAAATACGAAGGCGGCGCTCGATGATTTACAGCGGGAATATGGAACGCGCGTTCTGCTGCATCCGAAGCGAGGCCCCAAGCCCGGAGAGTTAGTCTTTGAATACTACGATGATAGCGATTTAACGCGCCTTTACGACCAGCTGATGCGAAAATAGCACGACGCATGCAAGGGAGAGGTCGGAATGCCTTGGGGATGGTTTGACCGCAAGCGGCACGATTCAGGCGAATGGACCGGCTTTCTAGAAAAGGGCGTTCGCCTGGATGGCAAGCTGGATTCCACGGGCACGATTCGAATCGACTCCGAGATGAAGGGTGCGCTCAGCTCCGACGAAACCCTCATCCTTGGCGAGAACGCGCTCATCGAAGGTGAAATTACGGCGAACTACGTGGTGATTGCCGGGCGGTTTGATGGAATCATTCGAGCAAAAGGAAAGGTTGAGATCCAAGCCAAGGCCATCGTCACGGGCGAAATTCATACGCCCTGCTTGATCATTGAGCCGGGCGCCGTTTTCGACGGCCGCTGCCACATGCTTGCCACAACCCAGGCCGCGAAGACCATCACGATTCCGATTCGCTCGGCAGCTCACGCCTGACCGCGGCCCTTCCGCGCAATTCAGCGATTGTAAGATCCCACCTTAGGTGCAGCTGCCGCGCACAACTTCAGACCTTCTTGAATCGCGGCGTCCTGATCGGTGTGCGGAACCGCGGATGCCTCCGCGGCTTGAAAGAGTTTTTCAGCGTCGGCCACGCGGTTGAGCTTCGTGATGCAGATTCGGCCCGCTGCAACCAGCGCTTGAACGGACGCGCGCTCGGTGGGATTCTTCTCGGCCACGCGCTGATATTCCATCACCGCGCGGTCCCAGCTCCGCTCGGCTTCAAGCCACCGGCAGAGCGCCATCCACAAGCCGCGGGGAAGCTTCTCGCCACCAGCGTTGGTGAACTGCTCGTAATAATTCCAGGCGGTCTGATTCTCGCCGGACGCAACATACAGCCGGCAGAGCGTTGCGAGCGTCTCCTTCTGTCCGGCATAGTTTTGCTGTTTTTCCTGAGCCTTCAACAGCAATTCCTGCCCTTCGATGGAGTCAGGCTGTTCCGCGACCAGTTGCTTCAAATCCGCGATGGCTGCATCGGGCTGATCGCTTCCAATGGCTTCCGCGGCGCGGGCGATGCGCGGGTCAACCGCCAGCGAGACTTTCGACTCGATGGCCTTGTTCGCCGCGCTTTCCAAGCCGGTCTTGCTCAGAATCACCGCGCCGATCATCCCAAACGCGAACCCGCCGATGTGCGCCCAGTAAGCGACACCGGCCTGGATCCCCTGCGACGCGGTCAACGCGCCCCAAAACACCTGAATCACGAGCCACAAAGGCAAAATGATGTAGGCAGGGACCAATTTGTACGCGCGCACAAGTCCAAACGCCCAGATCCACATGAGTTTGATTTTCGTCTTTGGGAAGCGCGCAAGAAATCCGCCCATCAACCCCGCAATCGCTCCCGACGCGCCCACGACGGGAACAAAGCTATCGGGAAACACGGCGGCATGCACGAGAAAGGCGAACACGCCGGACACCAGGTAGAAGATCGGATACACCACGCGGCCCCAGGCATCCTCCAGAACAGTGCCCGCGAGCCACAGGAACCACATGTTGAAGATGATGTGCAGCCATCCGCCATGAAGAAAACTGGCCGTGACGTAGCTCCGAAGAGTGGGGCGGTATGGATGAAACGCGTAGTTCCAGGCGAGCGAGTCGTTGTGAAATTGCTCGATCTTCGAGCAGAGTCCGACCATTTCGGCGTTGATGTCCGTGTCGGTCGGCTTCCCCGACTGCATTTGAGAGTCCCACTCGTCCACGGGCCGCCGTGGCGACGCCAATTGCTTGTAGATCTCGGCATGCTCGCGCTTGAACGCTCCCACCATCTGCGACACGTCGGGCGTCATTTGTGCGTCGGGGTAGCGCGCGCTTAGAAGAAGGATGTGGAGCTGGACGCGCCCAGCGTCATGCAACTCCTTTTCGATGCGGCCATTGGTTGCAAGGAAGATGACGAAGTTCAGCGCGATGATGACGATAGTCACCCAGGGCCAGCGGCGACCTCTCAAATTTTCGTGTGCAACCGGGATCATCATTGCCGCACGTCCAGTGTGTGCCCCGGCAATTTCCCGGACACGGCGGAAGCCACGAACCTTTCGTCGCTACCAGGCTGCGCCGTCGCGGAGAATCGCCGAAGAAAATTTCCCTATCTTGCGATTGTAGGAGCCTCTCAAAAAGCCTAACCGGAAAAATCTGGAACCGATGCATAAGGGGTAATAGTACTTCGCAAGTGATGGAATCTAAAGAGTTAACGGTACAGGACTGCCTGCCAGGTCAGCGTAAAATCGCGAGCCGCGCTCTCTTGAGCCATATCTCGCAAAAACTGTTTTGCGGAGCGGCGCTCGGAACAATGAGGGCCTATAATCGTTAATTCTATTCGAGGTTAGCGATGCCACTGAAAGAAGCTGTCCGGTTGACGGAAACAGCCAAAGCCGCGGGTTGCGCGGCGAAACTCAGCCCCAGCGTACTCGACCGCGTGCTGAAACGCCTGCCCCGGCAAAGCGATCCCAACGTGCTGGTGGGCTTTGAAACCAGCGACGACGCCGCAGTCTACAAGTTGACTGACGAATTGGCGCTGGTGCAGACGATCGACTTCTTCACGGCCATTGTGGACGACCCGGCGCTCTTTGGCCAGGTGGCCGCGACCAATTCGCTTAGCGACGTCTACGCGATGGGGGGCCGGCCGATTTCCGCGCTTACGGTGGTTGCGTTTCCCGCGGCGAGCGCGCCGGAAATCCTGGAAGAAATTCTGCGCGGCGGCCTCTCGAAGATGATGGAAGCAAATTGCACAGTCGTCGGGGGACATTCCATCCGCGACGATGAACTGAAATTTGGTTACGCGGTCACCGGGCTGATTGATCCGCGGCGCATCTGGAAGAACGTCGGCGCGCGGCCGGGAGATGTTCTGCTGTTGACGAAACCGCTCGGCACCGGCGTGATCGCCACGGCATTGAAGCAACGCCACGCGGAGGAAGCATGGGTGGCGGCAGCAGCGGCTTCGATGACGCGCCTGAATCGCGAAGCCGCCGACGCCCTGCACGAGGTTGACGACGCTGCCGGCGCAGGCGAGCGTCCTGTGCATGCCGTCACCGATATCACCGGCTTCGGGGCTTTGGGCCACGCGCGAGAGATGGCCATTGGCAGCGGCGTTTCGCTGCGCATTGACCATTCGCGATTTGCGTATTTGCCGGGCGCGGTGGAGGCGGCGCGTGCTGGCTTTCTCTCCGGCGGCCTGAAGAACAACCGCGAATTCGTGGAAGGCTGCGTCGCCTTCGCTCCCTCCGTGCCCGAAGAATTCCGCGCGCTGCTCTACGATCCGCAGACTTCCGGCGGCTTGCTCGTCGCGCTCGCGCCGGAAGCCGTCAAAGCAGCGCAATCCGCGCTCGAACGCCGCGGCATTGATGGCCGCGTCATCGGCGAAGTCTTTGCCAAGCGCTCTCCCCTTATCGAGATCATCTGACCCGCGCCGAATCGTGTACACTTCCTCCTTTTCGCATCTTTCATGGACACCGTAACTCACGGCATCGTCGGCTCGCTGATCGGCAAGGGATTTTTCTCGGACCGCTATGGGCGTGTGGCCACGTTTGCAGCAACGGTCGGCGCCATGTTCCCGGACACCGACGTAATCGCCGAAGCCTTATCGAATGACCCTCTCGCCGTCGTGAAATTCCATCGCGGCATCACGCACTCCTGGATCGGCCTGCCGTTTTTTGCGGCGTTTCTCGCATGGCTCACGCGATGGGTTGCGCGCCGCCGGGGTATCGACGCTCCGTCGTGGGGAATTTTGACTCTTATCTACGGCGTGGCCATCGCGAGCCATATTGCTCTCGACGGCATGACCTCGTTCGGCACGCGCATGTGGGACCCGATTTCGCAGGATCGCGTGGCATGGGACCTGCTGTTCATCATCGATTTCCTGTTCACGGCCATCGCGTTGCTGCCGCAGGTGGCTGCCTGGATTTATCGCGACTCCGCAAAATCCATCTTCCGCGCCACGGGAATGTGGGTGCTGTTCACTCTTGCAACGATTTCCGTGTGGTTTTTGGCTCGCCGCGTGGGCTTTTCGTTTCATTTCTGGGCCGCCGCGCTTGTGAGCGTTGCGATCGCCGCGCTCTTCTTTTTGCCCGCAGCCGGAGGAAGGGGCTTTCGCATCAAACGCGCCGCATGGTGCCGGGCCGGCACATATGCCATGGTCGCGTATATCCTGGCTTGCGGAGCGGCGCATCACGCCGCACTCAAGCGGGTCGAGGATTTTGCGGCGGCCAATCACATCGCGGTGGAACGCATGGGCGCGCTGCCGTTGCCTCCCTCGCTTCTCGATTGGGGCGGCGTAATCCGTGCAGCCGACGGAGTGTATGCGTCGCGTTTCGACCTGCGTGATTCATCCGCTCCGGCGTTTCATTTGACCGCGGATTCGCCTCCGGACATCTTCACGATGCGCGCGATGCAGCTTCCGGAAGTCCGCCTCTATTGGACGTTCGCGCGCTTCCCCGTGATCCGCAGTTCAACCGAGGACGATCGCACCACTGTCGAGTTTTTCGACCAGCGCTTCATCAGCAGAAGGCGGCGGGAAAACGACCCGCAGCCGTTCACCTATCGCGTGGTCTTCGATTCCGCCGGGAACGTTCTCGAAGAGGGCTGGCAATCGAACGGATTGCTTTTGCGGCGCGTGTTGAAAACTTTGAAACCGCGGGCAGGAGACACACCATGAAAGTCCTGATCTTCAGCGATATCCACGGCGATCTGCGCTCGCTCGAACGCGTCGTCGCGCGGCCGGCGGATATCTACATAGCCGCGGGCGATCTTTCGACGTTCCAGCAAGGGCTCGACCGCTGCGGCGAGGTGTTGAAGCCTCTTGGCAAACGCGTTTGGGTTCTGCCCGGCAATCATGAAACTCACGACGATACGCGCAATCTTTGCGAGCGGTTCGGCTTCACGGATTTTCACCGCCAGATCAAGACTCTCGGCGCAACGCAATGGGCCGGCCTGGGCTACAGCAACATCACCCCGTTCAACACGCCCGGTGAATATTCCGAGGAGGAAATTTCAAAAGCACTTGTCGCCTTCGAAGGAATCAAGCCCTTGTACCTTGTCGTCCATTTTCCTCCCTATGGAACCAAGCTCGACGAGTTCGCTCCGGGCAAGCACGCTGGCAGTCCCACGCTGCGCCAGTGGGTCGAGCGCGTCCAGCCGGTTTATCTGTTCTGCGGCCACATCCACGAATGCGCCGGAAAAGAGGATCGCCTCGGCTCGACGCAGTGCTTCAACATCGGCAAGCAAGGCCATACTTTGGAAATTTAGGCGGCTGCTTCGCGTTGAACGGAAAGTTCCTGGGGATTATTTCTTCGTGGCGGGATAAACCACAAGCTGGCGCCGGTCGCCCACGCCTTCGCTCGTCGTGCGCACTCCGGCGGCGCCGGTCAGTTCGAGATGAATGATGCGCCGCTCGCGCGACGTCATGGGGTTGAAGCGGAATGGCTGGCCCGTTTCGCGGACGCGCTGCGCGGCCACGCGTGCCGTCAGTTTCAGCTCTTCCAGTCGCGCGGCACGGTAACCCCCGCAGTCGAAGCGCACGCGATCGTGCAGCCGGTAATCGAGATGCAGCCAGCGATGCGCGATGTGCTCGAGAGCAAGAAGCAGCTCCGCGTTGCGTTCGAGCAAGAGACCTTCATCTTCTCCGCTGAACGTGACGGCGATCTCCGCCTCTTCGTTCGCTCCGCCTGTTCCACCCGCCGCAACATTCACGGCATATTTCACCGCAAGATTCATCTCGCGCACGGCCAGGTCGAGAAAGCGCTTGAGCTCCGCCGCAGCGCGTTCCCGGTCGAGCGGCGCTTCGTTGTGATGGTGTTCCCTCGCCGCAGGAAACCTGGAAGTCTTCCGCGCCGGACGCTGCTCGGCAGGCCCGTTCCCGGCCACTGTCTTCTCGTCGCTCATTCGTTTTTCTTCTTGAATTTTGACCTGGAAGGAAGCGGATCCGTTCGATTCAGATAAAGTTGCTGGCCGACGGCGACCAAGTTGCTCGTAAACATGTAAAGGTTGAGCCCGCTCGAAAGCCGAAAAAAAATAAAGCCCATCATCAGCGGCATGAACGCCAGCATTTTCTGCTGCGCCGGGTCCGCCGATGCCTGCGGCGTCATCTTCGTGGTCAGATACATTGTGATGGTCATTCCAATCGGCAATATGTAGTACGGGTCCATCGCCGAAAGGTCGTGAATCCACCCGATCCACGGCGCATGCCGCAACTCAATCGCGCCGTTCAACACGCGCCACAGCGCCCACCAGATGGGCATCTGGAACAGCATCGGCAGGCAGCTTCCCATCGGGTTGATCCCTTCCCGCTTGTAGATCGCCATCACTTCTTCGTTCATCTTCTGCTTGCGCGGATCCTTCATCGAGTATTTCTTGTAGCGGTCCTGAATCGAGCGGACTTCCGGCGCCACCTTCTGCATCTTCTGCATCGAGCGCCAGCTCTTCATCTTCAGCGGAAACATCGCGAAGTTGATGACCAGCGTCAGGATAATGATCGCCCAGCCATAATTCGGTATGTACTTGTGGAGCCATTGCAGGATAAACAGGATCGGCTTGGCGATCACACCCGTCCAGCCGAATTGGACCAGTTCTTCGAGCGACGGCTTTACCTGGGAGAGCCGCCCCAGATCTTTCGGCCCCACATAGATGCGCGCCCGCACGGGGCCGGGAAGAGGCGACCCCGCGGCCATCTCCGCCTCCGGCTCGCTCGCCGGCTTTCCGTCGTCCACGATGCTGTGATCCTGCGTCCAGTGCCACAGCGATAGGTCCGTGCCGTCGGCCAAAAACGTCGCGGTGAAAAACTGGTCCTCGACGCCGGTGAATTCCATGGGGCCCGGCTGGAGCACCGGCTGGCTTTGATTTCCGGATACGCCGAGCTTCTTGTACTGCAAAAGCTCCAGCTTCCCATTGAGCTTGTAGAAAACGTTGACGGCAGCCGATTGCTTGTAAACAGCCTTGTCGCCGAATCCGCCGCGCCATCCGAGCCCCGTTCCCGGCACGGGCTTGCCGTCGAGCGTCACGGAAACTTCCGCCGACATGATGTAGTCGTTGTCGAACTTCAGTTTCTTGGTGACGTCGAGATGGCCATCGCTCCAGTGGAACGTAAGCGTCACCGGCGCGTCGAAGTGATTCGGATCCTGGGGACTGGACGCCGGATGGGTTCCTGCATCATACGCGGCGCTCACCTGGTACAACCCGTCGTTTGCAAGCTCTGTTTGCTGCGGCCCGAAGAGCAACAGCGAAAACGGCCATCCAATCTGTTTTCCCGCGTCCTCGTTCACGAGATCGAGTTCGCGCGGCGGCTTCTCTTCCGTGAAGTACTTTTTCAACTGCCAGCTTCGCGCCACTGCGCCGCGATTCGAAAACTCCACGCGATAGAGCGGGCTTTCGACGACCACCGCTTTTTCCGCCGCCGCCTGGGCCGCGACCGGCTTCGCCGCGCTCGCGGATAAAGCGCCACTCGCCGTTGGCATTGCACTTTGCTGCGAAACTGTTGCGGGAGCGGTCTGCGTTGTCGCGGGAATGTTCGGCGGCGGAACGGGAGGCTTATAGAAATGCTGCCAAATAAAAAGTACGGCAATCGCCAGAACCACAAAAACAATTCCTCGCGCCTGATCGGACATTTCCTTCACCGGCCGGACCCCAGTGGCACAGACACTTTTCCTTGCGCGCCGGTTTCCTGCGTCTTTTCTGAAATCTGAAACTTCAGATTTGAAATGTCCTCATCCCCTTCAGGCACGGGATCGTATCCCCCCTGCGTAAACGGCCTGCACCGCCCCAGCCTCTTGAGCGCGAGCGCCGCGCCGCGCCGCGCGCCATGCCGCGCGATTGCTTCGTACGCGTAGTTCGAGCACGTCGGATAGAATTTGCAGGCGCCGCCCAGAAAGGGCGAGAGAAAAATCTTGTAGAAGCGGACGAACGCGAGCAGCAGCCACGCGCCTCGCGCGGGCGCGCTTATCCTTGAGGATCCTTGCGCGGCATCAGCCCCAGCAGTCCTTCGGTTATCGCTGAAAATTCCGCGCTCTCGACTGAACTGCGCGGATGAATCACGATGTCCCATCCCGGGGCAATCTCCTGTCGGTGCAATCTTAGTATTTCGCGGATGCGCCGCCGGATGCGGTTGCGCCGAACCGCTCCGCCCAGCGCCTTCTTGATGCTCCAGCCGAAGCGGCTGATCTCGAGGCCATTGCGTCGAAGAAAAACGGCAAACTCTCGGCCCGTCCGGCGGCGGCCTTCGCGGTACACGGCGTCGTATTCGGCGCGGCGCACCAGGCGGCAGGCGCGCGGAAAATCCTGCCGCGGCGATTCAGACGCGCGTGAGACTGTGGCGCCCCTTCTTGCGGCGCTTCGCAAGGACTTTCCGTCCACCCTGGCTCTTCATGCGTGCGCGGAAGCCGTGCTTCTTATGGCGTCGGCGCACATGAGGCTGAAAAGTGCGTTTCGGCAACGTCCCTCTCCTATGTTTGCGTTATGGTGCGCCGCAGTCCGGCGCGGCGTCAGGGGCGCGCGGTCCTTCCGCTCAACGGACACAAATCCCACACCCAAGCCAAACGATTAGTCTATTCGACCCGCGCGGCACGGTCAAGGAACGCTCGAGTTGTGAACACTTGCTATTCCGGTCTCTTTAGGGGTCGGAGGGAAGAAGTATTCTTACGACGCGGGCCGTTCGCTGCTGCCGACTAGTTTCTGAAATTCAGGGTCGTCGTGCAGGCAATCAAGATCGGTGTCTTTGGCCGCCCAATCCCGGTTGCTGTATCCGGCCGCAAACGACTTCTTGAGCGTCTCGAGCGCTTCTGTTTTTTTTCCAAGGGCGCCGTATGTGCAGGCGGCATTGTAGAGCGTACTGGGATCGCCGGGGCGAAGGGCGACGGCGGTCTGCAGGTGCCGGATGGCCTCGTCCGTGTCTTGTTCGGAGTAGGCGAGGTTAACAGCCAGCAAGATACGGGCCCGCACGTCTTCCGGCACAAGCTCGAGCTGTCGACGGAGGGACTTGATAAACCGCTCCTGGAGTTGCTTCGCTTCTCTCTCCTGGCCCAACCGTCTCAGGGCCCGGCTATAGGGGATATAAGTATTATAGTCGTCGCCGTTGGCTTCGAGAGCTCGCTCCGTGAGCGCTGCGGCCTCCTCGAAATGGCCGGACGCGAAATACGCCCGGCCGAGGATGTCCCAGGATCCTTCACAGTCGGGCTTGCGCTCGATGGCGCGCTGGGCCATCAGCGCGGATTCGTCGTATTTCTTCTGGGCGTAACAGATGCGGGCACGCGCTACAAGAACTTCCGGCAAATCCGGTGCAAGCGAGGTAGCCTGGTCGCAGGCCGCCAGTCCCCGTTCAATCCATTTCGGGTTTTGTTCGCGAAGCTCATAGATGAGCCCGCACAGGTGCGCAATCCCGGCATGCGCCAGAGCGAAATTGTGATCCAGCTGGATGGCCTGTTCAAACATCTGCAGGCCGTAGTCCATATTATAGCGGCGCGTGTAGCTCCTTCCGCGCAGGTAGAAATCGTATGCCTGCGGATTCTCCGTGGGTTTGCGCGCGATGATTTTTTCCTCTTGCGGGGTTAACGTGATTCGAAGGGCCTGGGCGATGCTGCGGGCTATTTCCTCCTGGATGGCGAACACGTCTTCCAGTTGCCGGTCGTAACGCTCCGCCCACACGGGATGCCTGGTCGAAACTTCCACTAACTGCGCGGTGATCCGCACGCGGCTACCAGCGCGCCGGATGGAACCTTCCAGCACGTAACCGGCGTCGAGTTGCTGGCCCACCTGTTGCGCCGTCACGGGCTTATCGCGGAATCCGAGCATCTCCGAACGCGGAAAGGTTTCCAGTTGCGCGATCTTCGAAAGCTCCGTGACGATGTCCTCCGTAATCCCGTCGCGGAAGTATTCGTCTTCTTTCGCGCCGCTCTGGTTTTCGAAGTAGAGCACGGCGACTGATTTTTGCTTGGCTGCCCCGGGGTGCGCCACGGAAACTCCTGCCGGAGGAGTTGCCGCCGCGCTGCGCACTCCCTCGTTTCGGCCGGACGACTCAAGGCTGCGCTTTAGCCGTCGCAGATCTGTCTTCAGCTCCGAGGCCGTCTGATAGCGAAAGTCGGAATCCTTCTCCAGGGCCTTCAGGATGATGAGATCGAGCTGGGCAGGCAGCCGGGAATTTAATTTCGATGGTGATTCCGGCGCGACGTGGAGGATCCCGTCGAAGATGGCGGCCGACGTCGTGCCCACGAAGGGCGGTGCACCCGTGGCCATTTCATAGAGGAGGGCGCCGAACGAGTACAGGTCGCTGCGCGCGTCTAGTTCTCGCCCTAGGGCCTGCTCCGGCGACATATACGCGACCGTGCCCATCGAGCTGCCCGGGCTCGTCAGTTGCTCTTCATGGAGCACATGCGCTTGCGTGCGCATGGCGGTGGCCCCCACCGATTCGGCGGCATGCCGGACCTCGGTCGCTAGCTTCGCCAAGCCAAAATCCAGAATTTTCGCCTGCCCGTGTTCCACCAGAAAGATATTCGCGGGCTTGATGTCGCGGTGCACAATCCCCTTGGCGTGTGCTGCCTCGAGCCCGTTGGAGATCTGCGTGCCGATCTCCAGGAGCTCCGATATTTCGATGGGCTTCCCCTCGATGCGGTGCTTGAGCGTCCGGCCCTCGAGCAGCTCCATGGCGATAAACGGCCGCCCCTCGAATTCCCCAATATCGTGAATCGTGCAGATGTTCGGATGATTGAGCGCTGAGGCAGCGCGAGCTTCGCGGCGGAATCGCTCGATGGCCTGAGGGTCCTGAGAAATATCGTCCGGCAGGAATTTCAACGCGACGTTTCGGCCCAGGCGCGTGTCTTTGGCTTTGTACACCACGCCCATGCCTCCGCCACCCAGTTTTTCGAGGATGGTGTAATGGGAAATCGTGCGGCCAATCATCGAGGAAGTATCCGCCACAGGCCGTGCATCTTACGCTAGCGCCAGCGTTGCGCGCAAATCGCGCGGCCGCTCGTTGACCCTCTCCGAGCCAACCCCTGCAATCGTAGGAGAAAAGAAACAAAGCAGATCCCTCGTCCAGCTAATGCATCCGGGACGCAAAAGGCGCGTGTCCTCACGGACTCGCTTGGGATGACAACTCTCTCATTTCCCTGTCTGGCGGATTTTCCTGTCAATCCGTATTAATACGGATATTCAGGCGCCCGCCGCGTGCGCTACCCTTTCTTGTTTTTATATGACGACAAATACCACACCGTGCCGCTCGCGCGTGAAACTGGACGCACCGATGTCCACAGACGCCAACAGGCGCAGCCCCTTGCGCACGGCGAGCCTCATGGTAGTCTGAAACACGGAGGCGCTATGCCCGCAGTCAGGCAGCCAAGAATCACTCGGTTACCCAGAGGGCAAAAACGGGGCCTCCCAGTGTCCCCGGTGAGGGGAGCCTGGGGGATCAGACGCCTCCCAGTGTCGACGCCAAACAGGGCTCCCGAGTCGACGGCAAGTCGAGCTCGGGAGATCGGTAGAGCCTGGGGGATCAGACACCTCCGAGGCGCGGCCCCTTCTAGCCACTCGCTTGCCCTGAGGATCGCTTTCTGGAAGAAGGGGCCACTAGTCCCTCGTCTACCCGCCGTGGCGGGCCACCGAATTTCTAATCGTCACCCATGTCGATTAGAAACCACCTTAAGTCCTTGCGCATCAATGAAACTACCCCTTCTAATCGTCACCAACATAAGGGGCCTCCCAGTGTCCCCGGTGAGGGGAGCCTGGGGGATCAGGCTCAATTTGTCCGTCTTTCCTTCGTACCACGGGTCACCAGTCACCGATCACTGGTCACCAATACGGGTCATAAGCAATGTTTGAAACCCTAACCGAGAAGCTTCAGCGCGCGTTCAAGAACCTGCGCGGGCAAGGCAAGCTGAGCGAGGAGTACCTCGACGCGGCGCTCGCCGAAATTCGCGAGTCGCTGCTCGACGCGGACGTCAACCTCGGCGTCGCCGACGAATTCATCGCGCACGTCCGCGCGAAGGCGGTCGGCTCCGAAGTCCTGCTGCAACTTTCGCCCGACCAGCAAATCGTAAAAATCGTGCGCGACGAGCTGGGCGACCTGCTCGGGCACGAGGCCAAGCCGCAATTCGGTTCGCGGCCTCCCGCGGTGTGGCTGATTGTCGGGCTGCAAGGCTCCGGCAAGACCACCTCGACGGGGAAAATGGGCAAGTGGCTGGCGGAGCACGGTCACCGCCCGATGGTGGTTTCGACGGACGTGTACCGTCCCGCCGCGCGCGAGCAATTGGCGCAGGTGGCAAAGGCGACGGGCACGCCGCTGTGGCCGGGCGCGGGCACGGACAAGCCGGTGGAAATCGTGCGCGGCGCGCTCAAGGAAGCGCGGCTCTCGGCGAGCGACGTGATCCTCGTGGACACGGCCGGGCGCCTGCACATTGACGACGAATTGATGAACGAGCTTTCGACGCTGAAGCGCGAACTGAATCCGGCGGAGATTCTGTTCGTCGCCGACGCCATGATCGGGCAGGACGCCGTGCGCTCCGCCGGAGAATTCCACAAGCGCCTGGGGATCACGGGCGTTGTGCTGACAAAAATGGATGGCGACGCGCGCGGCGGCGCGGCGCTTTCCATCCGCAAAGTTACCGGCGCGCCGGTGAAATTTGTCGGGGTGGGCGAAAAATATGACGCGCTCGAGCCGTTCCAGCCCGACCGCATCGTCGGGCGGATTCTCGGCATGGGCGACGTCCTCGGCCTGATCGAAAAAGCCGAAAAAACAATTGATGAGAAAAAAGCGCGCGAGCTCGAGCGCAAGCTGCGCGAAAACGATTTCACGCTCGAGGATTTCCGCGATCAGTTGCGCCAGATCCGCAAGATGGGTTCGCTCGAGCAGTTGATGGGCATGCTGCCGAAGGTGGGGCCGTTCGCGAATTTGCCGAAGGACGCGCAGGTGGACGAAGGGCGGCTGAAGTCGGTGGAAGCGGTGATCAATTCGATGACGGCCAAGGAGCGCGCCGACCACAACTTGATTGACGGCAAGCGCCGCAAGCGCATCGCGCGCGGCAGCGGCACGTCCGTGCAGGAAGTGAACCAGGTGCTGAAGCAGTATGGCGACATGCGCCGCATGATGAAACAGTACGGCAGCCTCGCCAAGGCCGGCCGCCTCCGCGGCATAGGCAAGCTCTCGGGAATGAAGTAGGAAAAACCGTGGCGATCATTATTGACAACACGCTCAACGAGATCCGCTCCACCGCCGCGGCCGGCGGCGATCGCATCGAAAAGGCGAAACGGCTTGCCGAGCTGATCCGAAAAATCGGCGGCTATCGCTGGGTCGGCGTGTACGATGTGGGCGCGGAAGTTGTTTCGATCATCGCATGGAGTGGCCCGGGCGCACCGGAATATCCGTCGTTTCACGTAAGCAAAGGGTTGTCCGGCGCGGCGATTCAGCAAAAGCGAGCGGTGCTTGTGGGCGATGTGCGAAACGACCCGCGCTACTTGACGGCGTTTGACAGCACGCTTTCGGAGATCATCGTGCCGGTGCT
>Ga0209735_1000060_pt1 | contig 15987 bp, 7 predicted proteins | sample BlaSpr_A8_Ref_M2_FD_187990 | JGI IMG/M metagenome (GOLD analysis project Ga0209735, IMG submission 187990) | Forest soil microbial communities from Thunder Bay, Ontario, Canada - Black Spruce, Ontario site 2_A8_Ref_M2 (SPAdes) (version 2) | ecosystem: Environmental > Terrestrial > Soil > Boreal... | reverse complement strand
CGTAGCCCTGCACGTCGTGGAGGACGAACACGGTCCGATAGCCTGGAGGAAGCTTTTCAATGGAGCGCTCCAGGTTGACGCGATCGACGGCTCCGGAGAGCCGCAAATCGGGGGCGCCGACATCGCGCTTGGGGCCGCTGTTTTCGGCGTCGGGTTCCAGAGTCTCTTCGAGCGAATCGGTGGGGAGCGATTTCTTGCGCAAACGCATGAGGACGACGTTGACGGTCATGCGATGCAACCAGGTGGAAAAGGCCGATTCGCCGCGAAACGTACCGATCTTGCGGAACAGCTGAAGGAAAGCCTCCTGCATCAGGTCTTCCGCATCGGCGGGATTACCAACCATCCTGAGACACAGGGCGTAAACCCTGCGGCCATGGAGCTTGTAAAGAAACTCAAAGGCAGGGGCATTCCCGGCCTGGGCCAGACGGATAGCGTCTGCTTCGGTCCACGCTACCGGTTGTGCTGGTCTTTGACGGGCCAACTGTCCAGTTGCGGCGCCACTGATAGTACGGATGCGCCGAGTCGCTCCTAAAGTTGTCCCTGGGATGACGGACGAGGCGCACATATGCACCTATAGAAGGTAAATGTGGTCTATAGGTTGCATGGGGCCAAAAGGACGTCCCCAAGGGGTCAGGTTTATTGTCCCTTGAGCAGGGTCATCCGTCTATGGGCAAGATGGCGCTTGGGGGCGAGCAGGGGAGAAGGAGAAAGGAAGGAAGACCCTTGGAGCGCGGCGTTGAACCCCTCCAATTGCCCGTCCGGCAGGGCTTGGAGGAAGCATTTGAGGAGGACAATGGATTCGCGAAGGCAGGTATTGAGGTCGTAATGGGCGACGTCGAGGAGGTCCCATTCCCGTTCGGGCTGGACGGAAGAGGGGTCGTTCAGTTCTCCCGCGGCACTGGCGAAGGATTCGTTGAGATTTTCAACAAGTTCGAGGAGGGTCGAGATTTTATGAAGAAATTGCGAGCGTTGGCTGAGGAAGATGCGACTACAGAGTCCATTAAAGCTGGCCGCGCGGCGGCTCTTGGCCTGTTGAAAATTTTCGGGATCGAGCGGACTGAGATTAGGAGTGGTGCGAAAGTGCTTGGCATGAGCAAGCATGGCACGGAGAAGAGTCAGGAGAGGGTCGGCGAGTCTTTTGCAAAGAGCCGGAGTAACCGAGAGGACTTGATGGGCTTTAACGAGGCGGCCATTGCGTCGAAGACCGATGGCTTCATCCAGATTGATACTGAACATGGCGTAGGACGTTTCAAGTCCGCGCAACGCGTCCATGTAGGTTTTGGATTTTTCAGCGGAGAGCGGGGATCTCCAATCTTGAGACACAGAGCCGACACGAAGAGGAGAAAAAGTGATCCGCACTATAGACCTCCGCGGGACGAGTCGAAGAGTTTTGGGAGTATAACAAAACTTTTAAGAATCGATAATATTTAATTTCGAGTACCAAAATGGGAATGGAACGTTCGAAAGGAGCTTATAGCGTTCCTTGCCCTAGCTAACCAGCCGCCTTTATACTCCTCTTGCAGCCACCAGGAAAGGGAATTTCAACTTGCAATTCGAGCCGCGTGACCAGTTTGAACAGCGCCAGAAGAAGCTGGAGCAGATACAAGCTCTTGGATTTGAAGCATTTCCGCGAGAATTTCGCTGGAGCCACACGGCGGCGGATCTGGTTCGGGAGTATGGGTCGGCGCAGGCTCCGGAGTTGGAAGCGGAGAAAAGAGAAGTGCGAGTGGCGGGGCGAATCGTTTCGTACCGGCTGATGGGGAAGGCCGGGTTTGCACACTTACAGGGCGGAGGGAAACGGATTCAGATTTATGTGAAGAAGGACGTGGTGGGAGAGCGGGGATTTCAACTTTTTCAGCTGCTGGATTTGGGCGACCACGTTGGTGTGCGCGGGCACATGTTTCGCACGAAGACCGGCGAACTGTCCGTGTGGGTGGAGGAGTTATTCTTTTTGTCGAAGGCGCTGCTGCCGCTGCCGGAAAAGTGGCACGGGCTGGCGGATATTGAGTTGCGGTACCGGATGCGGTATCTGGACTTGATTGCGACAGAGAGGTCGCGAGAGATTTTCGAAACGCGGGCGCGAATTGTCCGGGAGCTGAGAAAGTTTTTCGACGGGCGCGGGTACATTGAGGTGGAAACGCCGATGATGCATCCGATTGCGGGAGGAGCGGCGGCGCGGCCGTTTGTGACGCACCACAACACTCTGGACATAGACCTTTATTTAAGGATTGCGCCGGAGCTTTACCTGAAGCGGCTGACGGTGGGCGGGTTTGACCGGGTGTATGAGATCAACCGGAATTTCCGGAACGAAGGGATATCGACGCAACACAATCCGGAATTCACGATGCTGGAGTTTTACGAGGCGTACAGCAATTACCGGGACCTGATGGATTTGAACGAGCAGCTTTTCGCGCAGGTGGCCAAGGCGATCACCGGTTCGACGACGGTGAAGTACGGCGAGGTGGAACTGGATTTCAGCAAGATGCAGCGGTTGACGATGCGCGAGGCGATTGTGAAGTACTGGCCAGAGGGAGCCGGCGCAGCGCCGACACTGGAGGAGTTGGCTGCACCGGGCGGAGCACAGCGGGCGACAGAGTGCTACAACGCGTGGGCGAAGGCGAATCACGCGGAGTATGCTGCGGCGAAGGGCAAGTTGGCGGACGGCGAGTGGACCGGGCTGTTGTTTGAGACGATCGCGGAAGACAAGCTGATCCAGCCGACGATTCTTTATGATTTCCCGACGGAAATTTCACCGCTCTCCAAGCAGAAGCCGGAAGATCCGATGCTGACGGAGCGATTCGAAATTTACGTGGCGGGGATGGAGATCGCGAACGGCTTTTCGGAATTGAACGATCCCGCGGAACAGGAACGGCGGTTCCTGGCGCAGATCGCGCAGGGCGGCGACGAGGTGCCAAAGCAACTGGACGTGGATTATGTGCGTGCGTTGTGCCACGGGCTGCCGCCGACAGCGGGGGAGGGGATTGGCATCGACCGGCTGACGATGGTTTTGACGGATTCGCATTCGATCCGCGACGTTATTTTATTCCCCCTGCTGCGCCCGGAAGGAAAGACAGAAGAAGAGCCCCCGGCGCAGGCAGCCGGGAAGGCGTAGAGGATTCCGCGCGCCATGAGCTTCGAATGGTTTGTGGCGCGGCGTTATTTGAGGTCGCCGCACCGTCCGGCGATTCTGCGATTGATCACACTGTTTTCGATGATTGGAGTGGCGGCGGGCGTGGCCACGCTGGTGATCGCGCTGGCGATGAACAGTGGGTTCCGCGAAACTCTGCAGGACCGGCTGCTGGGGGTGACGGCACACATTTCCCTTACGCGACCGGGGTCCGGCGGAATCTCAAACTACCAGGCGTTGTCCGAAAAACTTCAGCAAATGGCCGGGGTGCGCTCAGTAACACCGGCGATTTACGAGACTGTGCTGCTGTCGTTCAACGGGCAGGCGCGGGGCGTGGTGACGAAGGGGATCGACGTCGAGCGCGAGAAGAAGAGTGATGAGGCGCTGCAGAAGCTGACTTCTGGGCAACTTGATTTTTCGACGGATGCGGATGGGATTGATGGATTGATCGTTGGCAAGCAGCTTTCGGATGAGTGGAAGTTGCGGCCGGGAGATTACGTCACGCTGACTAGCCCGCAGGGGCGGCTGACGCCATTTGGATTGATGCCGCGGACGAGAAGATTCCGCGTGGCGGGAGTGTTTGAATCCGGGTTTTACGATTACGACGAGAATTGGTGTTTCATATCGTTGCCTGCGGCGCAGTCGCTGGCGGGCGCGGGAGATATTGTGAACGTGCTGGAGTTCCGGCTGACGCGGCCGGAACTTGCGGCGCAGATTGCGCCGGTGGTGGAGCAGGCGGCGGGGCCGGGATTTTCCGCGGCCACCTGGATGGAAGAGAACAAGGCGCTCTTCCGGGCGCTAAAACTGGAGAAACTGGTGACGGCGATCTTCATCGGGCTGATCACCTTCGTGGCGGGACTGAACATTTTGGTTGTGCTTTCCATGACGGTGACGGACAAAGCGCGCGACATTGCAGTGCTGCTTTCGATGGGAGCGCGGCGGGAACAGATCCGGCGGATTTTTCTGTTTCAGGGACTCGCAATTGGAGCGTCGGGCACGGTGCTGGGGTTAGTGGTGGGTTATTCGTTTGCGTGGATCGCGGGGACGTACCAACTGATTCCGCTGGATCCGCAAGTGTATGCGGTGGCTTATGTGCCGTTCCACCCCAATTTTTTCGACGGATTTTGGATTGCCATTGTGGCGATGAGTATCGCCATCGTGGCAACCCTGCTGCCCGCGAGAGAGGCCGCGCGGTTGCTGCCGGTGGAGATCCTGCGGTTTGAATGAAAGCGGAGAAAGGTGCTGGAACCAAGTGCAGGACCGGATATGGTTCTCGATTTGCTCCTACGAGAGTCGATACTTGGGGGCTGGTGCAGCCGCGGCGCCGGAGTTGTTTTCCGACCGTAAAGCCTACTGTAAAGTATTGAAACATAGACAAATAGAAATGTGCCAATTTCGAACAGTTTCTCGGTCTGCTGGCAGGGGTAGCTTGGGGAAGGAAATGGGAAAACTGTTGGGCAAGCAAGCCCAACCGGGTGGAAGTTGGCCGAGGTGTTTTCTGGCCGATCTGGCGCATCTTATGTACATGCCCGCGGGCTTGTGGTGCGACAGAAAGCTTTGCCGAAGGCCTCGGCGGGACGGAGTCTGCCGCTGATGGGTTCGCCGAGTACCGCAGGAGGAGTTTTGCAGGGCGATGTGGTGCTGGAATCGCGCGGACTGCGGAAGAATTTCGGGACGGGCGAGAAAAAACTGGAAGTTTTGGTGAACGCGAACCTGGAATTGCGCGAAGGAGAGATGGTAGCGATTGTCGCGCCATCGGGAGCTGGAAAGAGTACGTTGCTGCATCTGCTCGGCGCGCTAGACACTCCAACGAGCGGTACAGTATACTTTGCGCATAAAGCGATTGAAACGAATGAAGACGCGGCTCTGGCGGAATTTCGCAATCGAGCCGTGGGGTTTCTCTGGCAAAGGCATCAGTTACTGCCGGATTTTACAGCGGCAGAGAATGTAGCGATGCCATTGCTGGTGCGTGGAGAGCCACAGCAAGTTGCGCTGGAAGAAGCGCGCAAATGGCTGGCGGAAGTTGGGCTGCAAGACCGGGCCGAACACCGTGCAGGAGAACTTTCGGGCGGGGAACAGCAGCGTGTAGCGATAGCCCGGGCGCTCGTCACAGGGCCGCGCGTGCTGCTGGCAGATGAACCGACCGGAGATCTGGACGAGCAGAATGCTTGGGCTGTGTTCGAGTTGCTGGAGCGGCTGCATCGCACGCATCGCCTGACGTCGTTAATCGCGACGCACAATCTGGCGTTGGCGGCACGATGTGACCGCGTGGTGGGACTGGAACATGGCGTTCTGCGGACTCGCTCGGTGAGAGCCGAGGCGACGGGGACCCCAGGGGGAGAAGCGAGCTAATCGTGTTCGAACGATACACTGAGAAAGCGCGACGCGTCATCTTTTTTGCCCGGTACGAAGCCAGCCAGTACGGGAGCCCGTACATCGAGACGGAGCATCTGTTGCTCGGCTTGATGCGCGAGGACAAGGCGCTGGCGAACCGATTCCTGCGACAGCAGGGCTCGATTGAATCCATCCGAAAAGAAATCGAAGCCCGCATCACCATCCGTGAGCGCATTTCCACATCGGTGGAAGTGCCGCTGAGCGCGGAATGCAAACGCATCCTGAACATGGCGGCGGAAGAGGCGGAGCGACTGGGCCACAAACACGTGGGCACAGAGCACCTGCTGCTGGGAATCCTGCGCGAAGAAAAGTGCTTTGGCGCGGAGATCCTGATGGAGCGCGGGCTGCGGCTGTCGGCGCTGCGGGAAGAGTTGTCGCGGACGACGGGGGAAAAGACCACGGCGTCGCGGCCGAAAGAGACCTCGCTGCTGGCGGAGTTCAGCCGCGATTTGACGCAGGCGGCGACGGAAGGGTCGCTCGATCCGCTGGTGGGACGCGAAGGCGAAGTGGAGCGCGTGATTCAGATCTTGTGCCGGCGGACGAAAAACAATCCGGTGTTGATCGGCGAGCCGGGAGTCGGCAAGACGGCGATCGTGGAAGGGCTAGCGCAGCGGATTTCGGATGGAGATGTTCCTCCGTTTCTGGCTGACAAGCGGATTCTTTCACTGGACTTATCCTTAATCGTTGCGGGTACGAAGTATCGCGGACAATTTGAAGAGCGGTTGAAGACGATCATGAAGGAATTGATGGAGAGCCAGAACTCCATCGTGTTTATAGATGAGCTGCACACGCTGGTGGGTGCCGGGTCGGCGGAAGGTTCGCTGGACGCGGCGAATATTTTGAAGCCGGCGCTTTCGCGCGGAGAGATTCAGTGCATCGGCGCGACCACGCCGGGGGAATACCGGAAGTCGGTGGAGAAGGATCGTTCGCTGGAGCGGCGGTTTCAGGCTGTGAAGGTACCTGCGCCGAATGAAGAAGAAGCGATCCAGGTGATCAGCGGAGTGCGGGAGCGGTACGAGAAGTTCCACGCAGTCAGCTACACGGACGAGGCGCTGCGCTACTCGGTTTATCTTTCGAACCGGTATATTCCGGACCGGTTTTTGCCGGACAAGGCGATTGACCTGATAGATGAAGCGGGCGCGCGCGTGAAGTTGCGGCAGGCTTCGGTGCCGGAAGAGGTTGCCGAGGTGCAGAAGCGCGTGAAATTTATCACGCACCGGATGGAATCGGCGATTGCGGCGCATGAATTCGAAAAGGCGCGGTTTTATTCGGAAGAAGAGCGCAAAGAAAAAGAGAACCTGAGGGTGCTGCGAGAGCGTTACAAGCTGGACGACGCATCGACGGGAATCGTGACGCGGGAAGACATCGAAGAAGTGGTTTCGCGCTGGACGGGAATTGCGGTCACTTCGATCAAGGAAGACGAGCAGCAGAAGCTGCTGCGCATCGAGCCGGAACTTCACAAGCGGGTCATCAGCCAGGACAAGGCCATCACGGCACTGGCGCGGGCGATCCGCCGCAGCCGCGCGGGATTGAAATCACCGGCGCGACCGGTGGGCTGCTTCTTCTTTCTGGGTCCCACGGGCGTCGGGAAGACGGAAGTGGCGCGGCGGCTGGCGGAATTTCTTTTCGGCTCGGAAAAATCGCTGGTGCGGTTCGACATGTCCGAATTCATGGAAAAGCATTCCGTGTCCAAGCTGATTGGCGCCCCTCCAGGATACGTGGGCTACGAAGAAGGCGGGCAGTTGACGGAGCGCGTGCGCCGGACGCCGTATTCAGTTATATTGTTGGACGAGATTGAGAAAGCGCATCCTGACCTCTTCAATATATTGTTACAGGTGTTTGAGGACGGGCAGTTGACGGATGGACTCGGGAATACGGTTGATTTCCGGAACACCATCATCATCATGACATCCAATATCGGCGCGCGGCATTTGCAGAAGCGCACCTCCATCGGATTCCAGGCGGGAATCGACGAAGCCAGCCTGCGAAGCATGGAAGACCTGGTGTTGGGTGAAGTGAAGCGCGCGTTCAACCCGGAGTTTCTGAACCGGCTGGACGAAGTAATCCTCTTCAATCCATTGGGTGACGAAGACCTGCTGCGCATAATCGATTTGCTCGTCGGCCAGTTGAATGACACACTCATTCACCGGCAAGTGCAAGTGGTGCTGTCACCCGAAGCAAGGCAGTGGGTTCTCGAGAAAACGTGCGCGGACCGCAACTATGGAGCGCGTCCGTTGCGCAGGGCTCTTCAGAAATACGTGGAAGACCCGCTCTCCGAAGCACTGATCCAGGGGGGAATTCAGAGGCCTGCAACATTGCAGATTTACGTTGCCGGGGAAGCTCTCGCGTTCCGGCCTGTAGGTGAGGCAACCCCAGTCGTCCACTAGCGAATCTGACGCAACACGTGTGAACGCGAAGCGGTTTAGCCAGCGTGGAAACCGTCCCGCGTGGTACGCGCAACCAGCCCCACCGGGCCTGGCGGGAGAATAACATCTTGAGTTTGGGGGCGCGGCCTTGAGATTCTCAATGGCCGCTCAATGGAAAGTCTGTGTGTTCTCTGGGAAGAACCTGACGCGTTCTGAGCGAGCAGGTGTCTCCTGGCGACGCTTAATGCTACTTGCGTTAGTGTCGTGTGTCGCTCCTGGTTTGATTCAAGCCGGGGGTTCGAGGTTAGAAGAAAAAGCAAGCACCGGCCAAGAGCATTACCTGTTTCACGCCAACCTGGATGTGAATTCCCTGACCGAAAAAATTGACGATTTCACGCCCGCGCAGGCAGGCGGAGCCGCGCAGACCGGCGGCAATGCGGTGATCGACCAGATCGCATTTGAAGGAAACCGGCGCATCCGGACGGACACTCTGAAAGCGCGCATTTTCAGCCGCGAAGGGGATCCATACAACGAAGAGACATTGCGACGGGATTTCCAGGCGCTATGGAACACGCAATTTTTTGAAGACGTGAAATTGCGCGTGGAAGAATCACCGAGACGGCCCAACGGAAAAGTGATTGTGTTTGAGGTGAAAGAACGGCCGGTGATCCGGCGCATCCGCTACGACGGGATTCACTCGATTTCGGAGTCCGACATTCTGGACCGGTTTAAAGAGAAAAAAGTGGGCTTGACGGTGGAAAGCCAGTTTGACCCAACCCGCATCAAAAAAGCAGAGGTGGTGCTGAAGGATCTTTTGGGCGAGCACGGGCGGCAGTTTGCGAAAGTGACGCCGCAGTACGAGCGGATTGCGTCGAGCAACGCGGTGATCCTGGTGTTCAAGATCGAAGAAGGGCCGAAGGTCAAGGTGGGTCAGATCCAATTTACGGGGAATCATGCGTTCAGCCGGCGGAAGCTGATCCGCGCGATGCACAACGACCGGCCATACTCGATTCCGTTGTACATCACAGAAATCAGCGTGATGTCGAAGACCTACGACCACGACAAGCTGATCGAAGACATCGAAGTCGGGATTCGCGGGCTATACCAGGACAATGGGTATTTCAAGGTGCTGGTGAAGGACCCGATTCTGGAAAACATCGACACCCAAGGTTGGCGCTGGGGCATACCGGTAGTGGCGGGCCGGTCGAGCGGGAAAGCCGTGAACATCACCATTCCGATCGATGAAGGCGACAAGTACACGATGGGGACGTTGAGGATCGCCAGCAACGACCCGGACAAGGCGCTTTCGCTGAAGGCGGATGCGTTGAAGGCTGCGTTCCCTCTGAAACCGGGGGATGTGTTCTCAACGGCGAAGATCCGCAAGGCCCTGGAAGACTACACAAAGATTTACGGGCAATATGGATTTATCGATTTCGTGCCCACGCCCGAAACGGATATAGACCAAGCCGCCAAGCGGATTGACGTGACGATGAAGTTCGATGAAGGCAAGCAATATTACGTGCGGCGCATCGACTTCACCGGGAACACCACGACGCGCGACAAAGTGATCCGGCGGCAACTGCTGATTGACGAAGGGCAGCTCTTCAACAAGCGAGCGTGGGAGTTGAGCGTGCTGCGCATCAACCAGCTGGATTATTTCGACAAGCTGGATCCCGACAAGGCCGTGGAGATCAAGCGCAACCAGAAACAGGGAACCGTGGACCTGCTGCTGAAGCTGAGGGAAAAGGGGAAGCAGTCGATTGGGTTGCAGGGCGGCGTCAGCGGCCTGGCCGGCGGATTCATCGGGCTGACGTACCAGACGAACAACTTTTTGGGGCTTGGAGAAACGCTGACGCTTTCCGCGCAGATCGGGCAATACCAGCGGAACCTGATGTTCGGGTTCACGGAGCCGTATCTTTTTGACCGGCCGATCAGCAGCGGCTTCACGATATTTTCGACCCTGTACAAATTCAACCAGGCGCAGCAGGCCGCGCAACTGACGGGCCAAGCGGTCAGCATCAACCCGCAGTTCATCCAGGACTACAACCAGAACAGCACGGGATTTACGACGTTCGCGAACTACGCGTTGAAGAAGCACGTGTTTACGCGAGTCGGATTAACGTACGGCCTGACGCGCACGAACATTTCCACCTTCAACCAGTCCTCACAACTTTTGTTCACCCAACTGCAATTCAGCAGCCTCGCGGGACCAAGCGCACTGAACGGGATCATCGCGAGCACGGTGACGGGAACGATCAGCTACAACACGATCAACAACCCGATCAACGCGACGAGCGGCAAGAGCTATTTTTATTCGCTGTCGTTCACAGGCGGGCCGATCGGCGGCAACGTGAACACGATCACGAATACCGGCGAGTTCAAGTATTTCCATCCGGTCAATCACCGGCGCAACGCGATTGGGGTGAGATTCCTGGGAGGGTTTACGACGGGGTATGGCGGGAAAGAAGTGCCGCCGTACAGCCGGTTCTATCTGGGCGGGGAAAATGACCTGCGGGGATTCGACATCCGCGCGGTTTCGCCAGTGACGTACATCCCGAACACAGTTAACCAGTCAATTTCGGTATCGGGGGCATCGTTCAATGTGCCGGTGCTGCTGAAAAGCATTACATTCCCAGGCGGCGACACCCAAGGGGTAATGAATCTGGAATACCGGATTCCGATTGCGGGGCCGGTGTCGATGACGCTGTTCAACGATATCGGTACAGTTGGGGTCCTGCGCAAGGGAGGATTACTGTTGTCTGCCACCGGCATCGATAACATCAATCAATTGTTCCCGCTGGCGAACCAGCAGGCGCAATTGCAGATTGCCCCGGGAACAAACTTCAAGATAAGGGATTCGGCGGGAATCGAGTTTATCGTGAATTTGCCGATCGTTCAGGCGCCGTTCCGGATTTATTACGCGTACAATCCGCTGCGGCTACACCAGACGCTTTACGCGCCGAATGCGCAGATCAACGGCCGAAACCTGGCGTTGCAGTGCCAAGCGAGCGGACAGACGAATCCATTGTTCCCGTTTAATCCGGATAGCTGGCAAACGAGCTGCAGCCCAGCGGTGGTGACTGCGGTCGGCCCGATCTTCAATCCATCGGGGTTGAATTATTTCGAACCGAAGACGACATTCCGGTTTACGGTGAGCCGCACGTTCTAGGGTAGCGGCTGGGACACGAGTTTCAGGAAGCGAGATGGCTTGGGAAGACCCGCGGAGAATTTGCGCGGTGATTTCACGAGGGAGATTTCATCCATGAGTTGGCGAATGGCAAGAAATTCGATTTTGACGGTATGCGCCGCGGGCGCGGCGATGGTGATGTCGGGCTGCGGGAGTTCGAGCGCGAACGTGGTGACGGTGTCGGTGACCCCGAGCGCGGTCACGGTGGTGGCCGGGCAGGTGGAGAACTTCACGGCGACGGTAGGCGGGTCCACGACGCTGACAGTGGCATGGACGTGCACGTATGTCTTCACACCGTTGCCAACGACGGCGACGCCGAATCCGGTACAGACAAAAGCAGCGCCGTGCACTTCGGGCGCGTCTGTGAACGGGGGCAGCATCGGGACGTGGACTATAAGTTCGACGAATGGGTCGAACGTATTGACCTATACAGCGCCGTCCCTGAGCAGTTTTCCGAACCCAATTCCCGTCATTAGCTTTATTGCGACGGCAGATGCGGACCACTCGAAGACGGGAACCGGGCAGGCTGGACTGGATTCCGGAATTCGAGTTTCGATCACCCCGTTGACGGCGACGGTGCCGGTGGGCATAACACCCGCGCAACAAGCGGTGTTTAATGCCTCGTTACTCAACACAAATCCTTCAACCGCCACCTTCAAATTAGTGCAGCCGAACACGGCGTCCACGAACGTGCTTGATCAATCCGCGAACCCGCTGTCGGATTCCTGCGATCCCACGTGCGGAACCATTGATAAAAATGGAATATACACAGCGCCGGCGACGCTACCGACGGATACGAAGCCCGCGGGAAGCAAATCGATCACCGCAACAACAGTGTTTGTGGTGGCCTCGTCAACGGCGGACCCGACTCACTTTGCTGTCGCGACGATTACGTTAGTCGGGGCGACCACGAATCCGGTGACCTTCTCTGGCCTCTACCCGCCGAGCATTGCGGCGGGGGGTATCCTGCAGGACGTGTTCCTGAATGCAAAGAACCTGCTGAACACGACGCAAATTAACTTCGTGCCGCCAACGGCGGCAGCGAACCTGACTGCGTCTTCCGGGAATCCGCTGAGCACAACACAGATATTCACGATTCCGATTACACTAGCTTATTGCACCCCAAGTCTGGTGGGAGCGACGCCAGTAGTGAACTGCGACGCTTCCATCATGACGCGCGTCAGGTTGCAAGCGACGCAACTGGCAGTGGCCGAACCAGATCCCACTCATCCGGCGTGGATCCTGATGCCGAGTCTGCCCGGCACGCCGACGGCCACGGCCCCGTGCGTAGCGGTTCCGAGCGGAATTGGATCGACGACGGCAATCGCGTGCCCCTTGCACATCGTGAATGCGAGTCCGGCGCTGGTATCCGCGGTCCCGGATAGTTTTCCCCAGGCATCAGGCCTTGGCACGATTTCGCTGGGAGTGATCGGAGGCTATTACGGTTCGACCGGCGGACTGGTGAACCTGACCTTCAACGACCAGGCGACGATTGTGGATACTTCCCTGTCCGGGCCGAGACAACTTTTCGGAACAAAGGACAACGCTCAGCTTCCCAATCCCGGCTTATATGAGGTTTCCATCACCAGCAGCAGCACGCAGGGAACGCCTCCCATGTTTCCGACGGCAACGACGAACGTGGCGGTCCAGCCTGCTTTCGGCACCGCGCCCGCGCCCACTTCTGTGCCGCTCAATCCCGCAGGGGCTTCGGGAACAAACCTGGCGCCGAGCGCCATGGCGCTGAATTCGGTAAAAGGTTATGCGGTGATTGTTGAGCAGGCCACGAGTACGTTGCAGTTGATCGATCTTACCGGCGCGACACCGGTGCAGGTGGGCAGTCCGTTTTCGCTGGTCTCGGCGAGTTCACCAACGGTTTCCTCACCGACCGACATTGCCATCGACAATCAGTTGCCGGTGGATGGCGGCGATCTGGGAGTGGTGGTCAGTAGCGGAGACAGTACACTATCTTTGTACGCAATCACGCCGCAGGCGGCGCCGTATTTCACGTTCCTGAAGAGTGTTTCGGTCGACTTGCGCACCCTGCTGGGGCAACCTTCGGCGACGGGACTTCCGGCGCCATTCGCGTTTGGAGTTGATCCCGGGACCCATCTGGGGGTGGTAGCGTACGTCAGCACGAACATCGGATTTATCGTGGACGTGAATCCAAACCTGGACGGGAAGGACACGCATACTTGCTTCGTGGCCGGGCAAACTCCGCCTTGCGTCATTGCACCCGTTTCGATCAACACCGGGCCGACACCCCGGGTGGTCGTGCAACCACAGGTGCCGCTGGCGTATGTGACGCCGGGCGGTGGATTTGGCTCGACGTCTGTCGTGGATCTTCTGCAGCAAGGGACCAGCGTCCAAATTCTCCCGTTCTCTTCCACCGGACCGAGCGGCGCAACACGCACCGCCGGGATCACCACGATTCGTACGCAGACACCCCACGGAATCAATCCGGTGCTGGGCGGCACGGTGATCATTTCCGGAGTGACCACCAAAACGGCAAACTCGAATTTCAACGGCACCTTTCAAATCGTCCAGGTGATCGACCAGTTTTCGTTTACTTACGCGCAGACCGGACAGCCGGACGATTCGGAGACGAACACGTCGACCGCGCTGGGCACGGTTCAGTACGGCGTTCCATTCTTTTCCTTCAGCACTTCGTCCAACGTTTCCGGAGCGGCGATCAATCCAGTCACTCGGACATTCGGATATGCCGACTTCAATCAAACCTCCGCGCAGATCGGGTTCATCAGCACGCTGGATCAAACTCTGACATCGCTCACGTTGACGGCGGGGAGCTGTAATACCTGTACGCCGACTCCAGCCGGAGCGCCGGAGCGCGGATTCCGGTCCGTGGCGTTCGATCCCTTCACGAACGTGATGGTGGCGTTTAATCCCAGCGACAATTCCGGAAGCAATTTTGCAGGGAATGAAATATCGCTGATCAATCCGGGAGGCCCGGCGCCGAATGGATCCTCAAATTTCCCCTACCGGATTATTGCCGCAATTAATACCGGGCAAACGGGAACGGGTTCGTATACACCCACGGGACAGACGGTAGCGGTGCCGGTGTTTGGACCGATGGTATACGATCCAAAGACAAAATATATCCTGGTGGCAAATGCGGGCAGCAACTCGCTGACGTACATGAACCTGGATCCAGGCAACACCTTTCAGAAGACGCACATTCAGGCGTTGCTGTTGAAAGACAATAATCCGCCCTACGGTGTACCTGCGGCCCAGCCAGCATTGGGGTCGCTGGCTCCCGCGACGTCGTGCAGCCTGACGGACCCGAAGCGGCCCTGCATGCCGCAAGCAGTAAGAGTTGGCCAGCCAGCGAATCTGCGAATCCTTGGGCAGGGCTTCACTTCCGGAGGAGGAACTCCGGTGGTGCGGTTGGATGGGCAAACGACCATTACGCCTCCGGGGCAGACGACGCCGGTAGCGATCCCCGCTCCAACGTCCGTGACGGACGGCGAAATCGACGTGACCATTCCGGCGGCATTCCTGTTCTCACCGCACGATTACGCGCTCGACGTGCAGTTCAACACTGGCGGTGTGGTCTCCACGTCGAACGCCATCGATTTGCATGTTGTGGGAATCCTGGACATGTCCAGCGCTTGCGCGCCGACGGCCAGCTTCCCGCAAGGGCCCGAAGGAGTGGCGATAGACGAATCGCGGCAAATTGCGGTGGTTACAAACTACGCGTGCAACAGCGTTTCGGTGATTGCCATCAACCCAGCTGGCTTTGTGAAAACAGACGGCAGCGTGGCGCCGTACGGCACGATTCTTGGCACGGTGACCGTTGGGAAAAATCCGATCGGAATCGGCGTGATTCCGCGGATGGGCTATGCGGTGGTGGCGAACAGCGGAGACACGCCAAACGGCACGGCTTCGATTATTGACATCAGCAAACCGGAGGCTCCAACGATCGTGAGCTGGTCGGTGACGTCGGGAACGACAACGACGACCGCCAACACGGTAACCGTGGGGCTTTCGCCGCTGGGAGTGGCCATCGATCAAGACCGGGCGCTGGCGCTGGTGGCTAACAACGGGTCGAACACATTGTCTTCTATTGACCTGACCGTGCTGCTGCCAACCTCGGTGACCACGAAGGCGCCAGGGGCGACAATGATCGCGTTGAGCGGCCCGCCATCGGCACTCGCTGTGGATCCGAACCGAGCGATTGCGGTGGTTACGAGCCTACAGAATTCGGGCACGACCAGCGTGACGGGAGGATTAGACGTCGTGAGTCTGGCCACTGTGCCCCCGGTCAAGAGCACAACGGCTTCCGTGTCTTCGCTAGCCGCAAGCATTACGGGCATCGTGTACGATCCGGCGCCGGCGACGGCGGTGTTCTACGCCACATCGACGCAGCAGAATGCGATTTATTCGTTTGACCCGGATACGGGCGGGGTGCAGACGATCCGCGTTGGAATCAACCCCTATTCGGTCGGCTACAACTATCAGACCGGGACATTACTGACGATCAATTCCACATCGAATACCATCTCGGTGGTGGATTCGCAGAACTTGAAGACCCGGCAGACGCTGGGAATCAGCAGCCTTTCCCAGTTTGCAATCGCGGTGGACAATTTCACGAACACCGCGGTGATTGTGGACCAGAACAACAATCGCGTGGTGTTCCTGAATCTGCCGAAGTAAAAGAGAGGCAGCACAGGCGGGTGTGCACGCAAGGCGGGATAGCGTTTGCAGCGATCTTGATTGCTCAGCTATACTGTTCGCTTTGTGCGGGGGCAGTTGAGCCTTCTAGAAGCTGTCTGGTTGTGCAGCCGGACCCCCCGAGGGAGCATGCGATAACGGAGTTGTTTATTTTCCCAGGGGCTGAAAAGATTTGACCGGTCACCGGTTAAGTATCCAAAGGCTTGCCAATCCCAATGGCGTCG
>Ga0209735_1000057_pt1 | contig 16165 bp, 15 predicted proteins | sample BlaSpr_A8_Ref_M2_FD_187990 | JGI IMG/M metagenome (GOLD analysis project Ga0209735, IMG submission 187990) | Forest soil microbial communities from Thunder Bay, Ontario, Canada - Black Spruce, Ontario site 2_A8_Ref_M2 (SPAdes) (version 2) | ecosystem: Environmental > Terrestrial > Soil > Boreal... | reverse complement strand
TTTTGTAACCGCCCTGTTTACCCTTGCTACCTGTCCACAACTCAACTGTTCAGTTTGTCTCCTCTCCAAGACCAGGAGTGTGCAGGAGCGCTGATGTGGATCTGGGTAACCTTCGCGTATCTGATTCCCGCAGTGGCCATCGCAATGCAGATACTCTCGCCTCCCAATAAGAGCTCGCACGAACCAGCGCAACTAGCGTGGCGCAACCTCGCGGCACAGCCACGAAATGGTTCCGAGGTGGAGGTGATCTAGACGTGGCGAGCAAATCCATCCTTATTACTAGCGCCCCGTCCGCAACAGCAGCGGACGCACAGCCAACGTTTGCAGTTCGCGCCTATGCGATGGTGTCCGACTATTGGGCGCTTACTAAGCCAGAGGTCAATTCCCTGATCGCGGTGGCAACTTTCACCGGGTTCTATTTGGGTCATGCAACCAAGCCGCAAGGTTTTCCATTCTGGCTGTTGATTCACACGTTATTGGGCACTCTGCTGGTTGCCAGCGGCACCGGTACGCTGAATCAATATATCGAGCGACGTTTCGATGCCCAGATGCGCCGGACGGCCCGGCGGCCTCTGGCTGCCGGCAGGCTGAAGGCTGACGTAGTTCTGGGGTTTGGTGTGGCGCTGTCGGCCTTCGGCAGCATTTATCTTGCGATAGCCGTAAATGCGCTTGCCAGTCTGCTCGCGATTGTCACGCTGCTGTCTTACTTGTTCCTCTACACTCCACTCAAACGAAAAACACCGTTGTGCACTGTGGTCGGGGCCTTTCCGGGCGCTATGCCGCCGCTGATCGGATGGGCAGCAGCATCGGGTAGATTGAGCCCAGAGGCATGGGCACTCTACGCGGCGCTCTTCCTGTGGCAGTTCCCACATTTCATGGCCATCGCATGGATGTATCGTGAGGACTACTCCCGGGCCGGATACTTGGTCCTTCCGAGCGGTAAATCAAAGGCCGGTTTCATGGTCTGGCTGACCGTTTTGCCGCTCCTTGGATTGAATCTCGTTATTTTGATACCGGCGTTCACAGGTCACGCCGGTCCTGTTTATCCAGTTGGCGCTTTGCTCCTCGGTTCAAGCTTTCTCTATTTCGGCGTACAACTGGCTCGTCGAAAATCGAATTCGGCAGCCCGCCGACTACTTCAGGCGTCGATTGTTTTTCTTCCATCGGTTTTCACCTTACTTATGGTTGGAAGGAGCTTGCGCGGAAAATGGGGCAAAGCAGATTGGTAGCAGTTCTACATGAAGAAGCTTGGAATCGCCCGGACGATCTAGGGCACTCGAACCTAACGCGCCAGGTGACAATGCTAGGTGGCTGGTCCACCGCGGAAGGGAGAGTGAAAACCGGTGACAGGGCAGCGTTCTAACCAACTGAACTACGTCCCCAGAGCATCAAGACCTGACAAACCATGCCGCCCCTGGCTCGGCAGGACTTCTTGGTCACGACCGCATATACGACGGCACGCTAATGACGATTATGCGCCCCGTGCCCTTTGCATAGAGAAGCACTCTCAGAGCGGTCGCACGCTGATTGTGCAAACAATAGTAGTACCAGCGCCCCTCTACGAGCTCGGGAACAAGTACGGCGATCGGGTGGTCTGGGTGCTTACGCTCCATCTCCAGTACATATCGAAACAGCAGAGTTGTGACCAACCGGTACGGAGAGTGCAGGATCACTAGTTCGGGTGGTTTGAAACCAGCTTCCCGCGCGGGTTTTTCGACGAAATCCTCCCACACACGTATTAAGTCATCAGTAAAAGGTGTTCCATCTCGGCCCTTGGGAGTGATATGTACGACGACCAGGTCTCGAGAGAGCGTGTAGGCAAATCGCAGCGCTTTCTCTGAAATTTTGTCCCAACGCTGCAGCGGCAATATCACGATTGGGCGCGGAATGTCTTTTAGATGGGCCGGACCTTGGCTCTCGGCTTCACGCTCGATTCTCTCGTAATGATGGTGAACTGCGGACATTAACCAGACCAGCCCGGGGATAGCCAATACAGTGAGCCATGCGCCTTCGGTAAACTTCGCCACAATCACTACGCATGTAGTGCATCCGGTAGCCAGTGCGCCCACGCCATTGATCAGCATGCTGCTGAATGCGCCACTGCCTCCCGTTCGTCGCCAATGCATGACCATGCCGGCCTGCGAAAGCGTGAATGCCATAAATGCGCCGACCGCGAACAGTGGGATCAAACGATCGGTCACTCCTTCGAAGGCAATCAGCAGAGATGCGGCCAGGAACGCTAATACATAGACGCCGAACGAAAACACAAGTCGGCGACCACGGATCGTGAACGGATCCGGCAACCATCGGTCTTCCGCGATGGCACGACAGAGACGGGGAAAATCGGCAAAGGAAGTATTCGCGGAAAGCGCCAGCACTGTGAGGACTGCGGCCATGGTGATGAAGTAAAAGACGCCTCGGCCAGTCACCGCCAGGGTGAGTTGCGACAGGACACTCTGATATCCGGGCTGCCCCGGTGGAGTTGCAGCGATGTCGTAGGCACGACAAAGATACGCGATTCCGGCGAGCAGGAAAATCAGGGTTGCGATGATGACCGTCAAGGTTGCGTGAGCATTCTTGACTTTGGGATCGCGAAAGGCTTGCACGCCGTTGCTCACTGCTTCCACACCCGTCATCGCAGTGCAGCCACTGGAGAATGCTCTCACCAGCAGCCACGCACTGACTGCAGCGACCGCCGGCCCCGGCCTTAGGATCGGCGCGACCGGCACCGGATGCCCGCCACCACTCCAGGTTTTAAAGAGTCCCACGACAATCACGACGCCGAGCGAGCCCACGAACACATAAGTCGGAAGCATGAATGCCAATCCAGCCTCGCGAATGCCACGCAAATTCACCAAAGTGAGCACCAGCAGAATGGCAAGGCAAAGGCGCAGAGTCTGTGGCTGGAGCGCGGGAATGGCCGACACCATTGCACCCACGCCTGCGGAAATTCCCACGGCAACGTTGAGAGTGTAGTCGATCATCAGCGCGGCCCCGGCGACCAAACCGACGCGTTGGCCAAGATTCGCTGAGGCCACGCTGTACGATCCGCCACCGGTCGGGTAAGCAGCAATCGTCTGCCGATACGAGAAGTAAACAATACTCAGCAGAACGATGATCATGAGGCTGATGGGAATGGTGTAGGCGACTCCAGCGAGGCCCAGCGGGATCAGAATGGTCAGCGCGGCTTCAGGGCCGTATGCAGCGGAACTGAGCGCGTCCAGCCCGAACACGGGAACACCGGCCGAAGATTGGATTTGTTCCTTGACGTTCTCGTCAGAAGAAAGCGGACGGCCAAACAGGAAATCAATAACCGATTTCCTCTGCGGCGGAGTGGCGATTTTTTCGATGATTTGCAAAGCGTTGCCTTAGTTCAGATCTCTTGTGTCAGTGAGGTTGTCAGGTTCTGAATTCTACGGCGCAGGGAGAGCAGTGCAGAATCTCGATCGGAGAACGTCTGTTCCGGTGCTTTCCCATAAGCCTCAGCATTCCCCTCGCGGTGTGCCACTGAATCTTCGAACCTCGAAGGCTTGGATGACCGTCCTTCAAGCCGGTCTGCCATCCCCTCCATCGTTAACGCAAAGTCTTCGTCGAACTGCCGCTGTTGGGTCACCAGAGCCGTTGGCAGCTCAAAACCGGGAAGTTGGGCACGATACTTCCAGAGGGCGATTTCTGTTAGGAAGAGCATTCGCACCTGCGCTTGCCATCGAATGATTCGCTCCCGCAATGCGAGGTCCCGCTCGCGGGAAGGGCCGAATTCCAACAGAACGCCCCCAGTAAGATCCCTGACCCGGTCGAAATTGCTGTTGATTGTTTCGCGCAGTGAGTAGCTTCGCTCGCTGGCATTTCTCACATCATTAGATATCGGTTCTCGAGCGAATTGAGCCAGTAGTCGCATATTAGAAGCAAATGTTCTCGTCATTTGCACTGCTGCGGAGACACTCCAGAATTGATCAAACACCAGCCACATGATGAAGAGACCCAGCAAGATGCCGAAAACGCGATCTCGCGCGACCGCGAGTGAGGTCTGAATTTTGAATTCGTTCAAATTGACGAGGTAGAAGGCCAGAGCGACCTGAATTCCGAAGTATGACAGGCGAGGACTGGAGGTTATAAACCAGGAAGACAGGGCGGTAACAGCAAGGAAAAGAACTACAAAACCGGCGATCGAATCGAGATAGGGGAGAATGAATATCTGCGAGCCCATCCCTAATAGAAAGCCGCCAAACATGGCTCCAGTGATGCGAAGGACCTGCTTCTGCCGGGATGAACCAATGGTGGAGAGCGCGGTCAGCAGGCATGTAGTCACGGCCGTGCTGATGCCCGGCCATGCGATCGCGTTGTAGATGAGGTAACAAATGCTCGCAGCCAGGCAGCCCTTTAGCGCGAAGCGAAGGTGATCAGGGTTGACAAAGGCGTCTGGGGCAAGAAGCCTCTGCTGAGGTGGAGCATCTAGCGGCGACGTGTATGCATGAACCGATGGAGCATCTGCAAACACCTGAGGGATGAGAGCAGCTGTGCTCTCCATCTCGCTCAGTAATGGAACGCTGTCGGCCAGTTGAGGATTGTTGTCGAAGTGAACCAGGCCCGGAATTCGCTGATTCATCAAGTCATCGCGGATGCTTAAGACGGTTGAGGCCAAGTTCCGGAACCGGCTTCGATCGCTGGCTGACAAGTCGAAACTGAGTTGCGGCAGAGTCTCCGCAAGGTCGACGAGTCTGCCTACGACGGCTGCAATACCACCCATCTCGACGGAACCATGGGGCGAATCATCCGAGCGCCGCAAGGTGCGCCGCAATAATGATGTTCCAAGCGCGGCGAACCGGATGACTTTTTGCTCCATCCCGCGATCTACAGTGCGGCCCTCAGCGTAGCAACTCAGCAGATTCGCAACTGCAGACAATCGGTCGCTGACGGGCAGAACAACTTCGTCTCCCTGCTGCAACCGGACAAATGCCAGTTCTACCGCCCCAGTGACCACTACGGCTACCAAGACTGCCAAACACAGCCAAAGAGTATCCTCCACGTTGATTTCTGCCGGCACATGCCGGTCCCACAGCGGAATCGCCAGGGCGATCACGTTGATAAACGCCACAGCCGCTGTGTAGTTCGTGAGCACACTGACCGCGTAGAAAGCGAGGAAGAAGGTCCCGATAACCCAGACAAAATGAAGCAGCGGAACATTGATAACAAACCACATTGAAACCAGGAGGTATGTGGTCCCGATTCCGGTAACGAGAAATATTGTTGCCGCGGATTGCATTGTGGATCGAGTGTTTTCACGCGAAACCATCAGTGCATAAACTGCGCCTTGCCAGATGTACGGAATGCGAAATGTCATTCCGACGATCATGATGAGGGTGGCCGCAATCGTCATCTGCGCAACCAGTGCAGCGCGGCCCGGGTACGGCGCGAGCTCTTCTTTGAGAAATTGTCCAAACCAAGTCAACGGACCTGAAGACCGAGGCAGGCTTTGGGCAATAGTTGCCATTCTCAGTTGCCCCGAATTGTGACCACGGCCGACTCGCCGATTCGAAACAGGTCAGGCGTTGGATTCTCGACGCGTACTCGAACCGGGTATCGCGATGCCAGATGTACCCAGTTCAACGTGCGCTGTACATCCGGAAGGCCGGCTTCCAAACGGCCAATCAGATCGGGGTCTGGAGTGACTCCGAAGGCGATACTATCTACCACTCCGGAGAAGCGCTGGTTTGGTCTCGACATCACATAGACGTCGGCTTTCATTCCCGGTGTGATTTGCTTGAGTTGCCCTTCGCGGAAATTGCCGATAGCCCACCAGGTGCGGGCGTCAATGAGGGTGAACATTTGCTGCCCGACGTGGGCATAGGCACCCTCGGAAATCGTAAGATTCGTAACTAGAGCATCAAACGGCGAGTAAACACGGCAGTTGTCCAGGTTATAACGGGCGTTCTTTATCGCTGCCTCTTTTGCCCCACGCTGATTAACGAGTGGCTCCAGAGTCGTTACGGCGTGCTGAGATTGCTCGTGCTGTGCGAGAGCTGAGTTCAACTCCGCCTTGGCGAGCTGTAATCGCGATTCGGCCTGCCGTAGTGCTTCTGACTCTGCGATTTCTGAAGTCCTGGCGCGATCTATCTGGTCTACGGTAACAAATTGCTTTGTGAGCAGCGGCTCAAGACGATGCAAATTGTCGCTCGCATAGGTCCACTCCGCACGCTGCCGGTTGACCGCACGTTCCGAGCTCGTCACGTCGGCTTCTGCGCTATGAATGTTAGCTTGCGAAACAGAAACCGCACTGACCAATGCTGCGATTCTCCGGCGCTCATCGGAGATCTGACCTTCCAGAGTCGCCTGTTCCGAGATGGCTCTCTCAAGCGCGTATTGATAGGGACGCTCATCGATTTCGTAGAGCAGCTCCCCCTTTTTCACGAATTGGTTGTCGCGCACATTCAGGCGAATGAGCGGACCCTCCGCCTGCGGCGCTATCCCGATAAAATTCGCGAAGACTTCGGCATCTTCAGTCCGAGGATAGAAATTTTGGTGATAAAGCACGATCAGTCCGAGGATCACGGCGCCAGCCACGATTCCGATGCTGACCGAAAGCCCTAACCTGCGAGATCCCCTATTCGTCTCGGTGTTCATTGCTTAATGCTCCCTATCTAGCGAAACAACGTGAGCCACAACGCAAATGCGAAGAATGCGGTCAGGCTCGGATATGTCACAATCGGCCAAACAATCTCCACAGATCGCCGCAGAAGTTCTCGTGAGAGGACTGTAAGCAAGATGGCCACGACGAAACAGATCAGCCACGCCGGAAAAAACGAGCCAAGAATGTCGAACGAAGGAGCTCTCCCGCAGCTGGTCAGAGACAAAGTGGCGAGCGGCAACCCATAGCGCAATCTAGCAATGCGATTCGCACTCATGGTTGGGACCTCTTTGTTGATTGGATCGAATCTCCTGTGCGGAACGCCAGGCCCGCGAACGAGGTAAGCACCTGGGTGCGGGCATAGACATCCGCCGACCGGGCTTGCGCGAGAGTGCGCTGTGCGGCCGTAACGTCCAGCAAGCTGCGCACCCCGTAGTTGTACGATTGGAGAGCCGCTTCATAAGACTGGCTGGCGGCTCCGAGAAGTGCGACGGCTGCCTGCCGCTGACGCAACGCAGTGTTCAGGTTGGAATATGCCGTCCAGACCTCGTCCGCAATCTGGTTGCGTTTGACTTCAGCTTGTGCTTCAGCCTCCCGAACGTTAGAGCGCGCTTGTAAGAGTGTGTTCTTCCTTGCGCCTCCATCAAAGATCGTCCACTTGAGACTGAAACTGAGTCCACCGGTCAGGCCCGCTGTGTGGGCCCAATCATACGGCGACTGGATCCCATAGTCCGATTGCGCGGTTGGACTGGCGTTGAGACTCAGGGCCGGATAGTAAGCTGAGCGGGCCTCCTGCACTCTGGCATTTGCGGATCGTATTTCGGCAACCTGTTGCATTAGATCTGGGCGTTGACTGACGGCCCGGTCGATTGCGTCCTCGACCGTGTTACTCATCGAATCCGGCATTGGCAACTGGTCGAGCGGTTGGACCTTGATCGTCAAAGAAGCGCGATCGCCCACCGCTGTTGCCAGGTCCCCCCGAGCGATCGCCTCAGCTCCAAGCACAGATTGCAGATCGTACTCAGCTTGGGCGGTAGCGCTTCGAGCCTCTAATACGTCGGGCAGAGTTGCGAGACCATGCGCGAGCCTATCCTCCGCCGCCTCTTGGACAGCTTCGGCATTGGATAGGCTGGCTCGCGCGGCGTCCTCCTGTCCCATGGAGCTCAAAAGGCGGTAGTATGACTGCTCGACCTGGTAGATGACGATGCGGTGAGTGTCGTTGAAGGCGAAATTTGCGGCCAAGAGTTGAGCCCTAGCTGCGTTGATTCGGCCGCGGCGGGCACCAAAATCAAGAATCGTATAACTCAGGTCCAGTGCGACCTCAAAGTCCTGCGCCCGTTGCCCGTAGAAGCGACTTCCGAAGAAGATTTCTTCCCGACTGGTTTGTGACAACGCAGCAGCCGCCAGAGTCGGATATAACTCACTCCGCGCTACTCCAAGGCTCGCCGCCTGAGCACGAGCACGCTCCCAGGCAACACGCGTTTCAGGGTTATTTGATTCCGCCATATCGATGAGCTCGGCCAGGGAGTACGTCCTGATGGCATTGTGAGGTAGATCCTCGATATGTTCAGCGAGTGCATCACGCACAAACCGCTGTTCATCGGAAGAGTGCCACGGATGATTCCATGAGACGGGCGCACTCTGAGCGAGAGCACAACTGCCCGATTGCAGCACGAGAGACAATGTCGCGCCAGCCAGCAAAGCCGAACGCGATTTCGAGTGTCTCGACATGGCATTGTGGACTCGTCAATCTCCGTATTCACCGCTCATAGCCGTGATCTTGCCGCGGAACATGCGATAGACGACGACAAAGTAAATCGCCGCGAGGACATCCCGAAAGCCCACCACAACAGACCGACGCGTAACGCGTAAGGCCGTGAGCTGCGGAAACAGGTAGTGAATACATGATGGTGAAGGCGACGTGAATTCGATCCAGTACAACCTCAGTCATATCACCCCCTAGGCTCCATCCGGCACGAACTGCGTATTCGCGCCTTCTTTGAAGATGACGTAAGCGCGTTTCCACGGTTCGTCATTGATCAGGCGCCATTTGTGGCCTGAACCGGTGTGGTCCTCTGCCACAAGCACGTCACCCGGATGGAGGGTAAACGTCTCGCCGCCGACCGTCGCAAATTCGAGCACGCCGGCCAACGTAATGACGTACTGAGGAGTTGGGTCGTTGTGCCAGTCAAAAGTGGAATGTGCGGGCGTCTCTTTGAACTCAACCGACTTCGCATCCACCAACTTGGCACCATTCACACTTCCACGTACTACGTGTGAGTTCCCATCAGGCCCCGTGTACAACCGATAAGCGCGAATCATATTCAGTCTCCTTGTTGTTTTCGATCATGCCGCAGTTTTCCCGGACGGGGATTTCTTCTGCTTAGTCGAGATGCTGTTGATGTGCAATACCGCCGCCGTTTCTGCGCGCACACGCTGGCACAGATCCGGATTGTCGATCAGAGATTGCCCGTAGGAAGGAATCATGTCCTTCAACTTGCCCGTCCATCCTGCGTTCGTCAGTTTGTCCCGGAAGCAGCGCTTAATGACCTCAAGCATGATCCAGACTGCAGTTGAGGCACCCGGTGAGGCGCCGAGCATGGCAACTATGGAACCATCGGACGCGGTAACGAGCTCGGTGCCGAATTGCAGAATTCCGCCGTTCACTGGGTCCTTCTTGATGATCTGCACTCGTTGTCCTGCTACTTCGGGTCTCCAATCCTCCTCGTTTGCATTCGGATAAAACTCACGCAGTGCGGCGAACCGCTCGTCCGAGGACTCGATGACCTGCCCTATCAGATATTCTGTGAGAGCCACGTTATCCCTGCCTACAGCCAACAGCGGCAGTAGGTTTTCAGGGTCGATGGAGCCGAAGAGATCGAGATAGGATCCATGCTTGAGAAACTTCGTCGAGAAGCCTGCATAGGGCCCGAAAAGCACAGAAACTTTGCCTTCGATGTGCCGTGTGTCGAGATGCGGGACGGACATCGGCGGTGAACCGACCGAAGCTTTGCCGTAGACCTTCGCATGGTGACGAGAAGAGACTTCCGGGCTATCGCAACGCAGCCAAATTCCGCTTACTGGAAATCCGGCATAGCCCCGCCCTTCCGGAATCCCCGATTTTTGCAACAGACGCAAGGACCCGCCGCCGGCGCCGATAAAAACAAACCTTGCTTGCACGTATCGGTTATCGCCAGTCTGTTCGTCCCTGACTTCCACACGCCAGGCGTCCCCATCGCGCTCGAGATCCTGCACTCGGCTGAAGAAATGAATGGACACTCCATCCTTCCCTTCGAGTGAATCAAGCAGATCCTTTGTGAGTGCGCCGTAGTCCACGTCCGTACCGGTCAACATGCGCGTAGCCGTAACCACGTCATCCGGGTCACGCCCTTCCATAACCAGCGGAATCCATTCTTCGATCTGCTTTTTGTCCTCCGAGTATTCCATCCCGTAATAAAGAGGATGGCTCGAAAGCGCAGCATAACGTTTCCTCAGGAAATTCCGATTATCGACCCCGCGCACGAAACTCATGTGAGGTACGGGATGGAGGAACGACTGCGGGTCCTTTATCGCTCCCTTCGTCACCAGATAGGCCCACAGCTGACGCGAGAGGTCGAACTCGGTGTTGACCTGCAGAGCCTTGGAAATGTCGATGCTGCCGTCAGTTTTCTCCGGCGTGTAATTCAGTTCACAAAGCGCAGCATGGCCGGTGCCGGCGTTGTTCCATGCATTGGAGCTCTCTTGCGCCTCGCTTCCAAGAACTTCATGGATTTCGATTTTCAGCTTGGGATCGAGCTCTTTCAGGATGACCGCGAGTGTAGCGCTCATTATGCCTGCACCAATGAGGACGACATCAGGATGGTTTGCGGAGGTAACGGTTGCCATATTATTTCTCCTTTTGTCAGCTGTGAAATTACCCCAAATTGCTGTTTACACGGGCCAATGATGCGTAAGCCATAGAATGATTGGGACCGTAATTGCTAAAGAAAGCGTTGAAAATAAAAGCATGGATGCCGTTTCAGATTCGGAGGACTTATATCGCGCGGCAAAGAGCACAACAACGGTGGCCAAGGGGAAGCTGCAGCATATTAGCGCCTCACGCGCGAATGGACTGTCGACGTGCAGTAACCGCAGGAGAACCAGCAGGACGACATTTTGTACGACGAGACGGCCGAGGGTGCCGAGGAAAACAACGCGGGAAAATTGAAACGCGTGAGCCGCCAGCACCAGGCCTACGGCAAAGACAGCAACACCGGAAGTCGTGGAACCTATCAACTGAAAGCATGCGGCGATCACTCGCGGCAGGGGTACTTTGGCGAGGACGATACCAATTCCGACAATTGGCGCCCAGAGGAGCGGTGATTTCAAACCTGACGCCAATCCAGTCAGGACAGGATTCGAATTCGAACGCTCCTTGGCGATGCCCCGATGCTTCGCCGCATCTACCTCTAATAAAACGACAGTTGCAGGCACCACGAGGTTAATCGATAAGGCGACCAGTCCCACTGCGCCAGTGGCGGTAGGACCCAGGATCGGCCGGAGAACGGCTAAACCAAAGACCGGGGTAGCGGATGTCGACAGCATAAGGGCGTAAAGGATCGCCGGTGTTCCGCGCAAGCTTTGTATGAATCCCAATACAACCCAAGCAACGAAAAAAAGGCCAACATGAGCCAGCATCAACGCAAGAACGAGACGGCCTTGCTGCAGAAGCAGATTCCTGGGGATCTCGGTCATGCCGACAAATAGAGACGCGGGCAATGCGAACGAAACCGCAAGCTTGCTCAGTCCAGCCGCTTGGTTGGCATCGAATGCGTCGCCTTTGCCGGCGCCATAGCCCAGCGCCAGAACAAAAAATACAGGCAATAGCGCTCCCACCAGTCCGCTCACATTCATGCACGATCTCCTTTCCTCGCGTGTCCAACCGCAAATGACACGGAACGTTTTTTAGAACTCCACCTTGGTTCTGAATCCGAAAACTACGGCGCGCTGCGCGCCCCCTCCCACGTTCGCGTAGTACTGAATGACCGGCTGCACAAGGAGCATGGGCGCAACACCCAGCAGCGCGTTGAACTCAGCCCCCTGCTCTGTCTTCCATGCAGGCGTGCCGGGCGAAAGGAACTGCGCGCTCACGCTGTTTCGCACATAACCCAACGACATGGTGTTGTAAAAACCACCGGCAGCGGCTCGTTGAACCGCACTCCCGTCGTGAGCAGCCTGTTGTTACGATTGATGTCCGCCGGGCTCCAGTCGTAGGCGAACGTAGCGTCCAAACCTTTTGCCGCTTTTGGGTCCACGCGCCAAAGAGCCTGGCTGGCCATCCAATACAGAAGATAGTTGCCCGACCGCGGCGTCACACTCGTCGGCGACGTGAACTTTGCGGGATTGTAGGAAGCGCCGAACTGGTAGAGGCCGGAATATCCCTTGCGGTTCTCGACATTGTCGAAGGCGCGAACGGAGGACGCCTTCCTGCCCGGAGTAAAGCCAATCTCCGAGACGCTAACGGGAGTTCCATTGAACGTCGGAACCAGGCCCGTAGGGTTCTGCGAAAAGGGCGAGCGCACCGCAGCCGCTACCATCGATTTCACATAGAGATTTCGGAGCGGTGCCACGCGGACTTCCACGGCCGGCGTCGAGGGAGGATCGAACGACTCAAGCGTAGTAAACAAATTTCCCAACGCATAGCCCATCGGCTCGAAGATGAAGGACGCTGCGTAGTGGTCGGCTCCGTAGAAATCTTGCTCCGCGAACTGACCAACCCGTGCGGTGAGACGTTTATCCAGCCACCGCTTCTCGATCCACCAAGAATCGAGGCGACAAGTATTCGCGCTCGACATCCCGCTCGGGCTAGTCAGGAGCCCAAGATATGCTCCTAGATTGCCGCCGCCCTGCCACAGCGCTGTCGCGTGAAAATACAATCCTTGCTCACCGACCAGCGTGCCGAGATCAATGTCTACCGTTCCCCGGAAGCGATTCCAACTTGCAAATCGCTCCTGGTGTTCGCCCTTGATGTTCCTAAGCGAATCACTGACGTATTGAAAATCGAATTTAACTCCGCGCTGTTCCAAACGCGTCCGCTCGCCGCCCCAGTGTCCCAAGAGGTGCCCGTGCGGGCCCTGACCGGTCTCATGACTATCCGGGCCGGGCGTTGGTTCCTCTTGCGCCGCCTGCGAAAAAGCCGTGGCCGCAAAGCCATACCAGACGGCCCACAGCAGACAAACAAGTTTGGATGCTGACTTTCTCATAATCTCGTACCGGCGTTCTTCAAGCCGCGTAAAACCACCCATCCCGGGCCTATGGCAGCGACCACCGCCCGCTCGGTCCATTTGCTCTGTCTAGTCTCTACCGCTACGTCGGCTCCGGTCCTTTTCTTCAGAGCCGCTTCAGTTCTCCGATTTGCGATCTGTTGCGCAGTAGCCATTCTCTTGATCCCGTACGTTGTTTACTCCGCCTTGGTGAGATCGGAGGCTGGGTCCTTGTCCAAATTGGTCGTCAAGAAAGATCCTGATTCCGGCAGCCGAACGTCGTACTGGGACACAATCTGAACGCGTGCCTGAAGTTGCCGCGCGGAGCAGTCGAGGACGTGGCCGCCTTTTTTGCGGTCCTTCGAAATAAAGTGAAAATGGTATCCCGGTATGCTGAACGAACTCGAATACCGTGGTGACCAGAGGCAGACGAGGGTGCCCTCGACATTGTGGAAGTGGAACTCCATCTGCGTTTTCGCAGCGTCTAAAAGTCGCGATCCCTGTGGAACCGGATGCACTGCACGTGCATGCAGCGCTTCAAAAACACCATCCACACGTATGGCGTAAAAAAGATTTTCCGAAATTCGCTGTACATCGCATGCCAGTTCAATGTCTTTCAAACATTCGACCTCATCGATTTGAAAAAGCGCGTCTTCGCGAAAGTGCGTGACAGAGGCGAACGGGACGAGAAACTCATCCGAGCGCTGCCGCACGTTCCCGGAGGCTTGATATATCTCGCCGTCGAGAATGACCATCTCGCCATCGAGCCCTTCAAAGGTGCCGAGGCCAAAGTCGCCTTCCTTCAGAAGTGTCCAAGAAGAAAGCGAGCCCGAGTACACACCCTCGACCAGAGCAGTTGAAGTCGAAATCTGGTACATGCGGCGCGGCGAAGAGAGCAGGTATTCACTCAGCGCCGCGCCTACCAGGTTGTCGAGCGAAGTCTTGCGTTCTACGGAAAGATCTCGCGCCACGGATTCAAGGAGCGACGATATTTTCACTGCCAGCTCTGCCATATGTCCGTTTCCTATTCGAGTGCGTTCCCTCTCTGGGAATGAAGCAGTCGAGCGCGTACCCACTGCCCCACCCTGCCATTCTGCGAGCCACTCAGGCGACTGCGGCTACCGGCTCAAGTTGTGTCTTGTATTCCGGCTTGTAAACATGCTCACGAATGAACGCAACCATGTCGGCGGGGCGCTTGACGCCGGCAAGTCCCGCATCGAAGACCACCTTCGCCACGCGGGCGGCAGTCTGAATCTCGGTCTCCAGAATGTTCGACTGCAGCGGGTAAAGTAGCCCTTGCTTCAGTAAATCGGACGGCACTTGATCCGCAACTGCCTGCCCGGCCTCAATAAACATCTCGTCTGTGACACGCTTCGCCTGCGTGGCGAAGATCGCCATACCAACCGCCGGGAATATGTAAAAGTTGTTTGCTTGTCCGGGCAGAAATGTCTGGCCGTTGTAGCGGACGGGTTCGAACTGCACGCCGGCCGCATAGATCGCTTTGCCCTTCGACCAGGTATAGGCTTGTTCCGCGGTGCACTCGGCATGCTCGGTCGGGTTGGATAGCGCAAGGATTACAGGGCGGTCGTTAATCTTCGCCATACTTTCAACAACTTTCTGGTTGAACGCCCCGCCAATCGTGCTCACGCCGATGATCGTCGTCGGCTTGATGCTCTCGATGGCAGCCACAAAATCCCGCGTCGGCGGGTGTTGGTGTGCGTACGGCTTCTGGAAATCGACTAGGTCTTTACGCGTCGATTCCAACAGGCCGTTGATGTCGAACATGTAGACTCGTGACTGCGCTTCCTTGAGCGTCATGCCTTGCGCAACAAGAGCAGAACAAAGCAGGTTGGCAAGGCCGATACCGGCCGAGCCCGCGCCGAGGAACAGGTACTTTTCGTCCTTCAGTTTTGTGCCCTTGAGTTTGGCCGCATTGATCATCCCCGCAAGAGTGATCCCAGCCGTACCCTGTACGTCGTCGTTATAGACGCAGTACTTGTCGCGGTAGCGCTGGAGCAAGTGCACTGCATCCGTACCCGTCCAATCCACAAAGTGAATGCAGCACTTCGGAAACACCTCCTGTACCGCTTCGACGAATTCGTCGACGAAAGAATAAAGGTCCGCAGTCGCCGGGCGGGTCTTGCGCATACCCAAGTACAGGGGATCGCGCAGGTACTGCTCGTTGTTTGTGCCCGCGTTGAGGTACATAGGAAGAAGGTGTTGCGGCGGTACTCCGGCGCAGGCGGTGTAGAGCTGTAGCTTGCCAATAGGGATGCCGGCGCCATTTGCGCCGAGGTCACCGAGGCCGAGAATGCGTCCGGCATCTGTGACGCAGACGAATCGCACATCTTTCTGCGGCCAGTTTTTCAAAATATCCTTCACTTTGCCGCGGCGCGTGATCGACAGATACATGCCGCGCGCCTGGCGATAAATATGTCCGAACTTTAGGCAGGCTTCCCCGATGGTCGGGTCGTACACGATCGGTAGAAAGCGAGCCGGGTCGGACATCACAGCCCGATAGAACAGTGTTTCGTTGTGGTCGAGCAGATTGATCAGGTAAATGTAGCGATCGAGGTCTGTGGTCTTGTGGCCGAGTTGCATCATCACCCGGCTTAACTGCAGATCTTCGGTCTCGATGACATCGGGTACCAGGCCAACGATTCCGAGTGCCTGCTTTTCGGCTTCGGAAAAGGCTGTTGACTTGTTGAGAGCTGGATCGTGAAGCAATTCAATCCCGCGCTTATTGGTCGTCATATGTTTTTTCCTTCGTCTTCGAAACCTTCAGTGTCGTATCTGCAGAAAGTGCAATTTGTCCTCAGCTGGCTTTTGCAACGTACGGATGGACCATCTTCGCCGGATCGACGACGCGGTCGAACTCGGCTTCCGTTACAAATCCCAGCTTCAGTGCGGCTTGTTTGAGCGTGAGGTCGTTGTCGAGCGCGTAATGCGCAATCTTCGACGACTTGTCGTAGCCGATGACGGGCGAGAGGGCGGTTACCAGCATCAGGGAACGGTCCACGTATTCCTTGATCTTCTTCAAATTCGGCTTCGTCCCCTCAATGAGGAATTTGCGGAAGTTGGTGCATCCGTCGGTCATGATCGTGATGGAGTGAGTAACGTTGAAGATGATGAGAGGCTTATAGACATTCATCTCCAGATAGCCGCCCGCGCCGCCGAAGCCCACCGCTACATCGTTGGCCATTACCTGCACGGCGATCATGGTCAGCGCCTCGGCCTGAGTTGGGTTCACTTTGCCCGGCATGATCGATGAGCCTGGCTCGTTCGCCGGGATTACCAA
>Ga0209735_1000055_pt1 | contig 16233 bp, 15 predicted proteins | sample BlaSpr_A8_Ref_M2_FD_187990 | JGI IMG/M metagenome (GOLD analysis project Ga0209735, IMG submission 187990) | Forest soil microbial communities from Thunder Bay, Ontario, Canada - Black Spruce, Ontario site 2_A8_Ref_M2 (SPAdes) (version 2) | ecosystem: Environmental > Terrestrial > Soil > Boreal... | reverse complement strand
TCGGGCGGTTGGAGTTAGCCCACAAGGGAACGCTGTTTCTCGATGAAGTCGGCGATCTTCCCCTCGAGCTCCAGCCGAAGCTCCTGCGGGCACTTCAAGAAAAGGAATTTGAAAGACTGGGAAGCACGCGAACGATTCCTGTAGATGTACGCCTAGTGGTCGCCACGAACCGCGACCTGGGCAAAATGGTGGCTGAGCGCCAATTTCGGAGCGACCTGTACTACCGGCTTAAGGTTTTCCCGATCACAACACCGCCCCTGCGCGAGAGAGCCGAGGACATCCCTGTGCTGGTGCGGCATTTCGTGGACAAGCACGCCCGCCGGATGAATCGGCAAATTGAAACGATTCCGTCCGAGGTGATGCAGGGTTTTACGCGATGGCACTGGCCGGGTAATGTGCGCGAACTGGAGAACTTTATCGAGAGAGCCGTAATTCTCTCGCCGGGCTCGGTGCTCCGTGCCCCGCTAACTGAGTTGCAGGCTCCTGAAGAGGAAGTCAAGGCGGCGGAGAAACCTACTCTTGCCGCCGCGGAGCGCGAGCACATCCTGCGTGTTATCCGCGAGACGGATGGGGTACTCGGCGGTCCTCATGGTGCCGCCGCACGGCTTGGGCTGAAGAGAACGACGCTGATCACAAAGATGAAGAAATTGGGTATCGAGCGCCCAGTGTAAACTCCGACAGCCGCGTCGGAATAGCGACGTCACGCCTGGATAACTCAGCCCAAGTAGACCCGCGAAAAGCACTGCGTTGTTGCGCTAACTACTGGTCCATCTAGAACTTCACGCCTTCAAACCCAACATTGTGGTCTTGGACTGCTTCGTGCCCGGAGGAGGTTCATCGGGAGGCAGCCATGAGCACCCAGATGAAACTTCTTGATCCCACACGTCGCAGTCGCGAATCACTCCAATTCGAGACGGCATTGCGCTCGAAAATCGTGGGCCAGGACGAGGCTGTACAGGCTCTCGTGGAGTTGCAGCAGGTCTTTCGCGCGGGTTTGCACTCACGGGGGCGGCCGGTCGGGAACCTGTTGTTTCTGGGGCCGACGGGTTCGGGGAAGACTCGAATCGTCGAAGCTGCCGCGGAAATTCTGTTCGGGGATCCCCGGGCCGTAATCAAGCTGGACTGCGCGGAGTTCCAGCACTCACATGAGATTGCCAAGTTGATCGGATCGCCGCCCGGATACATGGGGCACAGGGAGACGCGTCCGCTGATTACACAGGAAGCCCTGGCAGCAGGCCACACGGAAAAACTGAAGCTGAGCTTTGTTCTGTTTGACGAGATTGAGAAAGCCAGTGATGCGCTGTGGCAGCTTTTGCTCGGGATCCTGGACAAGGCGACCCTGACATTGGGAGATAACCGGCGTGTGGATTTCTCCCAGACCATGATCTTCATGACATCGAACCTTGGCGGAAGAGAGATCACGGAACTCCTCACGGGCGGAATGGGTTTTGTGCAGCCAGACAATAAACCGAAAGTCGGCTTGAACGAGAAAGTGGAACGAACGGCAAAAGAGGCAGCACGGCGGAAGTTTTCGCCGGAATTCATGAACCGGCTGGACAAGGTGGTGGTGTTTCATCCACTCAAACATGAGCAACTCGAAGAAGTTCTGGAGATTGAACTGAGCATGCTGCGCCGTCGACTGCTGCACACGAGCAAGGGGCCCCTATGGTTTCGTGTCACCGACCCTGCGCGGGAATTTCTGCTCAGCGAGGGAACGGACCAAAGGTACGGGGCGAGACACCTGAAGCGGGCGATTGAACGACACTTCGTTTCTCCAATGGCCACCCTACTGGCGACCGAACAGGTGAAGGCTGGAGACCTGCTGCGCGTTGATCGCGACGGCCTAACCGGAAGGCTGACTTTCCAGAAAGAGGAAGATGCAACCACACCTCTGCCGGAGCAGTGGCAGCAAGTACCGCGGATGCACGTAGGATACGCAGCCTAAAGCGGGAAGTTGCAGTTCGAGAAGTGAAGCAATGGGAAGGAGGATGAGCCATGCATTGGGAGCGGACTTGGAAGTGGATTTTGACAGTATTGGCACTGATTCTTGCAACACGCCTGTACTTTGTACAAGAACTGCTCACCCTTTTCCTATTCTTCACCTTTGCGTTCGTAGTGCTGCTATCGCTCGTTGGGTTTTCCCTGATTCTTTTAGGACTGATCGAGAGAGGAATGGATTTCTTGGAGCCAAGGCTGCGCGCGCTGGCTGCGAGCGCCCGGATCCTGTTGTCTGAGGTGCGTCATCGTCTGCTCATCGTCATCGCCGAGTCGCAGCTCAATCCCGTTTCAGTGGTCCCGATTGTCATTAAGCAACTACAGAACAGGATCAGTAGCCTGTCGCGTACTCGTTTGAATCGAGGCGCCTAGTGTGTAGCGAGCAAAGATGGGATGCATTTGCTCATGAAACAGGGGGGATGCCAAGGAAAGAATTCAACCGGAGCCAATGAGATATGAGCGAGACTCAGCTATTTCGCGTCACGGAGGAGCACACACCAGAATCGGTGGCTCATGCACAAAATGCGCCGCGCTCTCCGATGAGGGCTTTCGAGCCACATCCGCTGCTCCGCAACCCTCACATGGCGACAGCGATGGCAGCACTTTGGCCGCGCAAACTGTCACACCTACCTGCAGCCACAGGCCGCTTGTTTGACGTTGAGCCCGGAACAAAGCTTCTAGCGAAATGCCATTGGCAGCGTCATCGGCAGCGCCATCCGACGCTTGTACTCGTTCATGGCCTCGAAGGGTCAAGCGAGTCGCCATACATGTTGGGCATTGCCGAAAAAAGTTTTGCCTCTGGGTTTAACGTCCTGCGGATGAATCAGCGCAATTGCGGCGGCACCGAACACCTGACGCCGACGCTCTATGATCCAGGGCTCTCGGGAGACTATCGTCTGGTTCTCGAGGAACTGATCGAAAGGGACGCACTCTCTGAGATTTTCTTTGCAGGATACTCCTTGGGCGGCAACCTGGTACTCAAAATGGCAGGCGAGCTCGGCTCCAATGCGCCCTCAGAACTTCGAGGCATTTGCGCGGTTTGCCCGAGCATCGATCCCGCGGCGGCGGCGGACGCAATTGCCCAGCCACATAACATTCTCTACGAGCGGTATTTTCTGATGAAGTATCGACGATTGCTCCAACGGAAGGCGAGGCTGTTCCCCGAGCGCTACAGCATCGAAGCCCTGGACCAAATCGAGGGGCTACGCGAATGGGACGAAACCATTACAGCGCCAGTAGGTGGGTACCTGAACGCAGCCGATTGTTATTATCAAACAAGCGCAAAGCGAGTGGTCGCCGGGATTCGCGTCCCGACTCTCATCATCGCAGCGCAGGATGATCCGATCATTCCCTTTGCCTCCTTCTGCGATCCAGGAATTCTGGACAACCCATTCATTTCTCTGATCGCGACTCGATATGGTGGTCATTGTGGTTTCGTTTCGCGATATGCCGGGGATGAACGCTTTTGGGCGGAATCGCGAATCGTGGACTTTTGCGAGCAGCAGTTGCAGATGGCTTGCGATTCGCCGATGAAGATGCAGGAAGCCGTCCGGTGGTGCTCTCGGCGGCAGAGTGCGACCTCCATCGAAAGGACGGTGGGAGCATGCTGACGCACAACAGTGTACGTTCGTTGGCTTCATCGGCATGTCGGCCAGCGGAAACTGAGAGTGGTTCCATCGCGTGGCATGACATCTGTGATCCAAAGACAGACGAGTTGGATCGATTGGCCGAGCGATATCGGCTGCATCCCGTACACGTTAAGGACTGCCGCACGGCTGGGCAACGCGCCAAAGTCGAGGTGGGAGATCGATACCTTTTCATCGTTTTGAAAACTTTGGTCCTAGAGAACAATAACTTGCTCACAGTACGTGATCTGAGTTTGTTTGTTGGATCTGAATTCCTGCTCACAGTCCACTCCGCTCCTATTCCTACGGTCGAGTCCTTGCGCCAGGGCGGCAAGGATGTTCGTGCGGATGAGGTGCTCTATCGGCTGATGGATGGCGTTGTGGATTCTTATCTGCCGCTGCTGGATGAAATTCAAGTACGCATCGACACGTTGCAGGGGCGGGCGATTCGCCGAACGGAACGTAATGTGCCGGAACAGATAAATGAACTTCGGGGCATGCTGATAGGGTTCCGGCGCGTGTTATTAAGCATGCGGCACGTTGCATTTCGGCTCCAACATATTCGAAGCGAAGTGATCGGGTGTAATCTTCCGCCGTTTTTGCGCGACATTTACCACCATCTCGCCGAAGACCTGGATACGATTGCCGGAGAACGAGATCGGCTCGCGGGAATCTTGGACCTCTATCTTGCGAGCGTTGCCAACGAGCACACGGCGGCGATGCGAGCTTTGACGCTGCTGGGCACCGCGGTATTGCCAGCGCTCGTGATTTCAAGTTTCCTCGGGATGAATATCCGAATGCCATGGTGGACCAATTCCGCATCGGCATTTGAAGCGGTCACGGTAGCTACGATCCTCTTGACCCTCCTGCTGTGGTGGTACCTCGAGCGCCGATACTAGTAGTTGACGTCTTGCGACTCAGGTTCCGCATGGCGACCGGTGGCGATTCGTGAGATAGTCCCGGTCAATGCACACCATGAGACTGTCGCGATGGTTAAATGTACTTCGCAGAGTCACTACGGGAGGTCCGTATGTCGATGAACGACTAAGCGTCATCGTTCTCACTCTTGTAGTGATAGGGGGGATCGGCGCAGTCGGCTATGCGGACAGATTCACCTCGTTGTTCTCTCTGGCCCCGCTGTACGTCTTGCCGTTGGCTCTGAGTGCTCTGGTACATCGCCTTCGCATTAGCCTTGCACTTTCGGTCGTCTGTTTGGGACTGCACCATCTTCTCGGTCCGGCGGGTGGCATCGGCGTTGGACGCCTAACGAGGGAAGCCGCTACTCTACTTGGATATATCTTCGTTGTGGTCGCCGTGAATCAGTTAGGTGCGCAGCGGAAACGGCTAGCCGAGCTAGCCGCAAAGCAGCGCGACGACCTTACCGAAGAGATTCAGTTGGCAGCAGAGGTACAACAGAGCATCTTACCCCGGTCGATTCCAAAAGTACCTGGTTTCGAATTTGCGGCACGAATGTATCCGGCTAAGATCGTTGCAGGCGACTACTACGGATTCGTCGAACTCGCTGAGGGGGAGATTGGTTTGGTTATTGCGGACGTATCCGGCAAAGGGGTTGCGGCCGGCCTGCTGATGCCTTGCATTGAAGTAGCCCTGCGCATAGATGCCCCGCGATTCCCGCGTACGAACGATTTACTAGGCAGCTTTAATAACGTCGTGCATCAGATTACCAGTGGAGATCGGTTCATCTCTCTCTTCTATGGAAAGCTCCGACCGGCGGCGCGTTGTCTGGAATATACAAACGCCGGCCACAATCCGCCGCTGGTGATTCGCGACGGCCGAGACCCGATTCCCCTAGACAAAGGAGGGCCCGTGCTGGGTGTGCTTCTTGGAGCGGGCTACGAGAGCGACCAGATCAATCTGCAGACTGGAGATGTGCTTGTACTGTTCACAGATGGCGTTGTCGAAGCCCAGAATCCGGCAGGAGAAGAATATTCTGCAAAGCGACTCGCTAGTATCGTGAATTCTCATCTCCAACAAAGTCCCGGCGAACTCATCGAAACCATTCACACTTCGGTCATCGAATTTCGGGGAACAAGTGTGCTTGCTGACGATCTCACGTTGGTAGTGCTCAAGACGTTGTAGTTCTAACCAGACGTCTCAAGGTTGCCCGAGCCGACGCATCGCGCTCAGAGAAAGCAAATCATCTTCCCAGGACAGTAGTGGGTCAAACGCATGACCCACTACCCTCGGAAGGAACCGCAGATCCCTCGCCTCCAGCTGAGGGATATGCGGGAGTAGGGTCCTGGGGTAGGAAATTGCTTTTTATCGGTGTGGAGCTGGATGCATCTCCACGCGAGGTCCCATGCGTGGCGCCCAACGATGCGCGTACGGATGAACGTAGTAGCCCCGATTCAGCCAGTGGCGATTCCATGGCGTTTCATCGAAGATGATGGCGTGCGCGCCCCATGCAAAATAGGGATGTGCCCATCCCCACGGAAAGAATCCCACAGTTATCACGACGGCCGGATTCCAGCCGATCGCGCCGGCGATTACAAACCCGGGACGCGGTGGCGCAAATACGACAAGCGGATCGTAGATGGGAACGTAGATGTAAGCGGGATTGACCGGCAAGATCTCAACATAGGGCCCGGATTCGATGACGGTACAGTACGGATTCGTTCGCAAATACCCATATTTCCGTGCCTGCTTACGCAGCCGCTGAACGGCATCCATGATCTCGGCACGCTGCGACAGAACTGCGTTACCCAGTTGTTCGGTCCAGGTGCGATCTTGGGCCATCATGTTCAGGACCGACGGGAATGGTAGCAGCGCCAATACGCTCGGGTCCCACTGCAAATTATCGGTGCGGATTGCATCTGCCAATGCATCTCCCCTGAGACTGCTGTGCTCGTTCGCCCACAACGCAGCCTCGGGAATTTCGTTCCAGAATGTAGACGCCGTGAGTATCTGCGCCAGCAGGGGATCGGGATAAAGCGCGATTCTGGAGACAAGGTTTTCGAGCTGTTTCGAAGTGAGCGTTGGGCCCGGCACCGGAGCCGGTGGAGCGGACGGAACCGCAGGTGGTGGTGGCGGAGGCAGAGTGTTCTGGGCTGTCGCTTGAAAAGCGAAAAGTCCGACGAACGAGAGGAAAAGTATGAGCTTGGCAAGCTGACTTCTTGGAATTGAACCACGGCGGAATCTCGGACAAAGACCGAGTGGCGGGAGATTGCCAGCTGGGTCATTCTTCAAATTGCGAAACATGGCCGATTTCATGTTGTTCCTCCTTCTCATAGAACTGGTTAGGCGTTCTCGCGATGCACACCCGGCATTTGTCTCTCCAAACCTGTGGAATGCAGAAGGGGCGCTATGTGTACATAAGTGAAGAGGTTGGTTCAAGATCTTTGGCCGAGAAGCCGTCAATTGAACGATGAAGTGCAGGGTAGAGTCTGGATGCCGACAGTGCTACGACAGGCTTCGGCCCGGGGATGCCCAGCTGACGCGGTTCAGCCCTTGTTTACGTTCCCGATGCGCGAAAGGTTAATGTGGAAGGCGGTCGCAACACTACGCCCAACTGACCGAGTTGTCCCCTTTCAACAGGAAAGGTGGATTTTCTTTTGAGTGCCCTGAAGCCCCGAAATTGCATTCGAAACGCAGGGCCTTCCATCATGTGAGCGACGTTCTGTCGGAGCAATGTCGAAATTCTGAAGCTGAATTGGTTGCCAGTTCCGCACGGATTGACCAGCAGAAATTCACTCGCCCAGACCTAAACAATTGAACGACAAGAAGATGCCGGAATCTGAGGCAGCAGACCGCACATTGGAAGAGAAGATGCTTTTCGCATGAGCAGAGCCGAAGAAGAGCAAGAGTTGGTTTCGGCGGGGCAAAACGATGAGCGACTTGCAACAAGGAATGCACTCATTCCAATCGACGCCTGAAGCCCGGAACGGAATGTGCGGCGTCGAGGACGCAAGCCCAATGCTAGGCAGCGAAGACTGGCGCATTGTTCAGCGAGCACTGGCTGGCGATTCCGAAACACTGTCCTCGCTCTTCGAGCAGGATGCAGGAAAGCTTTATCGGACCGCCCTTTTGCTGCTTCGCAATAAGGAAGATGCCCAGGACGCGCTTCAGGATGGACTCCTAAACGCCTATGTGAATTTGAGGTCCTTCGAGGGCAGATCTCAGCTCTCAACATGGCTTAGGCGTGTCGTGATGAACGCTGCGCTGATGAACCGCCGCAGGCTAGGCACTTGTTCCTTCCAACCCCTCGATGAGTTTACAGCCGGCGTAGCGCCTCGGGCCTCTATTGGCACCGGCCCGAGCCCTGATCCCGAGGAACTCTTTGCTCGGGCCGAAACGCGAAGTGCGGTCCTGGACGCGATTAACCAATTGCCGCCCGCTCTTCGTTCGGCTTTCCGTCTGCGTCATATTCGGGGGCTTTCCACGCTGGAAGCTGCAAGAGCGGAGGGCGTCAACGTGAACGTTATTAAGTCCCGGTTATGGCGGGCGCGAAAGCAGCTCGTGAGCTTGCTGAACGAGCGCGGCGTGACGTTGGCGAGCTGCTCCTTTCCCTCAAGGTTTTCGGTCTTCTCGAATCGAGTTGGGACCGGCTTCGTTTCAATCGGTGAGACGCAATTCAAAACAGAAGGACTTTAAATCGAACCAAAGGAGGTCCAATGAGAACCAAGCAGTTCACGTCAGCAGCGCTAGTTGCTTGCGCCACCATGACGCTCGGCTTGCAAGCCGCCGCAATTCGAGAGACAGCTCCTGCGCGAGCCGTTCCCGTTCACATGGTGGTCACGGTGGAAGCCCGTCGTGGAGTGGAAGTGTCTGACATAAAGCCGCAAGATGTGACCGTGCGTCTGGGTAAGGAGCGTGTGCAAGTTACAGATTGGGTCCCGCTCCAAGGAGAACGCGCGGGTCTCGAACTGTTCGTGTTGGTGGACGATGCTTTGAGACCTATCAGCTTGGGTCCGCAGCTTGAGGATCTCCGGCGATTCATCAATTCGCAGCCGGAGACAACCGCGATCGGTGTCGGTTATATGCGGGACGGCACGGTCGACGTCGTGCAGAACCTCACCACCGAGCACGCGCAGGCGGCCAAGGCCTTGCGCCTTCCGCTCGGAACTGTCGGAGCCATGGCCAGTCCTTACTTATCGATTGGTGACCTGATTAAGCGTTGGCCCGAAAACAAAGTTCGGCGGGAGATGCTGGTGATCTCTGATGGCATCGATCGCTTTGGAGGTGCGGGCCCTGCCAATCCTTATGTGGATACCGCGATTGAGCAAGCCCAGCGTGCCGGGATAATCATTTATGCGATCTACGCGACAGGTGTGGGTCACTATGGCCACACGTTCTGGAGGTTCGATTGGGGCCAGAACTATCTCTCCGAGATGGCCAGCGAGACCGGAGGAGAAGCCTATTTTCTGGGTTACGAGAACCCCGTTTCCTTCGCTCCTTACCTTCAGGATTTGACGCGTCGGCTGAGTCATCAATATTTGCTGACGTTTCTCGTTAAACCCGAAAAGAAACCCGGTTTGCAGGGGATCAAGCTTTGGACTGAAGTGCCGAACGCCGAGTTGGTGGCGGCGGACCGGGTTTATGTTCCTGGCGAATGACGAGAAAGATCACCAGTCGAAAGGAGACTGCCATGAAAGGGAAAACACATTTGAGTATGGTGAGTTCGTTCATTCTCATCTTTGTTTCGACTGTCTACGGTCAGAGTCCATCTTCGCAGGCGCCAAAAGCATCTGCTTCGCGATCTACCCCGGAATCCCAAGTCACGGTTCCCAGCAGACCCTCTTCGCCACTCTTCACGGGGGAGCAAGGCTCCCAGCAGTCAGAGATTGAGTTCGCTTCTGCGAGTCGCACGGTGACTATCAAGCTTCAGGTCGAGGACCCCAATGGATACTTCTTGCCGAATATTCGCAGGGAGAATTTTGCTGTATATGAAGACGGAGTACGGCAGAACAATGTTGACGTGGAAGTCGAGCATTCACCTGTTTCCATCGCATTGCTGATGGAGTCTGGAGGCAGGTACCACGAGCTAAATGGAGCAATTCGAGGGGAAGTCCGCCAAGTCGGCCGCCAGTTGCTCGACGTCATTGGCCGGGACGACAAGATTGCCTTACTCCGATATAACGACAGGCTCGAGACACTCGCGGATTTCAACCAAGGACATGAGGCTCTCGACAGAGTTTTTGACCAGTTTGCCCCACCCGCTTTTTCCGAGGCGAACTTCTATGACGCCCTCCTACAAACGTTAGATCGCATGCGAGACGTCGGCGGGCGAAAAGCCATCATTGTCGTTTCGAGCGGCATCGACACCTTCAGCAGGGCAACGTATGAACAAGTTCTAGAGGCGGCTCAAAATTCGGGAACACCAATCTACACAATTGGCTTAGGTCACCTCACGCAACGAGAGTCCGCTACCTATGGGCCCATCGCTCCATTCGCGCGAATCGTCTGGAGCAGTGCTGAAAAGCAACTCGAGATGATGGCGAGGGCCTCCGGCGGACGTGCCTATGTACTTGAGTCAGACGCTTTCGTTCCGGCGATATACGACGACATCATGGAGCACCTTCGCGTGCGTTACGTGGTCACTTATGTGTCCTCGAATGGGGAACGTGCAGGCGCACCGAGGAGAATTCGTGTAGAACTCATCGACCCCAAGACGGGCGAAGCTCTCAGAATGCGGGATTCGAATGGCAAACCCATCACTGCAAAGGTCTTCGTTCAGGAAAGCTACAGCGCTAACTCAGTCTCAGGTAGTTAGGGCTGGGCTCGGCTCGCAGAATCTCTCGCGTACCGATGACAACCGGTCGCGAGTTGGGGCCTGGATCAAATGAAGAAACGGGAGGTATGTATGCAACGCATCGGGGAACGGTTCTCGCAACAGAATAGGGCGCTGGTTCTGCGTTTGACACTCGTCTCTCTGTTGGGAGTGTTTGCTTTAGGGGTCTTCCATCCGGTCAACCGTGGTCTTGGACAGTCAGTCATGGCGGCACGACCAGGACTTGACGGAACCGAAATCGACCTCCTTGAGAGACAGAACAAAGCCTACGAACAAATCGTGCAGGCAACCACACCGGCAATCGTCTGCATTCGGACGGAACACGTCGTAAAGACGGAGCAATCACCGTTGTTTATGGCTCCGTCGCTTCGCGAGTTCTTCGGTGACCGCTTCCCACAAATTCCGCGGGAGCAGCGGCAGCACGCCCTCGGAAGCGGAGTGATATTCGATCCCAATGGATACATCGTTACCAACAATCATGTCGTCGATCACGCGAGCTCGGTTGAAGTCATGCTTACAAACAAGCGAGTGTACAAGGCGAAAGCTGTCGGCAGTGACCCCGACATGGACATCGCCGTGCTGAAAATTGACGCGAAGGACCTCCCGACGGTGCCGCTTGGTGATTCTTCGACCTTGCATGTCGGTGACACAGTGATGGCATTTGGGAATCCATTCGGTTTGAACTTTACTGTGACACGTGGAACGGTAAGCGCACTTGGTCGCTCACAATTCAGAATTGAACCCCTTCAGGACTTCATTCAGACGGACGCCGCGATCAATCCCGGAAACTCGGGTGGTGCGCTGGTGGATGTGAAAGGACAGATGGTGGGTATCAACACCGCGATCTTAAGTGGGAATGCAGGTCCCGGAGGAGAAGGGGGCTTCATGGGAATCGGCTTCGCCATTCCGATCAACATGGCCAAACGCAGCATGGAGTCTCTGGTCAAAACCGGGAAGGTAACCCGTGGTTATTTGGGTGTCTCTGTCGGTCCCCTATCCCCGGAACTGGCCAAGGAGTTCAAAGTATCGGACACCTGTGGAGCCTTGGTTCAAGACGTTACGCTTGGCGGACCGGCGGATAAGGCTGGCCTAAAGCCCGGTGACGTAATCCGCAAATACGATGGAAGGACCGTGAGCGAGTCTGATGAACTGCTGGCAATGGTAGCAAGCACGGATCCAGGAGCAACTGTGTCGCTCGAAATTCTTCGCAACGGCGAACCGCTCACCTTGAAGGTCACATTAGACCAGCGGCCAAGCGACCTCGGATACACGCCCGGTCGATACAGAGCGCCTTCAGCGGGACCTTTACGCGGCATCAGCGTGAAGAACCTGACGCCATCTCTGCGCAAGCAATTGGAGATACCTCCTGACGTAAGTGGTGTTGTCGTTGTTGATGTCGATCCGGACAGCCCGGCAGCCGATTACCTGGCACAGGGCGACGTTATTTTGAGCGTGAATCACCACACGGTGAACTCGGTGGCTGACTTCAACAATTTGGCGGCGGAAGCGAAAGGACAGGTTTTGCTCAGCATCGTTCGCCAGGGTGAAACCCTGTTCGCAGTGATTTCACCGGAACCCGATGGTGACGAGTAGCCCCAGGCAATATTAGTTCAATCTGGGACGGTACGTGAGGTTATCAGACAATGGCCGAAGAAAGATTACGCCACACTTTTGACTTCTATCTGGGTAAAACCGAGATAGTCGTCTACTCCGTTCTCGCGGTGTTGCTGGTTGCCACGGCCTTTGTGACCATCGCGACCGCTGGCCAAATACTGTGGGCCGGTCTCACTCACTGGACGGTTGCGGCCCAGACTCTGAAAGTATTAAACCAACTCCTTATTGTCCTGATGGTAGTGGAGATTCTGCACACGGTACGGATCTCTATTCGCTCGCATGTTCTGGTTACCGAGCCTTTTCTGGTCGTGGGACTGATCGCATCAATTCGGCGCATTCTGGTGATTACCTTGGAAGCAGCCACGCTCACCAAAGAAGGTGCATGGGTGACGGAAGGCTCGAGAGGCATTTTCCACTCTTCCATGATTGAGCTTGGTTTGTTGGGTCTGCTGGTTCTTGTGCTGGTAGTCTCAATTGCACTTCTGCGCCGCTGCGCTCCCTTATCGAAAGACTTAGAGAAACTCTGAAACCCAACTCTTCTGCACTCGCCAAGAAAACCCTAAACGGCAAAGCCATAGACCGACGAGCCCATCCGGCGTATGTTTCGCGTCCCAGAAAGTAATGGCCAAATGAAAAGTGTTGAAGGTCTCCCGAATTCTCCCCTGATCAGTACCCGGGGGTTCTGGTTCTCCGCTCTTAGGCAAGAGCGGGCCTAAGACGCAGTATGATTTGCTAGATGCAAGCAACTAGAGAGCGAGAGTTTGCCGAGTGGGTGTCGGTGAAATATGTGCTAAGAGACGCGGCAGGTCGAAGTGTTTGTCCAACCCACAGTGAGAGCCGTCTTGTTTGACTTCCCGCGTATTTTGGCAGTCCCCGCGGTCTTATAAGTTCTATAAGCTTAACGTTGTTACATTGACGCGGTAGAGGTTTGGGGTTCGAGTCCCTACTGTTAACCGAATGCTTTTGACCAAAGCGAAAAGAGGTCAACTGTGCACCAACTGTGCAAGAATCCAACGTTTTCATTTCATTCGGGTTACTTTTGAGCGGAAAGCAGATTCCCCGATTTGTTGGAAACGTTAGTAGTTAGAAGTAATGGACGGAGTTGTTGGAGTCGAGTGTCGTGCGCCCGAGGCAGGCGCGCTACCAGGCTGCGCTACGCCCCGACTAAGGCTTCTATTGTAGCGTACTTTTGTAAGTTCCCTGCAGTCCCGCCGTGCCCCTCGCACACCGTCTTTTCCGGGAAATTTACGGAGTTACTTTTTCTCTCGCGGAGTTTGCCTTCCATTCGCGTTCAGCCCGGCCTTACGCTAGGATGAACCTAGCCTAGGCCAGATTCCGGGAAGCACCAGCGAAAGGAAATGGGAATGAAACGCGGAATTCTTGCCGCTCTGCTCGGCGCCACGATATTGTTCGCGGTCGCGTGTATATCAAAGACCGACGAGAAGGAAGCGATTCGCGCGGGAGTGATTAAACATCTCGCCGCGTTGAACATGCTCAACCTGAACAATATGGACGTCAACGTGACGCAAGCCACGGTGGACGGCAATCAGGCACAAGCGCAAGTTGAGATTCGCGCCAAGGGCGGAGATTCGACCGGAAACGCCATGCAAATTGGCTACGCGCTCGAAAAGCGCGGCCAAGAGTGGGTGGTGCTGAAGAGCACCGGCATGGGCGGCGGGATGCAGCATCCCGGCCCGGGAGAAGCGCCGACGGCGGGTTCGACGCCGGGCGCCATGCCGCCAGGGCATCCAAACGTTACGGGTGGCAGCGGCCAGGCGCCGGCTACGCATCCTGATTTCAACGCCATTCTGAATAACACGCCGAGCCAGCAGCCGAACCCGCCGGCGCAACCGCCGCCTTCAATAAGCAAGCCCTAGACAAGAACAGTTGCACTGAAATCGTTCGCGCGCTAATACCAGTGAATGCTAGCGCGGAAGGAATGCCTCATTGACCTTAAGCCTGAGTGAGCGGTCGCTTACATTTTTGGCGGGTGCATCATTGGTCGTGCCGGCAGCAGTAGGACTATTCCTTACCGGCGTGCCAACGATCTTCTGTCCACTTCCTCTCTTGACCGTACTTCCTGCCTTCATGCTTTTTGCAGTCGCTCCAGTTGTGGTCGTAATACCGAGCGGATTGTTCTTTGCCTGGAATCCCACACTATTTCGAGGCGTCCCAGCTCCTCCGAGAAGATCCTACATTCTGTTCGGTGCCCTCGTTGTTTTAAGTGTTGTTTATTTCGTCGTCAGCTGGGGCGACGGAGTTCAGTTTGAAGGCAGAAGTTACACGCGGACAATTGCCATTGCCAACGTCATTTGGATTGCGCTGCTCACTTTTCTATTCGTATTGAGCCGTACGCGAAAGCCTTCGTTCATATTCAACCTCACACTGCACTGGCTCCTGTTTGCATGGCTCGCTTGGTACGCCTTCCCTTACTTGGGTGAATTGCCGTAGTCTGACACGCTGCTCGACCTGACTATACCGTCTTGTCTTTTGAGTAGCAGAGCGATTCCAGATTGCATTCGGTGCATTTGGGTTTGCGGGCGGCGCAGATGCGGCGGCCGTGCCAAATGAGCTGGTGAGAAAACTTGATCCACCTGTCTTTGGGGATCACTTTCATCAGGTCCTGTTCGATCTTCTTGGGGTCGTCGTTGCGGGTCAAGTCGAGCCGCTGCGACAGCCGTATTACGTGCGTGTCCACCACGATGCCGCTGGTAATCCCGTAGGCGGTGCCGAGCACCACGTTGCCCGTTTTTCTTGCGACCCCCGGCAGCGTCAGGATCTCTTCCATGGTGCGCGGGACCTCGCCGCCAAATCTTTCGATCAACCCTTTGCTTGCGCCCATGATGGATTTTGTCTTGTTGCGGAAAAAGCCGGTCGGCCGAATTTCCTTTTCGAGTGCAGCGGGCGAGGCATAAGCGAAATCCTCCGGCTTCGTATATTTCTTGAAAAGCTCCTGGGTGACCTGGTTGACGCGGACGTCGGTGCACTGCGCCGAGAGAATCGTTGCGATTAGCAACTGAAACGCGTTTGTGTAATTCAATTCGCAGGTAGCATCCGGGTATGCCGCGTCCAGCCCGGCAAGAATCGCCGCCACGCGCTTGGGATCGGTCCCGGCCGCGGCTCCTCCCGCTTTCCCTGCCGGTCGCTTCGTCCCCTTGGCTTTCTTCACAATTTTCTTCTTGCTGGTCTTTACTTTTTTCTTCGCTGCCATCTCCGCCTCTTCTCTGCGTCCTCTGTGGAACCTCTGTGCCCTCTGTGTTGAAATCCTATTTCTTCATTCCAACACTTCCAGCAAACGCCGAAACGCTTTCCCGCGATGGCTGTGCAGGCTCTTCACTTCCGCGCGCAATTCCGCGAACGTTTTCCCGAGCGGCGGAAAGAAAAATACCGGGTCGTACCCGAAGCCGTCCGACCCGCGCGGGGCCTCCAGAATTTCCCCGTCCACTTTTTCCGAAACGACCGCCAAGGCGCAACCAGCCCGAACCGCGGCAACCACGCAAACGAAATACGCGCTTCTGTTAGCGCCCTCGAGCCCCTTCATTTCGAAAAGCAGCTTGGCAATTTTCTGTTCGTTGCTGGCCCCGGGACCCGCGTATCGCGCCGAGAGTACTCCAGGCGCTCCACCAAGTGCCGGCACCACCAATCCCGAATCATCGGCAAACACGATGCCATCGCTTTGGCGCGAATAGTACAAAGCCTTCCCCGCGGCGTTTTCCGCAAAGGTGGGCGCCGATTCCTCAAACTCCGCCAATGACGCAAAGCCCGGCAGCAGTTCCAACTGCCAATTCTTGCCGTAAGCTTCCGCCAGCACGCGAAACTCTTTCAGTTTTCCCGCATTCCCCGAAGCCAGATAGAGCGTTCGCGATTCCCTGGTATCCGTCATGGTCTCCGGTTTTCCCGCGTTCTGCGATTCTTTGTCTGGATTTCGCTGCTGTTACCGTTTGCGGCCCAGGAAATTCGCAGGCAACACCGTGCGCTGTTCTTCGTTCAAGCGGCGAATGCCGGCGGCCGCCAGCGCCAGCAGGTCCTGCAATTCGGCGCCGGCAAACGGCTGCCCCTCGGCCGTGGCCTGCACTTCCACGAACTGGCCGCTGCCGGTCATGATGACGTTCATGTCCACTTCGGCGCGCGAATCTTCTTCGTAGCAAAGGTCGAGGACCGGCTCGCCGTCGATCAGGCCGACGCTGGTGGCGGCCACCGAATCGAGCAGCGGCACGGACTTCAACATGCCCAGGGCGACCATGCGATCGA
>Ga0209735_1000048_pt1 | contig 16760 bp, 32 predicted proteins | sample BlaSpr_A8_Ref_M2_FD_187990 | JGI IMG/M metagenome (GOLD analysis project Ga0209735, IMG submission 187990) | Forest soil microbial communities from Thunder Bay, Ontario, Canada - Black Spruce, Ontario site 2_A8_Ref_M2 (SPAdes) (version 2) | ecosystem: Environmental > Terrestrial > Soil > Boreal... | reverse complement strand
CTCTTGTATCTGATACACACACGGCGAGGTCACAATCGTCCTGTACTGGTCACGTGTAAGTGTGAATCGAAGGCCACGAACCTCAGCGTGATAACGAGCAGTCTTGTACCTTGTCTCAAGAGTGACGATCTCACCTTTACGCCAACGTGCCCGTCTTGAAAGCCTGAAGCACTCAGAGCAACGTTTGGGGTTCGATGGGTATCCAGCATCATCAGGGTGTTCTGCACACGGACGTGTGCTCGTCTTATGGTAAAACTCGCTTGGTTCGATCATTCTCTAAGTGTAGCATATTGGTACTTAGATTGCAAGTGTTTTCTTTACTGTGTAAAATTTACACTGTCCCGTGGCACATTGAAGCACCAAGGTCTTAGCACCAAAGATATTTCAGCACCCATTCATTTTTTAGTTGACAAGGTCGGTCGCATCTTTTAATATCGGTACAGTCAGATTAGTTCTGACGGTCGTGAGACGCAGGGTCATTGGCAATCAGGTCGGTCGCCAAGGGAAAGCGCAAGCGGGCATAAGATGCTGGGGCGATGCGGATCAATAGACGCTGAAACGGACGCAGACCGTTTCTGAGACAGGGTGAGGGTTCGATTCCCTGATGTGTGTTCCCATCATGAGTGAATCGCAGTCGCAACCAACCCCGAGGCCATACAAGCGGACATCTCAGAGATGCAAGCGGAGTGAACGACGGCGCAGGTAGTGAGCAACAACCTCTCGCTCACGTAATGCCTTCCAACACTGCATAGCGGTGAAGGACAACGAACAAGAGAGTATATGACGCAGACGCAGCCAAGCGGGCAGCGAACGTCATCGAATTGAAAACGTGTAGCGCATTCGAACGTGACAGTCGAGTGCGCTGCGAGTCAGTCAATTCCATCTTATAAGGGAGCACACAATGACCGATTACAATTCGTACTATCGCCCACGCAAAAACGAAGTGACCGAGCACATCACTGCATGCAGCACGCAGAGCACGGTCGCTGGTTCTGCGCTGGAAGCTGACAACTGCGAACACTGCCGCGCACCATACGGACATTACATCCAATGCCCGACTATCAATCGTGCGACGGCTGAAGCGCACTCACTGCTCACCAGCGAGCGAGACACCATCTTCGCTCACGGTCTGGGCATCGACCTCACGAAGTAAAACGCTAGTGCATGTGCTCACAGAGTCGGCGGCTTTTATCCCTTGAGTGTGGATGCTGACTCCGTGAGCACATGAGTAGCTTTTTACTAATACAAAGGGAGACGATCATGCAGCGCAAACACAGACAGCAGATGAACGATCAAGAGATTGCATTCGCTGAAGCCTTCGCTCATTCACTCTCGAAAGATTGGCTTGAGCAGAGCACGCACTTCGTGCAGCGCACACAAGAGAAGAACATCGACGCACAGTCGATTGCTCTGGCGCTGAAATACGGCAAGGTCATCGAAGTGAAAGACGACGCACGCATCGTTCTTCGTGGCAACAAGCGCACGGGTTTCGATTACGTTGCAATCGTCGTGGTCAGCATCACAGACAAAGTGCTCGTCACAGCGTGGCGCAACGGTGTGAAGGATGACCACAAAACACTGAAGCGTGGCGATTACACATGGCGTGCGAACGTAATCGACTACATCAAATCTTTGCGAGGTCAAAAATGAAAATCTTCACATTCTACACAGGCGTGAGTATCGCTAACAATTCGAGAGGACCGAAGGGTTGAAAGAACTGTTCTGGGGAACTGGCATTGACCACGGTCGCAAGTGCGAGTGTGGCGCATCGTTCGACACAATCAAAGGCGGCTTTACCTGCGCCAAGCTGTAACAAAGATGCGGGCGAACCTGCCCGCTGATCGGAGCAAGCGATGGAAGAGAGATACACATTCAGCCCACGTCATCTAGACTTGCTCGAACGCACCAGAGCAACGCTGGAGTCCTTCGGCTACACATGCACAGTCGAAGTCACGAAGATGACGAAACACAATTTCGAATTGCACACGCTGGTCGCAGTTCCACCGAAGCGACCAACGAGAGCAGAGAGAGGATGTCTTTTATGAGAGTGAGAGTCAACAGCGAATACTACTTCGTTCCCAACCTGCTCGACATCGCTCACCCGCTCACCAATCTTCGCAACGGTGACGTGGTGAGAGTCGTCAACCTTCCGAGTGCTCCACCAGCAAATACGATGGGCCATTGCTACGTTGCCAACCCACGGACTGGTGAGTTCATCGGCATGGTGCACACCAACAGCCTGCACACTCGTGCAGATTACATCGCATACCTTCGCAACGAGATTGCAAAACGTGAGAAGCATGCGGAAACTTCAACGCTCGTGACTACTCGTCTCAGCGATTATGCCGAGAAGATTGGATTACGCAAATGACGCTGGCAAGCATTCGTCAGGCATTCGCACACTACCAGCAGGACGTTGTCGCAGGCTGCAAGGCAGCAGTCGAAGAGGGCGGCGGCATCTGGGTTGGCGTTCAAGAGTGCGAAGGTATGCTATACAGTCTTGCTCTTTTCAACAGCAGGCGCACAGGCTCAACACTTGCTTTGAAGACAACTGAAATTACGCCTGAATTGGTTCGCTCCCATATAAGAAAGCATGAGGCATTGTGGAAAAGAAAATCCTGAAATCAACACCAGCGCAACTCCGGGCTGCTCGTAATTACAAACGCAAAAACTCTGAGCAGCACAAAGCAAGCTGCAAAGAGTGGCGCAAAAACAATCCTGAAAAAGTAAAGGCACAGCACAGCAAGAGCAGAGATTCAAAGTTTGGTGAGGGAGCGCAGGCGCACTTCGACAAACAGGTTGAAGAGCAGCAAAGCAATTGCGCCATGTGCTCTGAACCTTTGGTGAAATCCCCGAGACTAGACCACAATCACGAGACAGGGCAGTGGCGTGGGGTAGTTTGTCCACGTTGCAACATCGCTCTGGGTTACTACGAAAATGAAACACTTTTTCAAAAGGCGCTTGCCTATCTCAAATTCTGGAGCAAATAACATGAAGAGTTTTATCGAATTGTTCATCGACGCCCGTGCAGTCAGCACACCGCTTGTTGCCGTCCGTACGTTCGACCCAGCGAGCACGATTCGCAACGTCCGCAAAGCTCTGGACCTGCGTCACTCTCAAGACAAGGATTATCCCGGCGCTGATGACACACCGATTATCGGCTGGGATGCAATCCACGGTCTGAAAGGTCTGGACCGGGACGCAGACCACACGACAGGCAGCGTTGCGCTACAGACAATGCTGACACTCGCTGATGTGCCTGCGGCTGCTACCGTTGACCTCTCTGTCGCACTCGGCGTGCTTGAATTCGCTGCTCAGGATGTCATCGCATTCGTTCACAATCCGCAGCTTGCGTGGCCGACTGACCCCAAGGTCGTGCAGGGAGTTTGGAACCTGCGTGACGGCTACAAAGCGAACGGCAACATGCTCGTCACGCTGATTGGCGTGGGCGATACACTGCCGACCGAATTGCAGCAGGACGTTCTAGTGCTGGACGAACCGCTGCCAACCGCTGCTGAGCTTCAGACAATCATCACTGACACATTCAAGTATGCCGGACAGCAGTATCCGGCGTGCAAGGGTGCTGCGAAGGCTGAAGTCGTGAAGCAAGCGACTGAAGCTCTCGTTGGTTTGCCTGCGTTCCCAGCAGAGCAAGCGACAGCGATGTGCCTCGACAAGAACACTGGCAAGCTGGACATCCCGCAACTGTGGGATAGAAAGCGGACGATTGTTTCGCAGCGTCCCGGCCTCACGTTCTTGCAGCCGACTGAGACGTTGGCTGACATGTACGGCAATGAAGGCTTCGCAAACTTTGCGAAGGCATTCATGGAAGGCGAGTACGCTCCGAATATCATCCTGCGTACGGATGAAATCGAAAAGCAATTCGCTGGCAACGGCACCGACTCTTCCGGTTCCACTGGAAAGCAACTCGGTGAATTCCTGTCGTGGATTGAAGACAACAATGTCGTGTGCACACTTGCACTCGGCGTCCCCGGCACATCCAAGTCGTGGTCAGTGCAGTGCATCGCTGGTCACTACAAAAAGCCGTACATCAAGTTCGACCTCTCAGCGATGGAAGACAAGCACGTTGGCGAGGGCGGCAAGATTCTGCGTGGTAATGAGAAAACAGTCGAAGCAATCAGCGACAAGAAAATCTGGCTGATTGCCACTGCAAACTCGCTGCGTGGTCTGCCTCCTGAACTGATGTCTCGCTTCCAAGTCGGCGGCATCTTCTTCTTCGACGTTGCGACTGAAGAAGAAAAGCTTGGCATCATGAAGCTGAAGATTGCCCGCTACAAACTCAACTCGGAACAGCCGATGCCTGCGATGGAAGGCTGGTCTGGTCGTGACATCAACAACTGTGCACGTCGGTCGCAGATGCTTGGCATCCCGCTCGAAGCGGCTGGCAAGCTGATTATTCCGCTGATGACTTCACATCACGAAGAGATGGAAGCTCTGCGGGCATCAGCGCACGGGAAGTTCCTGAGTGCATCGCACTCTGGCGTGTACCAGTACAAAGCGATGGAGAAGACGAACCCCAACGTCATTACTCCTGTCGTCAACGCTGGTCGCAAGATTCGCTAACCTCAACCGGGGCGAGAAATCGCCCCCATCTTTTTAGACTGGAGAAAACGGATGTCTGAATATCACGCACAAAAAACCGAGTACAAAGACGGCGCTTGTCTCGTTGAAGCTTTGAAAGACCAAGGCTACAACGAAGTCGAAGTGCACGAAGTTGCCACGCAGTTGTTCGACTGGCACGGACGCAAAACCTCTTACCTCGACAAGACTGGCGACAAAGCGAACATCATCGTTCGTCGTCACATTGTCGGTGGCGCAGCCAATGACCTCGGCTTCCGCAAGACTGTTGACGGCACGTACGAAGCAATCGTGTCGCAGTATGACAGCGGCAAGCACAACACTCAGTGGTTCAAAGAACTGAAGAAAAAATACACTGAGCGAGTGGACATGAAGACCGCTAGCAAAAACGGTCTGAAGTTCCTCGGTCGCAAAGTCGTCAACGGCAAAGTGCAATTGTCCTTTCTCGACCCTCGGAGTAACTGATGCAATTGTCCCCCAAGCGACTGCAAAGGTTCTGGGCAAAGGTCGATAAAACCGATGGTTGTTGGCTATGGACTGGCGCGATAACTGGCGTCGGTTATGGGGCACTGACCATCGACACGAAAAATTATTCTGCACATTGTATATCATGGATGTTGGCGCATGATGGGGTATTCTCTAAGCAGTGCGTACTTCACAAATGCGACAACCGACGTTGCGTCCGACCTTCTCATTTATTCGAAGGGACAAAGGGCGATAACAACCGTGATGCGGTGCAGAAGGGCAAGCATAGCAAGCCTTATATGGCGGCGAAGCATGTCTATGACACCAACGGTCGCTGGCGGGTAATTATCCAAGGTAAACATCATGGGTATTTTTCGACCGAAGCCGACGCATTGCTAGAAAGGAATAAACATCTTGGCGAAAATCATCACGATTGAAATTGACGAGAACGGCGACCAGACCGTGGACCTGCAAGGCTACCACGGCAAAGGCTGCGCTGCGGTGCAGGCAGTCTTCGAGCGAGCGATTGGGAAATCAACCAAGGTCGTACGCAAACCCGAGTACAACCAGCAAGGCATCAACAAGAACACAATCACGAGGTGAACATGAGCCGGACAATCACAGTCACGATAGACGAAGAGGGCGACCAAGTGTTCCTGAAAGGTCACGGTGCCGACGTGTTCCTCGGCCTTGGAGACACACGGACACAACGTGCCTCGCACGTCGAACCGGACAATCGGTTGCTCCGGTTCTTGTTTCACTTCATCAGACATCGCACAGCAGACGACAGCAGGCTGGCAGCATTCACACGCTGCTGGCCTTGTCTCTGGCGAGTCAACACTGCGCCTGTCGGCGGTCCGATACTTTCGGGACGCTGGCGCAACAGACTGAAAGCGATTGACGCTGAAGTCGAGTTCCTCAACCAATTCTTTTTCACTGGAGAAAAAATATGAGCTTCGCAGAGCAGTTTGCAAATCAGACTACCGTGCAGACCACCAGCATCGAACAGCTTGCTGACAAGACGATGTTCCTGTCCATCGAGTTCAACCGCTTCGGCAATGCTCGTCAGGCTGAAGTTGACATGACGAACACGACGGCGCAAGCGAAACGCTTCTCTCACACAAAGAAGTTGCTCGACTCTCCCGAGCTTGCGGACATTCAGAAGGCGGACAATGCTCTCCGCATCTGGCTGGATGCTCCGACTCGCTGCTGGAAATACGGCAAGAGCATTCGCATGGTTCCGGTTGAACTGGTGGATGAAATTGTCGTGACGTGTGAGAACTATCAGAACATCACACGCCCCAAGCTCGTGAAGATTTTCATCGACGCTTATCTCTCTCGTGTAGCGGAAGCGCAGAAAGAACTTGGCGACAAGTTCAATCCCGCTGACTACCCGTCAGTCGAAGAAGTCGAGAAGGAATTTTCCTTCACGTTCCAGTTCCTGTCGTTCTCGACACCGGACAAACTCAAAACCATCTCGCCTGCTCTTTACAACAAAGAAAAAGCCAAGGCTGCACAGATGCTGACGGTCGCCGTCGATGACTGGAAGAACGGTCGTCGTGTCATCCTGCAAGAGATGGTCAACCACCTCCTCGGCATTCTAAAGCCTGAAGAGGGAACGAAAAAGAAGCTGCATGCGAAGACGGTTGAAAAGCTTCAGGAGTTTCTGAAGACGTTCGACCTCGACTCTGTGAAGTCACTCGATGACCCAGAGCTTCAGGCTGAAGTTGCGAAGCTCAAGATGCTGATGCAAGGCGTCGATGCTGACAAGATAAAAGAGTCGGACACGTTGAAGGCGCAACTGGTGGAGAACTTCTCCGCTGCGAGTGCTAGCTTGTCGTCGTTGGTGACGACCACGGGACGCAAGTTCCGGTAGACTGATGGGGGCGAGCAATCGCCCCCTGATCGGAGGAAACTATGGCATGCAATCACTGGAAATGTTTTTGGATGCAGAAGCTGGTATTGGACGCATCGTGCCGTTGTTGAATGGAACCTTCCGCTATGAGCCAAAAAGTTCTAGCGGTCGTGCACCAGCGGGCGAGCCGTTCGCTTCAGTTGCGCTGGTCAAGGCATCACTGGAGGCTGAATGAGAGGTTATCTCAAAGGCGCTGGCGTCATTCGTCAGTGCACACGCTGCTACGCTTTGCGGAACCTAGCAGAAGAGCCTGCTGGGTGCCCGTCGTGCCGTTCCCTGCTCAATGAACACACGACAACGACAATGCCTCTGCCGTTTGGCGATGTGTCGAGTGATTCGAAACCGTTCGTCAGTGAAGATATGCGGTTCATGGTTCTGGACCGTGACAGAGTGAAGGCTGCACACGCATGACACTCGACAAAGCAATCGACAGAGTCGAGAAGGGACACCGTCGTGTGTGTCGGCACAAGCGGAAATTTTTGGACGAAGCGGAAGCGATGCAAATCTGGTCTGACGATGTCGGCGTGAAAGGCGACTGGCAGAAACGTGCGAGCGAAACTAACTTGTACGTCTGCCGTTGCTGTGGGTACATTCACCTCGGCCACAAACCAGATAACCGATTCCGGGCTGCACTGCGTACAATCGCAATGGCAGCAGCAGCGGGGTGCTGAACCTCACCGAAGGGAGAGAGTCATGGTCGAATTACTTCACCAGTTCAACGCATGGGCGCTGATGCACCCACACGACGCTGAGGTCATCCTCTGGTGCGTCTTCGTCTGGTTTGTGGTCAAGTAAACGCCTGAGGGGCGAGCACATCGCCCCCAGATCGGTCCAAACTTTGCGCTAGGATGGCTCAGGACGAGACGGGAGGCTGGGGGTAGGCATGAGGTCACCCCCTGCTTTGCTGCCGCACAGCGGTCACTGTATGCGTGACTCATGCCAAGGGCCAAACTGGTCAGATTGAGGTGCCGTATGCGGTATTTATTTTCGGTTCCGGGCGAGGTCTGGTTTGTCCTCGTGGTAATCTTAGGGCTATGGGCCTATGCGGCTCGCTAGCCTCAGGCGGCGGGTAGCCAAGTGGTAAGGCGACGGCCTGCAAAGCCGTTCATCGTGGGTTCGATTCCCACCCCGCCGTCCAAACCGACTGGTCGGTCGGGCAATCCGGGCGTATCCCACCGGAGTGCGACCGGGAGTCACATGTTTACGAATTGAATTGTCCCACTGATGTAGGAAAATGATTTTTAGTTTTGGGGTACAAACTTTTTGGGCGAATCCGGTACCCAGCCGGGGGAACCGCAGGGACGCAGGGAGAACTGTGCTAACGTGGCACCTTTTTTCTGCGTACCCCTGTTAAGTTTTTTTGAGAAAAAGCTTGACAACGATCCTCAGAAGGGAGCAAGATGTCGTCATGGCATTCCGACTAAATCGAAAGAATTTTGCCGTCACTCGTGTCATGCCGAAAGGGCCGGAAGGAAATAAACGGCTGGCATACATGCATGCAAGCAAGAACGGCACGACAGCGACGGACAGCTTCGTGGTCGCACGGGTCAGTCTGCCTTCGAAAGAAAGTCAGCCTGTCAGTCCCGTCATCTATCCCAAGGCCGTTGTTGGCAAGGTCATGCCTGTCGAGCACGACGAGGTTGTGTCGATGGCTGGGGAACTCCCGGCTTCGACAACTGCGGACCATGCGGTGCCGAACATGGATGCACTGTTCCCCGAGCCTGCGGACCAAGTCGCAGAGTTCACCTGTGACGCAGAGCAGCTTCTCACACTGCTCAAGGTCGTGATGGATGTCAGCGAAGATGCGGACCATTGTGTCCGGCTACGCTATTGCAATTCCCCGAGGCTGGGCAAGACACTGCGAATCGACAGCCTAGCGTTCCCCGGCACGCAAGCATTCTGCGGAGTGCTCAAGGGCGTGCAGTACGACGGGGCGCACATCGCAGGCGAATCAGATGGCAGCGTGAAACCAAACGCTGATGAAACAGTCAAGCAGGCACCGCTACCGCTCGTGCTCAGTACGGGCAGAAAGTTCCGGGGGTAGAAATGGCAACTCGCAACAGCGAAGTTCTCGCAAGCTTTGTCGCATATTGCAAAGCGCACCCGAAATGCGATGACTGTGGTTCTTTCCTGTTGCCCCAGCTTCCACCGAACGGCGGCAAGCCGTGGGTGTGCCCAAATTACAACTGCGCTTCCAAGTACAAGAAGAACTGTTCAGTGTGTAAGGTATCGACCAACGACTTCGGCTACGGCGACGGCCTCTGCTCCTCGTGTCGCACGTTGAAGAAGTACGGCAAGCCTTCACAACCTGTGAAGCAAGTGAAGTTCGTTGTCGAAATAAAAAATCCTCGACAGCCTTACGACCAACAGTGGCATGTTCCCGGCTCCGGTCAGAAGCCGTACGTCGTATCCCGAGCGGGTACGGGTTGGTCCTGTGACTGCATGTCATGGACTCGGAACATGCCGAGGGAAGATTGTAAGCACATTTTACGAGTAAAATTGGAGCAGCTTGTTTCCGGCCCTGCATCGCAGGAGAAGAAATCCACTGCACCACCGAAGCCAGAAGGCGGGAGGAGATTCCGATGATTACATTCGTGCGCTGTGTGACCGAACGTGTCTATCTCGATGACAAGCTCGTGGGCATCATCGAACAGAACGAGAGCGGCGGCTTTCAGTATGTGCCTCGTGGCTTTCGCAAAGTCAAGGGCGATGTTTTCGCAACGCTGGTCGAGTGCAAAAATTCTTTGATTGGAGAAACCAATGCATCTGACAATTAAGGCAGTGCTCGCACGCTTCAATGGAAACGTCTGGGAAGCCATCAAGTATTGCGACGGCATAGCCCGTGAGTATCCGCACCTGAAAGCGGAATACGAAGGCATCATCGTTGAACTCACCATGAAGACCAGCGCAGCGTCGGCAGGAGGCGCACTGTGAGTGAGATTCGCTGGTGCGACTATCAACGTCGCCGGACGCCTGTGCCGGATGTGCCGTCTGCTTTCGAGGCGCAGGTCACTAGACTCGGCCTGCACCCGGATGACATCGTCAACCAGATGGCATCTGCGGAATTAAAAGATTGGTGTGAGAAAAACAGATTGGAGCGTTTCGTCCCAGAAATCCTTCTGAATCATTGGAATATGAAGGTCTGGGAAAAAGACATAGTCGTCTAACTTTGTGCTTGACAGCCCTCCCGGCGTTTGCTAGACTTGGTTTATGAAAGCTCTTAGCCGTGAACAACTCGATTCGCTGTTGGCGGTCGCCCGGAAGTATTCCGAACGTGACTACCTGATGCTGCTCGTGATGTTTCTGCACGGTCTGCGAGTCACTGAGGTCGTTGGCGGCTGGATGTATAAGCCGGACGGCACGAAGGAATGGAACCCCGGCCTGCGGGCCGAGAACGTCGTGGATGGCTACATCGTCGTCCCGAGGCTCAAGGGTTCGAACGCCTGCCATCAGGAACTGATGAACACTGAGCGTGAGGCGCTGAAGAAGCTGGAGCCGGGGCCAGACGGTCGTCTCTTCCCGATGTGCCGGAAGACGGCGTGGCTCAAGTTCAAGACGTACGGTGCCGAGGCTGGCATCCCTGCGTTTCTAGCGCACCCGCACACGATGAAGCACACCTGCGGGACACTCGGCCTGAAGGGCGGCATGACGCTGCCTCAGGTGCAGACTCGGCTGGGCCACAAGTCCGGTGCGAGCACGATGGTTTATTTGCAGGTCGGTGAAGACGAGGCGGCGAAGGCATTTGCTGCGGCGGTCGGCGCATGAGCTATCTGAAAAAAGCCTGCGACTGTGCGCTGCCACTCGATGCGGTTCTTGGCTTCACGAAGAGCAGTGTTGTGGCGTGCACGATGTGTGGCAAGCCGTTTGGCGAGCCTGCGCTGCGTGACAGGTTCGAAGTTAAGACCGAGCCGGACGGAAAGTTTGGCCTGTACCTAGATGGCGAGTGTATCGGCACAAGCAAGGCACATTGCGATTGCGACCACGCACGAGAAGTAATTCTCAAATCGGTGGAGAAAAACAATGGCTAAGAAACTTCAAAATCCGAAGGTCGGTGACTACGTCTACAAGCCGTTCGCTCCGTCGATGGCGGGTAAGATAATCGGCTGCGTTAAGTTGGCGGGGGCTTTTCCGGGCGATTGCAGCGTGACTGTGAAGTGGTTGAACGGCACAGTCACAACAGAAACTTCATGGCACTTGCAGGACTTCAACGGCCTTATTGCCGAGCACCAGAAAAGGTTGGCGACTCACACGAAGACTCTTGAACGATTGGAGAAGCTATGAAAAAAGTTCTGACAACGATTGCGGTATTTCTCCTGATGACAGCCAGTGCTTGGGGCGCTTCTCTCTCTTCTCGAACCCAAGCACTGGCCGGGGCGAAAGGAAATAATGCCACACAAGAATCCCCTGCGGTACAAAGAGTACCAGCGAAAATATTCGAAGCTTCCTCACATGGTGGAAGCATCACGACTACGTCAGGCTCGCTACCAAGCGAAGCCGGAAAAGAAGTTCAAGATATACAGGACCAGAGCGTTGCGGAATGGTCTTCGTTTTTCTTTGACTCTGAAACGTTTCTGTTTTTTGATAACTCAACCGTGCCGCTACTGCGGCGAGACAGCGAACGGTGTGGACAGGCTTGTGAACCAAAAGGGATACACAAAAGCAAACAGCGTCCCCTGTTGCGGATTTTGCAACCACATGAAGGTTCACTACTCGGAACAAATGTTTTTAGAGCTTGTCGCCAAGATAGCGGCACATCGAGGCTTGCTTGCGCCATCGCCAATGCAGAAGGTTTCTTCAAAAAAGGAACTCTTCCAAACAGACTGAACAATCCGGGCGACATCAAGTCACACTCTGCCCATGCTTATCCGGGCCAAAAAGGTCTGTACCACGGGTACGTTATATTTAATACAAGTGCGGCTGGATGGATGGCACTGCTCAATCAGCTTGACAAGGTCATCGAGGGCCACTCGGCGCACTACGACGTGAATATGACGCTGCGCCAGTTCTCGAAGCGGTATGCAACCAGTCCGACATGGATTCGCAATGTATCACGTACACTAGGCGTCTCCCCGGAGATGTGTCTCTGGGAAATCCTCGACGTGCCTCCGGCACTCGAACTGAGGTGGCTCTATGCGTAGCGTCATTGGAAGACTCGCTCTAGCGACCCTGCTGCCCGTAGTTGTAGCCATACTGGCAGCGGCGGCACAGGGCCAGTACGTCAGTGTGCAACAGGGGCCGAGCATGTACGGACACCCGCAGCACACTGTAGAGTTCAACACCGGGACCGTCACAGCGTCCGGTGAGCGTCCGGCGTCAGACTTCCCGCAGGCGAAGCCGAAGCCTCTGGGCGATGTCGCACGGGAGAACCGGGAAGCCAAGAAGACGGCCAAGAAGGCCGTCCGATGCTGGACGAACCAGTAAATAGTTGTTGACAACTTGCGGTCCGTGTGCTATATTGGATATAGTGAGGAGAACACGATGGAAGGAACTGTAGCGACCCACAAGTCGTACGGGAATATCACGGTCACACGGTGCTCTTCGACCGGGACGTTCCTCTTCGGCTCCGACGCACGCCATCACCACTTCGTGCACGTCGAAATCAACTCCGCAGAAATGCGGCGTGACCTCTCTCACAATTGGCTCTCCCCTCGCAAGCGTCTCGTTGAGTTTTACATGACCGAGTCGCAATGGGCGCACTTCGTCTCGTCGTTCAGCGACGGCACCGGGACGCCTGTCACATTGCGCTATTTTAATGGCGAAGATATGGGCGCATGCCCTCCTCCAGAGCAACAGAAATCTCAATTCGCCACCGAGGTCAAAGAACGTGTAGCGAAAGCTATCGTCGGTCTGAAGACTATTCGTGACCGCATTAAAGCCTCGCTCATGCCGAACGCAAAGCCGCTGAACAAGACTGAGTTGAAAAAAGCTCTCAGTGAAGTGGACAGCGCCGTGCTTCAGGTCGAGCAGAATCTGCCGTGGATTGAGAAGGTCTTCAACGAGTCGATGGAGAAAAAGACGACCGAAGCCAAGATTGAATTCGAGGCCATCGTCGCACGCAGATTACAACAGATGGGTCTGGAATCTTTGCGGGCAAGTCTGCCGGAGTCAACCGACAGTGACCCGTTTCATGATGAAGGCAACGCCACAAACCGCCGCTTGAGTCAGTGCGGAGAAAATTGTACGGAGAAATAACAATGTCATCGCTGAAGAATCTCGACACCATCACACAGAAGCTGCACTTGACTGACACGGACGCCATCGTGGAGCAGGGCCGCAAGGCATTCCGGGCGATGTTCGACCTCCGGGCGAATCCATTCAGGAGCGACCGTGACAGGAAGTGCTGGGAAATCGGCTACAAGGCCGAACAACAGAAGTGGTACGAGCAACAGAAGCGATGGAAGGATGCAGAAAGGGGGACTAATGCGCCGACACTCACCTAGTTAAGATGAACCACACATGAGATGAACTACAAAAAAAAATATTGAGTGATTTGAATATGAGCTTGTAAATACCTTCCGGCGTCATCCTGCTGAGACAGGTGCGGAACTCACCGCTACTGTCAATAGTGTGAGGGGCGTTGCCGAATCCGATAGTGCATTTCCAAGAGTGCTCTGGGGAATCGGGGTAGAGGGTGGGCGAACAGATGGCCGTGCGTACTGGCCTGCTGGTTTTTACCGGTGACGGGTGCCCTGACTGTGCCAAATGATGACGCAACCGACCTCGACCGGGAGTAAATAGTCTGAGGAGACATCACAGGAGAAGGATATGTTTAGCAATCTGTTTGGAAAGAAGTCCGCAGCCAGTGGCTCCGCTTTCGGGCGTGTCGCCGGGGCTGCTGCCCAACTGGAATCCACTCGTGGTAAAATTGTTGCCCTGAAGGATTCGATTGCAGCCAAGAAAGCTGCGACGGCGGACCTGAAGTCTCAGGCTGAAGCGATTCACGCCGACCACGACGCTCTCGATTCGAGCATCGCTGACCTGCACTCGCTTCTCGGATAACCGCAGGACAAAAATTTCTCTTAGGAGGAGAAAGAATGAGAACCACGAAACGCACCACCGCCAACTTTGCGCTGGATGTCAACGGTGAGAAAATCCGCCTGTTGGTGACCCGTGCCCGTGAAAGCTACCGCTTCGGAAACGTCCTGACCTACGAAAAGATTCGCAAGGCGGTTCAGAAAAAGCTGAACACCGTCACCATTGAGAACCGCTTCGGTGACATTATCAGCGTCAACTTCGGCCTGCTGGATGACACCGGGACCGTGGCTTACGACTCCGTCACTGGCAATGAGTCCTACGTCAACGGCCCGATTTACCGCATCGGGTGCCACTACTTCACACTGAAGATGTTCAACCGCATCCTGCGTGCAGCGGGCATTCGCACCACCAAGGCTTCGACCCAGAAGCGATTCTCGGCTGCGGCTGGTCAGTAATGGTCACCGTGTTCGACCACGTCCACACGGACGACCTTGACATTGTCGGACGGTCGGCGTATCATAACGTTCGTACCGTCCGAATCAATCAGAAACGTGTCGAGGCAAGGTTGAATGCCTTGACCCAAGAGAGCATCAGGGGGACCAAAAAGCATGCCAGCAAAACTGGAACCGGGAAAGAAGCTGAAGCGTCTGATTAAGGTCTACGGCATCGAGGGCGATGTCGAAGTCTCCATGTCACATGAAGGTCTGACCTTCCGTGTCCCACGGACGAGGTTGGTTCTGACTGCGACTTGGCCGGACGTTGTCGAGAAGGCGTCGTGCACACCTGACAATGTGCCATGCTTCCTCGCCGGGGAACCAATGAAGTTCTTGCAGCACGAGGTGGCAAAGGTGCAAAAACGAAAGAACAAAAAATGCGAACAAGGGAGCAGATAAAAAAGTACCAGCAGGATTGGAGGAGCAAAAACAAAGAAAAAATCAGGCTGTACATGCGAGAGTGGTGTCGTTCGCAGAGGAAAAATAACCCTGAGTTTAGAAAGAAACAAGCGAGCGCTAGCAACAAGAGAAATAAAGAAGGTCGTGAGAAAATAAAGAACCAGTTTGGAAACGTGTGTGCTTTTCCGGGCTGTCAATGCTCGAAAAAATTAAACATTCACCACGACCATAAAAAGCAGAAAAAAGAAAGATGCTGCCGTTCTCTAAACGGCTGTTCTAATTGTAGACTTTGCTTGCTGTGTACAAGACACAACATATTGGTTGGTTTTGTTTCTGACAGCCTGAAGGTCGGCAAGCTGCTCATCAGGTTCTTGGAAAGGTACCACTCGTAATGGACATCAATCAGGAGGACTTGAACGGCCTGCTTAGTCAGTACGGAGACTTGGGTGAGGCTTATTTTTTTTATGAAGATACCGAGCAGTTGCGCTTTGATCGGAAAAAATGGAAGTGGCATCGTGTCTCGGAGAATGGCAGTTTTGAGCCTCTTTACGGTGTGACTTCCATCGTAAAAATAATTGATAAAAGTGAAGCCCTGATGGGCTGGGCAAAGAAGATGGCGATGGCAAAGCTGCGCCGTCTCATGATAGAGCGTGCGGGCCAAGGGTCCGAAGACGCTCAGATGCGGCTCTTCATCGGGGAGCTTGACCAGATCATTGCCGAAAGCAAGAAGGCGGACGAAGAGGAGCTTGACAAGGCCGGGGACACGGGGCACTCTGCCCACGACTGGATCGAGCAATACATAAAATCGGTACTGAAAAATGACGAAGCCAGAAAACTCGAACTGCTCGCCAAGTTCCCTGTCGATGAAAGAGCGGCGAACTGCTGCATCGCTGTTATCTCGTGGATGGCTGACCACAATGTGCGGTGGTGCTGCACAGAGCGGAAGGTATTCTCCCGCAAGCATCGCTACGCTGGTACGATGGACGGCCTTGCAGTCATTGACTCTTGCTCTGACCCAAATTGCTGTCGTGAATCGTTCAAAGACCGTCTCTCAATCGTGGACTGGAAGACCTCGAACTATCTCTATATCGAGTACCTTTACCAGACCGCTGCCTATCAACAGGCTTATGAGGAAGAGACTGGAGAGGCTATTGAAGACCGCTGGGTCGTGCGGCTAGGCAAAGAGAACGCCGAGTTCGACCCGTGGCATTGCGCCGGACGTGCGCTATTCACTGAGGATTGGGAAGGCTACCTCGCATGCTTGACGCTGTACCAAAACGTCGAGCGCACCGAGGATCGCATCGCTAACATCAAGGGCATGCGGAAAGCAATCCTTCAAGAGATTGAGCGCAAGAGAAAAGAAGCTGAGCACAAGATCAAGTGCCCAAAGGCCGACGACTATCAGGGCAAGCGTAAGTCGAAGTGCTTGCCGGACGGCACACAGTGCAAGACGTGCCGGGAGAAGTACGAGATTCACCATCCACCGGGAGGAAAGCATGAAGGAACTGGAACGAGTGAGAGCGTTGTATCTGGACAAAGCGTCGTGCTTGGAACAGTGGGCGCTGGAGAACCGGGACAAGGCGAAATCAATGCGGGCAACAGCAGCGCACTATCGTAGCGCAGCCGAGTCCATCGACCGACTGATTGTCATCGGCAACTGCCGCACAATCTAGTTGACAAACAGTTTTGTATCTGGTACTATTTGAATAGGAGATGAAACGTGAGCGAGACGAATGACAAGTTAGTTCAGATCGGTGGAGCACTGGCGATTCCAGCGGCGACCGACGCAGCCTTCGAAGTTGACTTCGGAGAAATCAAAAAGATTACGCCGTACACCCTGAGCATCGACCAACCGATGTCCCAGAAAGAAGGCGTTCAGCCGGGAATGCTCCGCATCGTGGAGACGGGACAGC
>Ga0209735_1000043_pt1 | contig 17643 bp, 18 predicted proteins | sample BlaSpr_A8_Ref_M2_FD_187990 | JGI IMG/M metagenome (GOLD analysis project Ga0209735, IMG submission 187990) | Forest soil microbial communities from Thunder Bay, Ontario, Canada - Black Spruce, Ontario site 2_A8_Ref_M2 (SPAdes) (version 2) | ecosystem: Environmental > Terrestrial > Soil > Boreal... | reverse complement strand
CGCGGATTCGCTTTGTCACGAAACGCATTGACGCGGCCGTGGTCGTCGATCCCGCCGCTCCGCGGCCGGGGCCAGCCGCTACGCGCGTCTTCTTCGGCGCAACCGTGACCTACAAGGACGCCGCCGGCCTCGAACACGGCGTCTCGATCGTCGGTATCGACGAGGTGGACCTCGACCGTGGCTACATCAGCTGGCGCTCGCCTCTCGCCAATGCGCTGATGAAGGCGAGCCCCGGCGACCGCGTGGACCTGCGCGCGCCAGCGAAGACGGAGCATCTCGAGATCATCGACGTCGAGTACGCGCCTATTCCGATGGATCCTTTCCGCGAACCGCTAGGAGCTCAGTCGACGCCCAAGGTCGAACGCTCCTAGACCAAGCCGCCCGACTCTGAGCGTTCCCCCGATCTTTGTCGTTTTTGCACATTGTGTCGTCCGGAGCTGGACAGCGAAACGTTTACAATGATTGCTCAGCGATTCCCACAGTCAAATTAGCTTATGTCCGGCGATTCTGACCGAATCACGAGAACCCTTCCGTAATGAGGTAAGGTAACGCTTGCCGACCATCCGACCAGAAACGGCCCTATATGGTACGAGCAATCAACAAATATGCGTCGCCACGAAGATTGGACTTTGGTTGGTGTAACGGCGGTATTTCGCCAATAATCCCGCCGTGTTGAAACTTCGCTGACGAGCAGGGCACTCATTCACCTAGGGTAAAAAGTGGTATTCTCCGCGCATGCAAGACCAGGGCGCTCCAGGTGGCAACAGCCCGAGTGGTGCGCAGACTCCCAATAGATTCGCTGGTTCTACATTGGGATGGTCATCTGCGCCATCATCGTCAGTGTCTTGGGGTTTGCACCTTCCCTCGTCAACACCGCCGCGCGTCATGTGCCTCTCTGAGAGGCACACACAAATCTAACAAGGAGAATATCCAATGAAACAAAACGTGATGTTAACCATCGCGTCTCTGCTCTCGATCCTCTTGCTGACGCTTCACATTACGGACGACATCGTCCGTGGGATATCGAAGGCCGAGCCCTCAAACATTGCGTTGGCCGTTCTCGTGGTGTTGCTGTACGGGACGCTGGTGCTCGCCGAACGGCGATCGGGGTACGTCATCATGCTGCTCGTCGGGTTGTTCGCGGCAGGCATGCCCGTCATCCACATGAGGGGGGCACATTACGGCGAGATCGCCAAGTCCACCGGCGGCTTCTTCTTCGTCTGGACACTCTGGGCGCTCGGCGGGCTCGGGGGCTTCACCTTCATCCTCTCGGCGCGCGGACTGTGGAGTCTGCGACGGGTTAGTACCGACAAACGCGCCAGCAATGACCGACCAATCGCGGGAGAGAAGCCGACTTCACAGGACTAATGCCGCCGTGGATGCCGGATAGCTTCCGGTTTGCGGACAATCCGCCAGCCAAAGCCATTTTATAAGATGTGGCAAACTTAATCCGTGTCCCTAACGGCATAGCCACCGAACCAGCCCGTTGGCAACATTCCTGGTGCATTCAGATGGCCGTTGAGCACGGTCCGAAATGACTGTCCGGCTTTCCCAAGATGGATCTCATCGCCATCGGACAGGAACTCTGTGGCGGTGGTAATGGTATTTATGTTCGCTACGGTGAAAGCACCAGTAGAGGTGTCCACGATCACTTGCTGCCGCAAGGTCGAAACTTGTACAGGCGTGCCTGAGCGGAACGAATCCGGATTACTGAAATCGCCTGGCGTGGAGGCCAGATAAATCGTCGTCGTACCCGTTCGGTCCACAATCCGCAGCGGTCCGTTGGCAACGGCCTTGACGGTCGTGGCTTCGGTATAGAAAGTGAATTGCAACGACGGATCCACGCCCGCCACCCCGTGCAGATTTCCAAACTGGTTTGACGAAGCTGGAGTAGGAGTCCCGTTGATGACCTGTCCGACGTATTCCATTAGGATCTGCCCGTGGAAAGCGCTACTTGCCCATAGAGGCGCGCTGGCGCAGACGGTCGCAAGCGCTACAACCGCGAGCCAAAATCTATTGAGGCTGATTCTAGTTTTCATCTGAGTCTCCTTTCAGACCTGTTGCGGAGAAGTAGCTTGCTTTTCGATCGATTGCAATGAAGTGCGCCTCAAGCTTGGCTCAAGTTTGAATCAAGATGGTCTTTAATGCGGCAAGCACCTGAAACAAAGGCAGATATGCTTCCTAGTGTACAATCGGTCCACGGAGAACAGCATGCCTGCGGTTTCGAGCTACAAGTTCGGCCAGTTCGAACTGGACTTGCGGAGCTATGAACTGAAACGCGATGGTGAGCCATTGCGGCTTGAGAAGATCCCGATGGAGTTGCTGATTTTCTTGGTCGAACATCACGGCCAACTGGTTACCAGAGAGCAAATCATCGAGAGGCTCTGGGGCAAACAGGTCTTTCTGGATACTGAGCAAGGCGTCAACACAGCGATCCGAAAAATCCGCCAGGTTCTACTGGACGATCCTGACAAGCCACAATTCCTGGAGACGGTCGTAGGAAAGGGCTACCGTTTTGTCAGCAATGTTACGGCAAAGGGGAACGAATCTCCGCCGTCGCGTGAGGACCTGCCACCTCCGCATGGCCCGCAGATGGCGCGCAATCGCACCAGGGACCTTTGGCTGATTGGGGCAGTAAGTGTGCTCCTTCTCTTAGGGGTTGTCCTTTGGGCAGTGTGGTATCGGATAGCATGGGCGACAAAACCACGAATTACAACTTCGTTCCACTCGATTGCGGTGCTTCCCCTCGAAAACTTGTCGGGGGATCCATCTCAGGAGTACTTTGCCGATGGCATCACAGACGCGCTCATCACTCAATTGGCCAAACTTCACGGGTTGCGTGTCATCTCTCGTACTTCGATCATGCAATACAAGAGCTTGCGGAAGCCACTTCCAGACATCGCTCGCGACTTGAGCGTCGATGTCGTAGTCGAGGGTTCTGTGTCCCGTTCTGGCAATCGCGTTCGCGTCACCGCGCAATTGGTTGACGCCCATGCCGACCGCCACCTCTGGGCGGAAGAATATGACCGTGATCTGCGTGAAATCCTCAGTTTGCAGAGCGAACTTGCGCGCGACATCGCCGAAAAGGTTCGCGCCAACATCTCATCGGAAGAGCAGTTGCTCATGGCCCGCGCCGGAACGGTTGAACCGGCAGCCTATGAAAGCTATCTTCGTGGCCGCTCCTTCTGGAACCAACGCACGCCTGCCGGCTTGAAGCAATCAATCATTCATTTCCAGCACGCCATCGAATTGGATCCCCGCTATGCCGAAGCGTATTCGGGTCTGGCTGATGCTTACACTGCACTTGGCTACACCAGCTACTGGGCGCCAAAAGATTCCTTTCCGAAAGCTCGCGAATTCGCGAACAAGGCACTCCAAATTGATTCAAGTCTCGCCGAGGCACGCGCCTCCCTGGCCTACGTCAAGCTGTACTACGACTGGGATTGGAAGGGCGCAGAAGAGGAATTGCAACGAGCAATTGCCGTGAATCCCAACTACGCCACAGCCCACCACTGGTACAGCGTGTTCCTCACAGCTCGCGGGCGGCACGACGAGGCTTTGTCCGAGATTGGCCGCGCACACGAACTTGATCCCCTGTCCGTGCCGATCAACACCGACATCGGCTTTGAACTCTACTACGCGCGCCGTTACGAGGAGGCCATATCTCACTTGCGATCCGTCCTGCAGACGAGCCCTAAATTTCCCCTGGCACATTTGTGGCTGGGTCGTGCGTACGAACAGAAGGGAATGTATCCGGAAGCCATTACGGAATTCGAACAGGCAGGAACGGCTCTGAAAGATTGGCCGGTGATCATTGCGGCGGCCGGACATGCGTACGGACGATGGGGTCATAAATCGGATGCAACTGCCGCCTTGCACCGGATGAACGAACTGACGAAGGAAGAATACGTTACGCCGTACGGGATGGCGTTGATATTCGCTGGCCTGAATGACAGGGAGCAGGCGATTCACTGGTTGCAGAAGGCCTACGAAGACAGGTCCCACTGGTTGGTTTGGCTGAACCTAGATCCTCGTTTTGACAATGTCCGCTCAGACCCTCGCTTTGCCGATTTGCTCCGTCGCATGCACTTTCCAGGTAATTAGAATTAGCAGATGCGGCCGATTGCTGTAGGATTTCGGGCAACCCGGAAGTTATCGGTTCGTCCGCCGGATTAGTACCGAGAAACGCGCTTGTCGCCTGTCATTCCCGGGTTGTCGGCAACGTCGTCCTTAGACGCCAGTTAATGTATTAATAAATACAGAAACCTTGGCCTCAGGGAAATTCTCTACTTGCAACGTTATATGCTATGTCCTAATTCCGAAGCGACAAAAACTGCTATACTACTAGTAGTATTAAGTAAATATTTAAAAACGTAGCAGAATTGTAGCAGTAGACCGCGCAAAACGACGCAAAATGGAGCAAGTCCAAAAAACTGAAATCAGCGCTATCTTGCGGCTGGCAAAGGGATTAGGTGAGTTCTCAGCAAGATAGCGAATGACCGTTTTTGTTTTTCAAGACCGCCGGTTTCAACCGCTCACCCACTCCTCCGTTTTTAAGTATAGCCTGCAAACTAAGGCCGTCACGAATTTGTGCTCTGCCCACCAGGGAACAATGACCGGCTTCATCCCCGCGGTGCATTTAACAGGAAGATCGGGCTCAGCAATACAGAAAAAGGCCCCACCCGGCTACCAGATGGGGCCTCGAACTCCGGAATACTCCGATTATGCGGCGAGCAGCAGCTCTCTCTTCTTACGCACCATCAAAGTGAAAAATACAAAGAGCATGCCGATGCCCAGCAGAAGAATCGAACTCGGCTCAGGAACGCTGGTCGCAGACTGGACGGTGAGACTCACGTTATCAACATCCAATTGCCCGGTGTTGGCGCTAAATTGCAGGTAAAGAACGCCGCTTGGCACGCTCGATAAGCTCACGTAGTTGCAGCCTTCGACGTGAAACATGCCACTACCTATGCTGGACGCGTTGCCAGTGAAACTGCAAAGCGTTGTCGTCACGCCGCCCAGGATTGTGTCCAGGGAAAGCGTGTAATTCCCACTACCACCGTCCGTTCGGTCTCCAACGAAAACCGACAGCGTGTAGACGGAGTTGGCCAGGACGGAATTTCCAAGTGTCTGCGAAAGAGGGCTCGGCGCATTGGTATAACCGATCAGGCTGCCATCCGGAACCGAGTTGAAATAGGTACCCGGCAGCCAGACTCCCCCGGATGCGGTCGACCAACCAAAAATTGGGCCCGAATTATAAGCGCATGTCGGGCCACCCAAGGAACAATTAGGAGTCAGTGTGCCAGGATTAGTTTCGAAGGAGGGATTTACAATGGGTATGTTGTCTGCCCACGCCGTCCCACTCAAGATCGTCATACCAAGTACAAATGCTGAAGCCAATGCCAGTTTTTTTAACATCATAGGGTTACCCTTGGACCGTCTCTAACCAACCGCAAGACTGCCCATCTTCTGGAGTCGGTGGGCGAATAAAAAGCAACTCCGAATGATTAAAAGCACGTAACAATCCAAACTGGAGGATTTATAAACTACTGAATATAAACGATTTAAATTCTTCCCCTTCCAGCAATTTGTTTGATTATTCTAATTTTGGTTCCATTATGTGCAAGAATTTGCCGATCCCGGATTTCCCACAACTCCTTTCCAGGCACCAGTTTATCGCCTCCAAAACGAGTAATCGTGCTCATCGGGATGCCCGCAAATCGGGTCTGCATGGGGTCCTAAGGGCTACAAGGAGGGCGGAGAGCTGTTCAATGCGGCTGGTCCAGCCGCGCGGGGCGCGTCAAAATCAATGCCCCAGAAATGGGGTGCCGGCGTCAAAAATTCCACCCCGACGCGGATGCCCTTTGACCCGCTCTCCCCTGTGAACACGATGCGGCACTCCTGCTCTTCCTGCGTTTCAGGGTTCACCAGCACCAGCATTTCATCGTTATCGACCTCATGCCGCAGCATCAGCAAGCCCCCATGGGCACTCACCACCATGGTTTCGCACACCTCGCGAAACTTCTTTCCCACATGGCTGCGCCCGAGGGCTTGTAGCTTCATGCGGTGAAAAATGCGCTGGCTGCGCCGGTTCGTCGCAAAGGCGGTTTCTGGCATAGTGTGCCCATCATCGGTCTGCCTGCAGGACCCGTCAATTGCCCTTTCGGGCAGGTGTTCCCAATCACCACGCTTTTTCGTCGCCCAACTTGTAAGCTCCAATCCGCTGGCCTTAGAATGTCCTAAGCGGCTACGGCATCATGCCGGGCGCATTCTAGATCAAACCGCTGCCGCGCTTTACTTCATCATATTTGGGCAGTTATCGATTAGAACTGAGTCATTATCATTGCGCCTGGGGGCCTCCTATGAACCTTGCTGAATTTATAGAAAGTCGCCGCGAGCAGCATCTCGGGGAGCTCAACGAATTTCTCCGGATCCCCTCCGTCAGCGCCAAGAGTGAGCACAAACCAGATATCGATCGCGCTTCGAAATGGGTTGCTGATCGCCTGCGGACCGCCGGCTTCAAGACCGTTGAAATCGTCCCCACAAGTCTTCACCCCCTTGTTTATGCCGAATCCCTCGAAGTCCCAGGCAAGCCGACGGTGCTTTTCTACGGCCACTACGATGTCCAGCCCGCCGAGCCCCTGGAACTCTGGACCTCGCCGGCCTTCCAGCCGGAAGTGCGCAACGGAAATATTTATGGGCGCGGCACTGCCGATGATAAAGGGCAGGTTCATATCCATCTGAAAGCTCTCGAATCCCTCCATCAGTTGCACGGCAAATTCCCCATCAACATCAAAGTCCTGATTGAAGGCGAAGAAGAGGTCGGCAGCGTCAGCCTGTGGGACTACGTGCAGAGCCACAAAGAAAAACTGAAGGCGGATGCTTTGCTGGTTTCGGACACGTCAATGCTCGGCAAAGGGGTTCCGTCCATCACCTATGGCCTGCGCGGGCTGAACTACTACGAGATCGAGCTGACCGGGCCCGGGCGCGATCTCCATTCGGGCGTGTATGGCGGTGCCGTGCCTAACCCGCTCGCTGTTCTCGCGGAATTATTTGCCAAGCTGCACGACAAGAATTTCCGCGTCGCCATTCCCGGTTTCTATGACGACGTCGCGGCCGTACCCGCCGCGGAGCGCAAAGCGCTAAACGCACTGCCCTGGAAAGAAAAGGATTTCAAGAGGGCCGTGGGGGCGCCCGGCTACCACGGAGAGAAGGGATTCACCACTGTCGAGCGGCTCTGGATTCGTCCTACACTTGAACTTAATGGAGTTTGGGGTGGCTATCAGGGAGAAGGCGCGAAGACGGTTATTCCCTCAAAGGCATACGCGAAGTTTTCCACGCGACTCGTGCCGAATCAGAACCCTCAGAAAATCGCCAAGCTCGTCGAAACGCACATCCGCAAGCTCCTGCCCAAGAGCGTGCACTGCCGATTTGAAGTGCTGAGCACCGGCAAACCCTGGGTCGCGGCCTACAAGGCGCCAATTTTCCAGGTTGCGCAGTCCGCTCTGCAGAAGGGCTTTGGCAAGAAGGCCGTCTTCATTCGGGAAGGTGGCTCCATTCCTTTTGTCACCCAGATGCACGACACTTTTAAGGTGCCGTGCGTGCTCATCGGCTTTGGACTTCCCGACGAAAATGCGCACGCTCCGGACGAGCATCTCGCGCTCGATAACTACTACGGCGGCATCAAAGCCATCGCGCATCTCTACGAAGACCTCGCGGAACTGTAAGTTTTGTTTTACCGCGAAACCGAGTGAATCTCAGCCCCGTTCCCGGCGGAATCACCTCGGCCTCAACTTTTGCGAGGGGAATTTCTCGCTATCGCATCGTCCAATTCTATCCGCTATCTTCCGTCAAATTTTCACTGGGACGAAAGCTGCTCGCGTCGTCCCCGCGCATAGTCCCGAAGCGCGGCGTTTGCTCCGCTGATTATATGCAGCGCTTCGGCGATACTCGCAAGATCCTTGCCCCGCAGCACCACATACATCTCATCCTCATCCAGTCCGGTATAAATTCGATTTCCGATGCATCCGAGGCTCGCGATGGCTCCGAACTGCAGCGAAGCGGGTAGCGCCATGCACGTTGGCCGGCCCAGCGACGGCGCTCCCGCGCCAACACCAGCGCGCCCAGCCGCCTCTTGCAGCAACATCGCAGCCGCAGGCCGCAGCGCAAACAGCACCACGTCCGGGTCCACCGGCGCGTCGGCCAGCGGCGAATACACGATCGCCTTCGGCCCCTTGGCCAGGCGCAGAATCTGCGGAACCTCTTCTGGTTTCACATAACCCAGATCGAACATCATCTTCAATGTCTGTTCCGTTTCCTTTTCTCGCTCCGGCGAAAGCGGGATATTATGCGTGTACGCACCCACCGCACAGTTAAAATGATTTTCGGGGATGGTGTAAAACGTGCGCCCCTCCGCCGCCAGCCGCCAGAAGCTGCATCCGGAGGGTTGCGTGCCCTCAAATTTCTTCACTCCAGCGGGCTCCACATCAAGGAACGCCACCGCCACCGGACGTACGCTGGCCTTAATTATCTTCAAAATCTCGTGTTCCAGCCCTCGCCAGTTTGCGCTCGTGCTCATTGTCCTTACCCCTTGATTAACTTGGAATTAGAAAGCATAACACACCGAAATGCGGTCCGAATCCGGGCCGGAATCGCGTTTTGCCGCATGAAATCAGCACGTTTTGCACATGCCGCGAATCAAATCGCTGTTTTTCGGCCTTTTTTGCTCATTTGCCCTTGCGTTCTTTTTCTTCCTTCGCTATAGTCCGGTTCGGCCCGAGTTTTTTGCAGGAAAATAGGGGTTTTTCCTGCTCGTGGCTGGCCTCGATTGTCTCGAGGTGGATAGACAAATCAGGAGGATAGGCAGAAGAAATGGCAGCTAAGCCACTGAGCAAAACCAAAATCGTTTCGCATCTCGCCGAGAAAGTGAGCACTTCGAAGAAGATGATCGTCACTTTCTTTGACGAGCTTCACAAGTTGGCCGTCAAGGAAGCCAAGGGCAGTGCAGGAAAGTTTGTTATCCCGGGAATCGGCCGCGTCGTAAAGGCTCATCGCAAAGCGCGCATGGGCCGCAACCCCCAGACCGGCGAAGCAATCAAGATCAAGGCCAAGACGGTTGTCCGTCTGCGTCCGGCCAAGGTCCTGAAGGATGCCGTTCTGAAGTAGCTCTTTCTCCCACCTGGGAGCGAGAAGAATTGAAAACCCCCGTGGCCCGCTTCGTGCAGGCTTTCGGGGGTTTCTCTTTTATGGCCTGGCTGTTTCTGTCGGCGGAGCTACAGCGTCTTCACGTACGCAATCACGTCCTTGATCTGCCCGGCTTCCAGAACATCCTTAAACGGTGGCATCAACTGGTCGCCGTTTTCGATCCACGCCCGCAGGCTGTCGTCGGTGATTTTGTTTCCATTCACGCTGAACGTGCCGCGCTTGGAAAGGCCCTTCAATCCCGGCCCGATTTTCTTCTGCTCGCTGTTGTCGTAGTGGCAAACGGAGCATTTCTGCTGGAACACGGTCTTCCCGCGGCCCACGGCCGCCGCGTTCGGAGCCGCCGTTTTGGCGGTCGACGCCTGCGCCAGCAGCGTTCCCCCGCTGAACAATCCAACGATACCCGCGGCAATCATTGTATTTTTCAAAAGACGATTCACGCTTCCCCCCTCGAATTCCAAGTCCGCTAAAGATGAGACCCATCGTTATTTTCCCTGTTCTGGCCCAAAATTTCCACCTCTGCCCCGCCCAGAGGACAGGGTGCCCATTTTGCACAGCTAGCACTTTCGTACCTTTGACGAGATTCACTTTTTACGTTCAAAATTCACCCATGAGCCAAGAGACCCTCACGCGGGCGTGGGAAGTGTTGCAGGATGCTTATCAGGCGCAGATGGAAGGCGACTACGATCGCGCCGCAGAGCTCTACCAGTCTTCGCTCGAGCTGCATCCGACAGCCGAAGCTCATACCTTTCTCGGCTGGACGTATCACTATCAGGGCAAACTGATGGACGCCATCACCGAATGCAAGCGCGCCATCGAGCTCGACCCTGATTTCGGCAATCCCTATAACGATATTGGCGCCTATATGATCGAGCTGGCCCAGTTTGACGAAGCCATTCCCTGGTTGCAGCAGGCCGTGGAATCCCGGCGCTACGAACCGCGGCATTTTCCCCACTACAATCTCGGCCGCGCCTATCTAGGAAAGGAAATGTATGGCCAGGCGATGCGCTGTTTCCAGGAAGCGATCAATATCGAGCCGCGGTATTCGCTGGCTCGGCAGGCTCTCGAGTCGCTTCGCCGCATGGTCAATTGAGTTCCTGGATTTTTTCCTACTTTCCTGTTTCTATTGCTGACGGCTTCACAATCCGATCGTAAATCCACAATAAAAATGTTGTGCCCAGGCCGATCGCCGTAAGCGCCCAAAGAAAAAGCTGCGGCCGGTGCTGCACTTCGCCGAAGCGATGCAGTAGCGCGCCGCCAATGCGTCCAGCGAGAAACGACCCGATGCCCAGCGGCAAAAACGCGAAGCCCATGTACGTCCCCTGCTGCCCCGGCGGCGCCAGCCGCGAAATATAATCGTAATACCGCGGCTGCTGGATAAGTTCGCCAACGGCGATGACAACGAGCGTAGCGTACGCGGCATAAATGCTGGAGTGCAGCGCGAGAATCGCAAACGCCACCATCGAGATGAGCGTGCCAAGCAGCACCGCGCGGAACGCGGAGATTTTCTGCGTCAGCACGCTGAACGCCACCGTAAACGCGATGACGACGAGTGGGCCGGTCGAAAGCATGCGCTCGGTGTCGGCCTTGGGATCAACGTAATCGTGAATGTAGATGGGCAGGGTGATGAATTCCTGCCAGTAGACGATCCAGTAGCCGGAAAAAATAAGCAGAAAGAGCATGAACTTCGGATTGGCGACCACCCTCCCGAAGTTGCGCATCGTTTCCGCGAGGCTGGCGGTCTTCGCGTCGCCGGATTTTTGCGGCTCGCGGAAGAGCAGCAGCACGGCGAAGAACATAAGGAACACGCTCGCCGCCGCAACGCGAAAAACATTTTCCACGCTCAGATGCCGGTGCACCCACGAAGCGACAAACGGCCCCAGCGCCCCGCCGATGTTGACCAGCGTGTAGTAGATGGAATACCCGATGGAGCGCACGTTTTCGTTCGACGCCCGCGCCGTGGTGCCGACCACGCTCGGCTTCACCAGCGCCACGCCCAGCGCTGGAAGCATAAGCACAAAAGTGACCAGCGCGACGAGCGGAACGGCGTTGCGGAGCGGAGCTAGCCACGGCGCTCCCAGCGACCCCAGCAAAAAATACGAGCCCGCCAGAATGAGGTAAGCGATCGCCAGCGCGCGGCGAAAGCCCAGCCGGTCGGCGATCGCTCCGCCAAAAATCGCCAGGAACCACACCAGCCCGCCAAAAAGTCCGGAAAGATCCGCCGCCCGCTCCGTGGGGAAGTCCAGCGCCTCGTGCAGATACCGAGCCAGCGAAGCAAACGCCGCGTAATACGAGAGCCGCTCAAAAAGCTCGCTGACGTTGGCGACCCAGAAAGACCGCTCGAAGCCGGTGCGCACTTCCGCCAACCGCTGGTCAAAGCCCATGCCACCTCCAGTGGGTGCAAGCCGGGAATGATAGCAGTGGCCAGCGACCGGTGGCCAGCGACCAGTGAGTGGTAGCGAGTGCGTGGGCGGTGCGCGTTGGGGCAAGAATCTTGGAGAAAAGTCCAAACCCGCACCCTTAGACACCAAGGGTGCGGCACCCGGCCCCGGTGCAAGGCGGGCGCGTGAGGTACGCGCCGAAGCTTGCCTCCTCTTTTTAGACAAAGCCACTGGCACAGAGAGAAGTCTGTGCCAGCACCTTATTTTGTTGTGTAACTACTGCTGTGTGGCTAAGGCTGCTTGTCCGGGGCTTTGGCGACGACGGGTTCCATGGTGGTTTTGGGGGTCGTCTTGGTTTTGGTTGTGGCGGCCATCATTGCTTTCGGGTGCCAAAAGTCGGAGGCGACTTTGGCGACTTCGTCGGGTGGATTGCTGAGTTCCGGGGAGAAGCGATAGAGAGTGGACTCCGCGATCTCAACGGCATCGGCGTTGATTTGCTGGAATTTTTTGTAGCCCTCCTCGCCAAGGATGTCTTTCATGGTGGGATTGTGGTCGAAGCCGGCCATGGAAGAGCGCAGCGTGGTCACGTAGAAAATGGTGCCCTTACCGCCTTCGATCACTTGAGAAACAAAAACCGGCTGGGCGTCGGGATTCTTTTCGCCGGCTTCCTTCATGCTCTTCAGAAGGGCCTCGAAATCGTCGATGTGGCCGGAACGTACGTGCACGGCGGTGGTGCGCAAGAAGCGTGATTCGCCAATGAGTTTGACATAGGCATCGGGGTCCTTGGGAGCTTTGCGGCTCAGGTCCCAACGCCGGCGGCGGAGTTCGCTGCGAGACGACACCAAACAGTTGTCGAAGTCCCGGCCCATTTTCTCGGCAGCTTCTTTGCCGAAGGCTTTGTTGACGGCAGCCATGACGGCTTCGTTCATTTTGTCGATTTCGGCGTAGTCTTTGCGGTTGCTGGTGAACTGGTAGACGTTGCCTTCACCGTAGACGGCTTCGAGAGTGAGCCAACGGTCGCCATTGAAGCGGCTGTTGGCATCGGCCCATTTTTTGGTGAGGGCCTGGAAATCACCGACTTTTTCGGGTTTCACTTTGACGATGAAAACGTCGAGATAATCTCCTTGTGCGTGGACAGCGACAGGCGCCGCCAAGCACACGGCAACTGCTAAGGCCCAAAGGGCTCTGCGAAAGGACATACGTACCTCCTCGTATTGAGACTGCTAGGAAGGAACCTGGTGGCCGGTAAGCGGACTGTACACCCGGGAGGAGGAGGGGTCAAGGAGGAGGGCGGGGCGAGGCCCGTGTTGCATGTCCTGAAGACGGCTAGAAGCCATCTCATAAATGGTTTTCAGGGGGTCGGAGCTTTAGCTCCGACATTTGAGCCCTAAAAAATCGGGCTTTAGCCCCTGAGGACACTCTTTCCTAATCTGAGATCCATTTATGAGATAAGTTCTAGTAAGAACGGAACAAATTCAAAAGTAAGGAGCCTTGTGATAAAGTAAGGAATTGGGGAAACGACGATGAAGAAGCAGGCAAAAGTGACGAGCAAGGGGCAGGTGACGATACCGCGAGAGGTGCGGCAGCGTCTGGGTGTGCGGGCGGGTGACCATTTGGTTTTTGAGGAGGACGGCAAAGGGGTGCGAGTAACTGCGGTTCGTAAGGAGAGTCCTTTCGCGAAGTACCGGGGAATCGGCACGCCGGGGATTGGAAAGGGTAGAAAAGGAATCCAGAAGTGGCTGCGAGAGTTACGCGGTGAGTAGGGCAGCCGAATGACGACGGCAATCGACACAAACGTTGTCACCGCACTTTGGAATGCCGATGACGCGTTGAACCGAAGAGCGCAGGCGGCTCTGGACACGGTTTTTGGGCGCGGCAGGCTGGTCGTATCGGGAGTGGTGTATGCGGAGTTGCTTGCGGCGCGTTCGCGGACAGAGCAATTTGTGGATCGGTTCTTGGATGCGGCTGGGATTGAAGTGGAATGCGAGATTAATGAACGGCTGCTGCGTGCGGCGGGATTGGCTTTTAGAGGTTATGCGGAGCGACGGCGGCGACAAAAGGGCGTGGAACCAAGAAGGATCCTTGCGGATTTTCTGGTTGGAGCGCACGCCACGCTGAACGAATACAGGTTGCTGACACTAGACACGGGAATGTACCGCGCGGCATTTCCGCGGTTGGAGCTGGTTGAAGTGTAGGCACGGCCTTGGGGCTGGCTCGGTAGGCCAAGACGAACGCGGAATTCTGGCTGAACCTGCAGAATTTTTATGATTTGGAGTGCGAGAGGCGGGCGGGGAAGGCTGCGGAGATTGAGCGGCAGGTGCAGCCGGTCGGGGCGGAGTGAGCCACGTTTTAGTTTGCGGTTGAAGGAAAACCCAAGACCCACCCTTTGGAGACCAAGGATGGGCACCCAGCGTTAATCGATTCGATACTCCCCCTCCCCCCTATTTTTTGAAAGTGATTGAATTTGCTGGGGGATGAAGTGGTTTGTTTTGTATCGGTTTAAAACTGATAGATATGGAAGGAGTTGGAGCGTGGGCAGGAACTACAAGTTTTTGGCTTGGCCCCACCACATTATCTTGGGGAAGGGGATGGGATCGGGGTGAGAGGGATTGGGGTTGGGATCGTCGGAGGGAGTGTCGTTCGCGGGAGTGGGGCCGGGGTTGGTTGATTCGGCGGCGGGGGCGGGCGGAGTGGCGGGCTCGTTGAAGCAGATGGATTCCTGGACGATTTTGGGCCAGCGGTCGTCGAAGGATTGGAGGAATTCCTGTTTGGCGAGTTTCTGGGTTTGGAGCATGAGCTGGCCGAGGTAGGTGAGAGCGATGGCGGTCTTGGGTTTGATGACTCCCAGGGAGGTGGCGGAAAAGAGAGTGGCCAGGGCAGCGGTGAGGTCGCAGGCGGTTAGGATGTCGCTGCTGAGGAATTCGTTGATCTGGCGGCCGGCTTCCTCGGCGGTGATGCGATCGCGGTATTTTTTGGCGTGGAAATAGCAGAGGCCCATGTCGTCGGCGGATGGGGGAAGCTGGCAGCGGCGGCCGTCGGCGAAGAAAAAGGCGCACGTGCAGGGGCGGTCCTGGTTAATGGACATAGCAGTTCTCCAGAAAGATTGAATTTTAGATTTAGTGGGAAACCCGCGCAGGAAAGATCGCGGGCACACTTCTCTATGGGGGAAGTGTGGCAGTTGGGTATGGAGTTGTCAAGTAGAATGTTGGTTACGGGGTGCTTGGGGGGTAACCGCTATGTGGGCATTGGTTCAAGTTTCAAACTGCGGCTCAGTTCTTCAAAAGTAGGCGCTTCGCCGACCTTCTCAGCCAGCGAATAGCGAACGAGCCTTATGTTGGCGTTTCTGGCATTTTGTACTACTTGTTTATGGAAGTCGTTCGCGATGAGCATTCCAATCGGGCATTCCCCACGAAGTTCATTCATGTAGGCCAGCAATTGCGACAAATCCTTGGGCAAGGCTTTCTTCGTTTTTACCTCGATTGGAATTTTAGAGTCTGAGCCCACTGGGACGCGCCGCTTCAGCAGGATGTCGATGTGACCTTGCGGGATAGCCTTTTCACCAAGCACTTCTAATTCGGGTGCTGGGATTGCGTCAAAACTAATCCCGGTGAATAGGGTTTGCAAATTGACCTCAGACACCAAATATCGCTTGATAGCTGACTGGAGGATTGTTTCTCTGAATCGGGTAATCTCGGGGGCGTTAGCCAGTCCTTTGACCCGTGCAAATCGAGGTTCGAAGATGGCATATTCACCCCAGGCCAGCGCCGTGGGCTGGCCTTCCATGAGTTCTCCCAATTGGGACGCGCTCTGAAGAGTAGTCTGGTCAGCTTGGAAGTGAGTTTTGCTGTAACCACCCCGAAGGAGAAGATTTTCGGCCACGTATGCGAATTCAGCCCTGACAAGAGACTCGCTGAAAGTCCGAATTGGTTCGAGCACAAGTCTAAAAGGAAAGTAATAGGTCCTTCCTGTTTCCCGAAACGTCAAGGGCGGCCATGGCCCGATGTGTTGGGCGTTGCGTATCGCCTCCCGTTTTGTCACGCGATACAGATTGTGTGCTCTTGCTCCGTAGAGAAATGAAACGAGGTCTCCTTCTGCAATTTCACAAAATGTCCAAGCGCCGCTCTCACCGCTGGGAAAGCCAGCCAGAGCGTGCTTAATGCAAATTTCGAGATTCTCGCGAGTCGAGACGGAAATGAGAAAGTACGAGGGATTCCTCGTTGGCTGAGAGACTTCTGTTGGCATTAGGTGATTAGATCATGGTCAGCCACGTGCAAGGTAGTTCTCGTTGCGATGTTCCGAGGTGAGGAAATGTCTGAGAAGCAGTTCATCAACTACTATCGCTGCCCGAATGATGGGGAGGAGTGGGTTGACGTTTGGAGCTGTTGCTGCAATGACCGCTGCCCAAAATGCGGAAAGAAAGACATCGAACCGTATAAGAGTCAGGATGTGATCCATACCACGCCAAGGAAGGCGTAGGTACGGCGAAGACGACTAGGCGAGGAAGATTTGGGTTTCGGTTTTGATGATGAAGAGGGCGTCTGAATCGGAGCGGCCTGAGGCGCGGAATTTTTGGCGGGCTTCGTCAAGAGAGTCAGCGAGGACGGAGAATATTACGCGACTGTCTGAGCGGCCGATGAAATAGAAGCGCCGCTCTTGTTGGACGAGTTGTACCTGGGTGGGCATTTGCGCGGCGCGGTTTGTGGGACGAGAAAGCGCGCATTTGGATCGATCCATAGGATCCGAGACGAGATCAAGGGAAAACTGAACGCAGGAGACAGATAATTCGATTTGTACCATTTCGGAACAGATACGCTGGACGGAGAGACTGACAAACTCAGCCGACAGCTCGCAGCCGAGAGCGTGACGGCGGAGGCGGAAAGCGGCTAGGAGTGTGGTGCCGGAGCCGGAGAAGGGGTCGAGGACGAGGTCGCCTTCGTGGGAGGAGGCGAGGAGGATGCGCTCGAGGAGGGCGAGGGGTTTTTGGGTGGGATGCTTGCCGAAGCGCTTTTCCCAGGTTTCGGGGGGCTTGATTTCCCAGACGGATTTCATCTGCTTGCCGCGATTGGTTTCCTTCATGAGCTTGTAGTTGAAGGTGTGGCGGGATTTTTTGTCGCGGGCGGCCCAGATGATGGTTTCGGTGGCGTGAGTGAAATACCGGCAGGAAAGGTTGGGAGGCGGGTTGGGCTTTACCCAGGAGATGTCGTTGAGGAGCTTGAAGCCGAGCTGCTGCATGGCGAAGCCGACGGAGTGAATGACGTGGGCGGTGCCGGAGACCCAGAGGGAGCCGTTGGGCTTTAGGATGCGCTGGCAGGCGGCTAGCCAGGAGCGGTTGAACTCGTGATTGGTGGCGGGGCCCTGGGATTTGTCCCAGGCGCCTTTGTTGACGGAGACCATTTTGCCGGCGTGGCAGGTGATGCCGCCGTTGGATAGGAAGTAGGGCGGGTCGGCGAAGATGAGGTCGACGGAGGATTCGGGGAGGAGGGCGAGGAGTTCGAGGGAGTCGCCCTGGTAGAGGCGGATGTGGTGGCGTGGGTCGTCGAAGACAACGTGAGACCTCAGCTCTTCGGAACTGGGGCCCTTCGCTTCGTTCAGGGTAAAGGATTTGGTCATGGGGAGTCGATCGATCAGGATCGTTGATCAGGTGGGTACTGGTGTCAAGCGGAGAGAGCGAGCGGAGAGACGGATTTAACACAGAGGGCACGGAGGTTTCACAGAGAGCACAGAGAAGAGGGGATTTACGCAGAGTTCGCAGAGGAGGCGCAGAGTTCGCTGAGAAGAGAAGAGGCGAAGAGGCGAAGAGGGGGACTTAACGCAGAGTTCGCTGAGTAGACGCAGAGGGCACAGAGAAGAGGGGCGGAGGAGTTAGGCGTCACGGTTGGCGGGTTGCCAAAGTTCGATGGGGTTGCCTTCGGGGTCGTGGAGACGGGCGAAGCGGCCGTTGGGATAGGTTTCGGGGTCGAGGGTGACTTCGATGCCGGCGGCGCGGAGTTGGGAGAGGAAGGCTTCGAGATTGGCGACGCGGAAGTTGACCATCCATTGGAGAGGTTGTGGCGAGGCGGGG
>Ga0209735_1000042_pt1 | contig 17710 bp, 16 predicted proteins | sample BlaSpr_A8_Ref_M2_FD_187990 | JGI IMG/M metagenome (GOLD analysis project Ga0209735, IMG submission 187990) | Forest soil microbial communities from Thunder Bay, Ontario, Canada - Black Spruce, Ontario site 2_A8_Ref_M2 (SPAdes) (version 2) | ecosystem: Environmental > Terrestrial > Soil > Boreal... | reverse complement strand
TTCATGCAGGAGCTCCAGCGCAGCCGCGGCCTCACCACCGGGGGTCTCGACGCCCGCTTCTCAGGCCCCACCTACAATCTCATCAGCGATTCCGCCGATTACGATCCCCAGGAAGCCGCCATCAGCGGCGCGTTCGTTGCGGCCTTCAATCAATACGTCCGGGAGGAACTCAAGTACAATCCCGAGCGCGAATACCACGTCTTTGCCAATTTTGGTGAAAACCACTGGGACTGGAAGCACTCGGCCGGTGAGCCCGCTTTCTTCCCCGGCTCTCCCAACGTCATGCTCGACCTCGCCAACGTCATGATCACCAACACCAAGCTCCAGGTCGAAATGGAAGACGGCTTATACGACCTCGCCACGCCTTTCGCCGAAGCCGAATACGCCACCGAGCACCTCGGCCTTCCCCCCAACCTCCAGAAAAACATCCACCACAAAACCTACGAGGCCGGCCACATGATGTACTTGCGCGACGAAGACCTCTCCAAACTAAAATCCAACGTCGCCGCCTTCCTCGACTCCGCCTCCAAACCCCGATAACCACCAATCCGTTCCCTGTGGCACAGGCACACACTCTTGCCTGTGCTCTTTCTTTCTCTTCTCTGCGACCTCTGCGCTCTCAGCGTCCTCTGCGTTATCCTCTCTGCCTCTTTTTCCCGCATTCCGATAACGCGCCGCTAACGACCCCAGCCCTCCCCCTGTTCGCAATCTGCCAGTAACCAAATGGGGTTATCTCTACCCCACCAGCCACTTAACTACCCTCGGTTCCTTGTAAAATCGAAGATGTATCTAAGAGCAGCCAGCCGCTCGGTTTCCCGCGCGTGCTACACCGTACCCTGCTCCATCGCGATCAATTGTTCAGGGGAGCCATGTCCACTAATTCGCCGACCACCGCACTCATCCAGCGTAGTTTCAACGTGCCGCAACTCATCGCCGCCATGCTGAAGTCCCGCGACCACGTAAGCGATCTCATCTTTTCCCCCGGCCGCGCGCCCCAAGTCGAAGTCAGCGGCCAACTCGTCGAACTGAAATTCAAGGGTCTCGAATGCCTAGTTCCCGGTGACACCGATCAGATTGCCAAATTTCTCCTCGGCAAGAATCAGCACGCAGCCCAGAAACTCGAGCAGGATGGCTCCGCCGACCTCTCCTACGGCCTCGAGAACACCGCGCGTTTCCGCGTCAACATTTTCCGCCAACGTGGCACTTGTGCGATCGTCATGCGCGTGATTCCCGACCGCATTCCCAGTTTCACGGATTTGAAATTGCCTCCCCACCTCGAGGAAATCTGCGGCCTTCGCAACGGCATCGTTCTCGTCACCGGCCCCACCGGCTCCGGGAAATCCTCCACACTCGCCGCGGTCATAGACAAATTGAACGAGGAAAAAGCCATCCACATCCTCACCATCGAGGACCCTATCGAATTTCTGCATCGCCACAAAAAAGCCACCATCCACCAGCGCGAACTCCACAGCGACACGCCTACCTTCGCTGCCGCACTCCGCGGCGCACTTCGCCAGGCGCCCAAAGTCATCCTCGTCGGCGAAATGCGCGACCGCGAAACCATCGAAATCGCCCTCGAAGCCTCCGAAACCGGCCACCTCGTTCTCTCCACCCTACACACCATCGACGCCGCAAAAACCGTCGAGCGCATCATCGGTGCTTTTCCCATGGAAGATCAGCAGGGCATGCGCAATCGCCTCGCGAAGGCATTCCGCTACATCCTTTCCCAGCGCCTCTTGCCGCGCAGCGACGGCAACGGCCGCCTCGCCGTCATCGAAATTCTCAAGTCCACTCTCCGCACCCGCGAGTACGTCGAAAAGGGCGAGGGCGAAGGCAAGACGCTCCTAGACGCCATGCGTGACGGCTCCACCGAAGGCATGCAGTATTTCGACGGCGAAATCGAAAAACTCATCCGCTCCGGCATCATCGATTTCGAAACCGGCTTCACCTACGCCACCAATCCCGGCAACCTGCGCCTCGAACTCGCCGATTTTCTCGACGGCCACGAAAAGCCCAAGCGCGCCGCCAGCCGCGAATCCGAGCTCGAACTCACCCCTTAACCAAGCCCAAGTGGCAGCCGCTTCTTTCTTGCCTTTGTAGCGGCCGCCTTCCGAGGCGGGCGCCTTTTGCCCCGCTTTGGAGTGCGGTAGCTCTGCCACCGCTTTCACGCACTAAACTCCATCGCAATAGAAAAAAATAACAAACTTGTCATTCTGAGGGCATCCGACAAGGTCCCGTGTTGGGACTCCGGTGGCGTTTACCGGAGATGCCCGAAGAACCTCAACTTCAACCAGATCTCCAATCCATCATTGATGGCGGAAAGAACTCCCAGTGTCGCCCGAGTTAAGCAAACCTCTCAATCACCAGTCACTCCCCCTTCTCTTTTCCCACCCACAAAAGTATGATGGCCCATCATCCGTTCCAGGATTGAGACCCCACATTGCCCGCAACCTCCGAGCCCAACACCGTCGAGCCCACATCCTCCCCCCTTCCCGATCGCAAAGACAAAGGGAAACTCCTGCAAGTCCTCGGCGTCGGCTTCGGCATCGCTGTCGCCGTTGGCAATTCCATCTCCGTTGGCATCGTCCGCACCCCAGGAAGCATCGCCGCAATTCTTCCCAACGCCTGGCTCTTCATCGCCGTCTGGATCGGCGGCGCCTTTTACGCCCTCCTCAGCGCCTTCCAGATTGCCGAACTCGGCACGCTGATTCCCTCCAGCGGCGGCCAGTACAATTTCTCCCGCCGCGCCCTCGGCGAATACGCCGGCTTTATCGTCGGCTGGAGCGACTGGATCTCCACCTGCGGCACCACCGGCGCGGTCGGCATCGTCATCGGCGAATATTTGGCGCATCTCTTCCCGGTTCTCGACGGCGCCCTCCGCATCAAAATCACAGGCGTCTCCGTCATAGTAATCTTCGCGTTGCTGCAATGGAAAAGCGTCACCATGGGCAGCAAAGTGCAAAACTTCACCACCATCTTGAAAGGTTTAGTTTTCTTCGTAATGGTCGTCGCATGCTTCACCATGGGCCGCAGCGCCCATGCTGAAATTCTCAGCGCACCCGCCGTGGCCATACCCGCGGGAGCCGCACTCGTCACCGCGATGCTTCTCGGCATGCAGGCCACAATCTTCACTTACGACGGCTGGGACGGCGCCATCTACTTCGGCGACGAAATGAAAAATCCGGGGCATCTCATTCCCCGCGCCATCTTCGCCAGCCTCGCTTCGCTTTTCGTCATTTACCTGCTCATCAACGCCGCCGTCCTCTACGTCCTGCCCATGAATCAAATCGCCGGCAACGATTTCTCCCTCGGCCTCGCCGCCGAGCGCGTCTTCGGCCGCTACGGCGATTTCATCTTTCGCTCCATCATGATCGTCGCCCTCTTCAGCTCCATCAACGCCCTGCACCTGATGGGCACCCGCGTCATCTATGCCATGAGCCGCGATCGCCTCTTCTTCCGCCAGGTCACGCGCGTCAACAAGGGCGGCACACCCACCATCGCCCTGCTCCTCAGCGCTCTCGTCGGCGTCATCTTCGCCATCGGCAAATTCGAACGCGTCATCGCCATGCTCGCCTTCTTCTTCGTCACCAACTACATGCTCTCCTTCATCTCCCTCTTCATCCTTCGCGCCCGCGATCCCCATGCCGAACGCCCTTATCGCGCCTGGGGCTATCCCTGGACCACCGCCCTCGCCCTCCTCGGCTCCGTCGCCTTCCTCATCGAAGCCGTCCGCGAAGACCGCGCCAACAGCCTCCTCACCCTAGTCGCCCTAGCCTGCAGCTATCCCATCTTCCGCGTCCTGAAAGCAGTCTCCAGTCGCGAGCCAACCGAATCCGCGTAGCGGCCACCTTCAGGTGGCCAAGCGTGTCTCAATTCTCAAATCACAATTCGATCCCCGCAAAAAAATAAGGGCGGATTCTCATCCGCCCTCTTAACTCTTCTCTGTGACCTCTGCGCTAACTCAGTGGCCTCTGTGGTAAGCCTTTCTCTTCGTCTCTTAACTCACCTTCTCCGCCACCGCCTTCGCCTGCAAAAACAACAGCAAATAATCCTTCCCGCCGGTCTTCGAATCCGTCCCGCTCATATTGAACCCGCCGAACGGATGCGCGCCCACCATCGCTCCCGTGCACTTCCGGTTCAGATACAGGTTCCCCACATGGAACTCTTCTTCCGCGCGCTTGATCTTCGCCGGATTCTTCGAATACACCGCGCCCGTCAACCCGAACTCCGTGTTATTTGCAATTTCCATCGCATGATCAAAGTTTTTCGCCTTGATCACAGCCAGCACCGGACCAAACACTTCCTCCTGCGCCAACCGCGCCTTCGGGTCCACGTCGGCAATAATCGTCGGCTCCACAAAGTAGCCGTCGCCCGCCGCGCGCCCCCCGCCGGTCATCAAACGCCCTTCCTTCTTCCCAACCTCAATGTAATTCAAAATCCCCTTCATCGCCGATTCGCTCACCACCGGGCCCATGTAATTGTTCGGGTCGTCGCTCGGCCCCACCTTGATCTTCTTCGTCCGCTCCACCAGCTTGTTCAGGAACGTGTCGTAAATTTTCTCGCTCACAATCACGCGCGAACACGCCGAGCACTTCTGCCCCTGGTATCCAAACGCCGCCTGCACCGTGCCTTCCACCGCGGCGTCCACGTCGGCCTCTTCATCCACAATCATGCCGTCCTTGCCGCCCATCTCCAGCACCGTGCGCTTGATCCAGATCTGTCCCGGCTGCACCTTGTTCGCCAGTTCCGCGATCCGCAAGCCCACTTCTTTCGACCCGGTGAACCCGATATACCGCGTCTTCGGATGCTGCACAATCACGTCGCCAATCACCGCGCCCGACCCGGTCAGGAACTGCACCGCTTCCTTCGGCACCCCCGCTTCAAACAAAATGTCCACAAACTTCGCCGCAATCGTCGGCGAATCTGCCGCCGGCTTCAGCACCACCGTGTTCCCCGTCACCAGCGAAGACACCACCAGCCCCGCCATAATCGCCATCGGGAAATTCCAGGGAGGAATCACCGCGCCCACGCCCAGCGGGATATACACCATGTAGTTCCGCTCGCCGCGCATCGGTGCCAGCTTCTGCGGCTCCGACAAGCGCAGCATCTCACGCCCGTAATACTCGCAAAAATCAATCGTCTCCGCGATGTCCGCGTCAGCCTCAATCCAGCTCTTCCCCACCTCAAAGCAAACCAGCGCTCCCAGCTCGAATTTCCGCTCGCGCACAATCTGCGCCGCCTTGAAAAGATACTTCGCTCGGGTCTCCGCCGGCACCTTCTTCCACACATCAAAATACTTGTTCGCCGCCTCGATCGCCTGCGCCGCCTGCTCCTTCGACGCGTCCTGAAACACGCCGACCACCTCCGAAGGCCGCGAGGGATTCGTCGACTTCTTCTTCCCCGTCGTGATCACCTTCTGTCCCGCGATCCACATCGGGTACTCCTGCCCAAACTCCGCCTTCACTTTCGCCAAAGCGGTTTCCATCCGTTTGCGGTTCTCCGCATTCGAAAAATCAATAAACGGCTCGTTCGTAAATTCCGGCACATGCAATTTCGCTTCAGCAGTCGCCATAACCTTCTCCTTCGTCGCACAGCCATTCCTGGCTGCGCTCTTGGGTCTCTCGCTAGTGGCACAGTCACTCCTGACTGTGCTCTTCCGTTTTCTTCAGCAGGCTGGGGCTTCAGCCCCGGCGCAAAGCCCCAAACTCGAGTGGGCTTTAGCCCCTGAAGAAAGCGTTTCCTCTGTTTCTCCAACCTAATTCGCTGACACTTAATTATAGGCGGTCTCCTGCAACCCCGACAAGCATCCCCGTCAAATGGAACTGGCTCAGTTTCCGATTTTGCGACCTCCCAGGCACTAGCACACTTGGTGGGCGACAATTCCGGGCAACTACTACAACTTTGCGTACTCTGCTTTGGCTTGCTTCAGGATCGGAATGTTGGGGTCGGCGTCTTTCCAAAGCATGAGGAAATCCTGATAGGCGGAGCGGGCCTTGGCCACGTCGCTCTGCAGCATGTAAGCGCGGGCTAAGCCCAGATGGGCGAGCGCCCCGATCGGCGAGAAATTGAGAAGACCGCTATGGTCGAGAATTTTCTGGAATTCAGCTGCTGCTTCGCTGCCCTCATGGGCCTGCAGATATGCTTGGCCGCGCACAAAAACTGGGTACAATTCAAGAGAAAGCGTAGGGTTAGCGGGGGTGATCAATTCGTATGGGGAAGCGATCCGGAGCGTCTCGATAGCTTTTGCCGAATCCTTTTGGTTTAGCGCGAGTTGGGCGCGAAGCGTAGGCAGATAATTAAGCCCAACTATCGTATCTTCCGGGAAGAGCCTGACCAAATCGTCTGCCAGCGATTGAGATTTCGCAGAATCTGCGGCCATCGCCAATGCCAGGGCCGCCGCATACTGCACGTCCCGGCCACCAGAACGCTGCAGCGCTGAGGCAGCCAGGCGTCGTGCTTCGAGTCGGTTGCCGAAAAGCGCTTCATACAAGGCCGCATCAGCCTCGTGACCCGCCGCCCTCTCTTTCTCTTTGGCTTCCTCGGCTGACGCCACCGCCCGGCGGGAATGCTCACGCGCCTTCGCGAGTTGTCCGGAATAGAGAGACCGACCAGCCTCGAACCCGAGCAGTACGTCTTCAGAGCCTTTCTTGCCAGCCGTCCAAGCTACCTGTCGCGCCATTCCCGTCGAGTCGTTTTCCAAGAAAGCCAAGATGTAAAGGTCCGCGTGCAGATAAGCTGAATCAGGGTATTTCACCAGCGCCTCATTCGCAGCATCCTTGGCTTCACGCAGGCGATTCAAAATGAGATACGAGTACACCAGATAGCCGTGATTCAATTCGGAATCTGGCTCAAGCCGAAGGGATTCGCGGGCTTCCTCCAGCCCTTTCGCATATTGCCCTAGGTTATCGTAGAGGTTGCCCAGATTGAAATGCGCACCCGGATCGCGTGGGTATGTCCGCACGAAGAGTTCATATACCTCGCGCGCTTTTTCGAGGTCGCCAGTGACTACCCAGTCGTAAGTCGATTCGATCGCGAACTTTTCTCGTTCGCTCGTCCCTTCGCGAAGTTCATAGGCTTTCTTGGCGTTCGCTATCGCGAGGCTGCTTTCTCCTAAATCCATGTAGCTTGCAGACAGAGCGCCGTAGGCCACCGCGAAATTGGGGTCGACGGCGATAGCGCGCTGGAACGAACGCACTGAGGCGGGGTAGTCTCCGCTGTCAAGCGTCTTGCTCCCAATGCTTAAGGCTCGGAGAGCTTCCAGTGATGGAGTGGTCGCCCGCTCTAGGGGAGTATCAAATTTCTGGACAGAGCTGAGCGATTCTCCCAATGTCTCGCGTAGCTTCCCGGCGGCGCGACTTAAGCCGTCTAGGACCTTCTCTTTCCCTAGCGCTTGCACCTGCTCCTGCGCGAGCAGATCACCGGTCAAACAGTTCACCGCCTGGAGGCCAATGACGTAATCGTTTCCTAAATTGGTGATGGAACCTGCGATATACGCCTTGCTTCCGATACGCACACAGAGGTCCTTTGCGACCTCTGGAACCAGTCGAGCATCCTGCGGCTTCCCCATCAAACGCAGTGTTTCTCGGATTCGTTGGTCGGAAACAATTCTCAGGAAGGGTGATTGTTGAAGTTGCACCGATAAGCCCTGCCGCAGTGCACCATCAAAGACGGAATCGCCGGTCGAATTTGCGAAATCAGCCACCACCACAGTGTCTTCTTCGGTTACATTCACAGCGCGGCTGCGGGTACTGAGATAGGTGGCTGCAAGCACCCCAACGACAGCAACCCCACCCACAAGAAGCCAGCGACGCGCCCGCCGAATCCTCGTCCGCTGGCGGTCAGCTTCTGCGTCCGGGGCATCCGTTGCGCCCGCGAGCGCCTGTTTGTCCCTCCAGGCATCGAGTTCCGATGTGTAGGCGTAAATCGACCCAAGCTTACTGTGCAGGAGACGATAGACTGGCAGCCCCTCTCGCTTCTCCCACCGTCGGACGGTCGTGACGTCACGTCCTAGATGGGCGGCAATCTCTTTCCAAGATTCCAGGCGCCGCCCCCGAGAGTCAGGCTGGGTCTTAGGGCTCGATGTCACTTCTGCAGACATGTCAAGTAGTTCCTGCGGGATGGCTGAATTATCACACCGGCTTTGTTCCGGGGCAACCGCCGGTACAACGGAAAAACTTGCGGATACCGTACTTTGCTCTTCTTTGCCTCTCAATGCACGTTGCGGCGAGGTGGGTGCCGGGCACAACATTTCGCGTAAGCGATCTTCTCCCGCGATGGCTCGCTTTGGCCTTTCGGCTACTTGGCACCCTGAGGCGGATTCCCGCCGTAGGTTGGCGGAACCAAGAGCAGATCTGATTTCAGGAGGGAAATTATGAGACGAATCAGTTTACCGATGTTGGTTTTCTTCCTCTGTTTTGTTTCGACCGGATGGCGGCAAGCACAAGCGCAAACGAAATCGCGAGTTATCACGTTTGATGCCCCGGGCGCGGGTACTACCCCAAATCAGGGCCAAGGCACCCTACCTGCACAAATCACTGATTCGGGCCTAACCGTCGGATCTTATGTCGACGCGAACGGTGTGAGTCACGGCTTCGTGCGCGCCCTTGACGGTAGGATTACAACCTTCGATGCGCCGGGGGCCGGCACGGGCCCCGGCGAGGGCACTATCCCAAACGGCATCACGGACGCTGGCATTGTCGTGGGAGGGGTTTTCGATGGGTCCGGCGTTTTTCACGGCTTCTTTGGCTCTCCCAGCGGGCATTTTACGACCTTCGATGCACCGGGAGCGGGTACCAATCCCCACCAAGGCACCAATGCCACGGCCATCAATTCGGCCGGTACCATATCTGGAGACTACGTCGACGGGAACGGCGTGCCCCACGGCTACGTGCGCTCCCCGGACGGCACGATCACCAGCTTCGACCCTTCGGGCAGCGTGTTTACCGCCGCGGACACCTTGGGTCTTAATAAGGCGGGCGCCATCACAGGACCGTACCTGGACGCGAGCGGCGCGCTGCACGGCTTCGTGCGCACCCCTAACGGCAGGATTACAACCTTCGAGGCGCCGGGGGCGGGGGCAGGCCCAGGCCAGGGTACTCTTCCCTCGATGATTACCGACAGGGGAACGATCCCCGGAGCATATCTAGATGCGAACAATGTAATTCACGCCTTCCTGCGTTTTGCGGATGGCACTTTCTCCACCTTTGATGTGCCGGGCGCCGTGACAGGCCCGTTTGAGGGCACACTCGCCAACGCAACCAATCTCCCGGGAATCACTGCGGGAGATTTCACGGATGCGAACGGCGTGAGTCATGGCTTCACGCGCGTTCCAGGCGGCAAGAATTTCTTCTTTGATGCGCCGGGCGAGGGGATACAAGCTACTCTACCTTTGAGCATCAACCTCTGGGGCGTGGTCACGGGATCTTTCGTCGACGCGAATGGCGTGAACCACGGCTTCTTGCGATTCCCCTAAGCGCATTGAGGTTGAGGGTTCGCCAGCACACGACGATTTTTTGTGCCGCTTTTCCGGTAGGCCACGTGAATGAGAACCACGCGGCCTATCGGAAGGCGATGACGTACCGGTGAAGCATATGGTTCAATCCGCGACTGAAAGCCTTGCCACCTGTGTGGTTATTCTTCATATGCAGAGGTGAAGTTTATGTACAGGCTAAAGCCCTTCCCAGTTCCTGCAATTGTCGGACTCGCGCTCCCGTGCTTGGCGATGCTTCTTTGTGCCTCGCCGTTGGCGGCGCAGAACAATGACAACAATTTCCTTTTCCTGCTCGCCTCCGGATTCCTTTGCGATCCGGGCGAGTCTTCCGCTTGCCCGGCGGCGGCCAAGTCCAATCAAGGCGACAGTTACGAGATGAGTGGGGCGGGCACACTAGAAGTGCAAAGCAAGTCGGTGAGAGCTGCCGGCACTTACACGCACAGGTCTCCCAGTGGAAATGTGTTGGAGACAGGTGTATGGCTGGCGGGTGAACTTTTGAGCTTCAACTCTTACGGCGCCGCACCGAATGCGCTGCCACGACAGGGTTGGGCATCCGGCCCGGCACTGTTCGCTCTTAAGCGTTTGCCGATGCCGTCAGGACCTCTGCCGACTGGCGGTCTTGCCGTACTGCGAATCCGCCTTTTGCCTTTGCAAGGTCCATCGAGAAACGCTGTACTGCAAGTGAACTGCGCTCTGGGAGATGTTCCACGCGAACGATCGGTGGAAGGGATTCGACTCAGCATTGAAGGCAATGCGAACGACTTTTCAGAAGAAGGGAGCGGGCGCGTGATGTTCCTTTCGACCCATCCCGAACTCAGCGCGGCCGTCAAGGCTCCTCCGCAGGAAACAACGCAGGATGCCGGTGAGCAGCCTAAGAATTAAGACGAACAGCAACGCGCCAACTGCCAGTTCCCGATTAACCGGACATTTGAATCTGCCGAGTGCGGCACCCTTCGCCTTTAAGGGTGCGGGTTTTACCCGCATCTGACCTCAGGTTGAACAGGGCGCGGTCCCACGAGTTGGGTGCTTTGAACCCGGAGCATTCCCAATTCTCGCGTTCCAGTGCAATAATCCGCATCCATGTCTCAGTCCGTCGCTCATCTGACTCTGCTCGTGCGGAACTATGACGAAGCATTAGAGTTCTACACCCAGAAACTCGGCTTCCACCCGCTCCAGGACACGCCGCTCCACGACAAAAAGCGTTGTCCCCTTTCGCACAGATTGTTAGACCCCTCTTTTGGTTGAATTGACGTGTAATCTCAGAGCCCATGAAGTTTCACACAATGGATATAAGGCACTCCGGTGCCGTTCAGGATTGACATGAGCGGGAAGAACTCTCGAAACGTAAAGGCAGACCAGCGGACCAACGGCGAGGGAAAACAAGTCAGCAACAAAGTGCTGCTGGCAGCTCCTGACAATGAATACGAGTTGATGCGTCCTGACTTGACGTATATCGACCTCCCGCATCATCTCAGCCTTCATGAGCCGACGCAAAAGATCGAGTTCGTCTATTTCCCGAACCGAGGAATGGTTTCTCAAGTTGTAGTGACTAAAGACGGTCGAACCGTGGAAGTGGGTGTAGTGGGGAGCGAGGGGTACGCTGGGGCGGGGCTGGCAGCCGGCTTGAGCAGAAGTTCAGTGCGTGAAGTAATCCAAATCGCCGGCGACGGCTTCCGAATAATGGGCAATGCCCTGGAACGCATTTTGCGGTCGGCTCCCCAGTTACAGGTGATATTGAACAGGCATACGGGGCTTCAAGGAATGCAAGTCGCACAGACCGCGGCGTGCAACCGGCTGCACGACATACAGCAGCGTCTCTCGCGCTGGCTGCTGATGACTCAGGATCGGGTGCATTCCGGAGTGCTTCCGATCACCCACGATTTCATTGCGACCATGATGGGTACCGACAGGTCCACGGTGAGCCTGGCAGCGTCCGTACTACAAAAAAAGGGAATAATAGACTACGTGCGAGGTGCAGTGAAGATTGTGAACCGCAGGAAACTCGAAAAATCCGCATGTGAGTGCTACGACGTCATTCAACAGTTCGAAGACGACCTCGGATTGAGATAGCAATTCTTGTGAGTGTTGGATACCCCACAGACAGCAATCCCCTCCTACCGCTAAGTTTAAGCCTCGTGCATTCAGCTCGATTTTTAGGCGTGTTTAAGAAGCGGTGACTCGCGCAGAACCTCGCTCAGCGCAATGAAGAGAGCGGTTTTCGTCGTCGCAGTGCCGCCGAAAACCAATGCTACACCGTCATTTTCAAGAGCATAACCACACCAAATCGCGAGGTGGTCATGGGACCGATGCGTCGCAAACTAGTATGGGTCGAAACGCGGACTTTTCAGGGCTGGGCTTGCTCCGAATGCATATGGGTTTTCAATCCATCATGGCCGTTCGTTGGCAATTCCATTGACGAGATGAAGGCGAAGTTCGGAGAGGAACGCGACAGGGAGTTCGCATCTCATGTCTGTGCCGAGCACCCGAGAGCCACAAAAGATCCCCAGTAGCCAAATCATTCACGAGTCGGTTGAATTCGTTCCAGACTTTCGGGCCCCAAGGCGCGAGCTGGAGCTATTTGCAGAGAGCCTTAGCCAAAAGGGAGGTGTTGATCTGTATCCCGCCGTGCGCGCCGAGAGGGCCACGGTATTTGATGAAGCCAAGCATTCTGAACTTATTCATAAAGAGGTTCACGCGCGGGCGTGTGGTGCCGATCATCGTTGCCAGGGTCTCTTGCGATATTCCGGTAAATCTGTGAAGCTTGCGCCGATTCCCCTTCCCTGCGAGCAGCAGAAGTGCCCGGGCAAGTCGCCTCTCGCTGCTATGAGAAACCTGGTCGATTAAATCCTCTTCAAGCCGAATATTGCGCGAAAGCAGATAAGACATGAACGAGTAGGAGAGCGCATGGTCAGCGTGTAGCGCTCGAATCATTTCCTCTCTCTCAATGACTTGCAGAGTCGTGGGTGCGATCGCCGTGGCGGTCCTCACACGAATTTTCTGACTGCCAAGGCACATTTCGCCAAGAAATTCGCGTGGCCCCAGAATGGCGACAATTGCCTCTTTGTGAGTCTTGGAGGCCACGGAGAGTTTCACGCGGCCTTTTTGAATGTACATGAGCGTCTCGGCAATATCGCCTTGAGAGAAAATAGTTCCTGCTGCTGCGAAGCTTTCATTCCGTGTGACCACTCCGCCCAAATCGAATGAAATTTTGGGCAGGGCCTCTATGTTAGACCTCATGGGTTGCTTGGGCCTCCGATTCCGTGGGGATATTGGATGCCGCGTTTGAAAAGCCTCAATCGCGGAAAGCTTCCGGTCCACGTGTGGTTCTGAGCGCAGGGAACCTGAATGCAGCATACAGCGCTGCCCTACAGCGACACCACACGAAGGGCAAGGGACGGAGAGCAACTGTTTTGTGCTCAGTTCCTTCTTTTTCACTCGAGAATGGTCCGATAACAAGCGGGCGTAAATCTATCCTATTTGGGACACTTTTGGTATTAGCCGGGTGCCGCACCCTTCGCCTTTAAGGGTGCGCGCCGTTTGCGCTTGCCCTCCGCAGGAGGGCGGGTTTTACCCACAGCTGACCTCAAGTCGAATTGAACGCGTTCCTGCAAGTTGTGAGCTTTGAATCCGGGCCATTCCCAATCCTCACGTTCCAGTGCAATAATCCCCATCCATGTCCCAGTCCATCGCTCATCTGACTCTGCTAGTGCGCAATTATGACGAAGCCTTGGAGTTCTACACGCAAAAACTCGGCTTCCACTTGCTCCAAGACACGCCACTCCCGGACAACAAGCGTTGGGTCCTCGTCGCTCCCCCCAATTCAAGCGGCGCCGCTCTTCTCCTTGCCGAAGCTGACACTCCCGAACAATCCCTCGCCATTGGCAATCAATCCGGCGGTCGCGTCTTTCTCTTCCTCCACACCGACGACTTCTGGCGCGACTACAAGGCCTACCACTCCCGCGGCGTCCGTTTCCTCGAGTCCCCTCGCCAGGAATCCTATGGCACCGTCGCCGTCTTCGAAGACCTCTACGGCAACAAGTGGGATCTCCTCGAACCCGCCGCCCCAATCGATCGTCCCACCAACGGCGATTGACTCCCTCTACCTTCCCACCAAAAACTCATACTGTTCCTCCGTCAACGGCACCACCGACAATCTCCCAATCCTGACCAACGGCGACTCCTTGAAAATTTTCTCCTTCTTGATCTCCTCCAGCGAAATCACCTTTGCCAGTGCCTTCCCCGCTTTTATCTTCACCACCGGATTTTTCGGATCCTTCGCCTCCGCCGACACCACCGACGCCGTCCCTACCGCGCTCTTCACATTCCCCGTCTCATAAATCACCAGCCGGTCCCCCGCCTTCATCGCCCGCATGTGCATCACCGCCGTGGGATTCGCCACTCCATCCCACTGCGTCTCCCGGTCCTTCATCAAATCCGCAAACGAAAATTCCGTCGGCTCCGTCTTCAGCAAATAATAGTTCGCCACGATGCTCTCCTCTTGTAGCGGCCGTCCGCCGCGGCGGACGGGCGCATTTCTCGAAGCCACGGAACAAACCTTTGACCGAGAACGCATTGTACCCCGATGCTCCTCGGTGTGCTGGTCAGCCTGGCCCACCAACCATCCCGCTTCAATTCCTCCGGCCCACGCGGCCTCTTCCGCAACTGGCCGCTTGCTCCAGTACCTCCGGGGGATGATTCTTTGGAACATTCCTATTGCTCTCCCACCGGCCTTCAAGGGTACAATCAGCCCAGAAATTAAGGTTGCCTCGGCTCTGGAGTCCCCCAGGGCGGTTTCACAAAACTTGATGAGCCGCACGCCCCTATCTCGACGGGCCCCTACTCGGCCGCTAGGCCTATGCGCCTTGGCGTATTTGTGCGCATCCACTTCTTTGCTGACCTTGCCCTGCCGCGCACAAGATGCACAACAGGATGCCCAGCAAGTTGCCGAAGCCGCGCGCCAGGAAAAAGCGCGCAAGGCGGCGCAGCAGAAAAAAGAATCTCACGTTTATACCAACGAAGATCTAATGCAATCGCAAATTCTTACCCAGCAGGATCGCTCCCGCGTCGAAGCCCGCAAAAATGCTCCAGCTGCAACTCCGGTCAAACCGGTTGAGCCTTCCGTCAACGCTGAAAAGAATTCTGCTCCGGAAAGTTTGGCAGAAGTAGCCCGCCGTCACCGCCGCCAAAAACTCGAAACTTCTCAAGCAGCCGAAGCCGCGAAACGCCAGCCGCCCTCACGCTTCCCCATGGATCTCTCGCAACCTTCTTATGCCGCGCCCGTGCAGCCCGTCGCGCCGTCAGCTCTGCCAAATTCGCATCCACGGCAAACTATGAAACCGCTGCCCCGAATCGCTCGGTCCAGGCGCGACCCGTTTTCTCGCCAACGTTTTTCTCCCGTGCTTCCCAACGAACGCACACCTCTCTCACCGAATTTGTCCGCGCCATCGAAGCCCGCACTTTCGCTTTCCGACGTCGCCCCTCACGCTCCCGCGGTCCGCACCACGCCGCCTGCCGCTGCTCCCAAATTGCTGCTCCCATCAAAACCAGTTCCAGCGCCTCCGTCTCTCGCACCTCACACCGCGCCGGTCGCTCCTGCCGTCAGCACTCTCGACACCGGCAAAGTCCGCATTCAGTCCGGCGATTCTCTTTGGAAACTCGCGCGCCGCCATCTCGGCAGCGGCTCCCGCTGGAACGAATTCCTCGCTTCCAATCCCGGTATTTCCAATCCTAACCACATCCAACCCGGCACCGCGCTGGTTGTCCCGACAACCGAGCTCCGTCCCCGCGTGCAGCCCTCAAGCATCACCGTCAAGAGCGGCGATTCTCTTTGGAAGCTCGCCGCTTCCCAGTTGGGCAGCAGCGCAGCATGGAACTGCATCGCCCAGGCCAATCCCCAATTGCGCGATGCCAATCGTCTTCGCCCCGGCCAAATCCTCATCCTCCCCGCTTCCTGCGCGCGCCATCTCCTCCGCTGATTCCACCGCAGTACACTAATCCCGATCAGCACTCTCAGATGAAAATTGGCAATTTCTGCTGAGATTTTCGCCGCCAAACTCCACGCACCCGGTATTCACCTGATGTCCGAATCAGGCGTGCGCTCGATTGAGGTGCGGGGGTTCTCTTGCTATCTCTCTTCAGATATCAGGTGTTCCATGCAGCGGCCGAGGTGGCCTGCGCCGTGCGCGGGAACCATTCCGGCTCAAGCGGGGCCTCGTCGGCCTCAACTACACAATGGAGATCGTTTGCTTGATCCATCTGCCAAACCGGATGCCACCATCGTCACTCTTCTCCACCGAACCGCAGGTGAGCCACGGTGATGGAGTCCGAGCGCAAGGTGGCAATCAACTCCGAACGTGACATCGTCGTGGCCCGCCAAAAAGGCCGCGCCATGGCCACCGAACTCGGTTTCTCCCTCGGCAACGCCACGCTGATCGCCACGGCCATTTCCGAGCTCGCCCGGAATATCATCTCTTATGCCGGCAAGGGTGAAATCTTCATGAGCGTTGTCTACCATTCCGAGCGCACGGGTATCATCATCGTCGCGTCCGATAACGGCCCCGGGATTCCCGACGTCCCGCTGGCTCTGCGCGACGGTTTCTCCACTTCGGGCAGCCTGGGAATCGGTTTACCCGGAACGCGTCGCCTGATGGACGAGTTCGCCATTGTTTCCGAACCGGGCCACGGAACGATTGTAACGGTGACAAAATGGAAATCATAAACTCTCCATTCGTCGAATTCGGCGTTGCCAATTTCGCGCTTCCCGGGGAAGGCACTTCCGGCGATTGTCACGTGCTTTGTGGCAGGCCGGGCGGCCTCCTCATCGCCGCCATTGACGGCATCGGCCACGGCGAAGAAGCCGCCGGCGCCGCGAAAACCGCCGCTTCCATTTTGGCGGACGGCGCCGATCAACCGATCATCTCGCTCGTCGAGGAATGCCATCGCTCGTTGCAGTCCACTCGTGGTGTCGTTCTCAGCGCTGCTTCGATTGATTTCGATCACGGCATGATGACCTGGCTCGGCGTCGGCAATGTTGTGGGAGCGCTCGCGCGGGTCGTCCCCCGCGGGTCGAATTTTCCGGAAATGCTTCTGCTCCGGGGCGGCGTCGTCGGCAAGCAGTTGCCACCGCTTTCGGCCGCTGTTCTTCCCGTCAGCGAACGCGACACTCTCTATTTCGCCACCGACGGCGTCAAAGGACATTTTGTGGAAACGGCCTCTGCGCGCGAAAACCCGCAGTACGCCGCCGGCAGAATTCTCCAAAAATTCCACACCGCCAACGACGATGCTCTCGTCCTCGTCGTGCGCCTGACGGGCATCCAGAAATAATCGCTGTACCCGCGATTTACGTTTCGTTCACAACTTCTTAACAATTCGATTTTTGCGTTTGCACCATTGCTGATGCACCCATCTCCCCATTGGAAACATCAAAATAATTGCTCCAAGCGATTCATTCTTTCCTGTTTCTTGAATGCTGTTTTTCGTAACCCCAGCTTCCCGCCAGCGTCCAATCTAGTAGCTCAGCGAATTTGAAACTCGCCCGCGGACAAAGCGCGTGATCTTCTGCGCAGCGTGCTCGCGGAAACTTGAAAGGAACAATCTTATGAAACTCTCGAAACTCTCGCTTCTTCTTTTCGGCTCGGCGCTTCTCTTCTCTTCGGCCGCTCTCGCCGGAGATTCCAACAAGGGCTCGCTCCAGCTTTATGAAAAGGTCACCGTCGAAGGCAAGGCACTCAACCCCGGCCACTACACGGTAACGTGGGACGGCGCCGGACCAAACGTCCAGGTCACCGTTCTCCAGGGTAAGCAGACCGTCGCCACCTTCGCCGCTCACGTCACCGAGCAGACCACTCGCAACTCCGAAGACGCCTACGGCTCCGCCGCCGAAACTGACGGCTCCCGCACGCTGACTGCGATCTATCCCAATGGCAAGCGCTTCTCGCTCGAAGTCGGGCAGACTGCAGCCAGCCAGCCGTCCAGCACTCCCGCATCCAAGTAACTCCTGTCCCTTGTGGCACAGCCATTCGTGCTTGCCCTGAGCGAAGCCGAAGGGGCTGTGCTCTTAGGGCGACTGACCCAACCTGTGCCCGGCTGAGGTGGACACAGGTTGGGTCTTTTCTTCTCCGGCCGGGTGGCCTTCGATAAGAGCGAAGGCGTTGTCAAGACACAAAACTCCCGTGCAGTGTTTTTCTCACCGTGTTTCGTCCAGAGTTGGTGGAGAACCGA
>Ga0209735_1000035_pt1 | contig 18498 bp, 9 predicted proteins | sample BlaSpr_A8_Ref_M2_FD_187990 | JGI IMG/M metagenome (GOLD analysis project Ga0209735, IMG submission 187990) | Forest soil microbial communities from Thunder Bay, Ontario, Canada - Black Spruce, Ontario site 2_A8_Ref_M2 (SPAdes) (version 2) | ecosystem: Environmental > Terrestrial > Soil > Boreal... | reverse complement strand
AGGCTGACCCTTTAGATTTTCCACTACAATTTCGACTCGGCCGTCGTTGAACAGATCGCCGTAAGCGACGCCGCGCCCGACACGCGGGACTTCGATGTCCGGCCCGACCAGATGGCTGATGTTCTTGAATGTGCCGTTGCGCTGATTCTCGAAGAGCAGCATCGGCTCGCGATATTTAGTCCCGACATCCGCGGTGTCGACCTGCGGATAGACGTGGCCATTGACCATGAAAAAATCCGGCCAGCCGTTGTTCTGCCAGTCGATGAAGCCATCGCCCCACCCGACGTAAGACGTTGTGCTCGGCGCGATTCCCGAGCGGTAGGACTCGTCATTGAAGTTCATCTCGCCATCGTTGCGATAGAGCACAGCGTACTCGTTGCTGAAATGGGTGATGGCAATGCTGAACCGACCTGTGTGAAGGTAGTCGCCTAGGGCAACGCCCATGTTGGCTTGTTCTGCTCCATCCTGGCTAACGGCTACACCGGCCGTGTAGGCGATGTCTTTGAAATGGCCGTTGCCTTCGTTCCGGTAGAGATAGTTGGGCTGGCCATCGTTGGTGACGAAAAGATCGAGGCGCCCGTCGCCGTCGAAATCCATCCACACAGCGGTGAGACCAAAACGATTCTGGGGATCGGAGACCCCGGCGGATTTAGAGACATCCGTGAAGGTGCCATCACCGTTGTTGTGGTAAAGATTGTCGGGCGAACCCTTAAGACCACGAGGGCCGCACTGGACGTCGATGCCTTGGTACTTGCAAGTCTTGCTAGAGCCGAAGACCGGGAGGTCGTCGAGGCCGAGCGCGACGTAGTGGGATATGAAAAGATCGGCCCAGCCGTCGCCGTCATAGTCGCCAAATGCCGCGCCCGTTGCCCAGCCGGAGTCGCTGGCCAAGCCTGCTTCTTTGGTGACATCGGTGAAGGTGCCATCGCCGTTGTTGCGGTAGAGCACCACGCCGCCGAAACAGGTGACGAGCAAATCCGGCCAGCCGTCATTGTTGTAGTCGCCGACGGCCGCGCCCATCGCCCAGCAGGGAAAGCCGACACCCGCCTTGTCGGTCACATCGGTAAATGTGCCGTCGTGATTGTTGTGAAAAAGCGCGCTGCGGGCTTTCTGTCCGGCACGCGCCATTTCCACGCTTTGCGCGTTGGTGAAATAGATGTCGGGCCACCCGTCGCGGTCGAAGTCGATCAGGGCGACGCCACCGCTCATGGATTCGACGATGTATTTTTGCTCGGGGCTGGAAAGATGCTCAAAGTGAATGCCCGTGGAACTGGTGATGTCCACGAGATGCGGCAACTGCGGGGCCGAGGCGGCGGGCGGCTTGTGATCGGATAAACGATCCTTTGAGAGTGGCGATTGCGACGGAGTTCGCGGTTCCCCGGGAGATTGGGAAAACAAGGATCCGGCGCCAATCATAAGATAGAGCGCTCCAACGACGCAGATCGCGTTCTTCATGCTCATGGGCACGCCCGGGGATCGGTTCCGACAGCTGAATGGAGCGGCAAATTGTTCCTAACGGCCGGCATTACGCAGTTGCACGGCGTACAGCGAACTGCGCGCCGCGATGAACAGAGTTTTGCGGTCGGCCCCGCCGAACAGAATTTGCGAAGGGCGCTCCGGCACTTCGATGGTACCAATCCGTTCGCCGGAGGGGTTGTAAACGTAAATCTGGCCGGTGGCGATGTAGACGTTGCCTTCGACATCCTCGGCAACACTTTCGCCGCCCACCTCGGCAGACAACTTTAAATCGCTGAAACTTCCGTCCTCGCCGACTACGGCGCTGTAGGTATTCTCCTGGTTTTCATCGGTGATATAGAACCTGCGGCCGGTTGGCGCGGGCGCCAGGCCGAAGGCAAGCAGCACATCGTGGATCTTGGAGCCGTAATAGAGTGCGCCGGTGACAAAATCTTCTCCCGCGGGGATGAATACGCTGCGATCCAGGGAGACGTATTGATAGGGCTTCTTTTTCAGCCCTGTTGCGGGGAAATCGTTCTCATTGCGCCAATAGTCGACGGGAAGAATGGGCGTCATGCCTGGGCGTGGGACGCTTGGCTCGGGTTTGAGCAAGGTGATCTGGTCAAATTCCGTGCCCGGCTTGAAGGTATAGACAGTTCCCTGCCCTGCGTAGGAGACAACGATCAAGTTGCCGGATTTGTCAAACGCAAGCTGGACTGGATCGAGGGGATTTTCGCGGACGACTGAAAGTTGCTGTTCGGACGGCGACCAGCGATAGATGGTTTGCCGCCTGGCATCAACAAAATAAAGGTTGCCGGACGCATCGACCGCGCCTCCGGAAATGTTGAAGAAGCCGCGGGCAACTTTTTGCAACCTAGCGCCAGGGGCGAGGACCGAGGCATCTTCGCGAGCGCGAGGTGACGGCTCGTTGCCCGAGAGCGTGAGCCAGGAAAACTCGCGCTGCCGGATCTCGACGTTGTGGGTCTGGTCGAAAACCGCGTTGTCAAAAGAAGCCTTGCTGTCGCTATAGCAATGGACGTTGCGGAACCTGATATTTTTGGAGCCGGAGACCTTGATCGCATAGGGAAATGGCTGGTAGCTGCTGACCACGCGATACATGTGCAGATTTGCGATAGTGATGTCGCTGGAGTCGCGGATCTCAAGCGGCAGGGCAAATCCGCCCTCTCCTCGCTCCTCTTCCGTTTGCAGGGCGTACATTTGCCAGTTGGAAACGTTGCGCAGAACTACTTCGTTGCGGACGTGGTGTTCGCTGGAAAGTTCGTAAATGCGGCCGCTGGTGGAAGTGTTCGAAATGTAGAGGCCGGCCTGCGCAAAAGTGCTGGGCGTCCAGATATCGACGAACGTCCCGCCACCGCCATCGGTGATCCAGAGGCTCGGATATTGCGCGTCCCAGCGGCGATTGATATTGGAATCGGCGGTGTGCGTGTTGTTGTAGATCTGCTCCCAAACTTTGCGCCGTTCCTCGGGAGTCGCATCCGGGTCGACAGTCCCATGACCGCCGAGAAAACGCACATCGTCTACCATGGAATTTTCGCCGGCCATCCATTTGAGAGCAACAGCGCGCGGATTGATGCCATTGCTGTAGAGACCAATGCCGGTGACAATGTTGGCGCCGCCTTGGGGAGCTTCGAGCAGAGGTTTGGGACTTCCGACCCCCTGGAATGCAGGGGTTCCGTCCTGGAGAAAGATGCGTGTCACGCTCGGATGGAGGCCGATAAGGACCGAATCAGGGCGGAGAACGATGGTGTCGGTGACACGATATTGACCGGAAGGAAAGTAGATGGCTTTGTGTCCGGCTATGACCTTTCGAATGGCTTCCGTGTCATCGGTGACGCCGTCACCGTGTGCGCCGAGTGTGCGGACATTGGCCCAGGTGTTCATGGGCGGCAAAGCACGAATGTCAGATTCGACGGGCTCTGGGAGACCGCTCACTGGTGTAGTTTCAAAAACGTCTTGGATGGCAGGGGTCGCGCCGACGTCGTCGAAATGCAGACCATGGGAAAATATTTTCGCCACGTACATTACTTGCGGGCCGGGCACCTGCCTTCCGCTCTCGCGATAGGTTGCAAAGAGGGGGACGCCGCGGCAGACGATGTTCTCCATATTAATTTCCGTGCGTGCGCTTTTCTCATTGCTAATGACTACGGCTGGGCCGGAGATATTTTCCATGCGCCCGTCCTTCACCCACAATTCTTCGGAATAGTTCGGATCGATGGAAATTGCGGTGGGAATATTCTTGAAACGCGGGCGGATCAACGTCAGGCCGGCTTCATGCTCGCGGATGGCGGCGTCGCTCTGGCCTTCGAAAGTGCTGTCAATCACGGTAAATTGCCAGCCGGGCGATGGCTTGCGCGTCCATATGGCATATTTGCCGCCGAAGAAGTGCAGATCCACGCCGAGGTTCCCCCCATCATGAATCCCCGCGAGACCTGAACCGATGTGGAAGTCTATGTGCGCGAGGTAACAGTGCTGCGCGTAATGGGCGCGAACGCCAACTGCCCCTGGATTTCCATCCTGCATATCGATGTCAACGTTGCTCAGTGCGGAGTAGAACGTTCCGGGGTTAGCGTCCGGAGGAGCCGATTCGCCACTGTTATGGACATCCCCGGAAGGCCGATTCCTTCCGGGGCGATCACCGGTGAAAAAGATCATGTAGGAAGGCCCCTGTTGAAATCCCGGCGTGTGGGCGCCCAGAACAAGCACTGGCCGCGTTTTGCCATAACCGATGACACGAATGGACGGCCAGATGTAGATGGTCCTGGTGATGCGGTAACGGCCGGATGGCAGGAAGAGAATGCCCTGCGTAGTGGTTTCCTGCACCTTGTTGATGGCTTGCTGCAAGGCGTCGGAATCGTCGGCCACACCGTCGGCATGGACGGGGAAATGATCCGGCGTTAGATAGACGGCTCTTGCGTCGTCAAGCCGGGCTGAATACTGGGAGTCGGCACACAAACGAGTGGAAGAAACCAAAAGAACCGCGAGTACGTAGAACATTTTCTTCATGCGAGATCCTCGTTGATTATTTCCTCTTTCCTATTCTTGGCGTGCGTCTTCATCCTCGTGGACTTTCTTGTCCGGCTCCAGGCGCATCTGGCGATAAACGTCGCGGAGCTTTTCTTTCATGTCCTTGTATTTCTGATACTCCGCGATCTCGCGTTTTGCATCTTCGGCGCGGCCCATCTGCCGGTAAATGGTGCTGAGGCGAAAGTGGGCAACCGCGCTCGTGGGATCCAACTTCAGCGCGTTTTCCAAAAGCGGTAGAGCCTTTTCAGGCTGGTTCATGGCCATGAGGGCTTTTGCAAGGCCGATGTTGGCTTCTGGATCGTTGGGCTGCAGCTTTAAGGCGCGCTCGTAGTGCTCGTAGGAGCCTGCCGTATCGCCCTTTGCCGCGGCCAGGTCACCGAGGCGGCACTCGGATTTTTCGTCGAAGGGATTCACGGTCAGGGCCGCCTTGTATTCAAGCTCAGCCTGTTGGGGAGCGTCGGGAGTTGATGAACTGTTCAGCATCTCGGCAAGTTCGAAGTGCAGGCCCGGCAGATTCGGGTCGAGCTTGAGAGCTTCGCGATAGTTGGCGATCGCTTCGGCGGAGTTCCCCTGCCTGGCAAGTTCGTGGGCCATCATCTGGTGGGTGCGGGCGGAGTTGGGAGCCACCACGATCAGGCTGAGCCTGGATTCGTCGGCTAGATCGGAATAGAGGCGGTAGGCGGTATAGATGATTTCGACGTTTGTGGGATCCAGTTCGTGCAGGACGCTCACGGTCGCGGCGGCCTTATCTATTTCGCCGGATTTTGAGTAGATGTCGATCAATTCCATGCCGGTATCGATGCGAATTTTTTGTTCCTTCACCTTCGGAAAGGCTTTTTCCAGATCGCCTGTTGCGGCGCGGATGTCACCGGTGCGCTTTTCCGCCATGCCGAGCAGCGCCTGAATTTTCCAGAGCGAGGGCTGCATCTTCAGGGCGGCGCGTAGTTGCGGGATGGCGTCGGCGTACGCTCCCTGGAAGAACAGCAGGACGCCGAGATTGCCGCGGGCATCGGCGTTGTTGGGTTCGAGGGCGACGATGGCCCGGAATTCGGGTATGGAGAGATCGGGCCTGTTTTGGCGGAGATATTCCTGTGCTTTGCGAGCGTGCTCCTGAACTTGCTGCTGGGGGCTGGGAGCGGTTTGCGAAAAGCTGGGGATGGCGGCCAATAAGAGCAGAGCGAGGAGAGAAAAAGTACTTTTTATTTTCCGCATGTCGCTAGTATACGGCGGGTGAAGGACCATTCGTGTTCAGGCGCTCGAGAAAAAAAGGAGGACGGCGATGTTCCGCCGCCCTCCCCTCGACGTGGGGGTTAAAGGTTAGAAAGAAAACACGGCGCTCAATTGGCCGCTACGGGGAGCCACCGCGACGCCACCATTTTGCGTTGCGCCATTTATCTGCCCGAAATTACCTTGGGGCACGCCCGGGCCGTTCCATACCTGGCCCGGAATGCCGAGGCTCGGATGATTCAGAGCGTTGACAAAATCCGCACGCAGGTCCAAGTGGAATCGTTCCTTGAGGCTGAATCCCTTTGCCAGGGACAGGTTAACAACTGACAGCCTTGGTCCTCTAAAAATGTTCCTGCCCTCGTTGCCCCATTGGAACGGAGTCGTCGAGGGAACGGCAACCGCTGCAGTGTTAAACCACTCCGCGCTAGTCTTTGGTCCCGAGATGTTGCCGATAATGTTGGGGAACCAGTTGCAACCGTTATTGACGTCGCCACCGGCGGCGGTACCACCCTGGCTGCAGCCTGTAATTTTCTGGTTCTGGTTAGAGTTCATTACTACAGAGAACGGATTTCCGCTCTGGGCGACGAACGTTCCCGAAATGCGCCATCCACCCACGAGTGCATCCATTGCTTGGCCGCTGTTGAGATACCGTTTGCCCCGGCCAAAGGGCAGTTCGTAAGAGGCATACCCTTTGAACGCAATCGGAATGTCGAAATTTGAATTGCCGTAATTGGCTTTGGGGTCGTTCCCGATCTGCCAATACTGAGTTCCTCCGCGGCTGCCCCATCCGCCCGAGTCCTGATCATCCAGCATGTGCGACCAAACGAAGTTCGCGCTAAAAAGCAGTCCGTTGGAGTAACGCTTTGTGATTTGCGCCTGCAAGGAATTGTAGTTTGAGATTGCGTTGTAGTTATTTCCGCTGAGGGTTCCCCAAGCGGGGAAAGGCCGATCCGCCTGAACGGCGCTTCCCGCGGCCGAGCTTGCGGCGAGACCAGTCGCACTCGTTATTTGATTGAGGTCGGTCGGGAATTGTAGATTCGAGCCGTGACTTCCCACATAGGCAAGGGAAGCCATGTAATTCCGGGCGAATCGATGCTCGATGCTGAACTGCCATTGATTGATGCGACCCACTGGAACGTTATACGGGACGTAGGTCTGATTTGAGGGAGATGCAAGGTTCAGGTACGTGTAAGGTACTCTCGCGCCCGGCGAGCCCACAACGTAATTGAGCACGGAGTTAGCTACAGACGCCGGCGAACTTAAGGAGATCAGCGGGTTTGGCCCAGTGCCCGCGAAAGGGTCCGAAGCGTTACCGGTACTGGTGCCCAGGGAGCCAGCTCCTATTCCGGCTCCGTAAACATCCTGGCTGAAGTTATACGAATACATGCCGAAACCACCTCGCAGCACAGTGTTGGGCATGAATGACCATGCAAAACCAACGCGAGGCAAGAAGATATTGTAAATAGGCTTCTGGGCTGAGGTTCGATTGTCCTGGCCGGCGAACCACATCGATCCTAACGTACCTTCAAACGAGCAGTTCGTGAATTGGGCAGAGGGGCAGGGATAGTTGAGCTGGAGATTCGGATCGAAGCCACCGATGGAGTTATGGATCTCGGTAAAGCCTGTTGTGGCCGTGTAACGAAGGCCGAAGTTGATTGTGAGGTTTGGTTTAACCTTGTAGTCATCCTGAACGAAAAGCTGAGGACTCTTGAGACGGGCGTAGGACACGGCCTGATTGGTCGCCTGCCAGTGCTGGACGTCGCCAAGCAGGAAATCAGCGAATCCGGATCCGGTGGTCCCCGCAACCGCGCCATTTTGCGCGGTGTAGTTCCCGTTAAAGGTGAACTGTCCCGCATCAACGTTGCCCCACGGAGTAGTGTTGCCCTGCCCCATCAGCACCTCAACACCAAAGTGAAGAATGTGCTTTCCTTTGATCATGGTGACGACATCCGATGGGTCATAGAGATTCTCGATATAGATCGCGTTTGTACCGGGAGCCAGTTGCGCACAACAGGACCCGCCGCTCACGTTTATCGAAGGAAGAATATCCGCCTTGGCGTATTGCAAACCCAGAGTGGATGCCGCGTTGAACCCTTTAGTTTGGGGAATAAACCAGTTGCCTTGTTTGGTGTAGGCCATGCGGAATTCGTTCACGAGTGTCGGGCTAATAGACCATGTGTCGGTAAACTGCACGTTGTAGCCATCTATGTCCCCAGAAAAGCAGTTGATCGGGCATGGGAGTGGCCCGTACTTATTGACCCCGGGATTATCCTTCTGGCTGATAGAGAAATTCATCGTGTTCGAGTCAGAAAGCTTGTAGTCGATGCGTCCAAAGAAACGCTTATTCGGGTTAGGAGTTGGCAGGATCGTGCTGAAATTATTCGTAGTCGCACCGGGGGCTCCCACATTTGGCGATGGATAGAGATTCAGAATTTTCGCAGCGACGGAGTCCAAGCGACCGGCCGGAATCGCATTTACGCCAGCGAGCGAACCTGTGTTTTCCGCCATGAATGAAGTACGTGTACAACCCGGCGTGTTGCAGCTTTGTGGGTCGTATAGGGTCGGGAGTCCAGTGAAATCGTAAGCGCCTGGATTGGCTGTCCCCTTTCCTCTTTCAGCCAGGGTAGGAACCGTGCCCAGCGTGGAGCCTGCGGCGCCGTTGTTGTAGATCTTGTCAAACGCGAAGAAGAAAAAGAGCTTTTTCTTTATGATGGGCCCGCCGACCGTCCCACCGTACTCGTCGTACCGGAGATAGCCGACCGGCTGTGGAGAAAAGCCCCCGGAAGCGTTCGGAAGCCAGAAAAACGGTTTGGCGTTCAGAACGGAGTTCTGAAAGTATTCATACACTGAGCCATGGAAGCTGCTGGTTCCGCTCTTGGTGATTTGGTTGAATACGGCGCCACCGATACCATACTGCGCGGAGAAGGACGAAGTCGTAATTTGAACCTCTTGTAAGGCCGAGAACAGAGTGTTGTCTACGTTGTTGCTCACTGGCAATTGCACCACACCGCCATCTTGAAGGTAATTTGCATAGTTTGGGAGGTTGCCGTTGATGGAAACTGCGTCACCAGCATTATAAGCGCCGCTGCCTTCCGAGCCCGGGGCCGTGGGAGAACCACTGGCTCCCGGGAGGAGGATATTAAAGTTGGCCCAGTCGTTGCCGGTGATGCCTGCTCCGATCTGGGGTAATACGCCTATCGTCCTAGCTTCGAAAATGGTGCCCTGCTGGCCGGATTCGGTCTGCAGCAACGGAACGCCGACATCTTCCACCGTGACCACTTCCGAAACCTTGCCGACCTCGAGGGTAGCATCCACGGTGATAATGGAAACCTGCAGGACGATGGGACCGTGGGTAACCTTCTTGAAGCCCTCCTTTGAAAATGTGAGCGTGTAATTTCCTGGCCGCGTGGAGACGGTATCGTAGATACCGCTTGTGTTGGTGACAAAGTCTTTGACCTCGCCGGTATCAATGTTGGTCAGCGTGACCGTTGCCCCAGCGACAGCTGCGCCCGACGAATCCATCACCGTGCCGCGAATGTCGCCCGAATTCGTACTCTGGGCAAAAGCAACCCTCGTCGTGCACAGCAGAAACAGCAGTGCTAATACAGAGCGAAATACGTATTTCATGTTCTTGAATCCTCCCCACCGGCTCGAGATCAACACCCCAACGTGCAACCCGACCAGGACAACTCCCCTGACCAACCGCGACGTCCTGCCTTCGCCGTGGAATCCCTTTTCCAGGCGGGATAGACAAACGGTTGTCTTAAGACAATCAGGAGATGCTTGAACCGACTCTGGGCGCATTACAATCCGTTTACTTATGGTTGTCAAGAAGAAAATGTGATAGAAGCCATCTAGGTAATCGATTGTCTGTGATTTTTGCCCTGAACGACACTAAATGGCCGGGGAGGCTGAAATCTTTGTTGCCTTTGGGGCGCGAGTCGGTTAGTTTGCGAACAATCGTTTGTTTAAAGGGTGCTTTTCAGTAAGGAGTCGTATACGCAATTTTGTATTTTGTCGAGGGGAACCCATGCCACCGAGCAATCGAAGAGTGTTTCTGAAGCTTGCCGCCGCGACGGCGGTGGCTGCAAACAATCCACTTACCTGGGCCAGTACCCCCACTCGGGCCCGCGCCTGGGTAACCTCCCAGGATCGGCGGCTGCAGGAAACCAAGCTGCCGCCATGGCGAAAAGCCGCACCAGGAGGAATATCTGGGATCCAGATTGATGCGAGCGTGCGCTTCCAGGAGATTTTGGGGTTTGGGGCGGCCTTTACAGACGCCTCGTGCTATCTGTTGTCCGAGCTTGCGGCGGAAAAACGCCATGCTTTGCTTACCGACCTGCTGGGGCCTGACGGACTGCAGCTCTCTGTCGGGCGAACCTGCATCGGCGCGAGCGACTATTCCCGATATCCGTACAGCTTTGACGAGAGCACTGATCCCGATCCGGATTTGCACAGATTCAGCATCGAGCACGATTGCGACTACATCTTGCCAACGCTGCGTGAGGCACAAAAACTCAATCAGGACTTGTTCCTATTTTCGTCTCCATGGAGCCCCCCGGGCTGGATGAAAGCGAGCGGTTCGCTGCTAGGCGGCTCGATGCGTAAGAAATATCTTCCCGCCTATGCGCAATATTTTCTGAAGTTCCTGCAGGGCTATTCGGAGGAAGGGGTGAAAATCCGCGCGGTCACGACGCAGAACGAAGTCGATACGGACCAGGACGGGCGGATGCCAGCGGCGTTGTGGGGTCAGGAATACGAAATTGATTTCATCAAGAACCATCTTGGCCCGGCGCTCGAGCGAGCTTCGCTGGACACGAAGATCTGGATTCTCGACCACAACTATAATTTGTGGGGTCGGGTGATGGATGAATTGAGCGATCCGGCACTATGCAAGTATGTCGAGGGAGTTGCGTGGCACGGTTATATGGGCAAACCGGAAGCGATGGCTCGCGTGCATGAAGCCTTCCCCACGATGAACAATTACTGGACCGAGGGCGGGCCTGACTACAAGAATGCGGACTACGCAACCGACTGGGCCAAATGGTCGCACACGTTCACCGGCATTTTGCGAAACTGGGCGCGGTGCATCGTGGGGTGGAACCTGGTCCTCGATGAAAAAGGGCGCCCGAACATTGGGCCGTTCTCCTGCGGTGGACTGGTTACCCTGGATTCGCAGACGCACGAAGTAAAGCCCAGCGGCCAGTATTGGGCCTTTGCCCACTTTTCCAAGCTGGTGCAAAGAGGTGCGCATGTGATTGATTCTCAAGGGGCATTGAATGACATCGATCACGTGGCATTTAAGAATCCCGATGGAAGCCACGTGCTTGTTATCACCAATCAGGGAGCGGAACAGAAGGTTGAGTGCGTGGAAGGAACGCGGGCGATGGAATTGACATTGGACCCGGGATCCATCACCACGCTCCATTGGTAGCTCAATGCTGAGCCGAGTGGGTACAGGAATGAGACGCGGAGATTCTGCGTGCTTGCAAACATTCCTGGAGGATGTATTTCTCCAGAAAACGGTCGAGCAGCTAGCCACAGGCCACAAAAAGACTACGCTTTGAGGTAAGATTCACTCGACAAATAGGGCCGAAAACATTCAATCGCGTGCGGGACTGTGCTCCTTCCAAGGATGAATCTGCTTAACAGGAGAACGTCTTTGCCGGGGAATGTTTCGCCGGCCAGGTCAGTCAAGCAAAGAGCCTGTAAAGGATCCATACCGTCTTGGCGAAAAAATCACTAACCAAGCCTGAGCCGATCGGTCTGAGAAAACTGGCGGAACATCTCGGACTGAATCCGGCAACCGTGTCAGTCGTACTGAACGATGTGCCAGGTCGCTCCATCCCCCAGGCGACTAGGGATCGCATCAAAGCCGCCGCACAAAAACTGAACTACCAGCCCAGCCATCTTGCCCGCTCTCTGCGCAACCGCAGGACACTCACCATCGGCATTCTGGTCCCCGAACTTGGAGACGGATACCACACCCAAGTGATGGGCGGGATCGGCGATCACCTGATGGAGGCGGGCTATTTCTATTTCACCGCGCACCACAGACACCGGAAAAACCTGGTGGAAGAATACAGCGGAATGCTGCTCAGCCGGGGAGCCGAGGCACTGATCACGATTGACACCAAACTTGAACACGGGTTTCCCGTGCCCGTGGTTGCCGTCGCTGGTCACAAACCGATTCCCGGGGTCACCAATATAGTTCTGGATCACCGTTTCGCCGCGGAACTTACGCTAGCCCATCTGCACTCGCTTGGGCATCGGCAAATTGCATTTATGCGTGGGCAATCGTTCAGTTCGGACTCTGCAGAGCGGTGGGAAAGCATTGTGGCCGTTGCCGGCGAGATCGGCATCGAGATTCGCCCTGAACTCACGGTCCAACTCGACCGTGATCTCACGTCGCCCGAATTGGGCTACCCCGTAATGCAGCAACTGCTCTCTGGAGGCAAGAAGTTCACCGCGTTGGTGGCCTTCAATGACCCGTCGGCGATCGGAGCCATCCGAGCACTGCAGGACATCGGTCTGAAAGTTCCGGGTGATGTCTCTGTGATCGGATTCGACGACATCAAGGTAGCGGCCTTCAATAACCCCAGACTCACAACGATCCGCCAACCGTTGTCCAACATGGGACGGATTGCGGCCCAATGCGTTTTGAACCGGCTCAATGGATCAGAGCAATTTCGAAAACAAATTATGGTCGAGCCCGAACTGGTGGTCCGGGATTCAACGTGCGCAATCATCTAGCGTGTCCAAGTGCCAAGAACCAATGGAACCCGAATCCCCACGGTAGCAGGGCATCTTTCTTCTGCGCCAGCCCAAGTCACAAAGCGAAACGAAACCTCCTCTTTTCGAAACTCGGCCCCAATTTTGCGATCCTGCGTGTACTCGACGAAGAAACCACCGAGGAATACCCGGTTGGTTTCTACCGCTTTGATGCAGACATTGAGCGAATCGAAGAAGCAGTGCGGGCGTGCACCACAAAGCTATCGAACTTAGCCGAGGAACAAGCTGCATCCACGGAATCAAGGCATCCAAGGTAGCGAGTGCGCTCAGGCCAACCGTTTGGTGGCACCGAACCGAAACTCGTTCACCACCGTGTCTTCTGGGTCGGTTAATTGTCGCGGCGCGTCCCCCTCTACCGCAAACACATACCATCCCGCACCGTGCGGCATGGCGCACTTGGCCGCTTCGATCAGCGTCAGGTGTTCATGCAGGCAGCGACGGTGACTCCAACTGTCTGTCCAAGCTGCTTCAAAGTGGAGATTGAGAGATTTGTAGTGCAGCCGCAACACCACCATTATTTGGGCGAGCAGTAGTGTGGGGTCGGGCGGCATCCGGTTTCCGGACTTTCGCATTGAAAAAACAGTCTAAACGGTACCCCGCCTTCGCGGTTCCTCTAGGCTTCGAGCAATTCCCTGAGTAGTTCGGTGTCGGTTTGTATGGCTGGGAATGTGGCAACCACTTGGAGGTCGATCTCACGAAAAACGACGAACTCGTCTTGAGACTCCGATGACAATTTCAGTACGCGAGCTTTGGCGGTCTCGATGTCGTTTGCAGTTTCCAGCCAGTGGAATGTTCCTTTGCGGTCCTTCTTCAGAATGTCAAAGAGTGCGGTCATTTTTCTTCACCCCCATTTTTGATGGACTATGCAAACACCAGGCGGGTGTTCTTGGCACAACCTAGCGTTCCATCGGAACCCACGTCCATTGTGTGAGTGTGGGGACCGGACATTCCTGTGACTCAGAAATAACCCCCAAAGACAGGCTAAACAACTCTTCAACGCGCGCAATCAGGTAAGCACCTGATTCCTGTACTGAGGAATTACCTTAGCGGGGGGAGAACGGCTTGCTGCCGCTGATCGAGTCTAGTTCGACCCAGGTAGCCGCGTTTAGGCGCTGGAAAGCTCGCCCCATTTAACCGTGCGATCCGGGAACTCTACGCCCAGGCAAAAGCGATCCCGTGTTGTTGGCAAACAATAAATCACTCTTCCGACTCGCGGAAATTCCCCCGTTAAAGGGGTAATAAGCGGCTCTTCTCCAGGCCGCCAGTACCTCCTGCTGATTACACGCGCACCGTGGGCACTGACATTTTCCGTAAGCGTTCGCTCAGGAGGACGGGGATCTTCTAGGGGTGCGAGGTACACGGGAACTGAAGTGGGAAGGCGCTTCTCAAGCCTGCCATCGAAAAGCCTTTGGTTGGGTCCTCTGCGCTGTGCAGAACCGTTCATCACTGGCTCCCTCGCGGGGAGGAGGGGTCCGCGACAGCCCGTCGTTCAGGCTAACAAATAGCTTCCCACGCCCTAATGAGCCGTCAATTGGCAAAAGACCTTAATTGCTGTTCAGGCATTTCCCTATATTGCTCCGCCACCTTCGCGGCTGCATACTTGCCCGCAACATACATTCATACCATCTCAAAGACACTTGACCTGGGACGCTCTTTCACCGAGGGCGTCCCTCCCCTGACCGTCTACTTCTCAATCCGAATCACACCCACACCAATTGTTCCGCGCTCCCGCTCTGGATACTTCAGTCGCGCCTTCTCCGCTGCCGCTTTCGTCTTGAACGGCTTCGATAACGGCGTGAACTGGCCTTCGATGTACTTGAAAAGCAGCCACTGCTCAATTATTTTGGGTATTTGAAATTTATAGCACGAGCTTCAAAGTGTCCGCTAGGCAGCGGTCGTCCGTGCCGCTTGTGTTAGACTCCCGCCATGACCCACTGGGTGAATTGGGCAACGAAAGTATTCGGTTTTTTACGCGAAAAGGTTGGCTTCAGGGATGTGTCCAGAATCGTTTTGCAGAGCGAAATCCTCAATCCGTTTTCCGATTAGGAGTATCTCCTCACGATCCAAAAGCTCGCGCGCAGTCTCTATGCTCCGTTCCACAGAAGCTCCGACACTTGCTATTGACTTTCTATCGCTGACCGATCCTTCTGGATCGTAGGCACCAAAAAGCATTTCCTCGGCGGCCATTCCTCCCGCACTGAATATGGGATTCTCCATGTCACTTTCATTAACCACACCTGTGGCCAATCCGCCTTCACCAGCGGGATGACCGTCCGCGAATCCAACACCCAACAGAGGGATTTTGAGTTTCTTGGCAACCAAGGCGTGTCCAGCTTCATGGTACGGTGCTCTGCGGTCTCGAATCACTCTCATATCTTCGGACTCGACTTCTCAGTGGTTTCGGTGAGAACTTGCCCGGAAACGTAGCCCAAATAGTAGCCCAAATATGAAAGGGTTTTGCACAGTCAAACTACGCCGGTTCAACGAGATATTTGGCTGGGAGACCTGGACTCGAACCAGGATAGCCAGATCCAGAGTCTGGAGTCCTACCAATTGGACGATCTCCCAGCCGGGGGAGAAAATTGCCCGCAGCGCCGCTAGGCAAGCCTTCGCACCACCACTGCAATCTTTCTAGGGTAAAACGTCCTTCCACTCTCCGTCAACTCGCACCTTGCACCCGCATTCGACCAATATCGCCCGATTCGATAGAACTAGTTGCAGGACCTCGTCGCCCCATGATACGTTGCCCCTTCGTCTCGCATCAAAACGTGGACGTCTCGCATCAAAGCGCAGACATGTCGCCTCGTTTTGGCCGGGATGAACCGCATCAATTGGCAATATCGTTGTTTGCGCAGGCAGTCGGGCGATACGCGGAACACCAGCGAACCAAGGCCGATCACTTCATTCCATTCCACGGCGGACATCCAGGGGGAAATTATGTTGCTTAAAAACGCGCTTCGCACTCCACTTTTCTTTTCTCGCGCTCTGGCCCTGTGCCTTGCCGCCCTCGCCATCCCGGCTCTCGCTCCCGCGCAGCAGCCCTCCGGCGCCGGCGCTCCTAATAACTCCTCCACGAAGCCGGATTCCCCTCAGGCTAAGCAGGAATCCTCTCCGCAGGCCAGCGGAGGAACCAACCGCTTCATCGGCTACGTCACCAGCCGTTCGATCGTCTTTCCCGACATCGCCACCAACCCCTTGGCACTCTCCCCCGCCGGAAAATTCAAGATCTTCGTGAACCAAGCCATCTCTCCCGCTTACATCCTCGGCTCCGGTGTTAGCGCCGCGGTGAATCAGGCGAACAACTCTCCTGGCTCCACCGGCCAGGGCTGGGAAGCTTACGGCACGCGCGTCGGTTACTCCATGGGTCGGGCCTCCTCGACCTCATTCTTCGGAACTTTTGTCTTCGCCTCGATCCTCCGCCAGGATCCGCGCTTCTTCCCCGAGAGTCATCCCGGCTTCCTTCACGCCATTAAGTACTCCGCGGAACGCATTGTTGTCACCCGCAATGACAAGGGCAACGACGTATTCAACTCTTCTGGCTTATTGGGGCCGCTGGCCGCCGAGGCCCTCTCAAACGCGTATCTTCCACGCTCCGAGCAGACTGGAGCCAGAACCATGGAGCGCTACGGCAGCGATCTCGCTTGGCGTTTCGCGGCAAACATATTCAAGGAATACTGGCCGACCATCTTTCCCCATATGCATCTGCAGAAGGTTATGCCGAACCCCGGCAGCGGCCAGTAGCTCTGATCCGTTGATTGTTATTTGATCCCCGAGGCAATCAGCTTTCTTCGCGCTCGGCACGCCCACTCTACTCTTTTTCCAGTTCCTTGCGCGCCATCTTCAGCTCGGCCAGTTTTTCTTCGCTCACCTTCGGATATTCCAGATTCATCTCCGAAAGCGCGTCCACCACGGTGGCCACCACCAGCAGACGGCTGAACCACTTGTTGTCCGCAGGCACCACCACCCACGGCGCATGTTCGGAAGCTGTGTTCCGAATCATCTTTTCATACGCCGACCGGTAGGCGTCCCAATATTTCCGCTCTTTGACGTCCGCCGCTGAAAATTTCCAATTTTTCTCCGGGTTGTCCAGCCGCTCCAGGAACCGCCGTTTCTGTTCCTTTTTGGAAACGTTGAGGAAAAACTTGCGAATCGCGATCCCGTTTCGCGTCAGGTATTTTTCAAACGCGTTGATATCTTCAAACCGGTGCTTCCAGAAATGTTCCCCGCGAAGCTCCTTCGGAATCCGCTGCTTTTCCAGAATTTCCGGATGCACGCGCACCACCAGCACCTCTTCAAAATAAGACCGGTTGAAAATCCCTATCTTTCCACGTGCCGGAAGGCAGCGGTTCGTCCGCCACAAAAAATCATGCGCCAATTCCTCGCTTGACGGCTCCTTGAAGGAAAAGACCTGCACTCCCTGCGGATTCACGCCGGACATCACATGTTTGATCGTACTGTCTTTTCCAGCCGCGTCCATCGCCTGAAAAATCAATAGCAGCCCCCAATTGCTCTGCGCATAAAGCTTGTCCTGCATTTCGTTCAGCAGCACGACTCCGTTGTCCAGCATTCTCTTTGCTTCGGGCTTATCCCCTGATTTCAATTGATGCGTGTCCCCCGGATCATGATCCTTCAGCCGAAACTCCTCTCCTGACTTCACCACGTACGGCTTGATGAACTTGTGAACGCGTTTTGCCGTCATCTTTTCCATCGCTGCCCCTCGCAATCACCCTCGCCGTCTCTCTTCCTTCTTCCATGTGGCACAGCCATTCCTGCTTGCCCTGAGGGAAGTTGAACGGGCTGTGCTCTTGGGTTCCTCTGCATCCTCTCCGCGTTTCCTCTGCGAACTCTGCGTTAAATCTTTATCTTTCTTCGCTCTCCACTGTGTTCCTAAACTCAGCGTCGCGCATTCTTCAGTCCCCTGCTGACCTGACTTCCCTCATCTTCCCGCCCTCAATCGCATACTCTACCCCGCCCCACTTCACCCGATTCGACGTAAATCCCGCCAGCCACACCGCAAAGTGAATCGCATCCCTCACCGGCACCAGCCACAATTTCGTGCGCAACACCTCGTCTTGAACTCCCCACACGCCCACCACCCACGCCATCATCCATCGCAGCGCAAGATACGCCGCCACAAATCCTGCGCCAATCCACGCAGCCGGCGCCACCACTGCCGCCAACACGCACCACGGCAATCCATGCGTAATCAGCAGCCCGAAAAACGACACCGGCCTCACCAGACGCACCGTTCTCGCCCACCGCACCTGATGCTCCCAGAAACCCTTGAATGTCTGCGCCGGATACATCGTCCACACCGCTTCCCGCGACAACAGCACCTTGCCCCCAGCCCTGTGTACGCGGTTTCCAATCTCGTAATCGTCCGCCAGCAGGTCCGCCAGCGCCTCGTATCCGCCAATTTTCGCAAGCCAGGTTTTCGTCGTCGCCACGGATGCGCCCAGCGCAAATGTCACCACGCCCGGCAAGTTCGCCACCAGCGCCCCCGCAAAAAAATCGCTCGCGGCTCCCACCGCCTCCACTTCCGCCCAGAAATTCCTCTCCGCCACGCCGCGGTAAAAACAGCTCACCGCGCCCACCGCCGGCTCCGCGAACGGAGCCACCACTTCATGCAGATACTCCGGCCCCACGCGCACGTCGCCATCGCTCTGTACCAGGATTTCGTGCCGCGCCTCTTTCGCCAGCAGCACGAGGTTATTCACTTTGCGGTTTGACCCGATCTGCTCCGCACCCGATAAGATCCGGATCGTCCGCTCGGGAAACTCACGCTTCACCCGCTCGATCACCGGCACCGCGGGATCGCTCATCTCATTCACGCAAAAGAGAATTTCGTAGTCCGGATAATCCTGCATGCAGAAACTCTTGAAATTTTCGTAGGAACCGAAGTCCACCCCGCGCACTGGCTTCAACAAACTCACCGGCGGCGCAAAATCCGGCAATCGCCGCGCGCGTTCCCTGCGAAAA
>Ga0209735_1000027_pt1 | contig 20298 bp, 19 predicted proteins | sample BlaSpr_A8_Ref_M2_FD_187990 | JGI IMG/M metagenome (GOLD analysis project Ga0209735, IMG submission 187990) | Forest soil microbial communities from Thunder Bay, Ontario, Canada - Black Spruce, Ontario site 2_A8_Ref_M2 (SPAdes) (version 2) | ecosystem: Environmental > Terrestrial > Soil > Boreal... | reverse complement strand
CCGAAGGGATTGTCCCTGTCCGGGCAGGACCAAGACGATACGATCATCATTCCCTACACCACGGCGCAAAAAAAGATCAAAGGAATTACCTGGCTTGACGACATCCTGTGCTCGGCGGTTTCCCAGGATGCTGTCAAGATCGCCGGGCAGGAAGCGACAGCGGTGCTGCGTGATCGCCATCATCTGCGTCCCGAAGAAGAAGATGATTTCAACATCCGGAATCCCGAGGACATCATTCAGGCGCAGCTCGATGCCAGTAAAACGCTCACCATTCTCTTGATCGCCATCGCGTCGGTTTCGCTGATCGTGGGAGGCATCGGGATCATGAACGTCATGCTGGTGTCGGTCACCGAGCGCACGCGTGAGATTGGAGTGCGGGTGGCTGTCGGAGCAACCGAGGGGGCCATCCAGCTTCAGTTTCTCGGAGAGTCCATCATGCTCAGCCTGGTGGGTGGGGCGGCGGGAGTGCTGTTCGGTGTCGTCGGTTCCTATTTGGTCGGACAAACGCTGCATTGGCCCATCGAGATGTCCGTGCAGTCCGTCGTCATCGCGGCGGTCTTTTCGATCGCGGTTGGCACTTTTTTTGGATACTACCCGGCGCGAAAAGCATCTCGGCTGGACCCCATCGAAGCGCTGCGGTACGAGTGACACTTCACGTTTTTTTCTAGGAAGAGGAAATGAAGATCAGAAGCCGATGGCTCATCTTGGTGTGCGTTGTGGTCGTGGCGGGATTGTTGGTTGCGTGGGTTTTGAACCGGAGCACGCCGGCGCAGCATTTCACCGCGAAGGTGGAGCGCGGCGCGATCAACGACGTGGTCGAGGCTACCGGCACGATCAACGCGGTCATTACCGTTCAAGTGGGGTCGCAAGTCTCGGGCACCATCGCGAAACTCAATGTCGATTTCAATTCGCGTGTCCACAAAGGCGACATCGTGGCGCTCATCGATCCGGCTTTGTTCAAGGGTGCGTTGCTGCAGGCCGTCGCCGATCTCGAGAATGCCAAGGCGAATGTTATTGGGGCGAAGGCCAGTCTCGAAAAAGCAAAAGCATCCTTGGTACAGACAAAAGCGGACTACGCTCGCGCTGTTGCACTAAACAAAGGCGGAGTGCTCAGTCAGCAACAGCTCGACCTCGCCAAAGCCAACTACGATTCCGCGAATGCGAGCGTAAATGGCGCGGCAGCGAATGTTACACAAGCCGAAGCGCAGGTGAGCCAGAAGGACGCCGCCGTCACGGTGGCACAAACCAATCTCGACTACACGGTGATTCGCTCACCGATCGATGGAACCGTCGTGGCCCGCAACGTTGACGTAGGTCAGACCGTGGCAGCTTCCTTGCAAGCACCCACCATTTTCACCATCGCGCAGGATTTGAAAAAGATGTGGGTGTACGCCAAAACGGACGAATCCGATGTGGGAAATATAAAACTGGGGAAGCCCGTGAGCTTCAAGGTGGACGCCTTTCCGAAGGACACCTTTCACGGCGTGGTCAGCCAGGTCCGAATGAACGCGACGACGGTACAGAGCGTGGTGACCTACGACACCATCATCGAATTCGCGAACCCTGAACTGAAACTATTTCCGGGCATGACGGCCTACGTGACGATTCCCGTGGCCACGGTTGAGAGCGTGCTCAAGGTGCCGAATACGGCCCTTCGGTACAAGCCTCCGATGTCGAGCGAGGAGATTCTCGCGGTTTACAAACAGTATGGGATCGAGAGCGGCGACCACTTGTCGGGCGGTGAAGCCGCTACCGTGCCGAACGCCGGCTCGCCGTCGGGACAGGCGGCACAAACGCCACCTCGCGCACCGAAGGCCGACACGGCGGTCGTGTGGAAGCTTCACTCGGATAACACGATGGAGCCGGTCAAGGTTTCACTCGGCATCACCGACCATGCGTTTACGGAAATCACGGCCGTCCTCAAGGGGGAACTGAAGGAGGGGGACGATCTCGTCATTCGGTCGGTGATTGCGAAAGGCCAGACACTGAGCGGAATTCGTCGGTAAGGATTTGCATCTCGCAAAAGATTCCATGGACTCTATGGCCGCACTCAACCAAGTCGAAGTCGCATCCGGTTCCTCCCCAGGAAGTGTCGTCATTGCCGTCGAGGACGTGCACAAGTACTACGACCTAGGGGAAACGCGAGTGCACGCCTTGCGGGGCGTAAGCGTCGAGGTACAGCGTGGAGAGTTTGTCGCGATTATGGGGGCCAGCGGGAGTGGCAAGTCGACGTTCATGAACATGCTCGGGTGTCTGGACCGTCCGAGTTCCGGCCGCTATCTGCTCGAAGGAATCGACGTCTCGCAGCACGACAAAAAAGCCCTGGCACTCATACGCAATCAGAAAATCGGATTTATTTTTCAGGGATTTAATCTGCTGGCTCGGACGACGGCCCTCGAAAATACGGAACTCCCTACCCTGTATACCAAGATCGACAGGGCGGAGCGCGGCAAGCGCGCGGCGGAAGCACTCTCGATGGTCGGATTGGCCGACCGGGCGCAGCACTTCCCGTCGCAAATGTCGGGCGGACAGCAGCAACGCGTCGCGATTGCGCGAGCTTTGGTCAACCGTCCGTCGATCTTGCTGGCTGACGAGCCTACTGGCAATCTTGACAGCCGTACGTCGGTCGAAATCATGGAGATTTTTCAGAATTTGAATGACAAGGGATTGACGATTGTTCTGGTGACCCACGAACAGGACATCGCACGGTTCGCCAAGCGTGTGCTGGTGTTCCGCGACGGGAAAATCCGGAAAAACGATCCGGTGGCTGGCAGGCCAAGGGCCAGCGAAGTCTTGAAGGGGCTGCCGACACTCGAAGACTGAAATGGGCTCTGCGTGGGGACGCCGTCGCGCTACTTTTACCAGCTCCCTTGCCTTCGTCCATCCCACTTCTCGAAGCTGCCGCTTCGGTATTCGGGTCAGATGCTCGCACTCGTTGTACCCGCATTCAGGGACGATTAGAGTGCATTGCCCTCCTGACCACGACGTGTCGATAGTCCTTCGCAACCCCTGCGAGACAAAGGGATACCTAGGTGCCATGGATGTACAAAATGTTGCACATATTAGAAATTATGCCTGAATTTGCCCAACCAAGAGGCTGCAAATAGGAGACTTAGATGGCATTTTCAAGCCTAACTGTTGGTGCTTCGCGTGCTGGTACTGGTTCAGACCTGGGTGCATGGAGGACTTTGACCGTGAGAACTGCTCGATTGCTTTCGCTAATTTGCCTGTTCCTTGTTTCCGCCAGCGTGTGCTTGGCCGATGGAGGATCACCGGGCGACGTTCATGTGACACTCGGAGGCACGGGGACCGTTTACGCTTCTTGCAAAAATAATAGCGCCCCGGTCCTAGGCTGCTTAGAAAACGGCGGCCCTCTCACTATCACAGCCAATCTTCTTGACGGGATTGGCACCGTCGATATCACCAACGGAACCGGGGGCACTTTCCCCAACTACGTGGTGACGTTCTTGACCCTCGAAACTCCGATCAGTTGCAGTTTGGACAGTACTGGACTGACCTTTTTCACCACGGCCACTGCGGTGGGTGGCAATTCCTGCGTTTTCTCCGGGACGCCCGGCGACGGAATCGACAATTTCGTGAAGTTCGGCATATCGATAGACGGTGGCGTGGACGGGATCAATACATTCGTAGCCGGTCCTAGCCCCGAGCCAGGCACACTGCTTCTCCTTGGCACTGGATTGTTTGCCCTTGGCCGGAGACGAGCTAAGGTCAGCCGGTAGACGCTCTTACTTCGACTTCTTAAATTCGGCCACCATCTTCGCAAATTCCGGCTGCTTCTGAATGGCCCCCAGCTCGGGGTCATTCGCCGCTTCCTCAACTGAATAGCCCTTTTGCAACGCTTCCCGAAGTGACTTAAGAGAGTCGCTTGGGCGATTGCTTAGGGCAAAGACCGTGGCTTCCACATAGATCAGGTTGACGTCGGCTTGGTTGACAGCCCGCGCCCGGTGGATGAAATCCACCGCCTGCGCCGAATTGCCCTTCTTCGCATAATATAGAGCGAGGTCCCCCATCGTCTCTGAGTCGCGCGGATTCACTTCCATCTGCTTGAATGCAAGAGCGATGGCTCGGTCATACGTGGCATTGGCTTTGTCGCGCTGCCCGGACCAACGATAGGCGTCCGCCAAGTTTCCAACGAACGATTCGTCATTCGGACTCATTTCCACCGCCTTCTCAAACATCGGCACGGCTTCAGCGTAGCGCTTCAGGTTGTAGTAGGCGGTGCCGAGGTCCGAGTACGTCTTGTAATCCGGCTGAATTTGAAGGGCCTTCTGAAGGTAAGGGATTGACTCCTCATTTTTGCCCAGCTGAATATAAATCACTCCTTGATTCAGATACCCGAACGAGTTGGCCGGTTCGAGTTCCGTGACTTTGCGAAATGCGCTGAGCGCCTTATCGTACTCTCCCAAACGAGAATATGCCGTCCCCAGCGAATTGCTATTGAACCAGTAGTACGGATTGATCTGAACCGCTTTTTGATAGGCCTGAATCGCTTGGTCTTTCTGCCCGAGTGCCAGATAAGCTTTGCCCAGTCCCCGATAGCCGTCATCCGAATTCGGCGCAAGCTCCAGCGCGCGCTTTAGCTCCGCAATCGCTTCGGCACTCTTACCCGAGGCATTGTAAACGCGGCCCAGTGCGAAATGGACTTCCGGCAGCTTGTCGTTGATCCGCTCCGCCTGCTGGGCGGCTGCCAACGACTTCTGCGACCAGAAGTTGTCTTTCTTCTCGAGGTACATCACCAGGCTGGCATCGGAAACACCGGCATAGGCCAAAGCGAACCCGGGATCTTTCTTGAGCGCCTGCTCGAAGTAACTGATGGCCGTCTCGACGTTCTTCAAGTCCTGCTGACCGCGCAGCGAATTGCGGCCCTTCAGGTAGAGGTCGTAAGCCTCGATATTCTCGGTCGGGTGGGCCTCCGCGCGCGCCATTTCCTCGTTGGTGGGCTTCAAGGCCAGCGTTGCGACGAGTTGGGTGGATATCTGGTCCTCGATCGTGAGCAGGTCCTTGGCAACGCCGGAGAATTGCTGACTCCACAATTTCTTGGCATCGGGAATATCCATCAGATTCACGATGATCGACATCTTATCCGTGCCACCTTGAATCACGCCTTGCACGATGAGGTTTGCCCCCAGCTTTCGTGCCGTCTTTTCGAGCGGATCCTTATCGGAAACAGTGGCTACTGCCGTGTCCGAAGACAGGCGCAGATCTTTCATCTGGAATAGCTTTGCGGAAAGAGCCTCGTTCAACCCTTCGGCGACATACGCCAATGATTGGTCGTCGCCCAAAATCTTAAACGGGAGGATGGCAACAAACTTTCCCTCAGACAGCGTAGGAATGCCGGAAATACCTGAACCACCACTGCTCTTCACGCCCAACCCAGGAATTAAGTGCCGCACAGGCGGGATGGCAAAGGCCAGGATCAAAAGGGCCACCGCACCGGCGACATACCAAACCCATCTCCGTTCGGCAAATTCCGGAAGCTGGATTTGGACGGAGCGTGATCCGCTCGCGGATTTCGAACCCTGGAGATCGGCCAGAATCTCGTATGCGCTTTGATAGCGCTTCTCTGGATCTCTCTCGAGGCACCGCATGGTGATGCGAACGAGCCAGTTGGGAAGCGCTGGATTCGCCAATTTGGGGCTTTTCGGCGTTTCCTGGATGCGCTGGTACATCACCTTCAAAGTGGATTCGCCCGTGAACGGAACATCGCCCGCGAGCATTTCGTAGAGAATGAGACCGTAAGCATAGAGATCGCTGCGCTGGTCAACGGGCTTGCCTTCCACTTGCTCGGGCGACATATAGCGCGGCGTGCCCATGAAAGCGCCGGTCTTGGTCATACCGACGGCGCCTTTTTCGAAGGATTTCGCCAGGCCGAAATCGGAGACGTAAATCTGGTCGTCCTTATCCACAAGGATGTTTTGCGGTTTTAGATCGCGATGGACCACTCCTTCGGCGTGCGCCGCTGCCAGCGCCTCCGCAAGGGCGCGCGCGAATTTCAGCGAACGCTCCAGCGGCATCTTCGGATTGTCTCTGAGTATCTGGTAAAGGTCCTGGCCCTCGACGAAAGCCATGGTGATAAAGCGGGTGTCTCCAACGGTGCCCATGTCGTGAATGCGAAGGATATTCTTATGGGAAATCTTGCTGGCCAGGAGGAGTTCCTGTTTGAATCGTTTGAGGGCATCGGATTCCCCCATCATGCCCTGCCGGACGACCTTGATCGCGACGGTGCGGTCCAATTCCTTGTCGTAAGCTTTGTAAACGCGCCCCATTCCACCCTGGCCCAAAAGCTTCTCGATGCGGTAGCGAGGCCCGAAATCGCTGCCGGGAGGCAGGGCCGAGGTATCCATCACCTGGACGGTTTCAGAATCGCCGATGGGCATGGGGGTGCCGCAGCGAGAGCACGATTCTGCAAAGTCGGGATTGACGGAACTACAGTGTGGGCAGTTCATTGCTCATGGCGCCGGGAACGGAAGGAAGTTACGCCGTGTCGATTATCTTGTATCCAGTCGGCCCCAAGCAACTGATAACTCGTGCCAATGACTGATTCTCAAGGGCGGGCATTCCGCCACTACATTGTCGGAAAATTCGATTCGAAACACAAATAGGCGACTTGCGGCACTTCTGCAATCGCAAGTCCCGGCATTTCCACCAGATTAGGACGCCGACGGAATTTTTGCGTAGCACAGTCGTGCCAAGCGGCTGGTTCTTGAAGAGGTAGCGCCTTTGTGTTGGATGAAACTCGTCTGTTGTCAGACCGCCATTCCGACAATAGTTGCCCTCGTGAATGATAGTGAACGAAATCACTGCAGCCGAGAATATCGCGTTTACGCCAAGGGCATTCTTGCTTTGCCTGCTCGTTCGCGATCGATTAGCGTTAACCCGCCTAGCCTGCTTTTTGCCGCTGGTAATATCTCCGGGCCTTGTCGCGGTTGCCACAACTCTTCATGTCGCACCAACGGCGCCTATGGTTCTTGGTTTTGTCCAAGAACAGCCAAGAGCAGGTCTCGGACGCACACTGCCGCACGTAGCCGATTTCCTCGCCAATGAGCAACTCCGCCGCCGCTCGGCTCACTGGCCAGAGCATCGAGTCCAGGTTGCTTTCCGGTTCGATCCATTCCCGGGTAAACCGCCGGTTAGCGTGGGCGAGTTGGGCGTGCTGCGCGGCCTGGCGGACAGCCTTGTTGAGGATCGCGAGGGCCGTACTCGGTATCACCCGTCGCTGCGCGACCGCCGAGAAGATGTCGTAAATCGTGTCGCGGAGCTGTATCGAGGTGCGCAGCATGGTCAGGGCGTTGCCAGGCGCTTCGGAAGCCAGATGACGCAGGCGTTCCGCAGTTTTTGCGGTGATCATACCCGCCTCTTCTCCCCACTGCAGAAGCCGTCCATAGTCGGTGAGCAGCTCCCCGGGATGGTCACTGGTGCGGTTGTCGACAGTGTCGGCGAAATCCAGACAGGGATTTCCTCCCGTGAACTCGAACGGCGATTTCGGCCGGACTCGTGACATCCGCTTTGTCAGCTTACACTATTATCTCTAACCATCAAAAGTAACTTGACAAGTTATATTCTACGCCGTTAGCATATCACCAGTAAAGGTTATTTTGACGGTGAGGTTGTTCTTGGGTGGTCACAGCATTCTAGCGTGGGAACAAAGGGTGCCGTCAGGGCTGGCAGCCTTGCTATGTGGGACGAACCAGCCTGCCCGAGGCGCTTTGTCGGCTTGAACGTTTTTCCCAGAGACATGTGCAACGGACTGATATTGCGAAGGTCTAAATGCGCACCGTCATCTTAACTTAACCGAAACGGAAATTCGATTCAAGTATTCTGAGTTGGAAGTAGCGGGTCAGTTTGAGTTTTTTCCAGCATAAATGCGGCGGAGGGAGTGGCGTGACCTCAGATGAAAAGAGATTGCTGAGACACGGGCTATTTTGGGCGATTGTGGCAGCAAAGTCCTGGTTCCTGATCAGCTCCATCCACAGCCAGGTCGTTAGCGCGATGCCATGATTGCTTGGTGGGTCTTCTTGTATGCCATCTTCTACCGCGATGCGCAGAAGAAAGACTCAAACTGACCCACCACCGAGTTGGAATCTATCTCTTTTACTCACGAGGAGTCCGAGGTTGCGTATAGAGCCCTTCAAGGTAGCGGTCGCTGAGCAGGTCCTCTCAGATCTTAAGACACGCATTCGGAACACGCGTTGGCCTGATAGCGCACCTGGCGCTCCATGGTCGCAGGGGACGGATCTCGAATGGCTGCGGAATTTGATGGACTATTGGGCCGAGGAATTCGACTGGCGCGCTCAGGAGCAAAGACTCGGGGAACTCGCGCAGTTCCGCATCGAGATAGATGGCGTTCGGATCCACTTCGTCCATGCACGAGCGCGAGGCGGTCGTGGGATTCCGCTGATACTAACTCACGGTTGGCCCAGCGCGTTCGTCGAGTATCTTCCGCTCGTGCCACTGCTCACGGATCCGGCCCGACATGGCATCGACGGCCCCGCATTCGACCTTGTCATCCCATCACTACCAGGCTACGGGTTCTCGGAGCGCCCGAGACGTGTCGGAGTAAATTACCGATATGTGTCGACACTTTGGTACCACCTCATGACCGAACTCGGATACGAGCGCTATGGGTCTGGCGGCGGCGACTTTGGCGCCGGTGTTGCCACGCTGATGGCACTCGACAGGCCAGATTCAATCACCGGAATCCACCTGACCAACCTGGAGCTTGCCCCTTACATTGGTCCCGGATCACGGGCGTTATCGCCCGCGGAAAAAGCGTATATCGGGATTTCTGACCTGTGGTTGCAATCTGAAGGCGGCTACAAAGCGATCCAGTCAACAAGACCGCAGACACTCGGGTATTCACTTAACGACTCTCCAGCCGGACTGGCCGCATGGATTGCTGAGAAATGGAGATCTTGGAGTGACTGTCACGGCGACCTAGAAGGGCGCATTCCACGTGATTTTTTGCTGACCCTCCTGACTCTGTACTGGGTCACTGGAACAATTGCGAGCTCTATTCGTGACTATTTCGATAACCGCTGGCACGGGATTACGCTTGGACCGGAAGACTTCGTCCGCTCGCCCACTGCCATCGCCAACTTCACATCTCAATACGCCTTCGAAGGAGATGCACCGCGCGAGTGGGCTGAGCGCCTATATAACATCCAGCGGTGGACACCAATGGAGCGCGGTGGGCATTTCGCACCCACAGAAGAACCAGTGGCTCTCGCCCGCGACATTGCAGCGTTTTTCGCAAGTTTGATTTAGGAGACAAAGGCGAGGTTTAGGATAACGCGCGACTATGGTCGGGTTGCCAACGCAGCCGAGGAGAAGCTTCATTGACAGTCAAGCGTATTGTGGCAAATATCGCCGCGAAAGAAGTGGGTTCAGCCCAAGCATTCTATGAGCAGGGGTCTGGGGCCTGCGTACAGGTCATTGATGACGTTCGGCCAAGCCGACGATCTCGTTTACGAGTTTGCCGCACACAACATCGCCGCCCCGGGCCGCTGTCCGCCCCACCGAGAAGATCTTAAGAATGGCCGAGCCCGGCATTTGCGTTCGCTGTGCGATGAGTGATGACGCGGAAGCGCTCTCGGCTTTTGCCGCGGCGGTTTTCCCGTTGGGCGGTCCTCCCGGCGCCGATCCCCTAGATCTCGCGCACTATATTGCCACGGAACTCACGGCGGAATGCTTTCGCACGCTGATCGAGAATCCCAATGCCATGTTGTTTGTCGCGGAGACGGCAGATCACATATGCGGCTGCGCGGTGGCGCTCCGGTCGAGTCCGCACCCGCAAATCGAAGGTGTGGCGCCGGCGGAATTGCGAAGGCTCTACGTTGCCCCGGCCCATCATGGGCGTGGCGTCGCCGACGAGCTCATGCGCCAGGCGCTCGCAAGCCTGGGGCGGGATCGCTTGGCCGCGGTGTGGCTGAGCGTCCATTCCGAAAATCCACGGGCGATAGCGTTTTATAAGAAATGGGGCTTTCATATCGTGGGCACACACGAAATCCTGGTCGGCGCCGACCGGCAGAAGGATTTCCTTATGCGGCGCGACCCGCCACTTGCGCCACAGGAAAGGGCCTAAATGAACCTGAACAGCATGGAAGTGATCCCTGTGATCATGATCATCGGTGGAGGGGTTCTCTATCACGTCTGTCAGAGAGCAACCCCGGTGGGGCTTGATCCATTTCTGGCGCTTGGCATCTCCTTCGGCTTGGCCTCGCTGGGCTGCCTGGGTTTGTTCGTCGGGAAACAGGGCCTCGCCACACCGGAATTGCATCGCGTCAATTGGACCTCCATTGCGCTGGCCGTCGCCTTGATGCTGATCGAGTCAGACTACCTCATCGGTTATCGCGCCGGTCTGAAGTTGAGCCTTACTTCTTTCGCCTGCAACAATATGATTGCACTTGTCTTGTTGGCCGTCGGGACCTTCTTCTATGGCGAGAGATTTAGTTTCCGGACCGTCTTGGGAATGGTGCTGTGCGTGGCGGGGTTGCCGCTTTTGCGCTGACCGTCCCTCCCTAATGCAGGCAACTACGGTTTCCGGAAGTAGATGATATCGGTCACGGGCGGAGATCACGGAGCAGACGTACTACCGCTGGCGCAAGGAGTACGGCGGTCTGCAGGTGGACCAGGCGCGGCGGCTGAAGGAGCTTGGAGAAGGTGGTGTTGAAGGACATCGCCTCGGGAAACTTCTAAGCCCTGAGCGTCGGCGTTGTGCGGTGCATCATGCTCAGGAACAGGGCTTGAGCCAGCGACGGGCGTGCCGGCTGGTGAACCAGCCACGCATTACGCAGCGCTATCAAGCCACACAACGCGAAGATGAAGACGCACTGACCCGGCCCGTCGTCGAGCTGGCCAGCCAGTACGGCCGCTACACGTAGGATAGAGTCAAGGGAAGTCGCTCGAGCAGTTAAGTCAGCTGATGAGATGGGGTGAAGGAAATGACAGTCCGAAGATTTGATGTCCCGTACTCGGAAGCGGCGGTCGAAGACCTTCGCCAGAGGCTGGTGCGGACGCGGTGGCCGGACCAGATTCCAGGTTCACACTGGGATTACGGGGTAAGTCTCGATTACATGAAAGAGATTTGCCAATACTGGAAGGATGAGTTCGATTGGAAGCGGCAGATTGAGAAAATGTCCGCTTTTCACCACTATCGCTATACGTCGCGAGGTGTAGGTATCCATTTCATCCACGAGCGCGGCGAAGGGCCGGCGCCAATTCCACTGATTCTCACCCATGGCTGGCCCGGTTCCTTTCTGGAAATGCTGAAAGTAGTTCCCATGTTGGCTGACCCCGCAAGCTGCGGCGCAAACTCAGCCGACGCGTTTGATGTAATTGTTCCCTCTCTTCCCGGATACGGTTTCTCAGACCGCCCCACTGAATCTGGAGTAAACATATTTCGCATCGCCGACATATGGATGGAGCTCATGAAGGCGCTGGGCTACGAGCGGCTGGCAGCACAAGGAGGAGACTGGGGTGCGGATGTGACCACCCTTCTTGGGTTGCGCCATCCTGAGCGGGTCATCGGGATTCATCTCAACTCCATCCCACCGTATAAGCCGTATCTGGAGGCCGGCACAGTCCTGTCTGAGGTCGAACAAGCGTTCCTAAATGAAGCGAGTCGCTGTTATGAAAAGAGCGGGGCGTACGACCATATTCAGAAAACCGCTCCGCAAACGGTTGCTTACGGCCTAACTGATTCTCCGGCTGGACTGGCAGCTTGGATACTCGAAAAGTTCCGTGACTGGGGGGACTGTGACGGCGACATAGAACGCAGATTCACTAAGGATGAGCTGTTAAGCAACATAACGCTCTACTGGATGACGCAAACCATCCATTCCTCATGCCGGCTCTATTACGAGGATAACCGCACCCCTCTTCACTTCCAAAAGGGTGATTACGTCACAGTCCCGTGCGGGATTGCGCGTTTTCCGAAAAGAGAAGGCCCGTTACCTCCCAAGCGCTGGGTCGAGCGCGGATACAATATCCAGCACTGGACGGAAATGTCCCGTGGGGGCCATTTCCCTGCGCTCGAAGAGCCGGAACTGTTGGTGGAGGATATCCGCTTGTTTTTCCGAGCTTTACGCTCTGATTGAGGGACACTTCTTATGGTCTCGTGTGATTGGCGTTCCAGGCGTCAAGCGATTCCCAGCGACCACGCATATCGCTGCCTTATCCACGATCGGTCCAGCATTTTCTCGGAAGACTTGGACCGCGATGTGAAAACCTTCGGTGTCGCCGTATTGAAAACTCCGATTCGGGCGCCAAAAGCAAACGCCTATTGTGAGAGGCTCATCGGTAGTCTGCGCCGCGAGTGCCTGGACTGGTTCATCACGAATATCGACTCGAGAGGATTGTGGGGTGATCCCGATGAGGTTCTTGTGCACCACAGGCGCGCCGGCGGGACAGGCCAGAAGACAAATATCCCGCCTGAACAATAGGTGTAAGTAATCTGTCCCCGTGGAGATAAATCCACGCGCCAGAGACTGACTTTATCGGTACCCGGGAGTCAAGGAGTCCTTAGAATGATATTTCGCGATGCTAGCGCGACGATCGGCAAGACCCCATTGGTTGAGTTAGGACGGCTTGCCAACAATCTTCCAGGCAGGGTCGTTGCCAAGCTTGAAATGCGCAACCCGTGCGGAAGCGTGAAAGATCGTCTCGGCGCGGCGCTGATTGAAGATGCTGAGCGGCGTGGCTCGCTGCGACCCGGAATGACGATTGTCGAGCCGACGGGCGGCAATACGGGAATCGGTCTGGCACACGTTGCGGCGATCAAGGGATATCGGCTCATTTTGACCATGCCCGAATCCATGTCGCGGGAAAGAGTCGCGCTGCTTCGTCATCTCGGCGCCGAGGTTGTGCTCACACCAGGCATTCTCATGACCGATGCTGTCGCCCAGGCGCAGAAGATCGTGGACGAGACTCCCAACGCGTTGATGCTAGACCAGTTCTCCAACCCCGCCAACCCAGCCCTGCATAGACAAACCACTGCGGTTGAAATATGGGACGATGCCAATGGTAACGTTGATGTCTTCCTTTCCGCAGTCGGTACCGGCGGAACGATTACGGGCGTGGGCGAACTGCTCAAGCGGCGAAAGCCCGATGTGCGCATCGTGGCCGTCGAGCCCAGCGGCGCGGCCTTGCTGTCGGGCGGAACTGCCGGGAAGCACCAGATGCCCGGCATTGGTGTCGGCTTCATACCGAAAGTCCTGAACCGCGACATCATCGACGAAGTCATTTCGGTTACCGATGAAGAAGCATTTGAATGTTCACGAAAACTGGCGCGCAAAGAAGGGATCGTCGCCGGAATCTCGTCCGGCGCCGCGCTCCACGCCGCGCTCATGGTTGCTTCGCGCATAGAGTCATCTGAAAAGACGATTGTCGTTTTGCTCGCCGATACCGGCGAGCGCTACATTTCGTCCAGACTTTTCGAATAACCGCACCCCTCTTCACTTCCAGAAAGGGCGATGCGGAAGTAACCGAATTACTTCCGGCTTGCCGACAAACTGGGAGGAATCTCCTCTGTCACTTCCAGACCCCGTTTCTGAACCGATGTGATCTTTCCGGGGTTAGCCGACCGCGAATAAGACTTAAGGGCGAAGGCTCTCCAGCCTGAAATACGGCTAACCAAATGCTTTTTAGTCTGGACAACATGATACCTTGTAGTGCAACGTATAGATATGAAGGGAGCCGATGGCTGGGATCAAGCGACCGGAGACAAGTGGGAAGTGCAGCTCCGCAAGGGATGTCTTGAACTGGCGATCCTGGCCGCGCTGTGGAGCGGGAAACTCTACGGGCTTGAAATTCTGCGGCGGCTGGAGAGTGACTCCGATTTGATCGTATCCGAGGGAACCGTCTATCCACTGCTCAGCCGGTTGAAGGCGCTGGGGCTGGTACGCAGCGAGTGGATCGAGTCGGATGCCGGACATCCGCGGAAATACTATGCGCTCACTCCGGCCGGAAAACATCGAGCGCTCGATATGGCTGGGACGTGGACGCGGTTCTCGTCGAGCATGAGCAAGTTACTTGCTCCGCTGGAAAAAGGTAAGTAGATGGCCATGTCAGCAAGTGACGCGCAACAGAGAGTCGAAACTTACCTTGGCAGGCTGCGTGTGCGGTTGCGCGGCATCAACGACCTGGACGTCCGCGAAATCGTCGAAGAGCTGCGCTTCCACATCCTGGACAAGGCGGGTGTGAGCGGGGAAGTGACTGCTGCCGGAGTTGACGCGGCCCTGGCTGCGCTCGGTAGTCCGGAGGAACTGGCCAGCGAGTACCTGACGGACAGCCTGCTGGCGCGGGCCGAGGTCAGCCGATCGCCGGTGCAGATACTGGAAAGTTTGTTCCACTGGGCCAGCCTGAGCGTTGCCGGTTTTTTTGTCTTGCTGGGATCCATCCTGGGGTACTTCTTTGGGGTCGTGTTCGTTCTGTGCGCTCTGGTGAAACCATTTCATCCGCAGACCGCAGGACTATGGGTTTTTCGGGACAGCACCGGCAGCCTCGTGACCTCCCTTCGACTTGGGTTCGGAAGTCCACCGGTGGGCGGTAGGGACGTGCTGGGCTGGTGGATAGTGCCGATCGGGCTGGTTGTGGGTTGCGGGCTCCTGATGTTGACCACGAGATTTGCGCTCTGGTGCGCGCGTGTATACCGCAGATCACACGTGTTACATCGAGTTTGAATCCACAGCAGAGAACGACATGATCCAGAGGTGCTTATGAATAACTTTGCGAACACTGAGGGCGCGGAAATCGCACTGCGCGAACATGCTCCCCCGGAACCCGGGCGCCGACCTGCTAATTGGCGACAGAGCAAATGGCTGATGATCGGAGAGTTGGTTATCGGTGTTCTCATTTGCATTGCGCATGTCCGACACTTCAATGTCCTCGGCAAGACTCCGTGGCTGCTGCTCCTTGGATCGATCTCTCTCTGGGTACGCAAAATCGGCTGGCGCGGCGTCGGCCTGACGCGGTACCGGACTTGGAAGATCACGCTGCTCTTGGGCGTTGCGGCTGGCTTCGCGCTAGAAACTTTCCAGCTCTTTGTCAGCCAACCACTGCTGGTGCGGTTCTTGGGAAAGCAGCCGGACCTTGAAGATTTTCGCGCGTTGACTGGAAACCTCAAGCTGACTCTGATCTTCCTAGCGCTGGCTTGGATTCTTGCGGCTTTTGGAGAAGAGATGGTCTACCGCGGCTACCTGATGAACCGGGTTGCCGATCTTCTGAATCGCACGCCGCGTGCGTGGGTCGTCAGCCTGATTATAGTACACGTCGGATTTGGGCTGGCGCACGTACACCAGGGACTGACGGGCGTAATCGACGAAGGCCTGATGGGACTCTTGCTGGGACTGATTTATCTGGGCACGGGGCGCAACCTGCCCGTGCCGATCATTGCGCATGGAGTGCAGGACTCAATTGACTTTGTCCTGATCTTCCTGGGGAAATATCCCGGGATGTAGCGCTTGTCAGCTGACGCCTCCCGTTTTCGGGCCCGTAAATTGCTCGATCCTGAGGGTCCCAAAGACAACGTCGGCGAAAAGACTTCTCCACGTCAGGAAGAGTAGAGCCATCCCGCACGGATTTTCCACTTTACGTGTCATGGGCCGGGTAGCGCTGTCTTTCAGACGCTCACGAACTCCGTAGGACGGCTTTGAGTGAAAGCCCTGCACTTGAAGCTAGGTCAGGGGGCACGGGAATCGCGTGGGAATGCGGAGTGCGGCCTGAATACGGGCAAGCCGGAAATAATGCCAACAGACCTGATTCGCGCCATTATTTCCGGTTTGCCGACCACCTGTGCCCCTGTGAACAACCAGGTTTCCAAGAAAAGTTCCGGAGCTAGGTAGCACGTCGTAAGACGTAGATCACCCAGGGAGGGATCTTCATTTCGCTCACCCACGAATAGGGCTCGCCGCCCTTGGCTAGAGGCTCAAGCACCTGAACCACTTTGAGATCTGCTTCCCGGTATACCGCTCGATACGATTCGTCGGTCCAGAGGATGTCCTCGACGGGCCTCCGATCCTGGTGATCGGTAACGACAATGCGTACGACATCTCCGCTGCGCGCAACCGCATTCTCTGGAAAGTCTTTCGTGGTGAAGGAAGCCCATTCATGCGTGTAAATCTCGGGTGACGAAACTAGATTGACGATGGTTCCAGTGGGCGCCAGCAGTCTTCTAAGGTCGCGAAAAAGTCCTGCCTTCATTCCGCCGGGAACGTTGTCAAAGGGGAACGAGCAAAGAACCAGATCGAAGAAGCCAGCGGCAAATTGGTTGAGGTTGTCGCCCGGCACGAGACGGTAATCACCAGAAGGATCGGTCGTCCGTGCGATACGGAGCATGTCCTCCGAGATATCGACTCCGGTCACATCGAACCTGAGTTTCCTCAGAACCCGTGTCGACCTGCCCGTGCCACAACCGAAGTCAAGCGCTCTTAGGCCGGTTACATGCGCGCTCAGAATCTCCGGCAAGTCGCGGAAAGCGAGGTAGTAGGTGTTGGCGAACTCAAGCGTGGCATACGCGCTGGCACGGTTGGCATCCTCATAGCAGTTGGCGGAATTCACCGCTTCCTCTCATTCCTCGTTCATGCGTGCGTTCGTGAGTCGGTATGCTAAGAATTCCAGCGGGCCATGCCAAGCTCCATATTGGTTACCAACTGGCCATCGCCGCTGTTCTGAACGGACGGGCTACTCGGAAGTAATGGACTTCTCGGTAGAGCACGGTTACAGCCACCTTGGCCGGGAACGAAGAGCCAGTGTGCCAATTCAAGTTGTCTCACCAAGGGGTTCACTTACTGCTGCAAAAGCAGGTGCGTCCCCTGCGCCAAAACTGTGCCGGAATCCGATGTTTTCATGCCATTGGGGTTAGCTTTGAGCGAAAAGCAGATTCCCCAAATTACTGAAAACACAGAGAAGTCAAAGTAGAGAATGGAGCTATTGGAGTCGGTCGGTCCGCGCCCAAGGCAGGCGCGCTGCATTCGGGAAAATGAGGTCAGTCGCCACCCGGGCCACCGAACGATACCGGTCGGACGGTCCTCCGAGCACCGTATGACGCCATCCGTGTTTACCTTCTAGGAGTAGGTCCGGCGTACTGCCGTGATCCAGCGCAAGTAGCAACCTGTGATTCTCAGGTGCCCGATAAGGTCCTAGAATATCTCGTTTTGAGTGGTTTTTGCCGCTGAGAAGAAGGGCTAAGTCGTTTGAATCCGGCAGAGCCGGTTGGCGTTTGGCGCGTTATGAGCCCGACGAGCTATCAGGCTGCTCCACCCCGCGTCATAGATACTACGCGACTTGCCGCTCTTCTGCAATATTAGCCCGACGAGCTGCCGACCTGCTCCACGCCGCGCCCCAGATAAAACAGACCTTACGTTCATTGACTTCCGAACCAGCTGGAGAACGCTTGCTCCAAGGAAGGCACCAGGCGCTTGAGGTGAAGCCGAAAACAGAGCGAAGAGGCCGGAAAGCAGTGAATAGGGTAGCGAAAGAAGTGATGACTGGGCGCCAATTCAAGAAGGGCGTTGTCGAGAGCGACGCATTCCCAGGAGAGAAGCTCCCTGCCCGTCAGACAAAAAGACATTTCGTAACTTCACCAGCCACGTATGGGAGATTGCCCTTTGTACCAGAGCTGAAATGCGCTGATTCTTTGCCCGCAAACATTTTGACGAATGACGTCAGTCCGTTCCAGGCCCAAGGGCAAGATCGAGGCCCGCAGCATCGGCGAACGCTCGGAAGTCCCGGTCTCGCGTCAGAAGGGTGACGCCTCTGTCGAAACAGCTCTGGGCGATCAGCGCGTCGCCGAGGCGGGCCTTGCGGCGCTTTGCGAGAACCTTCGCCCGCAATACTCCTGCCCGTTGCCAATAGCCAGGTCCAATCTCGATCAGAGGTACTTCTGAGAGCGTTTTGGCAACGCCTGAAGGAAGCTTCGGGTCGCTTAACAGCTCGGTGAGCACAACGGGCACCATTAGCACCTGCCGGTCCTCCAGCGCCCGATCAAGCACCTGTACATCCTCGCCTCCGCTGCCTTCGAGAAAGGCAACCCATGTGCTCGTATCGACCGCAATCATCGGTCGGCCTTGAGCTCCGCCAACGTGCGCGTGAATCGAACCTTGCCTCGCAGACGGCGTAGCCGAGCGTAAATCCGCGACGCGGCAACCAGCTGCAGCCCGGTCCGGACGGTCTGGGTGATGCCGGTACCACTGGCTCGCTGTGCCTTCTTGAGAAGCTCTGGCGGTACTTCCACCGTAATCTTACGAGCTGTATTCATAACGGCGTGATCATACCATATTCAAGACCAGCATTAAATATGGTATTTCCTTGCCATCGGCTTTGAGGCGATCCTGGAGAGCGGAGTCAGCAGTCCGCGGATGCGGAGTTGTTGTTGCAAAACCTGGATGATCTGCTCGGGCGCCTGCGTCAAGCGAATATCGTGCCCGCTCCGTCGCGCGAAAGGAAGCTATGAGCCGCATTCACGAAGCGCTTAAGAAGCGCCGAGCAGGAACGGGCCACGATGCAAGCGGGCGCGCCCACCACCCCGCTGGGGGAGTATTCCCTACCCGTGCAACACGGCGAAAAAGAAAGCCGCAGAAACCAAACTCCCTGCTGCTTCTAAATACGATACCTCGCGTGAAGATCGCCTGCATTCAGAATGAGCCGATGCGCCTATACTCTCCTGATGCGAGTTCTCGTCACGGGGGGCGCCGGATACATCGGCAGCCACGCGGTTCGCGTGCTGGCTCGTCGCGGCCACGAAGTTCGCGTGTATGACGATTTTTCCACCGGGCATCGCCAATTGGCGCAAGGCGTGGATGTTGTCGCCGCCGGCATCGGCGATGTGGACAAGCTTAAGTCCGCGCTCCGGGGAATCGACGCTGTCATGCACTTTGCCGCTCACGCTTACGTGGGCGAATCCGTCCAAAATCCGCGCAAGTACTTTCAGAACAATGTCGAGGCAGGTCTCTCCTTCTTGAACCAGGTTCTCGATTCCGGCATTCGCAATTTCATTCAATCTTCCACGTGCGCCGTCTATGGCATGCCTAAGGAAGTTCCCATTCGCGAAACCGAATTGCGCGCTCCCGTGAATCCTTACGGTGCGAGCAAACTTTTTTTCGAGAACGCGCTCGAAGCCTATGGCGCCGCCTACGGCTTTCGGTATGTCGCTTTCCGCTATTTCAACGCCGCGGGCGCCGATGAAAGCGGCGACATCGGTGAACTCCACGATCCCGAAACTCACCTGGTGCCTCGAGTCCTGCAAGCCGCGGCCGGGATGATTCCCGAGCTCGAGATCTTCGGCACGGATTACCCCACGCCCGACGGTACGTGTATCCGCGATTACATTCACGTGAACGATCTCGCGGAAGCCCATGCACTCGGCCTTGAATATCTCGCCGGCGGTGGGGCATCGGTTGCCCTGAATTTGGGAACTGGAACCGGGTACTCGGTCAACGAAGTCATCACTACCGCGGAGAAAGCCGTCGGGCGTCAGATCAAGAAAAGATTTGGTCCTCGGCGCGCCGGCGACCCGCCCGTGCTGGTTGCGGATCCGTCCAAGGCGCAGCAGACTCTCCGCTGGAAGGCCTCGCGCCAATTGTCCGAAATCGTATCGAGCGCCTGGTTGTGGCTGCAACGCTCGAACAGCAAGAAACCATGAACATTCTCGGTATCAGCGGATTCGAAGGCTCAATCCCGTTTAAGAAGGCTGGCTGGCCTAGGCCGGAGCCGGTTTCTCGCCTTTGGCGAGGCCGGGGAGGGGCCGTGGTTCGGGACGCAGCGCGAGCTGCGGCTCCTTGGTTGGGACCGGCGGCGCGGCAGGAGGCGGCGTGGATGGCTTTTCTGGCAGCGGCTTGCCTTCAAAAAGAAGTTTCAGTTCGGTCGCGTCCAGAACTTCCCGGTCGAGCAGGGCCTGCGCCACGCGCTCGAGAGCCTCGCGATGCGTTTCGAGGATGTTGCGCGCGCGACCATATCCGGTGCCCACGATGTTGCGGACCTCTGCGTCAATCTTGATTGCGGTGTCTTCAGAATAGTCGCGGTGCTGGGCGATTTCCCGGCCCAGAAAGATTGCTTCTTCCTTCTTGCCGAAGGCCAGCGGACCGAGCGCACTCATACCCCAGTCGCAAACCATCTTGCGGGCGATTTCGGTGGCGCGTTCGATGTCATTGCCAGCGCCCGTGGTGATATGACCGAGGAAAATCTCCTCGGCGGACCGGCCTCCCATCAGCACGATCAGCGTGCCCTCAAGGTAGGTCTTTGTATACGTGTGCTTGTCGTCGATGGGAAGCTGCATCGTCAAGC